>Ga0310083_100003_pt1 | contig 54836 bp, 39 predicted proteins | sample LakEriER3TotalD7_FD_194441 | JGI IMG/M metagenome (GOLD analysis project Ga0310083, IMG submission 194441) | Enriched freshwater cyanobacterial communities from Lake Erie, Ohio, United States - ER36.Total.D7 | ecosystem: Environmental > Aquatic > Freshwater > Lake | place: USA: Ohio | collected... | reverse complement strand
ATCAGCGGTATTGAGTGTTTCCCAGACAGGAATCATCATGGTCATACCTGGATCTTTGGCAACTTCCCAAGAGAGTTTGAACTCAGGGGTGTATCCGGTGAAGTTGTCTGCGTCCTGGACCCGGGTGTGGTCGATAGTAATGACCTGACCTGCCTTGAAGGTCCCAGAGAGTGTTGGGCTTCCTGTGGGGATGTTGTTGGGTGCGAGTTTTATTTCGGCGATACCAAGATTTACGTTTGGGTCGTTCTGTAGGTCATCCCAAAGACCTGGTGCATACTGCATCCATACATAGTCTTGAATTCCACTTATGCTGGGCTCTCCTGGTGACCAGTTTGTGAAGGAAAGACTCTCCCCGCTTGCCCACTTAAATACTCCTTCAGCCTCTCTATCAGTAAGACCTATCCATTTGCCAATTCCCATTCTCTGGTAGATCCACTCATTCTCTGCCGCATCATTAATCGTCACCAAGTGCCCACCGAGTTTGACGGCATTTGCCTCTGCTTCTTCCCAGGTGGGACCCTGAACGATTACATAGGCAGAATCTCCACGTCTGATGAAGGGGGTTTCTGAGATTCCGAAATATTCAAAAAACCCTGGTATTCCACCACTATCATCACTAATCCATCGACCAGGTCGCGCCATCCAATAATCACCGGGGAACTCACCTGGATAAGTAGTATTCATTACTGCAACGCCGTCTCCAAATGCGGAGTTACCGTCAAAGTTATGGTATTGAAAAGCTTCTCCTGTTGTCCATTTCCAAGGCGAAATATTTATTGGTCCCGCATCGGTCTCAGCCTTTAATCCAATCCAATAAACGTCACTGCCAGATAAGAAATTGTAATTTTTATTTTTATCTCTAAAGTTTTCAACCACAAAGATATTTTCATTATCACTAGTTATTGCAGTCAAATGCCCACCCAGTTTCACCGAGTTGGCTTCTGCCTGCGTCCAAAGAGGACCATCGACGATTGTGTAGAGAGAGTTGCCACGAACCACCGGTGTGAAGGAATAGGTTGAAGCAGAGGTGATTGATGTATCCGCAATCGTTACGGAGGCAGTGGAGCCGACCTGAATCGTGCGGGCAGCATCAGAGAAAAGCTTGATCTGGAGGGTTTCAGCACCCTCGGTACTCAGATCATTAGACAGGGTGTGTGAGAGGGAAGCAGTACCGTTCGTGCCGACAGTGACTTGCCCTGTGAGAGCACCTGAGGAAAAATCAGCAGCAGTGATTCCTGTTCCAGAAAGTCCGTAGTACAGCGTGGTGCCAGCAGGAACGCTGGTTGTAGATACTGTTGTTGTTAGTGTTGCACCCTCGTTAATGGAAGTGGCTGATGTGCTGAGAGAATATCCAAGCACCCCATCAGCATTCAAGTTGTATTTTTTGCTATAAAAAAGGCTATCATTAGCATTGGTACCGATATAAATCGCCCCAGAATCTGCAAGAATCTCCTGAGAAGTGCCATAAGAACTTGCCCCAAGAAAGCCTTGCCAGGCTAAATCTCCTTCAGGAGTAAATTTTGCCAAGAATCCATCGTAAGCGGAATCACCCTTAAAACCACCATTAGTGTACCCTGCTACATATATTGTTCCATCACTGCCAGCGGTAATTGAACTAGCATACTCATAATCTACCGTGCCAATAAGTCTTGTCCACTGCTTTACACCATCTGGACTATATTTGGCGACAAAAGCATCTCTATTGCCCTTGTTTTCTTGACCATCTAGGCTCCCAGCTGTCTCCCCAGCAACCAGGATGTTTCCAAGCTTGTCTACACAAATGGCATCAACGTATTCGGAAGATGCCGTACCAAGAAGATTGCTCCATTCAATAGATCCATCTGCACGAATTTTGGAAAGAAATACATCGCCAGCACCCTTATTTAGTGATGAATTGAAATTCCCATAAGTGTCGCCACATACATAAAGAGATCCATTGGGTCCAAGTGCTACGTCTCTTGCCTCATCGTACTGAGGCGTTCCTAGCAACTTGGTCCATTCAGTTTGTCCATTTGTATTAATCTTTATAATATAAGCATCTGAGCCTCCTTTGTTAACTTGACCGTTAAAATTGCCAAGAGAGCCTCCAACTGCAAATACGCTTCCATCACTTCCGACAACTATATCGTCGATATATTCATCGGAACTCGATCCAAGTATGCGAGTCCAAGAAGAAGTTCCGATAGAATCGTATTTTTTTAAGAAAATATCATTTTTACCGCGGCTGCTCTCGGTAGCAAAACTTCCTGTCGTAAGACCAGCTACGTAAATTGAACCGTCTGGACTAGTCTGTACATTGTATGCACTATCAAAGCTCGTTGAACCAAATACTCTTGTCCACTGCAACTCACCGCTTGAGCTAAACTTAGCAAGGCATCCATCCCAGTTCCCATTATAAATCTGAGTTTCTAGAGCTTTATCTGTCTTGCCAGATGCATAAATAGATCCATCATCGGCTATCGAGAAATCACTTAAATTATCAATAAGTTCGGTGCGTTCAACCAACCATTCAAATGCAGGGCTGGAAAGTCGTTGAATTACTGAGGTCGTCATAAGAATCAGCCCACTCAGAAAGAACTAAAGGAATCGGGACAAGCAGGGCAAAGAACCCTTTTGCTCTACTGCATTACTGGCAAATCTACTCCACTTACCACCAGAGCCCATAAGACCCCAAGCAACCTGCCTGTAGTCCCAAACACAAGTCTCAGAACGGTCTCTTACCCCCAGACCCCCAAGTCCTCCAAGCAACCTGCCGCACTCTGCTGCGATTCACGGCAAGGTCTTATGCCTATAGACCTCATAAGTCACCACCAGCAGTAGTCCAAACCCGCATAAGAATCCAGTCGACTAAAACCCCCAATAGCCCTTCCACTCGGAAACAACCTCCCACTTCCCTTCAAGACTCTCCACCTGCTTTCCATTCCCCTATCCCTTCCGAGCAAGCCACCTCCCAAGCCACTCCCGGTCCTTTCCCTACCCCTCCAAGACCACCCTCAAACCACCACTCAACCAGCCAAGACCTCTGGTGGATGCTGCTCCAGCACTTGCTTGAGGTATCTGCCCGTATGGCTGGTGGGATGCTCTGCCACCGTTTCGGGAGTGCCCACCACCACGATCTCTCCTCCCTTATCGCCCCCATCAGGTCCCAGATCAATGATCCAGTCAGCGCAGCGGATCACATCGAGGTTGTGCTCGATTACCAGGATCGAGTTGCCCTTATCCACCAGCCGCTGCATCACATCCATCAGTCGGTAAAGCCCTTGCAAATACTAGGCTCAGCCAAGGTTTGGGAACCTGATTTATCCAGAAAGCCAGAGAACAAGCCACTGTTCTGGACTTTCAAGAGTTCTGTATTCTCCTGAACCTGCTTTGGCTACAAACGGCTACGGAACGGGAATTCTCTCTTGGCTTGTAACCACAACCCCCAGTAGCCAGGTTGCAGCAACTCCTTATCCCATTGCGGAAACCACCTTCCCTGAGAAGCAACAACGGTGCCCTCCAACTCAGGGTACGAATCAACGGCACTGATGCCTTCATCAACCGACTCGGGTCCTGGAGTGATCCAACTGCTATTGCAAAGGCATCAGCACTCTCAGCAAGAATCTGGGCAGATTATTGCTCTGGGACCTTTGACCCGTCCTTGAGGACCTATCAGGCATCAGGGGACAGGGAGGACACTGAACTTCTCAGTGCCCTCAAGACCCTTGCAGAATCCAGTCATCAGGGTCGCACAATTCACGCCTACCGCACACTCAAGAAATACGGGAAAACCATCAGGACCAAAGAAGACACCCATTCCTTTGTGCTCTGGTCGCAAGGTCAAGGACTCCAGAACCGGACCATTGCTGGAATCCTCTGTGAATTCCGCAGGGTGTTGCCGCAATCCAAATCGTTGTTCTCCTACCAACTCAAAATACCCAAAACATCGGTTCACAGTGATGTGCTGGGAACGGAAGACATCAAGAAGGTTCTGGACTACATCAAGGCAGAAGAATCCTGGTTCTACCCATTGTTCTTCTTATGGTTAAGCACTGGACTGAGGAACGGAGAACTACGGGCACTTAGTTGGGATTGCATCAACTGGAAGGATGGAGAACTACTGATTGGTAAGTCCCTTAGGATTGATGGTCTCAACACTCATCGGTTCATACCATCAACTACCAAAACTGGTATTGAGCGCATTGTTCCCTTGAATGCGTCAGTCCTGGAGGTCCTCAAGGACCATCAGGAGCACCAGAGATCATTGGGTCTCTACGACCCTGATGGACTGGTCTTCCTGACCCCTATCTCCCACCAGAACGTCTATGACTCTCTGCTGGGGAAAGTATGGAAACGGTCCCTGACCCGTTGCGGTCTTAAACCACGTCGGCTCTACTCTCAACGACACACCTTCATTTCCCATTCTCTTGCAATGGGAAACTCGGCAGCAGATCTCGCACAAGTCGCAGGACATAGCACTCAAACGATGCTAAAGGTCTATGCAAAACCCACTGGAAGATTGGTGCTGCCGAGTTGGGGGTGATGGTCAGGCAGCAGTGCAACTGGAATGTGGCACTGATGGCAGCAACTCGTCCAAAAGGTCGTTAATCCAAGTGAGAACAAAAGAACCATTCACAAGACGACCAATCGAAGCAGAGGACCCCATACCCTCACCAGACTCGTACCAAGTCGTAGTGATCAAGCAATATTGCTTGTGACTGTGGGGGAAGAGATATTCCGCAAGGTAATGAAAACAGTCATCATCACTGGTATCATCCTCAGAATGCGATTGCATACCAATGATTGCACCTGAGTCATCGTAGACAATAGAATCACAATATTGTCGCAAATATGCGAAACAACGATCGACCTGAGTCTCCTGGTCTTGATCCAAAATCACGTCAGCAAGGCAAGGGAGAGTATCTACATCTCCACCCAAGACAAGATCAACAATCTCCTTAGAGCAAGCCAAGAAAAGTGCATCTAAGGAAACTTGGTCCTTAATAGAGGGCAAAAGAAAATTAGTATAAGTTTTTGAAAAAGAAGCCATAATAAAAAAAAGGGTAAAAGGTATCCACGCAATCTCCCGGTATACGACACCGGGGTTTAGAGACGGTTTACGGTCGTCTTCGTTAAACAATAATTAGTTGGATTAGATCAGTTTCTCTTTTTTAGAAAAACTCAGGGGTGAACTGGGTAGCGATATCTGCCTGATCTAAAATATATTGGACGAATGCAGTGGACACCTCGGACTCAGTCAATCCATCGAATTCTTCAGAATTATTCTCCCAAACTTCTGATCCAAAGATACGAAGGACCTCAAGAATTTCAAAACGCATCTCCTCGATAATATCGTACGCCTCTTGATTGATAGAGACAGTGAGTTTGGTCATGATTGACTATTTAAGAATTACCCACGCAATTTCACTGTTTTCGAGACAGGGTTTAGAGACGGTTTGCGGTCGTCAAGTCATCATCCCCCAGAGGGGCTGATGTTCTACTCAGTCAAAACTTGATCTGAAGTATGAGCTGCTGCCGACCCTGATGGGGCATCCATTGCTATGAACATAGTATAGCAGCTTTTCCAGGAAAAGCAAAAATGATTGTGCCACTTGTACTAGTGCCACGTCACTATACTTTCGCAATCTGGGTATCACTTGAGACCCGCCCTGGAAGTGCCTAGAGGCATCATCATAGCACCATTGACTTAGTTATTACTACTCCACAAGACCATAAGCACGGTTGATCAGGTCCCAGTCCCGATCTGGGAGGTCAAGAGCATCAGCAATATCACAAGCATCCTCATAGGACAGAGGAGCAAAGGGGTTCGGTGCGGGACCTTCTAGAGAGAACTCATCAGTCAGGGGACTGTTGGGCATCTGTCCCGCATAGGGGTCAGGGACGTTCCAGTGGCTATAGAATTGCTGCATAGTCCAGTTTCAGTTCAGTTCTTATCTTCTGCTCCAGTCCTTGTTTGTATCGTTTGTCTTTTTGCTGCAGCACCTTAAGCATTTCTTGCTCCACTGCTGTTAAACGGATCATCATAACGACACCTTCTTGTAGTGCTCGTACCACTCATAGTGCGTAATCAAGAAATCCAGGGTCCCTGTTCTGCTGCGTCTGAGTTCATTACTGAGTTGGTTGAACTTCCTCAAGGTCTCCTGTTTCCTCTTCCCGAAGAACAAGGTGATATTGACTGCCTCTTCTGGTCTAACGACTGTTTCCATTGTTGATTGCTCCTTTGCTTCTATTTAGCTTCTTTACTGATTCCTGGTTCAAGTGGTTTGGAATCTCTGTTCTTGCGGTCTTAGGGGACAAGAACAAGAAAGGGGACATTGTTTCATAAGACTATTTCTTGTGGGACGCATAGGGGTCTAAATACCCATAGGGACCATAGAGAAACACCAGATGCCGACATCTACAAAAACAAAAACGCCAAAAATCTCATTCATAGACTTTATGAAAATCTTGAGCACATTGAAATCATCAGCCTGCTGCGTCAATGAAAACCATTCCTTCTACATTTACAGGGCAGATACCCATCAGGTCCTTGCTCGTGGTCTTGATGGATACGAAGCAGCCAAAACAGCAGCAAACCACCTCAGGCACTCCTTGGGGTTGAAGTGGGACCAGGTTGGGTTCAAGAAGGAACCCAAACCCACTGGGGCAAAGAGTGCCTCTGGAGGGGGTAATAGCAGGTCCAGGAGCACTTGGGCAAGGATTGATCGGAGTAGCAGGTACAACCCTTCCAAAAGGGGGCACTTTCGGGGGTACTACGGCACTGATGGGTCTTATCACGACATTGATTGAAAAAACCAGCAGTCCTTTGGGTTGCGTGGGGGGTTCTGGAACCCTCTGGTGCTGTTGATGGTCCTTGTGGTCCTTATGGAGTGTTGGGGGGTTCTTGAGGACTGCTGCGGTGGTATTGAAGAGTTCCTGTGGTCCTGGTGTCCTTGAAGAACTAGAAGAACCCAAAGCAGTCTTTACTGAATCCCCTACGGGGATTGCCTACGGCACCTCTGTGTTGTTCTTACCTTCTTTTCCTTCTGGTCTTGATACTTTGCTCTTGGATGTCTGAACCTGATGCTTTGCTTGATGGGTCCCAAGAGCTTCCTTGAGGGTCTTTGAGAACCTATAGCAATACCCTGATCAAACTACTGCGTAGTTATTTATGATTTTCTATTCTTAAGGTACAATATGATCTTTAACGGCAACAGAGTGATTCTACTGCTGTTTAGATATAGTGTCAAGCTATCTTATGATTGACAGATATAAACCCATAGAGTACAATGATGAAAGAACATAGACAATTAAATATCTGATGAAGACATCAATCGGTTCAAGGGGTCAGGTCAAGGAAAGTCCTATAGATCAACGGTATCGGCTATTGCTGATTAAACAATACCTCAAGAACCTCAAAGAAGTTCCAGTTGCTCGTGGGGGTAGCAAATGGATCTTCTGTTGTCCTTTCTGCTCTACTCTTGGTCGCACGGAAGCAAAGAGGAATGAACGCAAAGGAGCACTGCTCTGGAATACCCTACAGAACTCGTGGGTCTTCTTCTGTGCTCGTCAAGGCAGTGCTGAGTGCTCTGGTCATGGAAAGACCCTTGAGAAGTTCCTAAGTGCCTTAGATACGGACCTAGCAGAGCAGTATCGAATCGAACGGTGGCACTCAGGCACCACTGGAAAAGGGCATAATTGCAGGGCTCCTGTGTGCCTTGTTGGGGTGACGACAGAGTCCTGAGTGAACCAGGAACTCACATCACGGACATTGTGGGTTTCAGAGCATCAATGTTGGCAGCAACTGCAGCAAAGTCAGCAGGGGGACCGAAATAGGGTGATTCAGGACTGATTGCCTTGCTGGTGAGTGCTGAACCTTCAAAGGCAGACCCAAACAGACGACGAATCACCATCAGACCATCACCCAGAGGAGTGATCTTACCGTCCTTATCTACGTCCAGCAATTGACTATCAATGCCCTGCTGAATGTTAGTGGCAACCTGAGCAGCAACACCTGCTTTCTCTGTGGCACTCATACTTGTGTAGGACTTACCACCAAGCAGTGGTGAATCAGGAGAGATTGCCTTGTTAATCAGGGCATCTCCAGCAAAGGCAGACCCAAACAGGTAACGGATCACCATCAGACCATCACCCAGTGGAGTGACGAGACCATCACCATCCACATCCAGGGAGAACGACAGGGGTTTCAGGGTTGCAGAAGTCCCAGAGAACCCATACCCACTCGCAACGGATGATTCTGAGAAGTTGATGGAGGTGTCCCTCAGACCCGTCAGAGGATCGATTGCCTTATCTGCGGTACGGAAGGTCAGGTCTGCCAATTTGGTTGGAGCAGAACCGCTGGGAAACTGACCTGAGAAGGAGGCAATGCTGATCGGAATGAACCGATCCGTCGTGGGGTCGTTATCGGTGTCGTCAGTATCCTGTTGAACCGAACCGATCTGGAAGAGATCAGCAGTTGCCTTATTACTGACACCCGTCACAGGGTCAAAGGAGAACAAAGAAGAGTTGTAGTGGACCTTGAACGACATCCCAGTTGTTTGGGACCCATCAGTGGTGCTGTAGTTGATGGGAACGATGAGATCCTTATTGCGTTGATAACGGATCGGTGCTGTGGAAGAGGAGAGTTGTTGAACCTCCCGAACCTTGAGAGTCAGTGGTGTGGAGACACTGCCAAGTTCATCAGAGGCACTCAGGTTCAGGTTGAGTGTCCCACCCGTGGTTGGAGTCCCAGAGAGGGTTCGAGTGCTGGCATTGAAGGACAACCACGACGGCAGAGAAGCACCTGTGGCAGTGGTTGCCGAGAAGGTGAGGGCTGAGTCGGAGTCTGAGAAGAGTGTGGTTGGAACCGTGTAGGAGAACGCACGACCACGGTTGGTCGTCAGTGCTGCCAGAGTGCCATTGACGACTGGTGCTGCGTTGTAACCCAGAGTGAGGTCAGCACCTGTTGCCGTGAAACCCGTTGCAGGACTGCCCTTGAGGTGCAGCGTGGTTCCCGTATAAGAGGCAGTGGGAACCAGATTCAAATTGGCAAGGGTGAGTGGGAGGGTAGTTCCACTGCCAGGAAAGTTGCCACCAAAGTCCGCATAGGTGAGAGCCAGAATCTTGTCGGTCTTGGGGTCACCATCTGCGTTGTTGGTGTCTGCAACGATGCCATTGCCAATTAATCCCTTCTGGAAAGGATCTCCTGCAGTACTGACTGTTAGTTGAGTGGAATCAAAGTAGAGAGATGCCCCGACCCCTGTGAGAGAGGTTTCACCTGTGGAGACGTTGTAGGCAATCGCAGAGGTGGTGCTGATGCCAGAACGAATGGAGGTTTTGCTTGGTGGGGTGAGGGTAAGTGACTGAACTGGAGGGGCACCTGAGGTGATGGGTGCTGATGCCGTGGATGCAACAGACTCCTGAGTGCCGTACCCATCCAAATAACTCACCACCCCACGAACCTGTTTGCCAACTTCTGCGGTAGTGAGTGTGTAGGTCGTGTTGTTATCGGTTGCGTCTGTGGAGGTCAGTTTGGTCCAAGTGGTGCCGTTGTCGCTTGAGACCTCAAAGCTATAATTGAAGGTGGGGGTGTAGCCATTGAAGTTATCTGCGTCTTGTACTTGGGTCTTATCAATGGTGATGATCTGACCTGCCTTGAGGGTTCCAAAGAGTGTTGGGGTTCCCGTGGGAGCGTTGTTGGGTGCGAGTTTTATTTCTGCGATACCTGCATTCATTCCCCATGCTACACCTGTACCAGAATTTGTTAGGTCGTTCCAATTCCCAAGAACTGGATTATTGTTATCAAAGTATATCAAAGAAAAATAGTCCTCTCCACCTACGTCAGACGCCCAGACCGGTGGTCTCCAGTTGGCAGCCTCACCAGATATCCATTTATAATCTCCTTCATTGCTAACATCATTGAGTCCAATCCAATAAGCAAGCCTGGAATATCCATTCGGTTTCCATTGCATATTTTTTGTCAACCACTCATTCTCCGCCGCATCATTAATCGTCACCAAGTGCCCGCCGAGTTTGACGGCATTTGCCTCTGCCTCTTCCCAGGTAGGACCTTGAACGATTACGTAAGCAGAATCTCCACGTCTGATGAAGGGGGTTTCTGAGATTCCTTTTCCTTCAGGGGCAATCGGTGCATTAAATGGGATGTCATTCCAATAGCCTCTTCGACCGTGATAGCCAGAGCCATCTTGATTCGTGAGATATATGTGTACAGAGTCCTCTCTTGCAACTCCGTCATTTTGCAGTGTACGACTTGGTTCTCCTGGATACCAGGAATTATAGTTGAAACCTTCTCCATCACTCCATTTCCATTTGGAAGTACTATTGTCATGGCTTAAGCCTATCCAAAGACCTTCGTCTGTAGGGATTAATGAGTCAAATACATCAGTAATCCACTTGTTCTCATCAATATTTGTGATTGCTGCCAAATGCCCACCCAGTTTCACCGAGTTGGCTTCTGCCTGGGTCCAAGAAGGACCATCGACGATGGTGTAGATGGAGTTGCCACGGACTACTGGTGCTGAGATTACAGAAGACCCAGCAGAGGCAACACTCTCATTGGTTCCATAACCATCCAGATAACTCACGACCCCACGAACCTTCTTGCCCACTTCTGCTGTTGTGAGGGTGAAGGTGCTGTTGTTATCAGTTGCGTCGGTTGAGGTCAGTTTGGTCCAGGTGGTTCCGCTGTCGTTGGAGACCTCAAATGAGTAGTTGTAGGTAGGTGTGTATCCAGTGAAGTTATCGGCATCTTGTATTGGGGTCTTATCAATGCTGATGACCTGACCGACCTTTGTGGTCCCAGAGAGGTTTGGGGTTCCTGTGGGAGTGCTGTTGGGTGCAAGTTTTATTTCTGCGATCCCGTAGTTGGTAACGAATCCAAATCGAGTATCTCCATTGTAGTCATCATTCCAAACTTTCCCGTTCCATTCCCCTCCAAAAGGAATTTGCGCATAATCTTCGTCGGCAACCCCACCATTTGGCGCGCTGTTGCCCCAATTAGCAAAGTCAAAGTTTGACCCATCAGACCATTTCCACACACCTTCCTGCTCTTTATCAGATGCACCAATCCATATTGACTTACCATTCTCTTTCCAGTTCTGATTGCTTATCCACTCATTCTCAGCAGCATCATTAATTGTCACCAAGTGCCCACCGAGTTTGACGGCATTTGCCTCTGCTTCTTCCCAGGTGGGACCTTGAACGATTACATAGGCAGAATCTCCACGCCTGATGAAGGGGATTTCTGAGATCCCTCCCAAATTTCTCGGATCAATATCTTCATCGTCATTCCAATATCCGCCCTGTACACGCCCAAGATGGACGTAGTTCTCATTTCTTCCCCCATTCGGGGTTATTCCATCGGGTATCCAATTAATGTAACTAGCCTCTTCTCCATTGCTCCATTTCCAAACACCTTCAAGCTCTCGATCTGTCAGTCCAATAAGGTAACAAGGAGAATTGGGATCTGACCAATTGCCTGTGATACTAAACTCTTTGTGAATAAAATTATTTTCTTGATCACTCCCAATAGAAATTAAATGCCCACCCAGTTTCACCGAGTTGGCTTCTGCCTGGGTCCAAGAAGGACCATCGACGATGGTGTAGATGGAGTTGCCACGGACTACTGGTTTAGGATTTGGGTCGAAGAGAATGTACTCCCTGTAGTCTCCGATTACAGCACCTGCAAATCCAGCGTCTCCTGTGTTTCCGCCGATGAGATACTTGCCATCCGCCAGTACTTCAAGATCGTATTCAAAGCCATACTTATCTACGAATGCCGCGCTGTCTGGAATGAAAACTGCAACACCTTGCTGAGCACCAGTCTTATCGTAGACTGTAATGACCAAATCAATTGTTGATCCTGATCTGGATAGCATAAAGAGTTTGTCCCCGCTAACTTCTATATCGTGTACTGTTCCTCCATTGGGAGCAGAGATTACCTTGAGAATGTTGCCACTCTCATTGACCAGTGAGACCTGATTGGAACTTGAAACTATTGCGATAATGCCCTGCCCATAAAAGACGTCCATCGCGGAAGCATAGTCGTTGACATTTGTGTTTTTAGACCACTTAAGATTGTTACTGTAATCGAAATAACTGTAATTTGTAGGTGTGCTATTGACTCCGGTGTAAATTGAGGAGACGTATCCGTTTTTATCAGCTACAACGCCAATACCACCAGATAAGCCTCCGTAAACGTTGACCCAATCTATGGTGCCTTGAGCAGAAATAGAACTTGTAAATGCCGCATAATAACGACCACCTAATGCTTGACCATACCAAGACTGACTGCCAAAATTTCTTGGTTCAGATAGATCATAGCTTGCTCTACCACTTATAAGTATTTTTCCACTCGGATCTACGGAAGCACTTGCTACAGATTCGTGAAGCGATGTATTATAAGACTGAATCCATTGAAAAGTACCATCAGCTTTATACTTTACAACAAAGGCATCCGTTGCTCCACCAAATGCTTTTCCGTATAGAGATTCTTTTGCTTGCCCAAAAACTATGAAACCGTTATCAGGTGTCTTTTCAATCCCGCTTACGAATGTTTTGCCTGTTCCGAGGATTATGTCAGGCTTTGTAGTGATACCTGTTTGAGGATCGAGGAATCTAATTAGACCTTTCCCTAAAACATCTCCTCCACCATATGGTGCTGCAACAAGTTGTGGATCTTTAAATGCAAGTACAACCAGGGTTCCATCGTCTAATTGAATTGCAGTTGTATCTCCTAAAGGCAAATCTGTGCCTTTACCTGTATTGCCTGCCAAGATAACTCTACTTGTCTGAGATTCGACACTGACACTGATATTATCAAGGAGTGTACCCTCAGCATCTGAAACGCCTTTTTCAACAAAAGATATTTCGGTTGTATTTGCAGTTGCCGTAAAACCAATGTCTTGATGTGTCCACGCATTCCGCACTCCATAAGAACCATCGTATGAAAAGATGACGCTTCCATTGACGGCAACATCAAACTTCGATGAAGGGTCCGGGAATGAATATTTTCCGTCTGAATAGCTCGGCAATGCCCAATCAAAACTCAACTTATATCGAGACCCAATTTGCGTAGATATTGCCTGTTTTATCCCTGTATTCGATCTTCCGTCTAATTCTACATACTGACCATAAGGAGTTTTAATTGCCCCAAACTTTGCGTGTACATCGTTGAGAAGATCTACCCCGTTTCCTGTGGTTAAATCCCAGCCGTATGGTTTATGCTCTATTAGATAATTCTGTGTCTGTGGATTAGGAACCCGAGTTGCCTCGAAGTCCCCATTGATGATTAGGTTGGCTGCCATAAAACCCTCGAGCACCCGTAAGGATCAAAGGCACCAGGACTGGGGCAAGTCCTAACACCCGTTGTGCCTTAACTCTACGCGATCTCTGCTAACTCCTCCCGATCCCCTACCCCCAGACCCCCAACTCCTCCAAGCAACCTGCTGCACTCTGCTGCGATTCACCGCAAAGCCTTATGCCTCAAAACACATAAGACTCAACCAGCGTTACAACAACCAACTCTTCCCACCTCAACCACCAAGCCACCACCCAAGCCACTCCCAGTCCTTCCCCTACCCCTCTAATACCACCCTCAAACCACCTCTCAACCTGCCAAGACCTCTGGCGGATGCTGCTTCAGCACTTGCTTGAGGTACCTGCCCGTATGACTGGTGGGATGCTCTGCCACCGTTTCAGGGGTGCCCACCACCACGATCTCGCCACCCTTATCACCCCCATCAGGTCCCAGATCAATGATCCAGTCGGCACAGCGGATCACATCGAGGTTGTGCTCGATTACCAGGATCGAGTTGCCCTTATCCACCAGCCGCTGCATCACATCCATCAGCTTGTGCACATCAAAGAAGCTCAGGCCCGTGGTGGGTTCGTCAATCAAATAGAGGGTTTTGCCCGTGGCCCGCTTGGAGAGCTCGGTGGCCAGCTTCACCCGCTGGGCCTCACCGCCCGAGAGGGTGGGGGCCGGCTGGCCCAATTTCACGTAGCCCAGGCCCACATCCACCAACGTGCGCAACCGATCCGCTGCCTGGGGAATGGCAGAAAACACCTCGGCGGCCTGCTCCACCGTCATCTCCAGCACATCGGCAATGGTGTGACCCTTGTAGGTGACCTGCAGGGTCTCGCGGTTATAACGGGCGCCCTTACACACATCACACTGCACATACACATCGGGCAGGAAATTCATCTCGATTACGTTCACCCCCTGGCCGCTGCACGCCTCACAGCGTCCCCCCTTCACGTTGAAGCTGAACTGACCCACCTGATAACCGCGGGCCTTGGCTTCCACCGTGGCGGCAAACACCTGGCGGATCGGATCAAACGCTCCGGTGTAGGTGGCGGAATTGGAGCGCGGGGTGCGGCCAATCGGTGATTGGTCGATCACGATCACCTTGTCGATCGCACTAATGCCCCGCAGTTCCGCTACCCCGGCTGGAAACGGCACCTTCATGCCCAAGTGGTGCTCCAGGGCCGGGTGCAGCAGCTCATTCACCAAGGTGCTCTTGCCGCTACCGCTCACCCCGGTCACGCACACCAACCGCCCCAGGGGAACTTCCACATCAATGCCGGTGAGGTTGTTGCGGCCGCAATCGATCAGCGAAATCTTGCGGATCCCGGCGCTGCGCCGCTCCGCTGGGGTTGGGATCGAGCGGCGACCACTCAAATAGGCCCCCGTGAGCGACTCCTCAGAAGCCAGCAAATCCTCAAAACTGCCTTCCGCCACGATGTGGCCGCCATGCACCCCGGCACCCGGGCCAATGTCCACGATGTGGTCGGCGGCGCGAATGGTGTCCTCGTCGTGCTCCACCACAATCAACGTGTTGCCCAAATCGCGCAACTTGAGCAGCGTGGCCAGCAGGCGATCATTATCGCGCTGGTGCAAACCAATACTCGGCTCATCCAGCACATAAAGAACGCCGGTGAGGCCCGCACCAATTTGGGTGGCCAGGCGAATCCGCTGGGCTTCCCCCCCGGAAAGGGTCATCGCCGGACGGTCCAGGCTCAGGTAATCGAGCCCCACATCCAGCAAAAACTTCAGGCGCATGCGGATCTCCCGCAACACCAAATCGCCGATCTGGATCTGGCGAGGATTGAGCAACGGCGACGTGCCCTCACTCGCCCCTACGCCCATCAACGCTTCAATCCTGGAAAGGGTTTCGCCCACGCTCACCGCCGTGAGCTCATGGATGGCGTGGGGACCCACCCGCACCGCCAGGGCTTCGGGTTTGAGCCGCAGGCCATGGCAGGTGGCACAGGGCACCAATTCCAGAAACTTCTCCAGTTTTTGGCGAATCGATTCACCGCTGGCATCGCGGAGCTGGCGCTCCAAAATCGGCAGGATGCCCTCAAACGGCCGCTCGTAACCAGCGCTCTTTTGATAGCGACTATCCGCCTTGATCATGATCGCTTCCCGACTGCCATTGAGCAGCACATCGCGCTGCTCATCGGTTAACTGGTTCCAGGGGGTTTTGATCTCGAAATTGAACGCTTCCCCCACCGAATACAACAGGGAGAAGTAGTAACTGTTGTCTTTTTCAGCCCAAGGAGCAATGGCCGCATACACCGGCAACGACGGCTCGGGCACCACCCGTTCCGCGGTGAACTGACGCAAGTGGCCGATGCCATGGCAATCGGCGCAGGCTCCATAGGGGCTGTTGAACGAAAACAGCCGGGGGGAGAGCTCTTCCATCACCGCCCCGTGCACCGGGCAGGCGAAATTCTCGGAATAGAGCCGCTCGCACTCCACTCCCTCGGGCAACTCCTCACCTGCCTTGGGCACCACTTCCACCAGCGCCAGGCCATCGCCGCGCTTGAGGGCCGTGCGCAGGGAATCGGTGAGCCGTTCCTGAACGCCCTCCCGCGACACCAGGCGATCCACCACCACTTCGATGTTGTGGGCGTGGTTCTTATCCAGTTCGATGTTGTCGGCAAGTTCCCGCACCTCGCCATTGATCCGCACCCGGGCAAAACCCTCCGCCACCAGGCCCCCCAGCAACTTCACGTGGGTACCCTTCTTGCCCCGCACCACCGGCGCCAGCAGCTGGTACCGGATCCCTTCCGGCAGGGCCACGATCTGGTCCACCATCTCATCGATGGTCTGGGGACGGATCGAGCGATCGCACTGGGGGCAGTGGGGTTCACCGGCGCGGCCGAAAAGCAGACGCAGGTAATCCTGGATTTCCGTCACCGTGCCCACGGTGGAGCGGGGGTTGTGGCTGGTGGATTTCTGGTCGATCGAAATGGCCGGCGACAGCCCCTCAATCGCGTCCACATCGGGCTTGTCCACCTGGCCGAGAAACTGGCGCGCATAGGCGGACAGGCTCTCGACGTAGCGCCGCTGCCCCTCGGCAAAGATCGTGTCGAAGGCCAGGGAGCTCTTGCCGCTGCCGCTCACCCCGGTGAACACCACCAGCCGGTTGCGGGGAATGGTGAGATCAACGTTCTTGAGATTGTGCTGGCGGGCACCCCGCACCCGGATCACATTCTCCAGGGATCCCCCGCTCAACACCGCGCTGCCATCCAATTCAGCGGCTTTCTCGTGGACGGTCTTGGCGAGGGTTCGGGTGGCGGAACCGGCGGCAGCAGAGCTCTTGGCGCGGGGCATCCAGCCGTCACAGCAACGGCTGATTCTATCGGGGTCGGTTGGGGCTTTGTACGCCTGTTTTATCGAGGAGGCTGGCCGCATAGCTGAGGGCCTCACCGCTATCTCCCCCGGCCAACTCAGCCAACTCAGCTTCCCGGGCCCGGGTGTCCCGCAGGTGGGACACCCGCGTGAGGGTTTGGCCTTCCTCCACGGCTTTGCTCACCCGGAAGTGGTGATCGGCCGCCGCGGCCACCAGGGGCTGGTGGGTCACGCAGAACACCTGGCGCTGGGCGGCCAGGCGGCGCAGCAGCTCCGCCATGGCCCCACTCACCCGGCCGCTTACGCCCGTGTCGATTTCATCGAACAGCAAGGTGACATGGGGATCGGCCGCCGCCAGGCAAGTTTTCAGCGCCAACAAGAAGCGACTCATCTCACCGCCCGACGCCACCTCTGCCAAGGGGGCCAGCGGTTGGCCCGGGTTGGCCGAAAACAAAAACTGAACGGCATCAGCGCCGTCTTCGGTGGCCGTGGTGGGTTCAATCGCCACCGCAAAGCGCACATTGGCCAACCCCATCGGCCGCAGGGCTTCCATCAACTGCTCCTCGAGGCCCTGGGCCGCTGCCCGGCGCTGGTCACTTAAGGCTGCGTTGGCCCGATCCCTGTGCTGACGAGCCCCCAATTCCGCCTGTTCCAGGCCCTGGATCGAGGCTTCCACCCCCCCCGGTGCCAGCTGCTCGCGCAGTTGGTCGCGCAGACTGATCAATTGGGCCAGATCCAGCCCATGGCGGCGCTCCAGGCCTTTGAGCAGGGCCATCCGCTCCTGCAGGGCAGCCAGGCTTTCCGGGTCGCTCTCGAGGGAAGACCCATAGCGATCCAAGTCGCGGGCCAAATCCTGCAGGGCCACCAAGCCATCGGTGCAGGATTGGCGTAGGGGTTGCAGGGCGCTGTCCAGGCCTTCCATCAGGGACAACTCCTGCTCACAGGCCGCCAGGTGATCCAGCACCGAAGGCGCCTGATCGGCTCCTTCCATCAGGCGGCCCACCAAGGTGGCCACCCCTTCCTGGAGGCGCAACCCATGGGCCAGGCGGTTTTCTTCCGCCTCGAGTCGCGCCCGCTCCTGGGGATCCTCCAATTGGGCCGCCTCCAGATCGGCCAGCACCTGCTCCTGCTCCGAGCGTTGGGCCTGGAGTTGATCCCTTTGGCTGCGGGCTAGCTCGAGGGCTTGGGCCGCCTGCTTCCAAGCGCGGCAGGCTTGCACCACGGGCTCCAACAGCGGTTGCAAGGCTTCCCCGCCGCAGCGATCCAGCCAGCGGCGCTGCTGGCCTGGCCGCGCCAGTTGCTGGGTTTGGCCCTGAACGGTGAGATCCAACAACAGGGGCCGCAGATCCTGAATTTGGGCCCGGCTGACCACCACCCCATTGAGGCGGTTGCGGCTGGTGAGCCGCTCCTCACTGAGGCGCCATTCCCGGCTCAGAACCAGTTCCCCTTCTTCGGCTTCCAGCTCCTGCTCCCCCAACCAAGCCTGCAGGGGCGGCGTGAGACTGAAGCTGGCCTCAATCAAGCCCCGGCCGCTACCGCGCCGCAGCAGGCGGGCCCCGGCGCTGCCTTGGGCACCCCCCAACAGGGCATCCAGCGCATCCAGCAGGATCGATTTACCCGCCCCGGTTTCGCCGGTCAGCACGGTGAATCCCGCCTGGAACGCCAGGTCCAAGCGCTCAATCAGGGCAATATTTTCAAGCCGCAAACCCGTGAGCACCGTGGCTTCCGCAAGGCTGGGGGTAATGGGCCGAACCGTAGCGGCAGTCTGATTCGTTTAGAAGGGGGGGCGCCCCGAGAGAGGGCCCTGAGCTGAAGGTCCAAAGGCATGCCCAACGAACTCGGCGACTTCATTGAGGCCTCTGGCCTCCTCAGCTACGACCCGGAAGCGATTACCCGGATCTATGCGGGCCATCCCCAAAGGCTGATCAAGCGCCTCTGGCAAACCCTGGTCCCGATTGGCCTCTACCTGCTTGGGGTGAGCACCGACTGGCTGTTTGGATTGCTGAACAACCGGGAGCGCTCCAGGCAGAGGGCCAAGGAAGCCGCCGAATTGCTCGTCGATCTAGGGCCCGCCTTCATCAAGGCAGGCCAAGCCCTCTCCACCCGGCCCGACATCGTGCCGCCGGTGCTCCTGGAGGAGCTCGCCCAGCTCCAAGACCAACTGCCTGGTTTCGACAGCGCCCTGGCCATGGCTTGCATTGAGGAAGACCTCGGTGCCCCGATCAACAGCATCTACGAACAACTCGATAGCGAACCCATCTCCGCCGCCTCCTTGGGCCAAGTGCACAAGGGGGTGCTCAAATCCGGTGAGGTGGTGGCCGTCAAGGTTCAACGGCCCGGTTTGCGCGAGCAAATCACGCTCGATCTCTACATCGTGCGCAACATCGCCGCCTGGCTGAACCGCAACGTCGGCCTGATCCGCAGCGACCTGGTGGCCCTGATCGACGAACTGGGCAAGCGGGTGTTTGAGGAGATGGATTACTGCAATGAGGCCAGCAACGCCGAAGCCTTTGCCCGCCTCCATCGCGCCAATCCCCGCATCGCCGTACCCGCCATCTATCGCCATGCCACCAGCCGGCGGGTGCTGACCATGGAATGGATCGATGGGGTCAAGCTCACCAACCTCGAAGCGGTGCGGGGCATCGGCGTCGACCCCGACGACATGGTGGCGGTGGGGGTGAACTGCAGCCTCCAACAACTGCTTGAGCACGGCTTTTTCCATGCCGATCCCCACCCCGGCAACCTGCTAGCCCTGGCCGATGGCCGCCTGGCTTATCTGGACTTCGGGATGATGAGTGAGGTGAGCCGGGAATCGCGCACGGGCCTGATCCAGGCCGTGGTGCACCTGGTGAATCGCAATTTTGGCAAGCTCTCCAAGGATTTCGTCAGCTTGGGATTCCTGGCCGAAGACGTGAATCTCGAACCGATCGTGCCGGCCTTTGAAAGTGTATTTGGCCAGGCCATCGAGATGGGCGTAAGCCGGATGGATTTCAAGGCCGTCACCGACGACCTGTCCGGCGTGATGTATCGCTTCCCCTTCCAGGTACCGCCCTACTACGCCCTCATTATTCGTTCGTTGGTCACCCTGGAGGGCATTGCCCTCAGCGTGGATCCCGATTTCAAAATCCTGGGGGCCGCCTACCCCTATTTCGCCAGGCGACTGATGGAAGACCCCGATCCTTCCCTGAGGGAAAGCCTCAAGGAAATGCTGTTTGACGGCGATATTTTCCGCTGGCAGCGCCTCGACAACCTGGTCGCCAGTGCCTCCCAAGGCAGCGAACTGGATCTCGATGGCCTCTTGGACCAAGTGCTCGATTTCCTGTTCTCGTCCAATGGCGGGCTTCTGCGCCAACAATTGGTCGATGCGGCCATTCAGCGGGTCGATTCCGTGGCTTGGCAAACCACCCTGCGGCTCAGCGGCCGCTTGCCCCAGCGGCTCCAACCTCCAGGGCTGAAACAGCGGGCCGTCGAAGCGGATGCCACGGCGCCGCTACTGGATCTGGAACCAGTTCGTCAATTGGTGTTGATCCTGCAGGCCCTGCCAGGCTTTGAACCCCAGTTGCTGCTCAAACGCCTGCCCCGGGTTTTAAGCGAACCCAACCTGCGGGACATGGGCTTAAAAATGGCCAAGGGGTTGGCTGAACGGAGCGTGGTTCGCCTGCTGCGGGATGTGCTCGTTCCAGCTTGAGGAGCGGACCAAAACCCCCTAGGGTCGAAACCATGAAATCGACGCACAAACCCTTGAAAAAACGCCGGGCCCTTGTTGCAGCCCTGTTGGGTTTGGGCATAGGGGTGACGTCCCCTGGGGCGATTGCCGGAGAAAATCTGGTATTTGTGAGTGGGGCGTTTCGCCGCTCGATCGCCGTTGCCGATCTCGATCACCTGGCCAAAACCGGCCAAGCCACGGGTTTGGTTGCCGATGTTCTGGCCATCAGTAGGCAAAACCCCAAGGAGATTGCCAAGCTGCTGAACCAATCGGTGAGCCTGCCCATCACCTTGATCAGTCGCCTGCTCAACACCCGAATTGGCGAAGCCGTACTGGAACGGCTCGCCAAGGTGATCTACCCCCTCAAGGCTTCCCAGGACGGGGTATTGGCCCTCAGATCGGCCGTAATTCTGGGCTTGGCCAATGGCAATGGCTCGATCAATGCCATCTCCTTTCTGCAGGCCTACCCCGTTCCAGAAATGGAAGTGAACATTCCGGCTTTGATGGCCATGCTGAAAAAAGCGAGCTCCATCGCTGAGCTTGTGCGCTTCTTCTCGGAATCTCCCCTCGATGGGCTGAAGCCTGCGCCGTAGATTCAACCCAGAGAGCCTTTTTCCCGTGCCCGTACTCCGATCCCTACGGCGTCTGGGTTATCGGGCCTTCGGTGGCAAGCCCACCATGCAGGACTGGCCAGGCCTGATCGAGGCCTACCGGAGCTGGTTGCCCGTCTCCGACAAAACGCCGATCATCAGCCTGCGGGAAGGGGCCACGCCCCTGATACCCGCCCCCGTGATTGCCGAGCAGATCGGCCGGGGGGTGAAGGTCTACCTGAAGTACGACGGCCTCAACCCCACGGGCTCCTTCAAGGACCGGGGCATGACCATGGCGATCAGCAAAGCCAAAGAAGCTGGCTCTGAAGCGGTGATCTGCGCCAGCACGGGCAATACTTCAGCCGCGGCGGCCGCCTACGCCCGAAGGGGCGGGATGCGGGCCTTTGTGCTGATTCCCGATGGCTACGTGGCCCAGGGGAAATTGGCCCAGGCCCTGCTTTATGGAGCCGAGGTGATTGCCATCCAGGGCAACTTCGATACCGCCCTCTCCATTGTTCGCGACGTCGCAGATAAGTACCCGATCACCCTGGTGAATTCGGTGAACCCCTATCGCCTGCAGGGCCAAAAAACGGCAGCCTTCGAAGTGGTGGATGCCCTGGGCGAAGCCCCGGATTGGCTCTGCATTCCCGTCGGGAATGCCGGCAACATCAGCGCCTACTGGATGGGCTTCAACGAATACAGAGAAGCCGGCCACAGCCGCAAATTGCCCAAAATGATGGGCTTCCAGGCCGCTGGATCTGCCCCTTTGGTGCTTGGCCACACCGTGGAGCAGCCCGACACCATTGCCACGGCCATCCGCATTGGCAATCCGGTCAACCGGGAGAAGGCCCTCAAGGTGCGTCAGGAAAGCGGCGGCGACTTCATGGCCGTCACCGATGCGGAGATCATCGATGCCTACAAGCTGCTGGGCAGCAGTGAAGGGGTGTTCTGCGAACCCGCCAGCGCCGCCTCCGTTGCCGGACTGCTGAAACGCAAACACGAAGTGCCTGCTGGAGCCACCGTGGTCTGTGTCCTCACCGGCAACGGCCTCAAGGACCCCACCACCGCCATCGAGCACAACGACGCCAAGTTCCACACTGGCTTAGAAGCCAGTACGGACCTGATTGCCAAGGTGTTGGGCTTCTAAACCAATCGCGAAAGCGTCTGATCAAAACCTGGGGAAAACAGGCTGACCCGAGGGGAAAGAACCGCATCGGATCCCCATGCCACAAAGCTTCTTTTTCCCCAGACCCGGGAAACGGTGGAAAACCAAAACCACTCCCCAAACAAGAATCTCCTGTCCCCAGGCATTTTTAAGGAAAAACCATTGTTCCAACAGGGTTTGGGAGTCTTTTCCCCAGAAACCCCAGCCCCTAGAGCTACGGGTTTAATTTCTTTTCTTCAATCCTTTAATCCCTAATCCGTAAGGGCTGGGAATGCCGGTCAGCCCACGTTGCGGATTGGGCCGGCCTGTGGAAGCGTGGGTGAATGTGTTTAGCCGTGATCCGGCTGTAAGGCCCCAATCCCATGAAGTTGGTTTGCTCCCAATCGGAACTCAGCTCCAGCCTTCAGCTGGTGAGTCGTGCTGTGGCCGGTCGCCCCACCCATCCCGTTTTGGCCAACGTCTTGCTGACCGCCGATGCGGGCACCGGTCGCCTCAGTCTCACGGGCTTTGACCTCAGCCTTGGCATCCAAACCAGCTTGAGCGCCAGCGTTGAAACCAGCGGCGCCATCACCCTGCCGGCCAAGTTGTTTGGGGAAATTGTTTCCAGGCTTTCGGCCGATAGCCCGATCACGTTGAGCTGCGAAGAAGGTACCGAGCAGGTGGAGCTCACCAGCCTCTCCGGCAGCTATCAAATGCGGGGCATGCCCGCCGAAGATTTCCCGGATTTGCCCCTGGTACAGAGCGGCACCCCCATTCGGCTTGAAGCCAATTCCCTCGTCAAAGGCTTGCGGGCCACCCTGTTTGCCAGCAGTGGCGACGAGGCCAAGCAGCTCCTCACCGGAGTGCACCTGCGCCTCGATCCCGAGGGGCTCGAGTGTGCCGCCACCGACGGCCATCGCCTGGCGGTCCTGCGCCTCGCCCACGGCACCACCGCGAGCATGGACACCACGGAAGGGGAGCCCTTTGCGGTGACGGTGCCGGCCCGTTCCCTGCGGGAACTGGAGCGGTTGTTGTCGGGTCGCCAATCAGAGGAACCGCTCAGCCTCTTTTGCGAACGGGGCCAGGTGGTGTTCCTGTGGGCCGACCAGGTGCTCACCAGTCGCAGCCTGGATGGCACCTATCCCAATTACCGCCAACTCATCCCTGAAAGTTTTAACCGGCGGATTTGGGTCGATCGCCGCGCGTTGGTCTCGGCCCTAGAGCGGGTGGCGGTCTTGGCTGACCAGCACAACAACGTGGTGAAGCTCAGTGCCGATGCAGCCACGGGCAAGGTGTTGATCCAAGCCGATGCCCAGGATGTGGGCAGTGGTTCTGAAGCTGTGGCGGCTGAGATCGAAGGGGAGGCGATTCAGATCGCCTTCAATGTGCGCTATCTCCTGGATGGCCTCAAGGCGATGGCCTGTGACCAGGTGGTTCTCCATTGCAATGCGCCCACCACACCGGCCATTTTGACCCCGGCCGATGGGGCCAATTTCACCTATTTGGTGATGCCCGTTCAGATTCGTAGCTGATTGCCTTGGCCCTTCCCGAGCAATTGCTGTTAAGCGACGTCCTCCGCCGTCGCGTCCATGGCGCCAATGGGGAGGATCAGGGCGCCGGGGTTGCGGTGTGGATGCATCCGCCGGTTCATCGGGTGCTGGGTTGGGTCACCAAGCCAGCCGCTTTTGGCTCCGACCGCCTGGTTTGGCGGCTCAATCAGTTGCGCGGTTTTGCCGAGTTGGAGGCCCTGGTGCAGGGCGATCCTTCCCCCACGGATCAGGCCACGGTGGAGCGTTTGCCCACGTTGATCGACGCGGCCCTGTTCGATCGCCAGCAGGAACCCATCGGCATCGTGGCCGATGCCGCCATTGAGTTCAAAACGGGACGGATCCTCCACTACCTGGTGAGCCGCAGTGATCCCCGCCTGCCCGGCAGCAGCCGCTGGCGGCTGAGTCCGGATCGGATTGTTGATCAACAACCCGCCCAGGTGTTCACCGCTTTGCAGGGATTGGATGACCTTCCCCTGGCTAAGGCCAGCGTGCGTCAGGAATTTCTGCGCCGATCCAGGCGCTGGCGCGACCAGGTGCAAGGGGAAACCGCCCGCCTGCGGGACCAGTTCCAACAGGTGGGTGACCGCTTTGAGGAGCGGGTGGAGGGCTGGTTGGAGGAGCCCCCCTGGGAAGGGGAAACCTGGGAGAGGGAATCCCGGGATCAAGGCCAAGATCGACCTGCTAGGCCCATCCCTGACGATGAAGAGATGGGGGATTGGCCCGAGCAGCCCCAGGACCGCCGCCCCCGATCCAGGGATTACGGGTCAAACGATTCCGATCTTGACCCCTGGATCTGATACTGGAAGGCCGCTGCTGAGCCGTTGTGGTTGCCGCCTCTTTCGACGTACCGGCCTATTCGGTGCCCGATGCGCTGCGTAAGGAGGGTCTGAGCCAGGCCGATTACGAGGAAATTTGCCGTCGTTTGGGCCGGGCGCCTAACCGGGCGGAGTTGGGCATGTTTGGGGTGATGTGGTCGGAGCACTGCTGCTATCGCAATTCCAGGCCCCTGCTGGCGGGCTTCCCCACCACCGGCCCCCGCATCCTGGTGGGACCGGGGGAAAACGCCGGTGTGGTGGATTTAGGTGAGGGCCAGCGCTTGGCCTTCAAGATTGAAAGCCACAACCACCCCTCAGCGGTGGAGCCGTTTCAAGGGGCAGCCACCGGTGTGGGCGGAATCCTCCGCGACATTTTCACCATGGGGGCCCGGCCGATTGCGCTGCTGAATGCCCTGCGCTTTGGCCCCTTGGAAGACGAGCGCAATGTGGGCTTGATGGAGGGGGTTGTGGCCGGCATCGCCCATTACGGCAATTGCGTGGGCGTTCCCACCGTGGGGGGTGAGGTGGCCTTTGATCCCAGCTACTCCGGTAACCCGCTGGTGAATGCCATGGCCCTCGGGCTGATGGAAACCGACGACATCGTCTGTTCGGGGGCCCAGGGGGTGGGGTATCCCGTGGTCTACGTGGGCAGCACCACGGGCCGCGATGGTATGGGGGGCGCCAGCTTTGCCAGTGCCGAACTCACCGAGGCCTCCCTCGATGACCGTCCAGCTGTTCAGGTGGGTGATCCCTTTTTGGAGAAAGGCCTGATCGAAGCCTGTTTGGAGGCCTTCCAGAGTGGCGATGTGGTGGCTGCCCAGGACATGGGTGCCGCTGGCCTCACCTGTAGCTGTTCTGAGATGGCTGCCAAAGGTGGGGTGGGGGTGGAGCTCGACCTCGACAAGGTGCCCGCCCGGGAAGCCGGGATGACGGCCTATGAGTTCCTGCTCAGCGAATCCCAGGAGCGCATGCTCTTTGTGGTGAAGCCAGGCAAGGAGGAGGTCTTGATGGCCCGTTTTCGCCGCTGGGGTCTCCAGGCGGCCGTGGTGGGCCGCGTGCTTCCCGACAACATCGTGCGGGTGATTCAAAACGGTCACATTGCGGCCGAGGTGCCTGCCAGTGCCCTCGCCGATGACACGCCGATTAACCACCACGAATTGCTCAGCGAACCCCCGGCAGCTATCCAGGCCCATTGGCTCTGGAAGGAGGCCGATTTACCCCTACCGAGCCAGAGCTGGAACGAGGTTCTGCTCCAGCTGCTCGACGATCCCACCATTGCCAGCAAGCGCTGGGTCTACCGCCAGTACGACCACCAGGTGCAGGCCAACACGGTGGTGCCCCCAGGGGGAGCCGATGCGGCCGTGGTGCGCCTGCGCCCCCAACAGGGGGCAGGGGCCATGGCGAAGGCCACCCGCGGCGTGGCTGCCGTGGTGGATTGCCCGAACCGCTGGGTTTACCTCGATCCCGAGCGGGGTGGCATGGCGGCGGTGGCTGAAGCGGCCCGCAATTTGAGCTGCGTGGGGGCTGAACCCCTCGCGATCACCGACAACCTCAATTTCCCCTCCCCCGAAACCCCAACTGGCTATTGGCAATTGGCCATGGCCTGTCGCGGTTTGGCGGCGGCCTGTACGGCCCTGGATACCCCGGTGACCGGTGGCAACGTGTCCCTCTACAACGAAACCCGCCTGCCCGATGGCCGGATGCAGCCCATCCAGCCCACTCCAGTGGTGGGCATGGTGGGTTTGGTCCACGATTTGGCCCATGTCACCGGTTTGGCTTGGCAGGAAGCCGGCGATGACATCTGGTTGTTGGGTGCCCCCCTGGCTGCGGGTCCCGATGAACGGGTGACCCTGGCAGGCACCAGCTATCTCGAGCGCATCCATGGCCAACTCACCGGGCGTCCGCCGGTGATTGACCTCGCCCTCGAGCGTTCGGTTCAAGCCTTCCTGCGCCAAGCGATCAGCCAGGGCTTGGTGGCTTCAGCCCACGACCTCAGCGATGGGGGTCTGGCCGTGGCGGCGGCGGAATGCTGCATGGCCTCTGGATTGGGCGCCCACCTCGAGCTGCCGGCGGGTGATGGCCGTTTGGATCACCTGTTGTTTGCCGAGGGTGGGGCTCGGATCCTGGTGAGTGTTTCCCCGGTTCAAACCATGGCTTGGCAGCAGGCCCTGGACCGGGCCAGATCTGCGGGCCACGACGTGCCGGCCCAATGTCTTGGGGTGGTGGCGGCCGGTGCCGATTTCTCCATCAGCCAGGCCGGAACCCCCTTGGTGGAACTACCGATCGACCAGTTGCGCACCACGTTTGAGCAGGCCATTCCCCGCCGCATGGGAGCAGACCTGCCTCCCACGGTTTGATGGTTCGTGTTGATGCAGAATGAAAATTCAAGCTGTACAGCGAACGGGCCTGTGGTTGTAGAGCGTCCCGATCAGCCAGAGCGTCCCGACAAACCGGAGGAAGCTTGCGGTGTTTATGCCGTTTTGGCTGCGGGTCAACCGGTGGCGAACCTCACCTATTTTGGCCTTTACGCCCTCCAACACCGCGGCCAAGAATCGGCCGGGATCGCGGTGTTTGATGCCGAGAACAAGGTTCGGCTCCACAAGGACATGGGCCTGGTGAGCCAGGTGTTTGACCAGGCCATGCTCGAGCGGATGCCGGGCGACCTGGCCATTGGCCACAACCGCTATTCCACAACGGGCAGCAGCAAGGTTTGCAATGCCCAGCCGGTCGTTTTGATGACCCGTTCGGGCCCCTTTGCCCTGGCCCACAACGGCAATTTGGTGAACGCCACCGAATTGCGCGAAGAGATGGCGGATATCGCCAGTGAACTCACCTCCACCACTGATTCCGAACTGATTGCCTTTGCCCTTCAGAGCGCCGTCAATGGCGGTTTGGATTGGGACCAGGCGATTCGCCAAGCGGCTGGGCGCTGTCGTGGTGCCTTCAGCCTGGTGATTGGCACCCCTGCGGGCCTGTTTGCCCTGCGCGATGGCCATGGCATCCGGCCTTTGGTGTTTGGCCACATGGGTGAACTGGATCAGGCCCAGTGGGTGGTGAGCAGTGAAACCTGTGGCCTCGACATCATTGGCGCCAGCTTTGACGACGACGTCAAACCCGGTGAAATCATCCACTTCCGCCAAGGTGATGCCACCCCCAGCCGCAGCGAGTGGTGTTTGGAGCCCCACAAGTTGTGTGTGTTCGAAATGATCTATTTTGCGCGCCCCGATAGCCGTTTCTTTGGCGAATCGCTCTACAGCTATCGGGTCCGCATCGGCGAAACCCTTGCCCGCGAAACCCCCGTCGATGCCGACATCGTGATTGGGGTTCCCGATTCGGGGATTCCTGCTGCCATTGGCTATTCCCAATTCAGTGGCATTCCCTTTGCGGATGGATTGATCAAAAACCGCTACGTGGGCCGCACTTTTATCCAGCCCACCCAGGCCATGCGGGAGGCGGGCATTCGGGTCAAGCTCAATCCCTTGCCCGATGTGCTCTCGGGTAAACGGGTGGTAGTGATCGACGACTCGATTGTGCGGGGCACCACCAGCCGCAAGTTGGTGGCAGCCCTTCGCGATGCCGGTGCCACTGCAGTTCACATGCGCATCAGTTCACCCCCGGTGACCCATCCCTGCTTCTACGGCATCGATACCGACACCCAGGATCAACTGATTGCGGCGCGCCTCACCCTGGAGGAAATTGCGGCCCACCTTGGCGTTGATTCCCTGGCTTACCTGAGCAAGCAGGGCATGGTGGATGCGGCGAAGGCCAACTCCAACAACTTCTGTTCCGCCTGTTTTGATGGCGCCTATCCCATTGAGATGGAAGAGGCGGTGCGCTCCAGCAAATTGATGCTCGAGCCCGCGGGGATTGCGGCCACTCTTTAGATCAACGCCAGCCCTTCAGTTGACTAGCGGCACCAGCCGTTGCAGATGCTCTCCCGCTTTCAGGCCAAAACTCTGGCCTGATCCGGCGGGGTCCTGGGTTTCCAAGGCATCGGGTGCAAACCGGAAGCTGCGGCTGTCGCTCACCACCGCACTGACCAAAGCGGGAAGGCCACTGCACAGGTCCACCAGGTAGTCGCCCCGTTGCTCAAAGCGCAGGCCGATCTGGCCCAAATCACCCCGCTGACAGAGCCTGATTTCGCTGGTATTGAGTCGCTTGATCTGGCCGTAATGGCTTGCGAGCACGACGCTGGTGCCCGTGCAGGCAGCGCCCACCACGGCTTCGCCGGGCAACAGTCGCATCACCATGGGTCCTTGGGCGGCCCGGCCCATCAGGGGCAGGTTGGCCTCATTCAACGTCATTCTCAGCAGCCGTCCGGTGCTGCTGGCCACCACCACCTCCTGGTCGTCGTGGCAGCTCACCACCCGCTTGAGTTCCACCCCGTCTTTGAGTTTGAGCACGGTGGTGGCCCGGCCAGAGAGCTCCTGAAACTCCTCCATGGGCAGCCGCTTGAAGCGGCCATCGCTGCTCAGCAGGCCCAGGCTTGAGCCGGCTTGCGTGGGCAGGGGGAGCACCTGTACCACCTGTTCCCCATCCAGGGAGTCGGGTAGAAAGCGCTCCAGGTTGCCGGGTTGTTGGCCTGCAAATTCCCAGCGCAGCAGCCCCACCCTCCCGGAAGCGGTAAAGGCCAACAAAGCCGGTTGTTGGGCGACGGGCAGGATCACCTGGGCCGGTGAGGGGTTGTCGCCCAGGTCACTGCTGGCATCGAGGTGGAGCCTGCCCAGCATTTGGGTGGTCACGATCTTCACGGCCCCATCGGCCTGGATCAGGAGCCGGCTTTCGCCGGCCAGGGCTGCAAAGGCCTGTTGGCGCTGCAGTTCGGCGTTGGGACGCACGGCTGCGGCCCTTTGGGCCACCAGGGCATCACCGCCCTCGATGAGGCGGGTGCGCCTGGGGGTGGCGAAGCGCTTTTTCAGGCTTTTGAACTCGCTCACCATGGTGTCGAGTAGGGCGCTCCGGTCGTCGAGGAGGTGGCGCAGGCCCGTGCGCTCAACGCGGAGGTCGTCGGCTTCCTTGCGCAGGCTTTCCTGCTCCAGGCCCGTGAGTCGCCGCAGGGGCATCGCCAGGACCGCATCGGCCTGCCGTTCGCTCAAATCCAGGTGCACCTGGAGGCTGGCCTTGGCGCTCGCCGCATCGGCGGCGGCGGTGATCATCTCGATCACCTGCTTGAGCACATTGAGGGCTTTGGTCAGGCCCTCCACCACCTCGAGCCGGTCTTCGCAGCGCTTGAGGGCGTGGCGGGTGCGGCGCAGGATCGTCAGTTCCCGGTATTCCAGGAATTGCTGGAGCATGCGGCGCAGGCTGAGTTGCACCGGCTGGCTGTTCACCAGGGCCAGCATGATCGCGCCGAAATTGCTTTGCAGAGCCGTGCGGCGCTGCAGGTCGGACAGCACGGTTTCGGGGTTGGCATCGCGGCGGAGTTCCACCACGACCCGCATGCCGTCGCGGTCGCTCTCATCGCGAATGTCGGCAATCCCGCCGATCTTGCCGTCGTTCACCTGTTCGGCCAGTTTCTCGATCCAGCCGGCCTTGCTGAGCTGGTAAGGCAATTCCGTAATCACCACGGCGCCGCGTTTGTGGCGCCCTTTGCCGGGTTGCACTTCCTCAATGTGGGCCACGCCCCGCATCGGGATGCTGCCGCGGCCGCCCAGGTAGGTCTCGCGGACCCCGCTGCCCAGGAGCACTTCGCCCCCGGTGGGGAAGTCGGGTCCGGGCACCAATTCCAGCAGTTTTTCGTCGCTGAGATCGGGTTTGCGGATTAGGGCAACCAGGGCATCCACCACTTCGCCCAAGTTATGGGGCGGGATGCTGGTGGCCATGCCCACGGCAATGCCGGTGCAGCCATTGAGGATCAGGAATGGCAGTTGGGCAGGCAGCACCGTGGGCTCCTGTTGGGAGCCATCGAAGTTCGAGGCGAAATCGACCGTGTCGCTGCTGATTTCATCCAGCATCCCCTCGTTGGCGATGGGGGCGAGCCGCGTTTCCGTGTAACGCATGGCTGCCGGTGGATCGTCGTCGACCGAGCCGAAGTTGCCATGGCCATCGAGTAAGGGATGGCGACTGGCAAAGGTTTGCACCAAACGCACCAGGGCGTCGTAAACGGCTTGATCGCCGTGGGGGTGGTATTTGCCGAGGACGTCGCCCACTACCCGGGCGCATTTGCGGTAGGGGCGATCGGGGGTCAGCCCCAATTCGTGCATCGCAAATAGGATGCGCCGTTGCACCGGTTTGAGGCCATCCCGCACGTCCGGTAGGGCCCGACCCACGATCACGCTCATGGCGTACTCGAGGTAGGAGCGCTGCATCTCCTGATGCAGCGCAATCGGTTGGATGCGGGGATCCTCTGGCCGCTCTCTCTGCTCGCTGGGGCGCTCCTCGGCCATCCGGTGCTGCGGTGAGATGGCTGAAGTTGGGGTTCAGCCTACAGATGGTGTCGAGGCCCCTGAAGGCCTAGGTCATCTGTTGCCTACCCATCATCGCCGTTATCACCATCGGGATTGGCATTGGCCTTCGCCCGCTCCACGGCCGATTTGAGTTCGTTTTGAAGCAGAAGCTCCTGGGTTGCCTGCCGCAATTTGGGTCCCCAAAGCTGGTCTTTCTGGTAACTATCAAGCACGTAGTTGGGATCGCCCGTGAGGGCCTTGTTGGCCAGGTCCAGGGCCTCCTGGCGGTTGGCCTGGCTTTGGCTGAACAGGCCCGTGGCTAGGGCCAAGGTGGGTTCGGCTGCATCGGGCTTGAGCTTCAGCACCTCGCGCCAGCGGGCAATCGCGTCTTTGGTTTTGCCCTGGTCAAACAGCACCAACCCCTGGTTGTTGATCGCTTCCCAGAAGCCCTGGCGCAGGGTGGCTGCCTTTTCAAAGGCCTCCAGCGCCGCCGCCGATTGCTCCAGCTGGATGTGGGCGTTGCCGATGTCGAAGTAGGCGCCGGCATTCTTGGAATCCAATTTGAGCCCCTGCACCAGCAGGCCAATGGCCTCCTTGGGTTTGCCTTCCCGTAGCGCTAGGGAGCCTTGGGCAAACCAGATGCCGGGGTTGCGGGGGTCGAGTTGCTTGGCCTGGGCCAGGGAAATGCCAGCCTCTTTCAATTGTTTGCTGCGCAGCTGGGCTTCGGCGAGCAGCAACCAGCCGCGGGGGTCATCGGGCAGCAATTGCACCGTGAGGGCGGCCAGGCGGGCAGCCTCAGTGGCCTGTCCCACCCGCAAGAGCCGTGCGGCTGCTTGGGCAATGCCCAGGCCTGCCCCCTCGAGCTCCACCCGTTGGGGTACGTAGACGTAGGGCACAAAGTTGGCCCTGGCCGCCGGTATCTGCCCCACCCACACGCCAAGCAGTAGCGGAGCGGCTACTCCAGCACGCAGCCAGCGGGGTGTCATGGAGTCTCAACAGGGGCCCCCAGCCTAGGGATTGCCCTTGGTAGCTCGCAGGGCTGCTGCAATGTTGCGGCGCCACATCCAGGGTTTGATCCGCCGCAGGGCTGAGGCCCGCAGCCGTTCATCCCAGGTGGCGTCATCCCAGTGCAGGGCCCGTTCCCCCGCCAGCTCCAGGAGCCAGGGTCTGGGTTGGAGATCGGGGTCGCGGCTGCTTTCCAGGGGTTGGTGGTTCCAGGGGCAGACGTCTTGGCAGATGTCACAGCCCGCCACCCAGGGGCCCATGCCGGCGGCGATCAGGGGGGGCAGAGCGGCATCGCGGTTCTCGATCGTGTGGAAGGCGATGCAGCGGCGGCTGTCCACCACAAAGGGCTCCGTAATCGCCTGGGTTGGGCAGGCGTCCAGGCAGGCCGTACAGCGTCCGCAGAGGGTTGCAGAGGGTTGGTCGGCAGGCAGGTCCAAGGTGGTGAGTAGGTGGCCAAGCAGCAGCCAGGAGCCCCTTTTGGGGTGGATCAGGTTGCCGTGTTTTCCGATCCAACCCAGCCCAGCCTCCTCAGCCCAGGCCTTGTCCATGAGCGGCGCACTGTCGACGCAGGCCCGCCATTGCACCCCCGGGACTTGGCTCTCCAGCCAGCGGCCCAAGTGCCGCAGGCGGCCATCGATCACCCGGTGGTAATCGCGCCCCCAGCCATAGCGGGCCACCGCCAGGGCCAGCGGTTGGCGTTTGGCATCCACGTAGTAGTTGAGCCCCACAGCCACCAGGCTGCGAACGCCGGGAAGCAGGGTTTCGATCGCGCCGCGGCGGGGATCGGCCATCCAGGCCATGTCGGCCTGGTGCCCCGCGGCCAGCCAGCGTTCGAGGGCCGCCGTGCGCAGGCGCAGGCGGGGACTTCCGGGGACGGCGGCGATGCCAACCGGGTCAAAGCCCAGGGCGAGGGCCTGCTGCTTGAGCTGGACCACGAGCTGCTGGGGGTCATGGCCTGGTTGGGCAGCTCCCGCCATCACCCGTAAAGTTGCTCCACATCCCCAGTCTGCTGCGAGAACCTCTTGAGCACCGTTCCATCCGGTTGTTTTGGCCACCTGCTTCGTTGGATTGGCATCACCCTGGTGGTGCTTATGGGCCTCCAGCTCTTGGTGCTCTTGGTCTCCTGGAACTGGGCCCTGGAACCCTTCCGCCAGCTCCTGGTGGATCGCCTCGTCGGGGAATCCCCGATGGCCTTGCTTGGCTTGGTGTTGATGCTCTATGGCGCCAAGCTCGACCATCCCGCCGGTACCCGTACCCCCATCCAGTGGGTGGTTGGGGTGGTGAGCATCCTGCTGGCGATTGCCATGGTGGTGGCCGTGCCGGTGTCGATTGGTTCGGAAAATGCCACGGCCCAGCAGGTCGCCCAGGCCGATGCCGCCATCGCGATGCAGTCCATGCAGTTGCAACGCGAAAAGCAACAGCTGGCCGATCCCAAGGTCGTTGATCAGGTGATTGCCCAGGCAGAAAAGGCCGGTCAGATCCCCCCCGGGGTTTCCGAGGAGCAAAAGCAGGCCCAGGCCCGTCAATTCATTGACACCCAGCTCAAGCCCCAGCTGGAGAAACAGGAGCAGCAATTGGGTCAGGCCAAGTTGGGCCGCGATCTGGCTCTGCAGCAGCGCCGCTTTGGAGGCACTGGCCGTTCGGCGGTTTTGGCGATTGCCTTTGTGGTGCTCGCCCTGGTGGCTTTGCTCTGAAACCCTTAACCGACCTGTCGGATGGCTAAGTTGCCCATAGGTAGCTGAAGGCCGGATTCCCGGATTGTTCCTTGGTTCAGTCCAATCCCAGATCTGACCAGCCTCTGAACGATCGGTTCCAGCAGGATCTCAAGAACGACCTGATCGCGGGTCTGTTGGTGGTGATTCCGCTGGCCACCACGATTTGGCTGGCCACCACGGTGAGCCGCTTCGTGCTGGCGTTCCTCACCTCGATTCCCAAGCAGTTCAATCCCTTCAACACCCTCAACCCCTTCTTCCAGGAGTTGATCAACCTCGGGGTGGGCTTGTTGGTTCCCCTGTTGGGGATCCTGCTGATCGGTTTGATGGCCCGCAACATCGTGGGTCGTTGGCTGCTGGAATTTGGGGAGGGCACCCTGCTCCGCATTCCGTTGGCGGGTTCCGTTTACAAAACCCTCAAGCAGCTGCTGGAAACCTTTCTCCAGGGAAGCTCCAGCAAATTCCGCCGGGTTGTGCTCGTGGAATACCCCCGGGAGGGGCTCTATGCCCTTGGTTTTGTGACCGGTGTGCTTGGCAATGCTCTGCAAGTGGGTTTCAGTGAGCCCATGCTCAGTGTGTTCATCCCAACGGCCCCCAACCCCACCACCGGTTGGTATGCGGTGGTGCCTGAGACCAAGGTCAAGGACCTCGACCTCTCGGTGGAGGACGCCTTCCGCACGATCATCTCCGCTGGCATCGTCAACCCTGACGAACGCGAAACACCCAACCGCAGCTTCTCCAGTCTCTTGGCCCAGCTGCGGGCTCCCCAGATGTCCTGATGCAGAGCCGCACCCTTTCCCGTGAACTGGCCCTGTTGTTGTTGGGTCAGATCAGTGACCGCGGCACCAGTGCCAGTGGCAGCAGTGCCAAGGCTTTGCCCGATGGCGGCATGGATGTCCTCTTGCAACAAGCCCTGACCACCCTCCATCAACACGTTCGCGAGGCCTTGGATCGGTCGGCCGAGGACCTGCAAACGGCCCAGCAGGAGCTTCTCGATAGTGAACTGCAGGAGATGGGAGAGCAGCAATTGCCCCGGGTTCGCAGCCATTTGCAGGCCGGTTTGGTTTCGGCGGAGCAGGCGCTCAATCGCCTTTCGGCCAGCCTGGAATTGCCCAGGCTCCTGCTCCTGGCTGATCAAGACGAGGTGCGCCTTGGAGCCATGGATCGGGCCCGGGCCGTCTTGCGTCAGCGCGAAGCCATTGATGCCCGCTTGGATGGGGTGATGGAGGGTTGGCGCCTGGCACGGTTGCCCCGCATTGATCGGGACATCCTGCGCTTGGCGGCCGTTGATCTCAGTGATTTCAAAACGCCGGCGGCGGTGGCCTGCAACGAGGCTGTGGAACTGGCCAACCGCTACAGCGATGAGCAGGGTCGTCGCATGATTAACGGGGTGTTGCGCCGGTTTACGGCCGCTGCTGTGCCCGCGGAGAGCTGAGGGGCGATGGTTTACGACTGGTTCAACCGCACCAGCGGTGCTGCTGATAACGGCGTTCCCGAGCCCAATGCGGTCCAGGACGGCCCCCAAGAGGGTCCCCCATCCCCCAGTGGGGAGCCCGTTGATGGCGATGCAGCCGCCCTGGAGTGGGCCAAGCAGGCCTATGCCCGGCTGAAGGCCCAGCAGGAAGCCGCCAAACAGGAAGCTGCGAAGCAGGAAACTGCTAAACGGGAACCGGCAAAAGAGGAAGACGCCAAGGTTGAACCGGTTGCCATCCCGGTGGCACCCCAAGGGTTGTCCCTGTTGGAGCAGGCCGCGGCCCAGCGGGCGGAACGCCAGCAGGCCATTGCTGCCCCCGAGCCTGCCAAGACAGCCCCAGCTGATCGTCCGCCAAACCCCACGGCCACGGAGCCTGAGCTCGGCGCTTTTGACGACACCTTCACCTGGTCGGCTGAGGTGCTGGCCGCCCAGGGCAAACGGATCGATCAGGTTTCCCTTGAGGAGATTGATTGGCTTTCTCGCTTGCGCCAGGGCCTGGAGAAAACCCGCCAGGGGTTTGTCACCCAGCTGCTTGAAAACCTTGGTGACGACCCCCTCACCCCCGAGGTGCTCGATGACCTGGAAGGCACCCTGCTGCGGGCCGATGTGGGTGTTAAGGCCACCGACCAGGTGCTTGAAGCCCTGCGGAAACGCCTCAATGAGGAGGTGGTCGACCCCAGCGAGGGGATCCGTTTTTTGAAGGAACAGCTCCGCGGCATCCTGGATCAGCCGATCCAGGCCAGTGCCAATGCCCTGCTGGCTCCCCAGCGGGATCGCCTCAACGTGTGGTTGATGGTGGGCGTGAATGGGGTGGGCAAAACCACCACCCTGGGCAAGCTGGCCAACCTAGCCGTGCGCAGTGGCTACAGCTGTTTGATTGCGGCGGCCGATACCTTCCGGGCGGCGGCCGTTCAGCAGGTGCAGGTTTGGGGTGATCGCAGCGATGTGCCGGTGATTGCCAATCCCAGCGCCAATGCGGATCCAGCTGCCGTGGTGTTTGACGCCATTGGCGCGGCCAAGGCCAAGGGCACCGAGCTGGTTTTGGTGGATACGGCCGGTCGGCTCCAAACCAAGCACAACCTGATGGAGGAGCTGGCCAAGGTGCGCCGCATCATCGACAGATTGGCCCCGGATGCGGCGGTGGAATCCCTGCTGGTTTTGGATGCCAGCCAGGGCCAAAACGGCCTGCGCCAGGCGATGGCCTTTGCCAAGGCCGCAGGCCTCACGGGCGTGGTGCTCACCAAATTGGATGGCAGTGCCCGCGGTGGGGTGGCCCTGGCGGTGGCCTCGGAAGCCGGATTACCGATTCGCTTTGTGGGTGCTGGCGAAGGCATTCGCGATTTGCGCCCCTTCAACAGTTTCGAGTTTGTTGAGGCGTTGTTGGGCGGTTAGCTCCCACCCCCTGGGTTGCCCGGACCGGGTTGGCAGGGCTGGGTTGAAACCACGGCTAGCTTTCGTGTCCTTCCCACCAGAGCGGTGTTGTCAGCGTCGCCATCGGTGGGCCAAGGGCTCGACAGCCTGAGCCAGGAGCAAAGGCGCCATCAGGACCTGCTGGCATCCCTGGCCTATGCCCTGCGCAGCTTCACGAACCTGGGCCGCTTTCTTGAGTTGGTGCTGCTGGTCACCAGCCGGCTTGTGGGGAGCCAGGGCGCGCTGTTGGTGGTTTTCCACCAGGACGGCCGCCTCTGGCGGGACCACCTGCAGGCCTTCCCTGCCGATCGGTGGGCAGATGGGTTGCGCCAATTGGCGGCTTTGCCCGATTCTGAGCTGGGGGCCTGGAGCGGTGATCCCGCCGGAGTCGCCCACCTGGATCAAGTGGTCGGGCGGTTGCTTGGCGATGGCCAGGTGCTGGGTGATGGCCAGTTGCTTGCCACCTCCGTGGTGGCCCGATCCAGCCAGCGCGGCCGGCTCTATGTCTTTGCCCCCCGCGGTGAGCTCCCCTGGGGTGAGGGTCACCGCCTCCATCTGCAGTTGGTGGCGGATTTAGTGGGGGTGGCCCTTGAAGGCGACACCCTGCGCCAGGCCATGCAGCGCCATGAGCGCGTCGATCGCCAACTCAGCATTGGCGCTGAGATTCAGGCCCAGTTGTTGCCGAATCGTTGTCCGCTGATTGCGGGGGTCACGGTGGCAGCCCGCTGCCGCAGTGCTTTTGAGGTGGGAGGCGACTACTACGACTTCATCCCCACCCAGCCCCAGGGTTCGGGCCCTGGGCCCGCAGCGGCCCGGTGGGCCTTGGTGATCGGCGATGTGATGGGCAAGGGCGTGCCAGCAGGCCTGCTGATGGCCTTGCTGCGGGGCATGTTGCGGGCCGAGGTGTTGAGCGGCCACGCCCCCGATCGGATCCTCCACGACCTCAACCAATTGGCCCAGGAGGACCTGGCCCACTCCCACCGCTTTGTGACGCTGTTTTATTCCGACTTCGATCCCTGCACCCGGCTGTTGCGCTACGCCAATGCCGGCCACCATCCGCCCTTGATCTGGCGCAGGGGCACGGGCCAGGTTGAACGGCTGGATGCCCCTGGGGTGGTGATCGGCTTGCAACCTGGGGCGGATTACGACGCTGGCCAGACCCTGCTCGAGCCCGGAGATGTTCTCCTGTATTTCACCGATGGGGTCACGGAAGCCGTGGGCTTCAGGGGGGAGCGTTTTGAAGAGCACCGCCTGATTAACCAGTTTCAGACGGCCTGCCATGGGGATCTGGGCGCCCAGGAGATTCTCGATCTGTTGTTTGCCGGGCTTGATCGCTTTGTGGGGGCCGATCGCCAGCTCGATGACGATGCGTCGCTGGTGGTGTTGAAGGTAGGCGACCAGCAGGTGTTGGCTTCCCTGCCAAGCTGAAGGGCTGCTACCAGCTCCCGGCGCTCGATGGCCTCAGATCCGATCACGACTGGCACCACCACTTGGAGTGATCGTTTTGATCAGGGGCTGCACCCTGCGATTGAGCGGTTCAATGCGTCGATCGGCTTCGATCTGGAGCTGCTGGAGCAGGATCTCGATGGTTCGGTGGCCCATGCCCGGATGTTGGGCCGGTGCGGCGTGATCTCCGTGGTTGAAGCGTCGGAGCTGATCAGGGGCTTGGAGCTGGTCCGCGCTGAAGCCGCAGCTGGCCAGTTCAATCCAGGTTTGGAAGCGGAGGACGTGCATTTTGCGGTGGAGCACCGGCTCATTGCCCTGCTGGGGCCCCTGGGCAAAAAGCTCCACACCGGCCGCAGCCGTAACGATCAGGTGGGCACGGATGTGCGCCTCTGGTTGCGCAGCCAAATCGATCTGATCGATGGGGCCTTGGTGCGCTTCGAACGGGCCCTCCTGGCCCAGGCCGAGGCCCATGCCAACACCTTGATTCCCGGCTACACCCACCTCCAGCGCGCCCAGCCGGTGTGTCTGGCCCACCACTTGCTTGCCTACATCGAGATGGCAGAGCGGGATCGCTCCCGCCTGGCGGATGTGCGGCAACGGGTCAATATCTCCCCCCTAGGCGCCGCTGCCCTGGCCGGTACGCCGGTTCCGATTGATCGCCGTCAAACCGCCGAGGAGCTCGGCTTTGACGATGTCTACGCCAACAGTCTTGATGCGGTGAGCGACCGGGACTTTGCGGTGGAATTCATGGCGGCAGCCAGCTTGGTGATGGTGCACCTCAGCCGCCTCAGTGAGGAGGTGATTTTGTGGGCGAGTGAGGAATTCGGCTTCATCAGCCTCACGGATCGCTGTGCCACGGGCAGCAGCCTGATGCCCCAGAAGAAAAACCCCGATGTGCCCGAATTGGTGCGCGGCAAGAGCGGCCGGGTGTTTGGCCATTTGATGGGCCTGCTCACCATGATCAAGGGCTTGCCGCTGGCCTACAACAAGGATTTCCAGGAAGACAAAGAAGCCCTGTTCGATGGGGTACGCACCTGCCGCGATTGCCTGGAGGCGATGGCCATCCTGTTTGAGGAGGGCCTGGAATTTCGGCCCCAGAGGCTTGAGGCTGCGGTTGCTTCTGATTTTTCCAATGCCACGGACGTGGCTGATTACTTGGTGGCCAAGGGCATTCCCTTCCGGGAGGCCTATCAATTGGTGGGCGGCTTGGTGAAGACCTGCCTGGCTGAGCAGGTGTTGCTCAAGGACCTTCCCTTGGAACGCTGGCAAGAGCTGCATCCAGGCTTTGAGGCCGATATCTATGCGGCCATTGCTCCCCGCCAAGTGGTTGCGGCCCGCCGCAGTGAGGGGGGTACGGCCTTTGATCAGGTGGAAAGGCAGTTGCAGCGAATCCGCACCCGCTTGGCAACCGCAGGCCAGAAAGGTTGAACCGGGCGATTTAGGGTGGGTTGGTTAGTGGCCTAAGGGCCCACAGTTCAGCGGCCCCGAGGCCGGTTTTGGTCCGTGAGTATTTTTGTTGGCAACCTTCCCTTCCGCGCCGAGCAGGAAGACATATCGGAGTTGTTCTCACCGTTTGGTGAGGTGACAAGTTGTGCCTTGCCCCTAGAGAGGGATACCGGGCGTAAGCGCGGCTTTGCGTTTGTGGAAATGGCCGACGAGGAAGCCGAAACCAAGGCCATTGATGCCTTGCAGGGCGCCGAGCTGATGGGCCGTCCGCTGCGGATCAACAAAGCCGAGCCCCGCGCTACCGGCGGCGGTGGTGGCTATGGCGGTGGTGGTGCCCGTCGCAGCCCAGGTGGCTACGGCGGTGGCGGCAGTGGCGCCGGTGGCGGTGGTGGTTATGGCGGTGGCGGTGGTTACAGCCGCGGCAGTGACACCGGCTACGCCGGTGCGAGCGACCGTGGTGCCAGCGACCGTGGTTCCGGTGCCCGTGGCTGGGAAGACCGCAGCTATGGCGGTGGTGCCCCAGCCGGTGACAGTTTTGACGCGGGGCGGACCCGGCGTCGCCGGAGCGCTGGCGGCGGTGGTGGCGAGGCCAGTGGTGGTGGCTATGGCGGCAGCGACTACTACGGCGGCGCTGAGGGCTAGGGACCCAGCCGCCACGGTTGTTTAGTACCCGTGCGCTTCCAGTTGGCGGGCAGCGGCATCCAGCACCTCGGCGCCGGCATCCCGCTGGCCTGCGGCCTGGGTGAGCTGTTGGCGCCAGGCCCGTGCCCCAGCTACACCCTCCACCACGTGGACCAGGTGCCGGGCAATCGGCCAGAGGCGATCGCCCCGGCGGCGCCAGTTGTCGGCGTAGGTCATTAACCCCCGCACCACCGTTGAGGCCTTCGCCTTGACCTGGCTGCTGTCGTTGAAGACGTCGTGATCCACCCCGGCCCAGCGCAGGGGGTGGTGGTAGGCGGCCCGGCCCACCATGGCTCCGTCGACCACTTGCAACTGGCTGAGGCAGTCGCCCAGGGTTTCAAGCCCCCCATTGATTTCGATGGTGAGATCGGGCCGTTCGAGCTTCAGCTGGTGTACCAGGTCGTAGCGCAGGGGCGGGATGGTGCGGTTCTGCTTGGGATCCAGGCCCTCCAGCCAGGCTTTGCGGGCATGCACGCCAAAACGCTGGGCCCCTGCGGCGGCCAGGGTGTCCACAAAGTGCAAGAGCTCGGCATAGGAATCGCGCTCATCAATGCCAATCCGGTGCTTCACGGTGACCGGTAGGGCGCTGGCCGCGGCCATGGCCGCCACACAGCGGGCGACATGGTCGGGCTCGGCCATCAGGCAGGCCCCAAACCGGCCTTTTTGCACCTTTTCACTGGGGCAACCCACGTTCAAGTTGATTTCGTTGTAGCCCCAGTCGGCGGCCAGTTGGGCCGCTTCTGCCAAGAGGACCGGATCGTCCCCCCCCACCTGGAGAGCGAGGGGACGTTCGATCGGATCAAAGCCAATCAGCCGCTCCAGCCGGCCCCCCGGTTGGCTGGCCTCGGGCTGTTTGCGGGCATGGTGCAGGGCTTGCGCCACCACCATTTCGGTATACAGAAGGCTGCGCCGGGTGATTTGCCGCATCAGCATCCGGAAGTGCCGATCGGTGTAGTCCATCATCGGAGCCACACTGAAGCGATAACTGGTTTGGCCGTGTTGCTCCATCCCCCCATGCTGCCTAGCCGTGTTCCCTAGTCGAGTAGCCGTGCTGGTGGCCGGTGGCGGGGCGGCCGGATTCATGGCGGCCATTGCAGCAGCAGAAGCCGGGGCCGCCGATGTGCACCTGTTGGAGGCCACGCTTCAGCCCCTCAACAAAGTGCTGATTAGCGGTGGTGGGCGCTGCAATGTCACCCATGCCTGTTGGGATCCGCGCGCCCTGGTGGGCCACTATCCCCGGGGGGGTAAGGCCCTGCGCGGGCCCTTTAGCCGCTTTGCCGCCGGCGATGCGGTGGCTTGGTTTGATGACCATGGCCTGGAGCTGGTGGAGGAGTCCGATGGGCGGATGTTTCCCCGCTCCAATCGCTCCGAATCGGTGGTGGCCGCCCTGCGCCGGGCCGCCCAGGCGGCGGGGGTGCAGCTCCATACCGGAGTGCAATTGCAGAAGGCTGGGCCCCTGCCAGCAACGGACGACGGCCCGGGAGGCTTCGCCCTTGAGCTGCGGGTTGCCCGTTTGGCGGACGGGGGCCAGCCCGGTTCAAACCGCCAAACCGCCCTGGCCTCCCAATTGGTCTTGGCCACAGGCAGCCACCCCAGCGGCCGGCAGTTAGCCGCCTCCCTGGGCCACGACCTCGTGCCGCCGGTGCCGTCGCTGTTCACCCTGGCCTTGGCGAACCATCCGATCTTGGAGCTGGCGGGTGTGGTGATGGACCCCGTTGACCTGGAGTTGGACCTGGATCTGCCGCCAGAGGGGGGGTCCCCCACCCCCACCCGCTTTCGTCAGCGCGGGCCCCTGCTGATCACCCATTGGGGCCTGAGCGGCCCCGCCACCCTGCGGTTGAGCGCCTTTGCGGCCCGAGCGTTGAAGCAGACGGCCTATCGGGGCCGGCTCAAGGTGGATTGGACCGGGGGCCGATCCCAGGCGGAGCTGGAGGCTTGGTTTGCCCTAGCCCGCAGGGATCAGGCCAAGCGGCAACTGGCCAATTGGCGTCCTTGGCCGGAGCTGGGCCGCCGCCTTTGGCTCCATCTTTTGGCCCAGGTGGGTGTGGATCAGGAACGCCGCTGGGCTGATCTGGCCAAAACCCACCAGCAGGCCCTGATCCAGGCCCTGCGCGCCAGTGCCTATGCCATCACCGGCCGCGGCCCCTTTGGCGAGGAGTTTGTGACCGCCGGAGGCATTCCCCTGGGGGAAATCAACATGGCCAGCATGGAAAGCCGCCGCCAAGGCCAGCTGTATGTGGTGGGTGAGTTGTTGGATGTGGATGGCATCACCGGCGGCTTCAACTTTCAGCACTGTTGGAGTTCCGGCTGGTTGGCCGGCCAGGCCATCGCCGAGGCCCAGAGGGCTACTTGATTTTCTCAAACACCGAGAACATCGGCAGGTACATCGCCAACAGGATGGAGCCCACGATGCCTCCCACCAGCACAATCATGGCCGGCTCCAGCATGGCCGTGAGGGCCTTCACCGAGGCACCCACTTCGTCTTCGTAGAAGTCGGCCACTTTGGAGAGCATGGTGTCCATGCCGCCGGTTTCCTCGCCGATGGCCAGCATGCTCAGGGCCATCTCCGGAAAAACTTTTTTGCGCGTCAGGGCCACACTTAAGGGGATCCCTTCCTGCACATCGGTGCGGGAGTTGAGGATGGCATCGGCGATCACGGCATTGCCGGCCGTCTCACTCACGATGTCGAGGGAGAGCAGGATTGGTACCCCGGCCCGGGTGAGGGAGCTGAAGGTGCGGCAGAACTTGGCCGTGGCCGTTTTCTGCAGCAGATCACCAAACACCGGCAACTTCAACAACTCGCCATCCACCCGGCGGCGGCCAGCGGTGGTGGCATAGAAGCGACCAAACAGCCAGGCCGCCACCACCAAGCCGCCGACCAGAAGCAGGGAGAAGGAGGAGCGCAGCACCTTGCTGAAATCCACCATGAGTTGGGTGAATAGCGGTAGTTCGGCCCCCAGGTCTTCAAAGATGCCGGCGAAGGTGGGGATCAGAAAGATCGTCATCCCCAGAAACACCGACACCGCGATCACCAGCACCGCCACCGGGTAGCCCATGGCCCCCTTGATCTGGTTTTGGAGTTTGGCGTTGTCCTCGAGCAATTTCGCCAGCCGTTTGAGCGATTCATCCATCACCCCCCCCGCTTCGCCGGCTTCCACCATGGCGATCGTGAGCTTGTCGAACACCTGGGGCCACAGCCGCATGGCGCCGCCCATGCTGCCCCCCTGGTTCACTTCGCTCGAAAGACTTTGGAGGGCCCGCTTGAACAGGGGCTTGGTTTGTTGGGCGGCCATCAGATCGAGGCTGCGCACGATCGGCACCCCCGCATCCACCAGGGCCGCCAGCTTGTTGGCGAAGAGGGCCTTGTCGCGGATTCCCGGTTTGGCCTCCAGCAGCTGTTGCCAGTTGAAGCTGCCCGTTGGGGCCCGGTTTGGGCCGCTGGTTTTGGAGCTGGTGGTTGGGCTGGCTTCGAGCTTGGTGGCGAGGATGCCGCGCCGGCGCAATTGACGTTTGGCATCCAGCAGGTCGGTGGCCTCCACGCGCACCTGGCGGGCTTTGCCGCCGCTGGCTTGGTAGGTGGCAACGAAGCTGGCCATCCCTAAATTTGGCCGAGCAGGCGCAGCAGTTCGTCGGGTTTGCCGGTTTTGCTGAGGGCTTCAGCCTGGCTCACGCTTCCCCCTTCCACCAGGTTGGCCAGGGCCCGCTCCAGGGTCTGCATGCCAAAGGAGCCACCGGTTTGGATCTGGGAATAGAGCTGGGCGGTTTTGCCCTCCCGGATCAGGTTGGCGGTGGCTGGGGTGTTGATCAGAATTTCTTGGGCCATCACCCGCCCGAATTGTCCTGGGGCTGGGTTGGTGCGTTGACACAGGGTTTGGGAGAACACGGCGAGCAGGCTGTTGCTCAGTTGCACCCGGATCTGGGTCTGTTGGCCTGCGGGGAACACATCCACCATCCGATCCACGGTTTGGGCGGCAGAACTGGTGTGCAGGGTGCCCAGCACCAGGTGCCCGGTTTCGGCTGCGCTGATGGCCAGCTGGATGGTTTCGAGATCGCGCATTTCGCCCACCAGGATCACGTCCGGGTCCTCGCGGAGGGCTGCGCGCAGGGCATTGGCAAAGCTGCGGGTGTCTTCATTCACCTCCCGCTGATGGATCAGGCTGCGGGCACTGGTGTATACGAATTCGATCGGATCCTCGATGGTGAGGATGTGTTCGGAGCGGGTTTGGTTGATGTGCTCCAGCAGCGCCGCCAGGGTGGTGGTTTTGCCGGAACCGGTGGGTCCGGTCACCAGCAGCAGACCCCGGGGTTTGCGTCCCATCGCCTCCACCACCGGGGGCATGCCCAGGCTGTCGAGGGCGGGAATGCGGCTGCCCAGGGCCCGCAGGCAGGCGGCATAGGTGCCCCGTTGGCGGTAGACGTTGACCCGAAAGCGGGAGACCCCCTTGAGCCCATAGGAGCAGTCCAGTTCCCAGGTCTGCTCCAGCTGCTTGCGCTGGGCGTTGGTCAGCAAGGCAAAGATCAGCCGGTTGCACTGTTCCTCATCGAGCACCTGCTCCCGGATGGGCCGCAGGTGGCCGTTGAAGCGGCCGTAGGGCGCTTGGCCGGCTGCCAGGTGGAGGTCGCTGCCGCCACCCTCCACCAGCTCTTGCATCAGGTCTTCGATCTGGAGCTCCATCCCGCTAGCTCCGCCGGTGGTTCCGCACCGTTCAACGTTAATTCCGGACAGTTCAATTAATTCCGAACAGTTAAACAGTACGGACATTCCAGCCACTCGTCCCGCAATCCCGCCCCACAGCTGCGACAGGTGAGGGCGCTGAGGGACCGGGCCCGCCGTTCCGATTCCAGCCCCGCATCGGTGAGCAGCATCCGCTCCACCTCGTCGAGGGTGGTGTGCCCCTGGCGCACCAGTTCCAGGCCGTAGCCCAAGAGGGTTTTCATGCCACTTTCCAGGGCCAGGCGCCGCAGCACATCGGTGCTGGCCCGCTTGGCCACGGCCGCGGCGATGGTTTCGGTCATGTTGAGGATCTCGTAGACCCCCACCCGGCCCTTGTAGCCGTTGCCTTGGCAGTGGGGACAGGCCCCTGGGCCGTGGTCGGGCGGATGGGCCTTGTAGAAGGTGACCGCCGTTTCATGGCTGGCCAGGAGGCCAAAGCGGCCCAGGTCCTCGCTGCTGGGTTGGTAGGCGATGCGGCAATGGCTGCACACCCGCCGCAGCAAGCGCTGGGAGACGATCCCGATCAGGGAGGCACTCACCATGAAGGGTTCCACGCCCATCTCATCGAGGCGGGCAATGGCGCTGGCCGCGTCGTTGCAGTGCAGGGTGGTGAGCACCAGGTGGCCGGTGAGGGCAGCTTCGGTGGCGGTTTTTGCGGTTTCGATGTCGCGGGTTTCCCCCACCAACAGCACGTCCGGGTCCTGGCGCATGAAGGCCCGCAGGGCGGTGCTGAAGTCGAGACCCTTGTCGCGGTTCACCTGGGTTTGGGTGATGCCCCGCAGGGTGTATTCAATCGGGTCTTCCACCGTGGAGATGTTGATGCCCGGGTCGTTGCGCTCCGAGAGCAGGGCATAGAGGGTGGTGGATTTGCCAGAGCCGGTGGGCCCGGTCACCAGAATCATCCCGAAGGGCTTGGACCCCAGGGCCCGCAGGGCGGCGCGGGCGCCGCTGTCCGTGATCAAGGTGTCGAGGCCTAGCTGGGTGGCGCCGCTATCCAGCAGCCGCAGGCACACCTTTTCACCGTGGCGGCTGGGCAGGGTGCTGACCCGGAAATCCATGGTGCGGCCCCGGTAGTTGCGCCGAATCCGGCCGTCCTGGGGAAGGCGCCGCTCGGCGATGTCCAGGTCGGCCATGATTTTGAAGCGGGAGGTGATGGCCGGCACCAGGGTCTTGGGCAGGTCCTCAAGCTGCTTATGCAGCACCCCATCGATCCGGAAGCGGATCTCCAAGCCCGCTTCCTGGGGCTCCACGTGGATGTCGCTGGCGCCGGCCTCGAGGGCTGCCACCAGGATCCGGTCCACCAGGCTCACCACCGGCGAGGACTGGGCGGACCCCGAGGACACCTCCAGATCGTCGGGATCTTTCTGGGTTGTCAGGGCGCCATCGGCCACGGGTAAGGCCAGGCCCTCGATCCAGGAGCGCGGCAGCACGGGAGGGGGGGGCGAAGCCTCGCTAGGGGTCGACGCCTGGGCAGGGGGCGAAGCCTCGCGAAGGTTTTGAAGGGCTCCCAGCGCTTCGCTGAGATCGTCGGCTAGGGCCAGGCCAAAACTGGCTTGATCCTCGCCAAGCTCCAGGGCTTGGAGCAGGTGCTGGCGTTGCTCGGCTCCCCAATGGGTGGGAACGGCCAAGCGCAGCACGCCATTCAGGTGGCTGAGGGGCATGGCCCCCCACTCCATCCACTGCTGGGGCGACCGCGGCCCTTCCGCTTGGATCAGCTGGCGGTCGGCCTTGCCCAGGTCGTTCGGTGCGAGGACGGGTTGCTGCAGCAGCAATTCCACCTCGAACCTCTGCTGCTCACGGCTGATGGCGTCTGGAACCGGTCGCGATTGGGAGAGGGTCATGGGCAAAAGGTGCGGGCTTCCGCCGCTTGTGGGAGGTGCGCATTGCCCGCCAACATGTCTAAATCTGAATTGTGCACCCGTCAGCCATGAGCGGTGACTTCTCCATGAGCGGTGACAGCAACGGCGAGACCAATCTCGAGCCGATCACCCAGAGCGTCTTCGATCCCAATGCCGAGGCCTCGGGCGAGGGCCCGGCTGAAGGGGCCCCAGCCGATAACGCTGGCGACTCCGGCCTCCCCCCAGTAGACCAGGCTGGATCTGGAGATCGGGCCTCCCAGCTCGAGGGCCAGCTCGCCGCCTTGAGGGCAGAGCACGAAGCCCTCAACGGCCAGTACATGCGTCTGGCTGCCGATTTCGACAACTTCCGCAAGCGCCAAAGTCGCGATAGCGACGACCAGCGGCTGCAGATCACCTGCACCACCTTGGGAGAAATTCTGCCGGTGGTCGACAACTTCGATCGGGCCCGTCAGCAGCTCAATCCCCAGCACGAGGAGGCCCAGGCGCTGCACCGCAGCTACCAGGGACTCTATAAGCAGCTGGTGGATGTGTTCAAGCAGCTGGGGGTTTCACCGATGCGGGTGGAGGGTGAGGCCTTTGATCCCAGCCTCCATGAGGCCGTGCTGCGCGAGCCCAGTGATGACCATTTCGATGGGGTGGTGATTGAGGAGTTGCAACGGGGCTACCACCTCAACGGCCGGGTGCTGCGCCATGCCCTGGTGAAGGTTTCGATGGGTCCTGGTCCCGCTGGCGGTGCAGCGCCTGAGGCCCAGGCCGACGCCCCTGGGGCGCAGGTCGGCTGATGGCCGATTACTACGACCTGCTTGGGGTGAGCCGTGATGCTGATCCCGAAACCCTGAAGCGCTCCTATCGGCGGCTGGCGCGCCAGTACCACCCTGATGTCAACAAGGATCCGGGCGCCGAAGACAAGTTCAAGGAGGTCGGCCAGGCCTACGAGGTGCTCAGCGATCCCCAAACCAGGGCCCGCTACGACCAGTTCGGCGAGGCAGGTCTCGGCGGCGGTGGGGGCATGCCCGACATGGGCGATATGGGCGGCTTTGCCGACCTGTTTGAGACTTTTTTCAGTGGCTTTGGTGGGGCCCAGCAGGGCGGTGGCGGGCAGCGGCGCCGGGGGCCGCGCCAGGGCGATGACCTGCGGCTCGATTTAACGATCAGCTTCCAGGAGGCCGTTTTCGGCATCGAAAAGGAGGTGCAGATCCGTCACCTGGAAACCTGCACCACCTGCAAGGGATCGGGGGCCAAGGCCGGCAGCGGACCCACCACCTGCAGCACCTGCAGTGGGCAGGGTCAGGTGCGCCGGGCGACGCGCACGCCCTTTGGCAGCTTCACCCAGGTGGCGCCATGCCCGAGCTGTGAGGGCTCAGGCCAAGTGATTGCCGATCCCTGTAATGCCTGTGGTGGCCAGGGTTTGCAGCAGGTACGCAAAAAGCTTCGGATCAATATTCCCGCCGGTGTCGACACCGGCACCCGCCTGCGGGTGGCCAACGAGGGCAACGCGGGCCAGAGGGGTGGTCCGTCTGGGGATCTGTATGTGTTCCTCAGCGTTCAATCCCACGGCCAACTCAGGCGGGAAGGGATCAATATCGCTTCAGAAGTCAGCCTGAATTATCTCCAGGCGATTCTCGGCGACACCATTGAGGTGGAAACGGTGGATGGGCTCGAGGAGCTCAAGATCCCCCCGGGTACCCAACCGGGGACGGTGCTGACCCTCACCGGCAAAGGGGTGCCAAAGCTTGGCAATCCTGTGGCCCGGGGCAACCATCTGTTCAGTGTGAAAGTGCTGTTGCCCACCAAACTCAATGCAGAAGAAAAGGAGCTTCTGCAGCAGTTGGCCTCCCATCACACCACCAAAGGTCAGAAGCACCCCCACAAGAGCGGCTTGTTTGGCGGTCTGTTCGGTTAGGGGTGGCGGATCCCCAGGCGGATCTGGATTTGCGGGGCACCCCTTGTCCGCTCAACTTCATTCGCACCCGCCTGGCCCTCGAGAAGATTCCCCTGGGAGCTGGATTGGTGGTGGATTTGGATCGGGGTGAACCGGAGCAGATGGTGGTTGAGGGGCTGCGGGGTGAGGGCCATCGCGTCAGCGTGGGACCCCATCCCGGCTGTGTCGATGCGGTCCGGCTTGGGATTACGCGTCTTGGGACCCCAGGCGATGCAATCACGGGTCATGCACTCACCGACCATGGCGGCTGAGGCCCTGCCGGGCTTGGTGGTGGCCATGGTGGCCAATTTTTGTTGGGTGGCCTTGGATCAATCCGGCCCCGGAGGGGTGGAACGCCTGTTGTGCACCCGGCGAACCCGCCTGGGCAAAAGTGGCCAGACCATTTGCGTGGGCGATCGGGTGCGGGTGGATGGGGTCGACTGGGCCCAGGCCCGGGGGGCCGTGGCGGTCCTGGAGCCGCGCCAGAGCCTGTTGAATCGCCCGGCTGTGGCGAACGTCAGCCTGGTGGTGGTGGTGGTGGCGTTGGCTGAGCCAACCCTCGATCCGCTGCAGCTCACCCGGTTTTTGCTCACGGCTGAGAGCACCGGTCAACCGGTGCTGTTGGTGTTCTCCAAGGCGGATTGCCTGCCGCTAGAAGAGGTGGAAGCCTGGCGAATCCGCGCTGCCGCCTGGGGCTATCCAGCCCTGGTGATCTCCTCCCAGAGCGGGATCGGCCTAGGCGCCTTGAGCGAGCGCTTGGCAGTACCGGGGATTGCGGTGCTGTGTGGCCCCTCCGGGGTCGGCAAAAGCAGCCTGCTCAATGGGCTGCGACCCGAGTTGACCTTGCGGGTTGGGGCGGTTTCAGGCCGGCTGCAGCGGGGGCGCCACACCACCCGGCACGTGGAGCTGTTTTCCATGGCACCCGGGGCCCTGGTGGCCGATACCCCCGGCTTCAATCGACCCCAACTGCCCGCAGACCCAGCCGAGTTATCGGTTCTCTTCCCGGAGCTCCGCCAGTCTTTATCCCAGGGCAGCTGTCGCTTTAGCAATTGCCTGCACCAGGGTGACCCGGGCTGCGCTGCGGGCACGGCCTGGGACCGCTATGGGCTTTACAGCCAGTGCCTGGCCGATGTGATCGCGGAAGCGGAACGGCAGTCCCGCTCCCCAGGTCGCCCGGAATTGCCCGGTCTGCGGCAACGGGGGGGCCGTCTTGAGCCGCGCCTGGATCCTTCCCTGCGCCAAGGCTCCCGCAAGCGCCAGCGCCAGGAGGAGGTGTCCGAGGACAGTTAGGCGGGCCAGCTAGGCGGGGCAGTTAGCCGCCGAACCCGGGCAGGTTGAGGTTGAGGCCGCCGGTGAGCTCTTCCATCCGGCCTTTCATGGTGCCGGTGGAGAGTTCATAGGCCGCCTTCAGGGCTTCGAGAACCGCCAGTTCACTGGCCTCCTGCCCTTCTGCCAGGAGCTCGGGCGTTAGACGCACCTTGAGCGGTTGCTGGTTGCCAGAGAGCCAGACCGTGGCCCTGCCGTCGCTGCTGCTGGCCTCCAGCTCCATGGCATCGAGTTCTTCTTGCAGCTTTTGGGCGTTTTGCTGCAGCTCTTGGGCCTTTTTGAAGGCTTCGGTGAGCTGGCCAAAGTTGGGGAGTCCGAAGCCAGCCATGCCGGGGGTTCTTGCTGGTTGCAGGCTAAGGGTCGGCGCGCAAGTAGGGGTGGGTTAAATCCAGGGATGGTCCCGGCCCAGGCGCTTCACTTCCGGATGCAGGGTGATGCCATGGGCGGCTTGGACGCGCTGCTGCACCTCTGCGATCAGGGAAGCGATGTCGGCGGCAGTGGCTCCGCCTGTGTTGACAATGAAATTGGCATGAATGGGGGAAACCTGGGCTCCGCCGACTTGCAGGCCTTTGAGTCCGAGGGCTTCGATCAGCTGGCCTGCTTTGTGGGGTTCGGGATTGCGAAAGACGCTGCCGCAGCTGGGTTGTTGATAGGGCTGGGTGCTGGTGCGACTGTGCAGATTGGCGCTGGTGCGGGCTGTGACAGCCGCGGGATCATGGCCGTGATCCAGGCGAAACCGAGCCGAGAGCACGATCAGGGGTTCCTGCTGCAGTCGGCTTTGCCGGTAGCCAAAGGCCAGGTCGCTGGCGCTCCAGGTCACGGGCTGATCGGGATTTGTGGGATCGAGCAGTTGCACCGAATGCAGCCATTCGGCGATGCAGCCCCCCTGGGCCCCGGCATTCATCACCACAGCACCCCCCACGGTGGCTGGGATGCCTACGGCCCATTCCAGCCCGCCCAGCCCAACGCGGGCCGCTTTTCTGGCCAAGGTCGGGAGCGGCTCGCCCGCCTCGGCTTCAATCCAGCCGCCCGTGGCATCGAGGCGGCTGCCCTGGAGGCGTCGGTTGCAGAGGGTGAGGCCGCCCAGGCCCCCATCGGCAATGAGCAGGTTGGAGCCCGCCCCAATGCAGTGAAGGGGGAGGCGGTGGTGCCCACTCCAGCCCACCAGGGCCCTGATGTCGTCTTGATGGGTCGGTTCTGCGAACCACTCCGCGGTGCCGCCCACCTTCCAGGTGGTGAACGCATCCAGGCCAACGCCCTGGCGCAGGCTGGGGTGATGGCTAGGGGAGGCCACCATGGCCCTTAGGCCGCCAGGGGTAGGCAGGCATCGCCGAAGACGGGAAGCCGATTGAGCCGCTCCCAGAGGCTGTTCACATCGCCAGCCCCCATGGCCAACACCAAATCCCCCTCAATCGAAGCGTCTGCCACCTGCCTGGCCAGTTCATCCAGGCTGGCGGCCACCTCCACCCGACTCAGGGGCGCCAGGTCTTGGACGGCCTTGGCCAGAGCCGCACTACTCACGCCCTGGATGGGTGCTTCCCCTGCGGCATAGAGGGGCGCGATCAGCACCAGGTCGGCCTGGCTGAGGGCCTGGGCAAAGCCATCGAGGAATTGGGCCGTGCGGGTGTAGCGATGGGGTTGAAAGACCGCCACCAGCCGTTTGGGATTGACCGGCAGGGGGCTGCGGCCACTGGTGAGCATCAGCTGGGCCATGGCCAGGGTGGCGGCCACCTCGCTGGGGTGGTGGGCGTAGTCGTCGACGACCAGGCGGCCCTGCCAATCACCCCGGAAATCGAACCGCCGCCCAGGGGGTTTGAGGGCTGCCACGGCTTGGCGCAATTCGGCAAAGGACACGCCTTCGATCCGACAGGCCGCCATGGCGGCCGTGGCATTGCTGAGGTTGTGGCGGCCGGGGAGGGGCAGGTTAAACGAACCCACCTTCTGACCTTGCTCGTAGAAATCCGCCCTGGTGCCATCACCCCGCTCTTGGGTGGCCATCGCCGCAAAGGCCACGCCCTTGGGGCTCTGGTTGGACCACCAGTACTTGGCCTTGAAATGGTGCTTGAGAACGGGGCAATCCCAGTTGGCTAGGAGGGATTTGGAGCGACTGCTGAAACGCTGCAGGGTGCTGATCAGGGCCTCGAGGTTGGGGTAGTGGTCGGTGTGGTCGAGCTCCACGTTGGTGAGGATCCCGAGCTGGGCCTGAAATTTCACCAGGGAGCCATCGGATTCATCGGCTTCTGCCACCAGCAGCCGACCCTCGCCCTGGCGACCGTTGCTGCCAAAGGCAGGCACGATGCCGCCGATCACGGCGGTGGGGTCGTGGTTGGTGGCGGCCAGGAGCGTGGCAATCAGGGAGCTGGTGGTGGTTTTGCCATGGCTGCCAGCCACGGCAATCGAGGGCTGGGCATTGATCAGGGCCGCCAACACATCGGAGCGGTGGCAAATGCTCAGGCCCACCCGCTGGGCTTCCAGCAATTCGGGGTTCGAGGGGGGTACCGCCGAGCTGATGACCACCAAGGGTGGTTGATCGGTGCCGCTGCGAATGGCGGCCACCGTGGAGGAGCTTTGCTGGCGGAAGACCCGCACGCCCTGGCGACGGAGTTGGTCGAGCACGGCGTTGTCGCGGGTGTCGGATCCGCTCACCACAAAGCCCCTCTGGGCAAGAATTCCTGCGATGGCAGACATGCCGATGCCTCCAACCCCAATGAAGTGGATGGGTTGATGGCGATCAAGCAACGGGGCCAAGGGCAACTCCAAGCCAGGGATTGAGCCGGGCTCAAATTAGGCCGGCAACGCCCAGAGCACCTTTACGAGATGCTGCGCGTTCCGGCATGGTCCGGCTTGAAGCCCCGGGCCGCAAGAGGGTTCGCCAAATCTGTTTCTGTATGATCGGCAGCCAAATCCCCCTTTGCTAGCGGCTTTTGCCGCGCTTTGCCATGACCATGCGCGTTGCGATCAATGGATTCGGCCGAATTGGTCGCAACTTCATGCGTTGCTGGTTGAGCCGGGGTGCCCATACGGGTATCGAGGTGGTGGGTCTCAATGACACCTCCGATCCCCGGACCAATTCCCACCTGCTCCAGTACGACTCGATGCTCGGCCGCATCCGCGACGCCGAAGTCAGCTACACGGACAACACGATCGTCGTGAATGGCCGGGAGATCAAGTGCTTCTCCGACCGCAACCCCCTCAACCTGCCCTGGAAGGAATGGGGCGTTGATTTGGTGATCGAGTCCACCGGTGTCTTCAACGATGACTTGGGCGCCAGCAAGCACCTCGAAGCAGGGGCCAAGAAAGTGATCCTCACGGCTCCCGGCAAGGGCCCCGGTGTGGGCACCTTCGTGGTTGGCGTCAACGCCGACCAGTACCGCAATGAAGATTTCAACATCCTCAGCAACGCCAGCTGCACCACCAACTGCATGGCGCCGATCATCAAGGTGTTGGATCAAACCTTCGGCATCGTCAAAGGCACGATGACCACCACCCACAGCTACACGGGTGACCAGCGGATTCTCGATGCCAGCCACCGCGACCTGCGTCGGGCCCGGGCTGCCGCCGTCAACATCGTGCCCACCTCCACCGGCGCGGCCCAGGCCGTTGCCTTGGTTTACCCCCCGATGAAGGGCAAGTTGAACGGCATCGCTATGCGCGTTCCGACCCCCAACGTGTCGGTGGTGGACATGGTGCTGGAAGTGAGCCGCGGCACCACCCGCGAAGAGGTGAATGCCATCCTCAAGGAGGCCTCTGAGGGGGCCATGAAGGGCATCATCAAGTACTGCGATCTACCCCTGGTATCCAGCGACCACGCCGGCACGAACGAGTCCACCATTGTTGATGCCGATCTCACCTTGGTGATGGGCGACAACATGGTCAAGGTGATTGCCTGGTACGACAACGAGTGGGGCTACAGCCAGCGCGTTGTTGATCTTGCTGAAATCGTGGCCAAGAACTACAAGTAGATGCCTAGGGGCTTTGGCCCCTTCGCCTTAGAACCGCCCTCCATCAGGGGCGGTTTTTTTGTGCATACTGGGTTTCGTTCTGATTAGCTTTTGTCCCGATCAGCCGTGGGGCAGGAGGTTGCTCGCCCCTTCGATCACCTTCGCTTTCACGATGCCGTCATCGGCCGTGAGCTCTTCGAGCACATCGAAGCCATCCACCACGTAGCCGAAGGCGGCGTAGCGACCATCAATCAGGTTGAGACCCGCCGGGGTGAGCTCGGGCTCAAACAGGAACAGGAAGAACTGGGAAGAGCCGTCATCGAGCACCTCATCGGAGTGGGCCCAGCCCAGGGTGCCTTTGGTGGAGAAGGGCAATTCGGGAGCTGCTTTGAACATCCCCAGATCCTCAAAGGTTTGGTTGTAAAACGGCGCCCCTTGGCCAGGCACCTTGATCTCAAGGGGCACCAGGCGTTCGGTTTTGGTCTTGGGGTCGATGAAGCCCTCATCAGGCCCCTTGGGGTCGCCGGTTTGGAGCACGTAGAAGTCTTCTGCCCGGATGAAGGGCAGGCCGTTGTAGAAGCCGCGCTCCACCAGATCCACAAAGGCACCCGCCGTTAGGGGGGCGTTGTAGCCGTCTACCACCGCGGTGAGATCACCCTTGGTGGTGGTGAGTTGCACCGTGGCCCTGCCGAGCAGCCTGGGGAGGGCGGCGAACTCGCTGGGGATCTCAAACGGGAAGGGACCGACCAGCAGGTCTTCGGCCTTACCGATGCCGTTGAGGGCTTCGCGGCGGGAGGTGAGAAACCCTTCGCGATCTTGGGCTTCTGCGGCCGTGATCAGCATTTGCAGTTGGCCAGCCAGATCGTCGAATAGGGCCGCGGCGGTGTCGCGGCTGTCGGGGCTGAAGCCCTCCAGAATCGACGCTTGGCGGCTACTGAGCAGGGATTGGCTGCGCCGGACCCCGTTGACCAAGGCAGGCCAGCGTTTGGCGCGCAGGTCGTCGCTGGTGCCTTCCAGGCGATGCTGGAGTTCCTGCAGGTCGGGGGCCTCGATGGGCAGGGCATTGCGCAG
>Ga0310083_100002_pt1 | contig 129365 bp, 136 predicted proteins | sample LakEriER3TotalD7_FD_194441 | JGI IMG/M metagenome (GOLD analysis project Ga0310083, IMG submission 194441) | Enriched freshwater cyanobacterial communities from Lake Erie, Ohio, United States - ER36.Total.D7 | ecosystem: Environmental > Aquatic > Freshwater > Lake | place: USA: Ohio | collected... | reverse complement strand
AGGGACGGGGCCGCGGTCAGGGGTGGCTTGCCAGGGAGGGCGCCTCTTGGCGCTGTATGATCCGCCCACCACCGGCCCGGCGAAGGGCTTGGTACTGGTGGTGCATGGGCTGGGCGGCAGTAGTGCCCGGGAGGGGGTGCGCCGCCAAGCCCTGTGCCTGCAACAGGCCGGTTTTGCCGTGCTGCGCCTCAATTTGCGGGGCGCCGGGCCAGGCCGGGCCCTGGCGGCCGGCACCTATGCGGCCAGTTGCAATGCCGATTTGCTGCCGGTGGTGGCGAAGGCGCGGGCCATGGCCGGCTCCCTACCGCTCCTGGGGGTGGGGCTGTCGCTGGGGGGCACGATGCTGCTCAACGCGTTGCGCGAGCAACCCCAGGCCCTCGATGGCCTGGTCACGGCGAGCAGCCCCCTCGATCTCGCGGCCTGCTCCCAGGCCATTGGGCGGCCCCGCAATTGGGTCTACCAGCGCTGGTTGCTAAAGCGCCTGGTGGTCCAAACCCTCGCCGATCCCTTTGGCGTGAGCGGCCAGGAGCGCCAGGCCTTGCTGCTGGGGGGCGGGCCAACAACGATTCGCGCCTTCGATGCGGCGATCACCGCGCCCCGCTGGGGCTATCACTCGGTGGATCACTACTACGCCGGAGCCAGTCCGCTGGCCAGCCTGCTCAACGACCAATCGCCCTCCCGGGCTCCGCTGTTGCTGGTGCATGCCGCCGACGACCCCTGGGTGCCCGTGGATGCCCTCCACCAGCTCGTGTCAGGGCTGAATCCAGGGGTGAGTGGGGTGAATGGGGTGAACCAAAGGGGCCTGGAGGTTTGCATCCCAGCCAAGGGCGGTCACAACGGTTTCCACGGGGTGGGGGATGGGCCGCTGGGCTCCTGGAGTGATGCAGTGGCAGTCCAGTGGCTCAGCGCTCTGGTGGCCTAAGGCGCTGGTGGTTAGGGTTCTAGGGGTCGGGGAGTTGGTGGTTGGGACAAGCCTTGAAACGGCAGCCGTTGCACGATCCAGGGCCCGATCGGATGGCCGCCAATCACGTGCTCGTGCACGATTCGCTCGATCCGCTCCGCCGTAACGCCGCCATAGACAATTCCCTCCGGCCAGATCAGCAGCACCGGGCCCGCCGCGCAGATGCGCAGGCAGTCGGCCTTGGTGCGCAGCACCACACCGGCTGGGCGATCGGGTTTTTCGAGGCCTAGCTCCCGCACCAGGCGCTTCAGGGTCTCCCAGCTGGCCAGGCCAAGGCTGGGATCGGGGCAGCAGAGGGCCTTGCTGGGGGTGGCGCAGAGCAGCAGGTGATGGGCGATCACACCGGCGTTCTTCACACGGGTGATCCCACTGTTCGGGCTGCAGCTTCCTGCACCGCCTGACGGGCCCAGGTGTCGATGGCGAGGACGTCGTCCAGGGAGGGGTTGCTGGTGAGATCAACCCGGTGGCGATCACACACCCGTTCGATCAGCCTGGGGATATCGAGGAAATGCACCTGTTCCTCGAGGAAGAGGGCCACGGCCTGCTCATTGGCGGCGTTCATCACCGCTGGCATGGTGCCGCCAGCCCGGCCGGCCGCGTAGGCCAGTTGCATGCAGGGGTATTTGCTGGGGTCTGGCTTGCGGAAGTTGAGTTGGCCCACTTCGGTGAGATCCAAGCGGCGCCAAGGGGTTTCCAGCCGCTCCGGCCAGCTCATGCAATACAAGATCGGCAGCTTCATGTCGGGCCATCCCAGCTGGGCTAGCACCGAGGAATCGGCCAACTCCACCATCGAGTGGATGATCGATTGGGGGTGGATCACGATCTCGATGTGGTCGAAATCCAGGCCGAAGAGGTAGTGGGCTTCGATCACTTCGAGCCCCTTGTTCATCAGGCTGGCGCTATCCACCGTGATCTTTTTGCCCATGCTCCAGTTGGGATGGCTGGTGGCATCGGCCACGGTGGCCTTCACGAGTTCCGCCGCGTCCCAATCGCGGAAGGCGCCGCCCGAGGCGGTGAGCTGGATGCGGCGCAGCCCCGGGGTGGGAACGCCCGTGGAGAGGCGGGCGGTGTCGGCCCAGGGCGTGCCCTGCAGGCACTGGAAGATGGCCGAGTGCTCGGAATCGGCTGGCAACAGGCGCGAACCGCTCTTGGCCAATTCCGGCAACACCACCGGACCAGCGGCGATCAGGGTTTCCTTGTTGGCCAGGGCCAGATCCTTGCCGGCCCGCACCGCAGCCAGGGTGGGCAGCAGGCCGGCGCAACCGACGATCCCGGTCACCACCAGATCGGCGCTGGGCCAGGCCGCCGCCACGCAGATGCCGTCGGGGCCGCCCAGGATTTCCGGCAGCTTGGCCGGGCGCTGGCTGGGCTCGAGGGCGTTGAGCCGGGACTTCAGGCTGGCCACCAGCTCGGCATCGGCCAGGGCTACCACCTCGGGGGCGTGGCGCTGAATCTGCTGAATCAGCAGCTCGAGGTTGCGCCCCGCCGTGAGGGCCACCACCTTGAAGCGATCGGGGAAATCCTCCACGATCTCGAGGGTTTGGGTGCCGATCGACCCGGTGGATCCCAGCACGCTGATGGCTTTCACGGCTGGGGCCCCTGTAGGTTTCGGCGCTCCAGTTTCCCATCGCCCCTGCCCGCTGGATTGGCCCTGTGGATCTGGAACCCCGCCTTCTGTACCTGGACCCCTATCTGGCGGCCTTTGACAAGCCCTCTGGGCTCTTGTGCCAACCCGGTTTGGGGCCGGATTTGGCCGATTCCCTCATCACCCGGGTCCAGCAGCGCTGGCCGGAGTTGCGCCTGGTGCACCGGCTCGATCGCGACACCTCGGGCTTGCTGCTGCTGGCCTTCACCCCCCTGGTCCACCGCCAGCTCAGTGGCCTGTTTGCCGGGCGCGCGATCCACAAGGTCTATGGGGCCGAGGTGGCAGGTCACCCCAGGGCCCAGGGCGGCCTGATCGATTGGCCCCTGGCCCGGATCGGCACCCGGCCGCCCCGCTATGGCCCGCTGCCCGTGGACCAAGGCGGCAAGCCGGCCATCACCCATTGGCGGGTGCTGCAGCGGCGTTGGGATGGCCAGGGCCGGCCGATCGCCCGGCTGTTGCTCGTGCCCCGCACTGGCCGCTCCCACCAATTGCGGGTCCATCTCGAGCAGATCGGCCATCCGATCCTGGGGGATCCGATCTACGGGTCTGCGCCAGGTGTGGCAGAAGGGCTGGCAGCAGGGGCCGATCGCCTGCGACTGCATGCCTTGGGCCTGCGGTTTCGCCATCCGGCCACGGGCAAGCCCCTGCGGCTGCGCTGCCCGGCACCATGGGACAACCCCGATGGGCCGAGCTCGGTCCTGCCAACCCATGGCTGATCTGCCCGGTTTTCTGCAGCGCTGGAATTTCATTGAACGGGCCAAGCTCGAGCGGGAGCTTTGGGATGCCTTTGAGCAGGGCCAGGACCTCGATGCCCTGGTGGGCGATTGCCGCCAGGCGGTGGCTGCGGGGGCCAAGGATCGGGCCTTTCAGCTCGATGTGTGGCAAACCACCCTGGAGCGGATCCGCAAAATCGAGGGGATGATGAAGGGCAAGCAGGCACCGCCGACCCCAACGGACGATTGATTGGATGGACATCCGGTTGATTAAGCCCGAATCCAGTCGGTGAGTCCGCCGCCCTTGTCGATCAGTTCGATGCCTTGGGCCTTGAGCGCGTCGCGGATGCGGTCGGCTTCTTGGAAGTTTTTGGCGGCCTTGGCGGCAACCCGGGCTTCGATCTGGGCCTGAATCTCAGCGTCGCCCGCTTCGGGATCTCCGTTGGCTCCGGCGTCTGCCTTGGCTGGCTCCGTTTCAATTTTCAGCCCCAGCACCCCGGCGAGTTCCTGCAATAGTTCGCCGCGGGCAACGAGCTCGCTTTGGTGGGCCTCGGCTTCGGCGGCTGGATCGCCCCGATCGATGCGGTTGGCCAAAGCGCGCAGGGGCTTGGCCAGCTCAAACAGCACCGCCAGGGCGGCGGAGGTGTTGAGGTCGTCGTTGAGGGCCGCCGCAAAACGGCTGCGGGCATCGGCCCAAGGGAAGTCCCCGGCCTGGCGGGCCGGGCCCGTGGCAGCCGCCAACTGGAGGGCGGCGTTGAGCCCCTTCCAGCCGGTGGCCGCGGCGTCGAGGGCCTCGGGGGTGAAATCGAGGGGCTTGCGGTAGTGGGCCTGCAGCACGAACAGCCGCAGGGTCATGGCTGAAACACCGCTCTCCACCAGGGCCCGGATCGTGGTGAAGTTGCCGAGCGACTTGCTCATCTTCTGGCCGCCCACGTTCACCATGCCGTTGTGCAGCCAATAGCGGGCGAGCTCGTGGCCGCTGGCCGCTTCCGATTGGGCGATTTCGTTCTCGTGGTGGGGAAAGATCAGGTCGGCACCGCCCAGGTGGATGTCGATGGTGTCGCCGAGCTCGGCGCGCACCATGGCGGAACACTCGATGTGCCAGCCGGGCCGGCCCGCCCCCCAGGGCGAGGGGAAGCTGGGTTCACCGGGCTTGGCTCCTTTCCAGAGGGCGAAATCAAACGGGTGCTGTTTGCGCGCCTCCTCGACATCGGCGACCCGACCATCGGCGTTGGACTGCTGTTCGGCGAGATCGCGGCCAGAAAGTTTGCCGTAGCCGGCGTGCTTCATCACGGCGAAATAGACATCCCCATCGGCGGAGTAGGCGGCCCCTTTGGCTTCCAGCTCGCTGATCAAGGCGCGAATCCCATCCAGGCTTTGGGTGGCCCGGGGCATGCGATCGGCCGGAAGGATATTCAGCGACGCCATGTCGGCCACGAAGGCCTCGATATTGCGCTCACTCACCGCCTCCATGGAGCTGCCCTCCGCGGCGGCGCGGTTCAGGATCTTGTCATCGATGTCGGTGTAGTTCTGCACGAACGTCACCTGGTAGCCACTCCAGATCAGGTGGCGGCGCAGCACGTCCCAGGCGATGTAGCTGCGGGCATGGCCCAGGTGGCAGAGGTCGTAGACCGTCACCCCGCAGCAGTAGATGCTCACCTTGCCGGGTTCCAGCGGCACGAAGGTTTCGGTGCGGCGGGTGAGGGTGTTGGTGAGCTGAAGGGCCATGGGGGCTGTTGTCATTTTGCTTCCATCCAGTTCGGGCCCACCCCGGTTTCCACCACAAGAGGCACCGAGAGTTTGACGGCGTTTTCCATGGTTTCACGGGTCAGGGTGACCACCGCATCGAGGGCCTCGGGGGCGGCTTCGAGCACCAGTTCGTCGTGCACCTGGAGCAGCAGCCTGGCGGCCAGGCCGGTGCTTTCCAGCTTGTGGTGCAACTGCACCATGGCCACCTTGATGATGTCGGCGGAGGAACCCTGGATGGGGGCGTTGGCCGCGGCGCGCAGTTGCTGGGCCTCCATGCCGCCCCGGCGGGCTACCTCCAGGTCGATGGCGAGGGGATCTTTGCCCCGGAGGCGACCCAAACCATTGGGATCAAAGGGAAAGGGCCGCCGCCTGCCCAGGATCGTCTCCACATAGCCCTGGCTGAGGGCCAGCCGTTCTTGCAGCTCCAGGAAGGCAAACACCTTGGGGTAGCGCTGCTTGTACTTGCTTAAAAACTCCTTGGCCTGGGCCTGGCTCACGCCGGTTTCGCGGGCAAAGCGCTGGGCACCCATGCCGTAGATCACACCGAAATTGATCGTCTTGCCCAGCCGCCGCTCTTCGGGAGTGATGTCCACTTTTTCCAGCAGCAAGCGGGCGGTGAGGGCATGCACATCGTCTCCCTGTTGGTAGGCGTTCACGAGCACCTCCTCCCCCGAGAGGTGGGTGAGGATGCGCAGCTCGATTTGGGAGTAGTCGGCGCTGATCAGGTGCCAACCCTCCTGGGGCAAAAAGGCTTTGCGAATCCGGCGGGAAAATACCGTGCGAATCGGGATGTTTTGCAGGTTTGGGTTGCTGCTGGAGAGCCGGCCGGTGGCGGTAACAGCCTGGTTGAAATCGGTGTGCACCCGCCCCGTTTCGGGTTCCACCAGGGCGGGTAGGGCATCCACATAGGTGCTCTTTAATTTGCTCAGGGTGCGGTGCTCCAGCACCAGGGGCACCACCGGGTGATCGGCCTCCAGCTTCTCGAGCACGGCGGCATCGGTGCTCCAGCCCGTTTTGGTTTTGCGCGATTTTTTGCGATCCAGCCCCAGGGTGTCGAACAGCAATTCGCCCAGTTGCTTGGGGGAGGCCAGGTTGAAATCGCTGCCGGCGGCCTCTTTGGCCTGGGCTTCCAGGGTGGTGAGGGTGGCGAGCAACTCGGCCGAGAGCTCCTGGAGGTAGGCGATGTCGATGCGGATGCCGGTGGCTTCCATGGCTGCCAGCACGGGCTCCAGCGGCAACTCCACCTCCCGCAGCAGCGGCGTCAAGGCTTCGCCGAGGTCCTGGAGTTGCTGGCCCAACAGCTGGCTGAGCCTCCAGGTGAGGTGCACGTCCATGCCGCAATAGAGGGCCGCAACCTCGATCGGCACCGAGGCGAAGTTGGCACCCTTGGCCACAAGGTCGCTGAAGCTGGTGGGGGTAAAACCAAAGTTGCGCTCCGCCATGGCGTCGAGGCCGTGTTTGGCGTTGGCATCGCGCAGGTAATCGGCAAGCAGGGTGTCCATCACCACGCCGCCGAGGGCCAGGCCATGGCGCAACAGGATCAACCGGTCGTACTTGGCGTTTTGCAGGCTTTTGGGGTGGTCTGGGCTGGTCAGCCAGGGGGCCAGGGCACTCACCACCGCAGCCAAGGGAAGTTGGGGCGGGGCGGCGGGGGCCGCACTGAGCAGATCCGCGGCCATGGGGGGGTGGTGGCCAATCGGCAGATAGGCCAGATCCGATGGCCCTGGCCCCCAGCAGAAACCCATCCCCACCAGCTCAGCTTTGAACGGGTTGAGATCGGTGGTTTCGGTGTCGAGGGCGATGGGATGGGCGGCATCGCTGGCGGCCATCAACCGCCCCACCAGGACCTCGAGCTCAGCGGTGCTGCTGATCAGCTGGGGCTCAAGGGTCGGTTGACCTGCCGCGGGATGGGTGGCTGCCGAATCAGTCCCTGGGGAATCAGTCCCTGGGGAATTGGTGGCTGGTGGATTGGCAGCTGGTGGATTGGCAGGGATTGGGCTCGAGGCTGCAGAAGCTTTGGTTGCCTGGGCCGCTTCGAGGCCGGACAGATCCGGGGGCTGGCTGGAGAAAATCGTGGCGAAGTTGGGCACCTGGCGCACCAGGCTGAAGAGCTCCAGCTCCTCGAGGTTGCCGGCGAGGGCTTCGGCTTTGACCGCACCCAGCTCCAGCCGTGGCTCCCTGGGGAGGGGGATGTCGATCAGGATCTCGGCCAACATCCGGGAGCGGTAGGCGTTCTCCTTGTCGGCCCGCAGCTTCTCGATCAGGGCCCCTTTGAGGGGGCCGTTGCTGGCCTTGGGGCCATCAAGGCCATCGAGGGCGGCATAGATGCCATCCACGTGTTCGAAGGATTGGAGCAGGCTGATGGCGGTTTTGGGGCCCACGCCCTTGACGCCGGGGATGTTGTCGGAGGAATCGCCCGTCAGCGCCTTGAGGTCGACCACCTCCTCCGGGGTGACGCCGAGCTTGGCGATCACCCCGTCGCGGCGAATGTCCGTGGGACCGCTGTTTTTCGCATAGGGACCACCCCCCATGTAGAGCACGGAGATGTCGCGGTGGTCGTCGACCAGCTGGAACAGATCCCGGTCACCGGAGAGGATCCGCACCCGCCAGCCCTGGTTGGCAGCCCTGTTGGCCAGGGTCCCGAGCACGTCATCGGCCTCGTAGCCCGGCGCCATGCACAGGGGAATGTCGAGGGAGTCTTCGAGGATGGTTTGCAGGTTGGCGAGGTCGGCAAAGAAGTGCTCGGGGGCTGTGTCGCGGTGGGCCTTGTAGGCCTCGTCGGCCACGTGCCGGAAGGTGGGCTCTGCCGTATCAAAGGCAATCACCACCCCTTGGGGGGCTAGGCCCTTGCAGTTGTCGAGCAGGGCTTTGAGAAAGCCATAGGTGACCGAAGTGGGTACGCCCTCCTTGGTGCTCAGGCCCCCTTCACCGCCTTTGGAAAAGGCGTAAAAACTCCGAAAGGCGAGGGAATGGCCGTCAACCAGTAGCAGCAAGGGCTTTTGTCCTGGCATGGCAAGCCCTTCGGCCCTGGATCAATTGGGGTGCGCCCAGCCTGCCAGAGCAGGTTGGGCGGGGCATTGTTGCGTGACCTGCGTTGCCTGATCCGCCATCCTGAGGGGAGCAAAGGCCCCCTGGGCCAACCCCTGCCATGGCCCGCACCCCCCGGCGCTACGCCGTGCACCTGCATCTGAGTGGTGGGCAGAGCGAAATCGCCCACTTCAAAACCCTGGAAGCCTTCCAGCAGTGGTACGGCGGGGTCCTGACCGCGGCCTCGTCGTCATCTCCCGCCTCAGACACCTTTGTGAATGTGCCGATGGGCGATCTTGAGGGTGAGTATTTGGTCGTGCGGCCGAGTGCTGTGATTGGCATCCGGGTCGAACCCCTCTACGGCTCCCTCCACGATTGACCTGATGGAATTGCTTTGGGGAGAGGCGTTTTTCGCCGGTGCCTTGGCCCAGTTGGTGGCACGGCTCACCAGCCTGCCTGCCGTGGTGCTCTTGCTGGCCACCGGGTTGTTCGTTGGTCGGGCTGGCTTGGATTTGGTGCAGCCAGAAACCCTGGGGCGGGGGCTGGAGCCCTTGGTGGGTTTGCTGGTGAGCTTGGTGTTGTTTGATGGCGGCCTGAATTTGCGCCTGGCTGGCCGCGACCTCCAGCGGGCCGTGGTGCAGTTGGTGTTGGTGCGGGGTGTGCTCGGTTTGGTGGGTGGGGCTTTGTTTGCCCATCACTTGGCCGGGTTGCCCTGGCCCTTGGCCTGGGTGTTTGGGGCGATTGCCCTGGCCACTGGGCCCACGGTGGTCACGCCGATGGTGCAGCAGATGCGCCTGATTCCAGGCTTGGGGCGACTGCTGGAGGCGGAAGGCCTGATCCTGGAGCCGGCGGGCGCCGTGCTGGCCCTACTGCTGCTGCAACTGGCCTTGGGAGATCTCAATGGCTGGCAGGATGTGGCCGCCCTGTTGGCCTTGCGGCTCGGCGGCGGCGTGGCGATCGGAGCCCTGGGGGGTTGGTTGCTGGTGGAGGTGCTCAAGCGCCTGCCCCCCAAGTCCGACGGCCTCAAGCTGCAGCTCAGCCTGGGGATGCTGTTTTTGCTGGTGAGTGGGGCCCAGGCCCTGTTGCCAGAGGCGGGGTTGCCGGCAGCGGTGAGTGCCGGGGTGGTGGTGGGTTTGCGGCTCGATGCGGAGGCCAGCCAGCTCGATGAGCTGATTAGTCAGTTGGCCCAGTTGGCCATCACCGTGCTGTTTCCCCTGCTGGCAGCGGATCTGTCCTGGGGTGAGCTCAGCCCCTTGGGTTGGGGTGGGGTGGCCTGTGTCTTGGCCTTGATGGTCTTCCGTTGGATCGTCATCCAGGTGGGCGGCATTGGTCTGCCCTCCCTGGGTTGGCGTGACAAGTTGATGCTCAGCTGGATTGCCCCCCGCGGCATCGTCACCGCAGCGGTGGCCAGCCTGTTTGCCATCCAGCTCCAGGAGGCTGGTATCGCCGGTGCCGGCGCCTTGAAGGGATTGGTGTTCCTCACCATCCTGCTCACCGTGGGCATCCAGGGGTTCACCGCCCCCGCCCTGGCCAAGGGCCTGGGGCTGGTGCAGCCGGAGCAGCTAGAGGGAGCGCCCCTAGAGGCTGCGCTGGATGCGGGCCCTGTCCTCGCCACTGCGGTGCAGGAGCAACCAGGTAGCGAGTAGGTCGGGGCCCTGGAGGCTGCCCAGCAGGGCGGCGCGCAGGCTCTTCATGATCACGCCCTTTTTGACACCGGCGTCCGTGGCTGCTTCGCCCAGTAGCGCCTGGGCTTGATCGGAGTCGAGGGGCCCATCGTTGAGCTTCGACAGCAAAGCTGCCAAGGCTGGTTGGGCACCGTCGCTCACCACTTGGGCCTGGGCCGCTTCGTTGAGGGGCGGGCAGGTGAAGAAGGGTTCGGCCTGGGCTACGCCATCGACCAGCAGGGTGAGGGATGGGCCAATCAGCTCGCAGAGATCCGCCTGCCAATCCCCATCGGCATGCATGGGATAGGGGGTGGCCCCGCCCCAACCCTTGGCAGCCCACAGGGGTTGCAGTTGGTCGCGCAACGCCGCGGGCCCCTGCCCGTGGAGCACCTGGCCATTGAGCCAATTGAGCTTGTCCCAATCGAATCGGGCCCCTGCCTTGTTCACCCGCTCGAAGCCAAAGACGGCCGCGGCTTGCTCGAGGGTGAAGCGCTCGTCCATGCCCTCCGGCGGAGACCAACCCAGCAGGGTCATGTAGTTGGCCAGGGCCTCGGCCGCATAGCCCATGGCTTGGAAGTCGCCGATGGACGTCACCCCATCGCGCTTGGAGAGCTTTTTGCCCTCCTGGTTGAGGATCAGGGGGGTGTGGGCAAACACGGGCACCTCGGCGCCCAGGGCCGCGTAAAGCAGCAATTGCTTGGCCGTATTGGCGATGTGGTCTTCGCCGCGGATCACATGGGTGATGGCCATGGCGGCGTCATCAATGACCACCACCAGGTTGTAGAGCGGATCACCGATTTGATCGGCGGGGGCCCGCCTGGCGATCACCATGTCGCCGCCCAGATCGGCGCCAGCCCAGCGCATGGGGCCGCGGACCAGGTCGTTCCAGGTGATGGTGGCACCATCGTCGATGCGGAAGCGCACCGTGGCCTCCCGGCCTTCGGCGATAAAGGCTGCTTGCTGCCCAGGGGTGAGGTTGCGGTGGCGGTTGTCGTAGCGCGGGGCCTGTTTGGTGGCGGCCTGGAGCTCCCGCATGGCGGTGAGTTCGGCTTCCGTGGCAAAGCAGCGGTAGGCATGGCCTGAATCCAGGAGCCCTTGGATGGCTTCCCGGTGGATCTCGATGCGGGCGCTTTGGATGACGGGCTCTTCATCCCAATCGAGGCCAAGCCACCGCAGGCCCTGGAGGATGTTGTCGGTGTATTCGGGCTTGGAGCGCTCCCGATCGGTATCTTCGATCCGCAACAAAAACTTGCCGCCCTGGTGGCGGGCAAACAGCCAGTTGAAGACTGCCGTTCGGGCCGTGCCGATGTGCAGGGTGCCCGTGGGGCTTGGCGCCAGGCGAACGCGGACGGCCGAACAACCCGTTTGCGCTGCGCCCACCAAGGAACCCTCCAAGTTGAAGGGATGAAATGAAACGGGACTGACGGGATTCGAACCCGCAACTTCCGCCGTGACAGGGCGGTGCTCTAACCGGTTGAACTACAGTCCCAGACTTTGAATTTCCAGGCTGCTCCAAGAAGCAACTGGACAAGGTTTCGCGATTTGAGGGAATCGCGAACTCAGGCTGTCGCTGATGCGACTTCAAGAGTATCCGTGATCGAAGGTCCCATCGTCAACCGATTGGAGCCGTTGGAACCGTCGAACGGATGGCTTGTCCCTAGGGACGGAAGCCTGCCGGTTCAATCAAGCGAACTTGATTGCCCCTGGCCGTGAATTCACGACCTTGATCACTTTGAACAACCACACGGCCACCGGATTTAACCCGGATGACACGGGCACGAACCCAGCCAAGAGCGGCTGATTCGAGCACCTTGACCACATCGCCGGGTTGTAGATCCAACTCCATGTTCGGAACCACGAAACTGCAAGTGGGGACATCGAACGCGCCGTGGAGGACTTGAACCCCCGACATCAGGTTTTGGAGACCTGCGTTCTACCAACTGAACTAACGGCGCAATGCCGACGCCCCCGTAAACGAGAGGGAAGATCTGTTGAGAAAGATCCTCAGCGGTCGAAGCGTTGCTTGACTCGAGTGGCTTTACCCACCCGATCACGCAGATAGAAAAGCTTCGCCCTACGCACCTTACCGCGGCGCTCCACTTTCACGGAGGCAACCTGGGGGCTGTGGAGCATGAAAACCCGCTCCACACCGATGCCTTGGAAGATGCGGCGCACGGTGATGGTCTCGTTGAGACCGCCGTGGCGCTTGGCAATCACCACGCCCTCGTAGGGCTGCACCCGCTCCTTGCTGCCTTCACGGATGCGCACACCGACTTTGACCGTGTCACCCACATAAATCTCGGGCAGGTCGCTCTTGAGCTGCTCGGCTTCGAAGGAGCGAATCAACTCGTAGGCGCTGAGCTTGCCGGTGGTGACGCCTGCGGCGGCCTTGGCGGGCTTCTCCTGGACCGCAGTTGCGGCAGGGGCCTCAGAGGTTGCGCTCACCTGCTCTTCGTTGACGTCTTCTGCTGTCATGTCCTTTGAATCCGATGCCATCTCAGCTCCGCTACGCCTGACCAAACCACCAGTGTACCGGCTCAGGTGTCAGCCCCCCCATCCCCCCGATTCAGCTGGAGGCGCAGGCGCTGGATGGCCATGGCGGCTCCGGTGATCAGCATCCAGGCCAGGCCTGCCCCATTGGCCAGCACGTAGAGGGTTTCGCCCTGGGGACCCACCCACTGCATGAGCCACTCGCCCTCGTGCAAAACCATCAAGATGTGGGCCTGATCCCGCCCTAGGCCGGCCCAATCGCGAAGCACCCTATAGCCCACGCCGGTGGTCACGGTGAGGGCTAGGGGGAGGAGCACAACCGGGGCGATCACCGCGTGGGCTTGCCGCAGGCGCTGGGAGATGGAAGGGGCCATGGTCCCGATAGGTTTACCTGCGCCCCACAGGGAGCTGCCTGTTGGTAGCTTGAATCTCTATGGAAATCCAGCCTGGTGCAAAACCAGGTTGGCTGGACAGCTTCTTTGCCCTGGCGTTTGCATGAATCTTTTCGCCGACCTTCTGGCCAGTACCAAAGGGGCTAAGCCCCAAGGGAGCAGTTCAGGGGTGATCGAAACCGGTCCCAGGATCCAGAAAGGCCGTAGGGGCGTAGAGATCAAATCGGCCCGCGAGTTGGAAACGATGCGCAAAGCCAGCCGCATTGTGGCCACCGTGCTGCGGGAAATCATGGAGTTGGCGGCCCCTGGCATGACCACCGGCGACCTCGATCGCCACGCCGAAAAGCGCATCCGCGAGATGGGCGCGACCCCCAGCTTCAAGGGCTACCACGGATTCCCGGCCAGCATTTGCGCCAGCATTAACGACGAAGTCGTCCATGGCATCCCCAGCAGCAAGCGGGTGATCCATGCCGGCGACCTGTTGAAGGTGGATACCGGAGCCTATTTCGATGGCTACCACGGCGATAGCTGCGTCAGCCTCTGCGTTGGGGAAGGGGCCACGGACGCTGCCCAGCGACTCACCCGGGTGGCCCAGGAATCCCTGATGAAGGGGCTCGCCAAAATCAAGGCTGGCAACACCCTGCTTGATATTGCTGGCGCCGTTCAAGACCACGTGGAGGCCCATGGCTATGCCGTGGTGGAGGACTACACGGGCCATGGGGTGGGCCGGAACCTGCACGAAGAACCCTCCGTGTTCAACTTCCGAACCCGGGATCTGCCCAACATGACCCTGCGGGCCGGGATGACCCTGGCGGTGGAACCCATCCTCAATGCCGGCAGCAAGGCCTGCCGCACCCTCAAGGATCGCTGGACCGTGGTCACCACCGACGGCACCCTGTCGGCCCAGTGGGAGCACACCATTGCCGTGACCAGCGATGGTTGTGAAATCCTGACCGATCGAGATTTTTAGATCTCGCGATTTTTGAACTTCGGGATTTTTAACACCCGCCACTTTTAAGGGCTGGTCTTGGTTGACGGCTTGGTAGTCAGGGAGCAGTACAACCAGCGCCCCAGGGTGGTGAGGGGCATCAGCACATAGGTGAGTGGGTTTGGGGTCACGATGATCAGGTTGCAGCCCCAATGGGCCTGGGTGAGCACCTGGTTGGCCACAAAGCCGGCCCCCATCAACCCGATGGGATTGAGCTCTGAGCGGAAGGGGCCCAGCACCAGCCGCCGCACCCGAATCGGCCGCTCCCCTGAGGCCCAATCCAGGGAGCGCAGGCTGATGAGTTGGCCCAGCAGCCGTTTACTGATTTCGTAGAGCGGACTGATGGCCGGTTGGATTTCCGCCTCCGAGATGTTGAACCAAAGCTCTGGAGACGCTTGCCTTTGGCGCCCGGCCGCCTGCTGGGCAAACAATTCCGCCAGCCGCCAGCTGCTCAGGGCATTCACCTCGAGGGCCGTGGCGGTGGCCTCCTGGCTGCGGGCTTGGTGGGAATTGATGCCATGGTTGAGCACCAACACATCCACCCCAGCCAATTCAGCGGCGAGGGCGGCCTCCTGGCCTGTCTGCCAGCGCACCTGGCGCAGGGGAATGGTCCCCCCGTCTGGGTCGCGCAGGATCAAGGGCTGATCCCGGCTGGAGATGGCAATTAGCTGGGCGCCGCGGCGATGCCAGGCCTGGAGCAGGGCTTGCCCTAGGGCTCCACTGGCTCCGGTGATGGCCACGGTGATAGGCCCTGGGATGGCTCCTTCGGGAGCCCCTGGTGGTTGGGTAAGCGCGGTCATGGCTGGTGATGGCAAACCTTGGCCAAGACGTCAGCATGGATCAGGCCTCCCGATTCGATGGTTGTGACGGGTTTATCCCCCCTAGGTAGCACCGCTTTTGACACGGCTGCCCCAGGCAAGGCTCCAGCAGGCATGGCTCCCCTGGTGCCCCTGTTTGCCCCCTATTGCGGCGGGATGGCCAAGCAAAGCGAGCTGCTCCAGGCCCTGGGCTCCTTGGCCCAGGGGTCGTGGCAGGGAGCCCGCCAGCTCGAGGGCGGCAGGAGTCACCCTTATCGCCTGGAGTGGCAGGGGGAATCGGCGCCGCTGGAGATGCTTCGCTGCCAGTTGCTGTTCCCCGCGCTGCCGGAGTTGGGTTATCGCTTTTCCCTGCCGGCCCACCAGCTGGTGCTCTGGCTGGTTCAAAGCGAGGGCGATGATCTTCCCCAGGCGTTTTGGCGCTGGTTGCTGTTGGGCCAGCCCGTGGCTGGGGAGGCCTAAATTGGCTAGCCAAGGGTCCTTGGCACGGTTGATTCATGGCTTTTACCTTGCTGATTGGATCCTGCGAGCCCTTCAGCGGTAAGTCGGCCGTGGTCTTGGGTTTGGCCCGTCTTTTGGGCCGGCAGGGCGTCAAGGTCTTGTTTGGCAAGCCGTTAGCCACAACCCTGCAGAACCCCGCTGACGCGGCTGGGGACAGGGGCGGGGCCGTAATTGATGCCGATGTGCGCTTCGTCGGCCAGACCCTGGGCCTGGCCGATAGCCAGTTGATTCCTTCCCTGCAGGTGCTCGCACCCGAAACGGCCCACGCCCGCTTGCTGGCGTCTGATGTGGGGCCAGGGCCTGGCTTTGATGCCTTGCGTGAGCAGCTGGCGGCGGCCCCCGAAGGGGTGGCGTTGCTCGAGGCGGCCGGCAGTCTCCACGAAGGTCTGCTCTATGGATTGAGCCTTGTTCAGCTGGCCGAGGGTCTCGATGCCCCGGTGGTGCTTGTCCATCCTTGGAACGACAGTTGCAGTATCGATTCGCTGCTCGCGGCCAAGGCCCAGCTCGGCCACCGCTTGGCCGGGGTGGTGCTGAATGCGGTGACCCCAGAGGAGGTGCCCCTACTCCGAACGGAGGTGCTGCCTGCCATCGAGCGGCTCGGACTAGCGGTGTTGGGGGTGATGCCCCGCAGTCCCCTGCTGCGCAGCGTCACGGTGGAGGAGCTGGCCCGGCGGCTTGATGCCCAGGTGCTCTGCTGCCGGGATCGTCTTGATCTGCTGGTGGAAACCCTCTCGATTGGCGCCATGAATGTCAATTCGGCCATGGAGTTTTTCCGCCGCCGCCGCAACATGGCCGTGGTCACCGGTGCCGATCGCACCGATATCCAGCTGGCTGCCCTGGAGGCGTCCACCCAGTGCCTGATCCTCACGGGGGCGGGAGATCCGCTCACCCAACTGCTCAACCGGGCCGAAGAATTGGAGGTTCCGTTGCTCAAGGTGGAGCACGACACCCTGACCACGGTGGAAGTGATTGAGAAGGCTTTTGGCCATGTGCGCCTCCATGAGGCGGTGAAGGCCACCTATGCCGTCCGGCTGGTGGAAGAGCATTGCGATTTCAGCCCCCTGCTCACCCAGCTGCAGCTGCCCGCGATCGCTGGGTAACGCTGCTAATTTCACTGGACAGGCTGCGGGCTGTCGGTGACTCGATCCCTTGATTTTCCAGCGATCGATCGGATCGATACCCTGGCCCAAGAATTGGCCATGCTCCAAGACAGGGGCAAGCGGCGCATTGCAATCCTGGGCAGTCGCCACCTGCCTGTGGTGGCTGTTCACTTGGTCGAATTGGTGGCCCGCTCCCTGGCCCAGGAAGGCCACAACCTGATCACCTCCGGGGCCCAGGGGGTCAATGCTGCGGTGATCCGCAGCGTGTTGGAAATTGATTCCAGCCGCCTCACCGTCTTGCTGCCCCAGAGCCTGGACCATCAGCCGGGTGAAACCCGCGAGCTGCTGGAGCGGGTGCTGCATCTGGTGGAAAAGCCCGAGCACGATGAACTGCCCTTGCCGATGGCCAGCAGCCTCTGCAACCAAGAGATCATTACCCGCTGTGACCAGTTGATTTGCTTCGCTTTCCACGACAGCGAAACCCTCTTGGCCAGCTGCCGGCTGGCCGAAGACATGGGCAAGGTGGTCACCTTGATGTTCTTTGACTGAGTACCCAGTTCAGGGGACTAGCTCAGGGAGCGAGAACAGCCTTGAGCCCTACGGAGCGAGAACAGCCTTGAGCCCTACGGAGCGAGAACAGCCTTCAGCCCTTCCACGTAGAGCAGCCCCGTGCAGAGCAGGCCGGCCGCCCAGGTCATGCCACGTAGTGGCGGCACATTTCCCACATAGGCGCCCACATACACGAGCCGCAGGAGCGGATGCAGCCAGGCGGCGGCGATGGCGACCGGCGCCGTGGGCCCTGCAATCAGGCAAAGCAGGCAAGCCGGTGCATGCAAGGTGAAGGCTTCAAAGCTGTTTTGGTGGGCCCAGCTGGCCCGCTTCCCCCAGGCTGGAAGCCGATCGAACATGGCCCGCGGGGCGGCCATGTCAGCCATGGTGAAGTCGGCTTTGGAGCGTCCCGCTCCCAGGGGCATCACACTCAGCACCACCACGGCGCCGGCAAGCACCAAGGACCAGGCATAGGGGGCAAGGGTGGCGGCTTGGCTCATCGGGGTGGGAGTTTTGAGGATCCTTTTCTAGGGTGGCCCCAATCCCGTTCGCGTGTGCCATGGCCGACACCTATTCCTTCGATGTGGTGAGCGATTTCGATCGCCAGGAATTGGTGAACACCCTGGATCAAGTGCGCCGGGATGTGGGCCAGCGCTTCGACCTCAAGGATTCCGGCACCGAGATCGACCTCGAGGAGACCAGTCTCACCATCACCACCGCCAGCGACATGACGCTCCAGGCCGTGGAAGATGTGCTGCGCCAGAAGGCCACCAAGCGCAACCTCTCGCTCAAAATCTTCGATTTCCAAACCCCAGAAGCGGTGGGCGGCAACAAGGTCAAGCAAGTCGTGAAGCTGCGCAAAGGCCTCTCCCAGGAGCTGGCCAAGAAGCTCAGTAAGACGGTGCGCGACGAGCTCAAAAAAGTGACCGTGGCGATCCAGGGCGAAAGCCTGCGCGTCACCGGCAAGAACAAAGATGACCTTCAGCAGGCCATCCAGTTGCTCAAGGAGCAAGACGTTGACGTGCCCCTTCAATTTGAAAACTACCGGTAAGCAAGGCGGCGTTCTGATGGCCGCTCTGGTGCCTGACGTGCTGCCCTACGTGGTGCCTTGCGTGGTGGCCCTGGGCCTGGGCGCGGTTCAGGCACCGGTGCGGGCCCAGACCCAGGGCGCGCAGCAGGTAGTGCCAGGCAGACCAGCTGCCCCAAATGTGCTCCAGGAGGCGGGCCAGCGCTTTCACCCGGTGTGGTCGGCCCGGGGGATGGTGGCCAGCCAGGAGGCGATCGCGTCGTCGGTGGGAGCCCAGATCCTGCGCAGCGGTGGCAATGCGGTGGACGCGGCGGTGGCCACCTCCTTTGCCCTGGCTGTCACCCTTCCCCAGGCTGGAAATTTGGGCGGTGGCGGTTTCCTGGTGGCCTGGCTGCCGGGGCCATCGCCCGCCAAGGGCCGGGGCTGTTTCTTGGACCCCCGCAATCTGGCCCCCAACAAACCCACAATCCAAGGGACGAATCCCGAGCTTGCCCTGGGCCGCGGCCATGCCATCGCCATCAACTTCCGGGAAAAGGCCCCCTTGGCGGCTACGCCCGGCATGTTTCTCAACGCTGAGGGCAAGGTCGATCGCCAACGGGCCACCCGCAGCCTGTTGAGCAGCGGGGTTCCTGGTACCCCCGCCGGTTTGGTGTTGAGCCAGCGCTGCTATGGGCGCCTAAGCCTGTTGCAGGTGATGGCACCGGCCATCCGCCTGGCCGAGCAAGGGTTTCCGGTGGGCAAGGAACTCAGTGAGTCTCTGCAACAGGCCTCTGCTTTGCTCCAAGCCGACCCCCAGTCGCGCCGCATCTTTTTCAAGTCGTCTGGCTTGCCTTACCAGCCCGGTGAGATTTTGCGCCAGCCCCTGTTGGCGGCCACGCTGCGCCGGGTGGCCCAGCAGGGCGACAGGGGCTTCTACCAAGGGGTAACGGCGGATGCCTTGGTGCGGTTGATGCAGCAACGGGGCGGATTGATTCGCCAGGCTGATTTGGATGGCTATCGCGCCCAGTTGGTGCGGCCCTTGACCAGCAGCTTTCGGGGCTATCCGGTGATCACCATGCCGCCCCCCAGTGGCGGTGGCGTGACCCTGCTGCAGCTGCTGCACATCCTGGAGCACTTGGATTTGGAGGCCTCGGGGTTGAACAGTGCCGCCACGATTCATCGGATGGTGGAGGCGATGAACCTGGCCTATCGCGACCGCAACCGCTGGCTGGGGGATCCGGATCAGGTGGCGATCCCGATCCAGGGCCTGCTGAGTCGCAGCTATGCGAACCAGTTGCGCCAATCGATCGCAGCGGCCCGCCACCGACATGCCGCGGAGCTGGAAGCTTCCAACGTGGCCCTGCCGGAGGGCACCAACACCACCCATCTATCGGTGGTGGATCGCCAAGGCGGAATGGTGGCCACCACCACCACGCTCAACTTCGCCTACGGCAACGGGGTGAGCGTGCCTGGTGCGGGCTTTCTGCTCAACAATGAAATGGACGACTTCTCAGCCCAGCCGGGTTCTGCCAATGCCTATGGCTTGGTGCAGGGCACGGCCAATGCCATCGCCCCCGGGCGCCGGCCCCTCAGTTCGATGACCCCCACCCTGGTGTTCCGCGCCGATGCCACCCCCTGGTTTGCGACGGGGAGCCCGGGGGGAAGCCGGATCATCACCACCGTGTTGCAGGTGCTGCTCAACCGCATGGTGCACGGCTTGAACTTGGCCTCAGCTGTCGCGGCACCGAGGATCCACAGCCAACTCTGGCCCGACCAGGTGTTGATCGAACAGGGCCTGAGCCCGGACACCATCAAGATGCTGGACGGCATGGGTCACAGCCTCGTCAAGGGGCCTGCCATGGGATCAGCGAATAGCGTCGAGTCCCTGCAAGGGCCCAGGGGCCTGCCGGCAGGAAGTTACGGCTATGCCGACCCCCGCCGCCGCGATGCCGGGGCGGCGGGGGAGTAGACGGCCTATGCCGCGGCTTGGTTCGGCGCGGTGAGCATGTTGACGGCTGAAAAAGCCAAGCCGATGCCAAACAGCATGCCAATCGCCCAAATGCTGTCGCTGGGCCATTCGGCGATCAACATGCCCCCCAAGATGGCGGTGACCACCCCATCCACGAGGACTAAGCCCCGGGCAGGCCCCTGGTTGGTGGCGGCGGCGGCCAATTCCATCACCCCTTCAAAGGCGAGTAGGAAACCCACAAACAAAGTCAGACTCACTTCGCTGTCGATGGGGAAGGCCAAGACCCAGATGCCGCCACCCACGTAGAGCAAGCCGGAAAGAAGGCGGAAGATTTTGCCCTTGGTATCGGCTTCGCCGCTAAGCCGCAGCACTTGGGAGATGCCTGCCACCACAGCCACCGCTCCGATGGCGATGGTGAGCAGGGTTGCCGACACAAACGGCAGCACAATCGACAGGCCCGCCCCGGCGAACAGCAAAGCGGCGGTTAGCCAGCGCAGGGCTGGGGAGGCAGGAGCAGACAACAATCCAGGGCATCGAAGCTCCACCTTAGAGGTTTTGCAGTGGGGGCTTTATCTGCAAAGCCTCACGACAAATGTGGCAAAGGATCACGGTGGTTGCCGGAACGGTGCCCCCTCGCCAGAGTCATTACACGTTTCGATACGAACCCATGTTTGAGCTGCTTCCGCCGCTCAACGATCACAACCTACCTTGGATGGATACCATCCATCCAATCGTTGTGCACTTTGTGATTGCCATGGGGCTGATCACGTTCGTTTTTGATTGCATTGGAATCTTTGCCAGGAAGCCAGCCCTGTTCGAAGTGAGCTTTTGGAATTTGCTGTTTGCGACGGCGGCAATTTTTGTGGCGATTATTTTTGGCCAAGTCGAAGCTGGCTTGGCCAATCCCTACGGAGCCTCTAGCGATATTCTCAATTTGCACAGCACGATTGGCTGGTCTTTGGCTGGAATTCTTTCGGCCATGACGGCTTGGCGCTATGTGATTCGCAGCAAAGATCCCAAGCAATTGCCCTTGCCCTTTTTGGGGGCAGGTGGCTTGCTTAGCGCCCTGATTGTGGTCCAAGTCACCTTGGGAAATCAGTTGATTTGGGTCTATGGCCTCCACACAGTGAAGGTGGTGGAAGCCATGCGAGCGGGCCTGGTCTGATGGGTCTTCATCTGATGAGTCTTCAATTCCTCCCCGGTCAATCGCCGATCCAGCAGCTTGCCCCTGAGCTGGGATCCAATGGCCTCCCCTACAGCCTGCCGATCCACCCCAATCTGGTGCACTTCACCATTGGGTTGTTTGTGATCGCGATTGCCTTTGATATTGCCGGTGCCCTTTATCCCCTGGAAAAGCGAGTCTTTCGCTTTCTGGCCCTGCCGGTGACCCGCCAGGGATTCCACGATGTGGGTTGGTACAACCTGCTGGCTTGCTGCGGCGTCACGTTTTTCACCGTGGCGGCAGGTTTTTTTGAGATGTTGTTGGCCGTCCCCTTGCCCGGGGTCACCAGCGCGATCGGCCTCCACAGCATGGAAACCATGCTGTGGCATGGGGTTGGGGGGGTGGTGATCCTGCTGGTGATTGTGGCCATGACCGTTTGGCGTGGCTACCAGCGCTTTCTTTGGCGCAAAGACATGGGCCGCCAGGTGCAGTGGCTCTATTTGTTGGTGGGCTTGGCCATGTTTCTGATCATTGGTTTGCATGGCACCCTGGGCGCTGAATTAGCCGCGGAATTCGGAGTGCATATCACCGCCGACCAGCTCTTGGCAGCTGGCGCTGACCTCAAGGTGGCCCTGCCATGACCAACGCCCCGCCATCCAGCAACAAGTTGCCAGCCGCGGTGGGCTTGGCCCTCGCCGTTGGCGCTCTGATCGCCCTGAGTTGGTGGATGGGCCAGCAGGCCTACCACTGGCTGCCGGTGCAGGCGTCCACCGCAGCGCCCTTGGTTGATGGCCTGTTCAGCTTTGAAACGGCCCTCGGCACCTTTGTCTTTGGCGGGGTTTCGGCGGTGATGCTTTGGGTGATCGTGATGCATCGCGCCGATAAGTACGACGAGAGCGATGCCGTGCCCATTGAGGGCAATACAAAGTTGGAGGTGATTTGGACCGTGATCCCCCTGGTCATTGTGATGGGGATTGCTGTCTATGCGATGCGGGTGGGAGAGACCCTGGGCTCAGTGGGTCCGATGGAGCACATCCATCTGGCCCAGCCCGCCGAAGACCGGGGGGGGTATCCCGGCGACCGGCTGCCAGCCGAGCAGATCGAGGTGGTTGCCAGGCAGTGGTCCTGGGAGTTCCGCTATCCCGGCGCCAAGGTTTCGTCTACTGAGCTACATCTGGCTGTTGATCAGCCGGTCACCTTCCGATTGGTATCTGAAGATGTGATCCATGGCTTTTATATCCCGGCCTTCCGCCTGAAGCAGGATGTGATCCCTGGACGGGCGATCAATTTCAACCTCACCCCCACCCGGGAAGGTCGGTACCGTTTGCGGGATTCCCAGTTCAGCGGAACCTGGTTTGCAGCCAATCAAGCTGATGTGGTTGTGGAGAGTTTGGACACCTACCAGCAATGGCTCAAGCAGTCAGCTTCCCAGCCCCTCCAGGCGGGAATCAGTGACGCCGTACAGCAATACGAAGATCGCAAAAAATTGAAGAGTCCTGGCTGGGCAACGGTCGTGCCGGCACCTCCTCCCCAAGTCAATGTTCCCGGATCTAACACCCTGCCCCACGACGCCTGATCCCCATGACTTCCGCCAGCTTCCCCCCGAATTACGCCCACCCAGAAGAAGGCTCCTGGAGGCGCTATTTCACGTTCAACACCGATGCCAAGGTGATTGGTATTCAGTACATCGTGCTGGCGTTTTTCTATTTCATGATTGGTGGCCTGCTGGCCATGATCATCCGGGGTGAATTGATCACGCCGGAGGCCGATTTGGTGGATCGCACCGTGTACAACGGCATTTACACGATGCACGGAACGATCATGTTGTTCCTCTTCATCTTCCCGGTGCTGAATGGGCTCAACAACCTGTTGATCCCCACCATGATTGGTGCTCCGGATATGGCGTTCCCACGGTTGAATGCCGTGGCGTTTTGGTTGGTGCCCATTTTTGGCACCCTGTTGATCGCCAGCTTCTTTGTGCCGGGGGGGCCTGCCTATTCCGGTTGGTGGTCCTATCCGCCGGTGAGTATTCAGAACCCCCTCGGCCATTTCGTCAATGGCCAGGGTTTATGGCTCACGGCTGTGGCCCTCTCGGGGGTGTCGTCGATCATGGGCGCGGTGAATTTCGTCACCACGATCCTGCGCATGCGCGCCCCAGGCATGGGCTTCTTTCGCATGCCGATCTTCTGTTGGACAGCTTTGGCTGCCCAGAGCCTGCAGTTGATTGGCCTGCCTGCCCTCACCGGAGGGGCGGTGATGCTGTTGATGGATCTCACCTTTGGCACCAGTTTTTACGAGCCTGAGGGTGGTGGGGACCCGGTGCTCTACCAACACTTTTTCTGGTTCTATTCCCATCCGGCCGTCTATGTGATCATTCTGCCGGTCTTTGGCATTTTCTCAGAACTTTTCCCTGTCTATTCCCGCAAGCCATTGTTTGGCTATGTCTATGTGGCTGTCGCCTCCTTCCTGATTGTTGGCTTGGGTTTGGTTGTTTGGGTTCACCATATTTTTCCCAGTGGCGTAGCCCAGTGGATGCGCAACTTCTTCATGTTCAGCACCATGCTGATTGCGGTGCCAACCGGCGTGAAGGTGTTCGCTTGGCTTGGCACCATCTGGCGGGGCAAATTGAGGCTCACCACGCCGATGCTTTTCTGTCTTGGCGGCTTGTTTAATTTTGTTTTTGCCGGCGTCACTGGCATCATGTTGGCCACCGTGCCTGTTGATATTCACGTCAGTAACACCTATTTTGTGGTGGGCCACTTCCACTATGTGATCTACGGGGCCGCCGTGATGGGCATCTTTGCCGCCATCTACCACTGGTTCCCCAAGTTCACGGGCCGGATGCCCTACGAGGGCTTGGGCAAGGTGCACTTCCTCCTCACCTTTGTGGGTGCCAACCTCAACTTCCTGCCCATGCACCCCTTGGGGTTGATGGGCATGCCCAGGCGCGTCTCCTCCTATGACCCGGAATTTGCCTTTTGGAATGTGCTCGCCAGTTTGGGGGCCTTTTTGCTCGGGGTTTCGATCATCCCCTTTTTGCTCAACATGCTGAGTTCTTGGGTGCGGGGCGACAAAGCTCCTGCCAACCCCTGGAATGCCATTGGCTTGGAATGGCTGTTGCCTTCACCTCCCGCTGAGGACAACTTTGGTGAGAATGTCCCCACGGTGATTGCCCGTCCCTATGGCTACGGAACCGGCCTGCCCCTGGTGGAAAACCAGCAGTCCTATGAGCAAGCCCTGCAGGAGGCCTGATCCATGACCCTCTCCAATCCCCCCAGTCAAGAGCACGGCCATCAGAGCCACAATCTCACCGGCTTCATCATTTTCCTTTGCTCGGAAAGTGTCATCTTTTTGGCATTTTTTAGCGGCTATGCCCTACTCAAAACCTCGGCGCTTAATTGGCTGCCCTCGGGAGTTGAAGGGCTAGAGGTTCATGCGCCCCTGATCAATACCATTGTGCTGGTTTCTAGCAGCGGCACCATCTATTTGGCTGAGCGCTTTAAGGCCAAGGAGAATATGGCCCTCTTCCGGGGGTTTTGGCTGTTGAGTATGGCCATGGGTGCCTACTTCCTCTATGGCCAATATGTGGAATGGAGTGGCCTGCAGTTTGGCTTCACCTCAGGCACCTTTGGGGGCACCTTCTACCTCCTCACCGGCTTCCACGGTCTGCATGTGGCTACCGGTATTGGGCTCATGGGCTTGATGTTGGTGAAGTCCTTTATTCCTGGCAATTACGTCGGTGGGGAGCAGGGCGTCGAGGCCACCTCCCTGTTCTGGCACTTCGTGGATGTGATCTGGATCATCCTGTTCCTGCTGATTTATGTCTGGCAATAACTGGAGGCCCATCACCATGCATCACCCCAAGATTTCAGGAGCTCAACGATGATCATTGATGACATCACCTACGACATCATTGTGGTGGGAACGGGGGCCGCTGGGGGCACCTTGGCTGGCGACTTAGCCGGCTCCGGCCTCAAGGTGCTTGTGCTCGAGCGGGGGGTCCAGCTCCCCATCGAAGAGCAAAACGTGGCCGACGTGGGTCTGTTCCGCAAGGACCGCTACCACCCCAAAGAACAGTGGTTTGGCACGGACGGTGATCCGTTCTCCCCCCAGACCCTGTACGCCCTTGGCGGCAATACCAAGATCTGGGGCGGCGTGCTGGAACGCATGCGCGAACAAGAATTCGAAGGCCTTGCCCTGCAGGAGGCCCACGCTCCTGCCTGGGGATTGGGTTATGGGGAGATGGCCCCTTGGTATACCCAGGCCGAGGATCGCTATCGCGTCCATGGACGCTCTGGTGTTGATCCCACCGAGCCCAACCGCCAGGGGGACTATGGCCTGGCTCCCAAGCCGATTGAGCCCTTCATGGAGGAGCTTCGCTTGGCTCTGCAACGCCATGGCACCCATCCCTACGACCTCCCCTTGAGCTGGTCGCAATCGCCGGTGGATCCCTCGGGCGATGCTGAATTGTTTGGTGTTGATCGGGCCCTCGAGCCCAAGGGCACCATCACGGTCCGCACCGGCACTGAGGTGACCCGGCTGCATGTCAACCCATCCGGCACCGAGGTGCGCGGCGTGGAAGCCAACGTGGCCGGTCAAAACTGGCTGTTTATGGCCCACCACGTGGTGCTGGCCGCCGGGGCCATCAACACGGCTGCAATTCTGCTGCGTTCAGCCACCGATCACCATCCCCGGGGTTTGTCCAATGGTTCCGATCAGGTGGGCCGCAACCTGATGAATCCCCAGCTCACCTCGATCTTGCAGTTGGCGGCCGAGCCCAATTCCGGCCGTTATCCGCGCAGTCTTGGGGTGAGTGATTTCCTCTGGGGCGACAAAAACGTGTCCTTCCCCCTGGGAACCCTCCAGACCGGTGGTGGGGTTCTCCAGGACGCCCTGTTCTCCGAATCTCCACCGGTGCTCTCCTTGGTGACCAAATTGCTGCCCAACATGGGCCTGGAGCAGTTGGCTGCCCGCTCGGTGAGTTGGTGGGCCCTGAGCCCGGTGTTGCCCGATCGCCACAACCGGGTATCCCTGCGGGGTGATCGCATTCAGGTGAATTACCTTCACAACAACCGCGAAGCCCATGACCGGTTGGTCTATCGCTGGGTTGACACCCTCAAGGAGGTGGAGGCTGATCCCCTCACCCATGTGGTGAAAACAGCCCCCACCCATCCCCGGGGAGAGGCGCCCCTTTCGGTGGTGGGTTATGCCTGTGGAACCTGTCGGATGGGCGTGAATCCAGCCACGTCAGTAGTGGACCTCAAGGGCCGCAGCCATGAGGTGGCCAATCTCACGATTGCCGATGCCAGCGTGTTCCCCAGTTGCCCGGCGGTGGGCCCAGGCCTCACGGTGATTGCCAATGCCCTCCGTATCGCAGCCGAACTCAAGGCGTTGATTCGATGATCAGCACCCCCGATTCCGGCGGCCCGGTCATGAACAGCCCAGTTGCTGAACTTCAACGGCTTGTTGAGCGTGATGGGGAGACCCAGCCCTGGGCCCTCTGGGGCAGTTACTTGCCCGAGCGCCAGTGGGGCACGGTGCGGGAGGACTACTCCGCCGATGGCAATGCCTGGACCTCCTTTCCCCATGACCATGCCCGCTCGCGGGCCTATCGCTGGGGGGAGGACGGCCTGCTTGGTCTGTGTGATGACCAGTGCCGCCTCTGCTTTTCCGTGGCCCTTTGGAATGGCGTTGATCCGATCCTGAAGGAACGTCCCTTTGGCCTGGGAAACCCTGAGGGGAACCATGGCGAAGATATCAAGGACTACTACTTTCATCAGGCGAATACCCCGACCCACAGCTTTATGCGGGGGCTCTACAAGTACCCCCAGGCTGAATTTCCCTACCAGCACTTGGTCGATGAAAATGGACGTCGCGGCCGGGACCAGCCTGAATACGAGCTTGTTGATACCGGCATCTTTGACGACAATCGCTACTTCGATGTTGTTATTGAATATGCCAAGGCATCACCCACCGACATCCTGATTCAGATCCGGGTTGTGAATCGGGGGCCGGCAACAGCGCCAATCACGTTGTTGCCCACGATTTGGATGCGGAATACCTGGTCCTGGGGTTATCCAGACCAGACATGCCAGCCCATGGCTGTTGCAAATGACGGCGTCGCAACCGATGGCGTGTCAAAGGATGCTGTGGCGATTCCAGCCTTGGCCCATTTGGAGGCCTATGCCTTGCACTGCCGGGAGCAGGGCGATTGGCTGTTTACCGACAACGAAACCAACCTGGATCGTCTGTATCACCATCCCAACCCCACCCCCTTCCAGAAGGATGGTTTCCATCGCTATGTGGTGGAGGGAGAGGCCGGTGCCATCAATCCGGCTCGATTTGGCACCAAGGCGGCCCGTTTGCTGCAGCGGGATTTGGCCCCTGGCGAAGAATGGTGCGTGCAGCTGCGTCTGCGCCCCCAAGCAGCTGATAGCCCAACGGCTGATGGCCCAGCGGTTGAACCGTTTGGTGCTGGCTTCGATGGGATTTTTGCCGAGCGGGAGGCCGATTGGCATGCTTTCCAAGAGCATCTTCTGCGAGGCCTCACGGCAGATGATCGCCTGATCCATTCCACGGCCTTGGCCGGTTTGCTGTGGTGCAAGAAGTACTACGGCTGGAGTGTGTTGCGTTGGCTGGAGGGGGACCCAACCCAGCCCCCTCCTCCGAGTAATCGCTGGCAAACCGATACGGCCCTCTGGAGTCGTCTCCATGCCCACAACATCATTTCGATGCCGGATTCGTGGGAGTACCCCTACTTTTGCCAGTGGGATTTGATGTTCCACGCGGTGGCTTTTGCCGTGATCGATCCAGCCACGGCGAAGGAGCAATGCATGCTGCTGCGATCGCCACACTTCACCTCTCCGAGTGCCCAGACCCCAGCCTATGAATGGGCGCTCTCCGATCCCAACCCGCCGATTGGGGCCTGGGCGGCGATGCGGATCTATCAGATCGATCGCAAGCAATCTGGAGTTGCCGATCAAGCCTTTCTGCGATCATCCCTGCGAAAATTACTGCTTGAATACGGTTGGTGGGCGAATCGCAATGATCGTACCGGCGACAATGTCTTTGAGGGAGGCTTTCTTGGCCTCGATAATATTGCCGTCTTTGATCGCCGTTTCCCCCTCGCCGATGGCAGCCACATTGAGCAGTGTGACGGCACCGCCTGGATGGCGTCCCTTAGCTTGAATCTGCTGAATATTGCAGTTGAATTGAGTCGGGAGGAGCCTGAGTATGTCGATATTTGTGAGCGTTTCGTCTGCGACTTTACCCAGCTTGCAATTACTCTCAATACGTCTGCAACCCGGGGCTATTTGAGTTGGGATGATGATGATGGCTTCTATTACGATGTGATTAAGCGGCCGGATGGTAGTTGTGATTATCTGCGTACCCGTTCGCTTTCTGGATTGATTCCCCTGCTGGCGGTTTCCAGTTTTGACCGGGAAACCGTTGATCGTCTGCCGGTACTTGATATTCTAAACAACATGAAGTGGTTTGTGCATGAGCGCACCACGCCCACATGGCTTGAGCATAATCTGGGTCGCTGGCACGATGATCGAATTCTTTTCACCCTGGTTCCTGAAGACAGGTTAAGGCGCATTTGCCAGCGCTTGTTTGATGAGGAGGAGTTCCTCTCTCCCTATGGAATTAGAGGGCTCTCCAAGGTGTATGAATCGAATCCCTATAGCTATACCGAGGGGGTCGACCATGAAACCTTGGCCTACAGCCCTGCCGACAGCCCCGTTGCCATGTTTGGAGGTAATTCTAATTGGCGCGGCCCTGTGTGGATGCCGATCAACTTCCTGTTGATCGAGTCGCTACAGAAGTATTCCCACTTCTTTGGTGACAGCTTCAAGGTTGAATTCCCAACCGGTTCGGGCCATTGGGTCAACCTCTGGGAGGCTTCCCTGCTGCTGGAAGAGCGCTTGGTTGGCATCTTCCGCCGGGATGGTGAGGGTCGCCGCGCCTTCAATGGCCAAGTGGATCTGTTTCAGAATGACCCCAACTGGAAGGATTTAATCCTGTTCAACGAATATTTTCACGGTGATAATGGCAGTGGTGTGGGGGCTTCCCACCAGACGGGCTGGAGTGCCATGACGGCCAAGATGATTAACCAGCTCAGCCGTTATCCCTCCGGCTAACGATTACTCCTTCGTTCCCATGGCTCTTTCACACCCCTTCGTTGAAATTCCAGGTCCGTCATTGGCGATCTCGCCCCTACCCCAAGGCTCCCAGCTTGAGGTGTCGGATGGGGCCCATTTTGACATTGTGATTGTGGGCAGTGGTGCCGGTGGGGGCACGTTGGCCCGCCACCTCGCCGCTTCTGGTCTCAAGGTTTTGGTTTTGGAACGGGGGGATTGGCTGCCCCAGGAACCCCAGAATTGGGATGCGGAAGAAGTGTTCCAAAAGGGACGCTATGTCTCGAAAGACACCTGGTTCGATAAACACAACAAACCTTTTCAGCCTGGCAGTCACTACTTTGTCGGTGGTGCCACCAAGATGTATGGCGCTGCCCACTTCCGGCTCCGCCAGCAAGATTTTGAGGAGCTTGTCCATTTTGATGGCATTTCCCCGGCCTGGCCCTTGCGGTATAGCGATTTTGAGCCCTTTTACCAGCGGGCCGAGGAGATGTATCACGTCCATGGTCAACGGGGAGAAGATCCCACCGAGCCCCCCTGCCAAGGCCCGTACCCCCATCCTCCGATTGCCCACGAGCCAAGAATCCAAAAGCTGGTAGACGATCTACGCAGCGCTGGCTTGCATCCTTTCCATGCCCCTACTGGGGTGATGTTGGATGAGGCCAACATGGCCTTTAGCCGCTGTCGCAAGTGCAATTGCTGTGATGGTTTCCCTTGTTTGGTCCATGCCAAGAGTGATGCCGATGTGCTTGGCATGCGTCCGGCCCTGGCTGCGAACAACGTGAGTTTGCTGACCCGGGCCCATGTGTCACGGCTGCTCACCGATGCCAGTGGCCGCACGGTCAAGGCTGTTCAACTAGAGCGCGACGGCCTACCCATGACCGTCAGCGGTGATGTGGTTGTGGTGAGCTGCGGTGCCGCCAATAGTGCCCGGCTGTTGTTGATGTCTGCCAATGATCAGCACCCCAAGGGCTTGGCCAATGGCTCCGATCAGGTGGGGCGCAATTACATGTATCACAACAGCAAGGCGATGGTGGCCCTGGCCCATGAGCCCAACACCACGGTGTTCCAGAAAACAATCACCATCAACGATTGGTACCTCGGAGATGCCGAATTCGACTATCCGATGGGCAATATTCAGATGACGGGTAAGACCAATGGCACCATCATGAAGGGCTATGCCCCATTGGAAACCTTTCTGATGCCGGGATGGTCGATGGACAAGATCGCCGAGCATGCCCTGGACTTCTGGATCTCATCGGAAGATTTACCGGCCGCTGAGAATCGGGTGACGGTCAATCAGGAGGGCCAGATCAACCTCAATTACACCCCTAACAACCAATCAGCGGCCCAGCATTTGTACGGCAGGCTGACGGGGCTGCTGGATCAGCTCTACCTGAAAAACCACTTGGTGGAGCGCCAGTTCTACATCAAGAGTGAGATGTCGATTGCGGCTGTGGGTCACCAGGCTGGCACGTGTCGTTTTGGTACTGATCCGGCCACATCCGTTCTTGATATCCACTGCAAGGCCCATGAACTGGACAATCTCTATGTGGTGGATACCAGCTTCATGCCCACCATTGGTGCCGTGAATCCCTCCCTGACCGCGATCGCCAATGCCCTGCGGGTTGGTGACCATCTCCTGGAGCGATTTGGACGTTGATGCGGGAAGGCTCCCTGCAATCGTTGACTGATCGATCAAGGGCTGGATTGCAGCGCTTCCAATCCTGGCTGCAGCACCAATCGAAGGATCCCGAGGGGCAGGTGCTCCTGGCCCTGGGAACCTTGGGTGTGCTGACGGGGGGGTGGGTGCTGTTCTGGCCCGTGCCCACCGAGGTTGTTGGTCGCGGCGTGATGATTGTGCCGGGGGGATCCCGGGTGATTGATGCCCGCGCTGAGGGCCAGATCCTTTCGATCGCGGTCAAGGTGGGGCAAACGGTGACCAAGGGCCAACCCTTGATCACGATGTATTTGCCCACCTTGGATCAGGAGTTGCGGCGCCAGGAGCATGATTTGCTTCAGTTGATTGGCATCAATGCCAACCTCAACCAGCGCGATGGTGTTCGACTGGAGTCCGCACGCCGGGTTCGGGACACGTCGTTGGCGAAGTTGCAGAGCGAACGCCTGCGCCTAGGCCGGCTGCGCCGCACCTACAACCAAAAGGTTGCCGACTTCCGCTTGCTTGCCCGCCGCGACGTGGTGGCCCCCCTCTCGGAGGAAGTGGTTGCGACCGAAGATCGGGCCACCCAGCTCGATGTGGCCATCGAAAACCTGCGCATTCGCGAGAAGGAAGTGGTGGATGCCTTCGAGAAGGTGAAGCTGGAGATCGATACCGAGCAGCAACGGCGCCAGTACCGCATTGACGACACCCGTCGCCAGATCAAGGTGACCAAGGCCCGATTGGGCTACGAAGGAACCCTGCTGGCTGATCGTCCTGGGCAAATCCTCGATCTCCAGGTGGTGCGGGGCCAAACGGTGAAGCCCGGCCAGCGCCTGGGAACCCTGGGTGGAAAGCTCGGCGACACCCTCTTTGCCGTGGCCTATTTCCCGCCTGCCGATGCCCGGCGTTTACCCATCGGCTTGCCGATGGAGGTGGTGCCGGATTGGAATGAACGGGGCCGTTTCGGGGGACTGCTCGGCCAGGTGCAACGGGTGAGCCTGCTGCCGGCAACCCGTGAGGATGTGGACACCACCATGGGCAATCCCCAGTTGGCCGAAGCCTTGGTGAAGGGCGGGCCGGTGATGCGCGCCGACATTGCCCTGGCCCGTGGATCCCGCAGCTTTGATGGCTACCGATGGACCCTGTCTCGGGGTAGCAGTGTCTTCCCGATCCGCGAGGGCCTCACCCTCAAGGCCCATGGCTATGTGGAATGGCGAACCCCCATCAGCTATGTACTGCCCGTGCTGCGGGAGCTGACGGGCTCTTACCGCAATGGCGCCCAGGAAGGCCAAGATCGCCCCCAAACCCGCCAAAGGGGAACGCTGCCATGACAGCCAGATCTCGCTGGGCTGGCGTCCATGGGCCGTTGCGCTCTGAGCTTCCTTTGCTGGTAATTGAACTCAGCCTGTTGGTGGTGTTGCTCCATGCCAATGCCCCCGAGGTTTGGTTCTGGTTTTTGGTGTTGCTTAGCCTGCTGTTCTGGCGGAGTTGGGCCTGGATGGTGCGGCGCCGGCAGCGCTTGGCAGCATTGGCGCCGGTTGGGGCAGCACCAGGGGAAGGTTCACCGGAGCCCCCGGTTGATTCGGCACCGTGATCAATTCCCGCAGCAGCTGGGCGTAGCTCACGTTGGCGAGGGTGATGGATTCGGCCACACTTTCCATCGTTTGGGTGAGCAGCTGAATGGTTTGGCTCACATCGGTGTAATTGGCGAGGCCGAGTTGGTAGCGGGCCCGCACATCGCGAAAGGCTTCCCGTGCTGCCGCGTAGGACGACCGGGAGGCCACGATTTGGCGGAGGGCCGCTCGGTGGTCGAAGAAGGCGGCTTCCATCCGTTGGCGGATGCCATTGCGCTCCCGGGCCAGGGCTTGCTCGGTGCGTTCTGCTGCAGCCCGGCTGGCCGATGCGGCCCCGCTGGTGACCCCGCCGTCGAATAAACGCCAGCGAAATTGCAGGCCTGCTGCCCAGTCGGCGCTTTGGCTGTAGAGCGCGGGGATGTGGGTGGCACCACAGCAGCCATTCAGGTTGATGAGCGGTTCATCGGAGATCACTTCTCCGTAGCCCGCCTGGGCAAACAACCGCAGGCTGGGCAGCAACTCTGCCGCCCGCCGATTGGCCTGGTTGATCAGCGCATCGCGGGCCGCCTGGAGGGCCAGCATCTGGGGATTTTGGGCAAAGCCCTGGATCAGGGTTTGCTGCAGATCCAAGGGCCACGGTGGCTGCAGGGTCACCGCCTCAGACGCGGTGACCGTGACATCAAAGGGGACGTTGATCAGGTTGCTGATTTGGCGTTGGCGGCTCAGCCGCAGGGCATCAGCTTGCTCAAGCCGGTACTTACTTTGTTGCAGGGCCGCATCGGCCCGGAGCAAATCCAGCCTGGGAACCAATCCCGAGCGTTTGAGGGCCGAAACTTCCCCCTTCACGATCGCGTCGTTGTTGACAACGGCCTGCCGGACCCGCGTCAGTTGCTCGGCCAACTGAAGCCCGTAGTAGGCCAGGCTGACATCGAGTTGCAGTTGGCGTAGGCGGTTGGCATAGCGCTGTTGGGAGACCTTGAGTTCGTCTTTGGATTCGGCCAGGGCTGCATTGCGTTCAAAGCTCACCAGCTCCCAATTGAGCCCCAAGCCAGCGGTGGTGACCTGGAGGTTTTGTTGGATTTGGTTCCACCCACCTGTTTTCACCAGGAATGGGGAGTCAGCTGGGTAGATGCCTACATTCCCCTGCCAGGCGGTGCTGTCGGTGCGCCTTTGGCTGTAGCCACTTCCCGCCAGCAGCGAGATTTCGGGCCAGAAGCGCCCCCGCACCGAGGTCAGCCAGCCCTGGCGCTCTCGCACCGCCGCCACCTGCTCCGCCAGCTCAGGGTCGTTGCGAACAGCTACCTCCAGGGCCATGGGCAGGCTGAGGCGAACCCTGCGCTGAATCCTGACGGCTTCGATGCTGCTGGGTATGGCACCAGGGGCAGGCGGCGCGAGGCTGGCCAGAACGCTTGTCGGTGTTCCATCGACTTGGTCCGTTGCGACCCTCTTCCCCTTGGCCCGGGCGAATCCAGGGACCGGGTTTGGCAGGGTCTGATCCAGGAGCTGCAGATCCTTCTCGAAGCGATCCAGGCTGCGCAGCAGGGAGGCTGAGGGTTTGGGAAGGGTCTCTGCCCACGAGTTCCTGGGGCTGGGGAACACCAGGCCCAGGGTGGCGGCCAAGGCAATCCATGCCGACTGCCGCGCCCTTGCGGTCATGGGCGGGAGGGGCTCGGTCCGTTGGCTTGGCTCGCAAGGCCGGCTTCAGCTTTCTTTTCCGCCTGGACCTTGTCGTGCAGCAGCACGCTGGTTCGGGCTAGGCAACCAATCGAAAAGCAAATGGCGGCATTGCCAAACAGTCCCCAATGCCAGCGGAGGGCGTCGTCCCGCAATTTGGTGACCAGCAGCAACACGATGGCGGCGGCAATCCAAGGCAGGGTGATGATTGTGATCAGGCGTTTACTTCCCATCGCCCCGATTAATGCAGAACCATGTGTTCAATAATTTGACGATCCCGGGGAAGGTTGCGATTGATTTTGGCTAGCTCCCAGGACACCTTGCTGACGCAGCCAATCGAAAAACAGATCGCTCCGCTCCCGAAGAGGCTCCAGCCATGGCTGTGCAAGTTGAATTCGTCGGCCATCATCAACCGCAGGGCGGCCAAATTGACCACGGCCGATGCTGCCCATGGGCCATAAACCCAGCCCAAAAATAAGCGAGGCATTGCTTGCGGCATGCCAGCTCAGCTGATCAGAGCCTTCAGGATGTCGGCAATGATCAGATTGTCGAGGGAAAAAAGGCCGCCCCCACAGGTGGCCAGCACCAGACACATCACCACATACATCGCTGCTTTCTCCCAGCTGGGGGGGTCGCCCACACCCATGGAGACCAGGATGGCTAAGGCCCCCAGCGGTCAAATTGAGCCGGGCCAGGCTGATTCGGGCCATCATGGACTGGCCTGCGCGGCGCCTTGGGGCGCGTTGCATCCGTGCCCCAAGTTGCTTTGTCTCCAGGATCGAGTGCACCCCTTGGGGCAACGCCCCTGCCGGGTGGGGTGAATTTCAGTCTTTATGCCAGGGACGCCACCAAGGTGGAGTTGTGCTTGTTTGAAAACCCATCATCCCCAGAGCCTTCCGAGGTGTTGGTGCTTGAGGGGGAGGCCTACCGCACCTACCACTATTGGCACTGTTTTATAGCCGGACTTGGCCCAGGCCAGGTGTATGGCTATCGCGTGCATGGCCCTTGGGATCCAGCCAACGGGCTGCGCTTCGATTCCGATAATTTGCTCTTGGATCCCTATGGCCTGGCCCTGGTGATGCCAGAGGGCTATCGGCGTGAACCGAGTCAGCCCAGTGCGGTGGCCATGAGGAGCGTGGTGGTGGATCCCAGGGCTTACGACTGGGAAGGGGATCAACCGCTGCGGCGCCCTGGCCGGGAGACGGTGATTTATGAGCTGCATGTGGGCGGCTTCACCGCCGATCCAAGCTCCGGTGTGACGCCGGAAAAGGCCGGCACCTACGGCGGGCTGATCGAAAAAATTCCCTACCTCAAGGATTTGGGGATCACGGCGGTGGAATTGCTGCCGGTGTTTCAGTTTGATCCCTTGGATGCACCAGGAGGCAGGCCGAATTATTGGGGCTACCAACCCATTTCCTTTTTTGTGCCCCATCACGGTTACAGCGCTCGCACTGATCCGATGGGCCCCCTTGACGAATTTCGAGATCTGGTCAAGGCCCTGCATCGGGCCGGTATTGAGGTGATCCTGGATGTGGTGTTTAACCACACGGCCGAGGGTGATGCCGATGGCCCAGCTTTTTGCTATCGCGGCATCGCGAATTCCGATTATTACCTGTTGGGAGAGGATCGAAGCTCATACGCTGATTACACGGGCTGTTTTAACACCTTGAATGCCAATAATCCCGTGGTAAGGCGAATGATTCGCCACAGTTTGCGGTACTGGGTGGAGCACATGCACGTGGATGGTTTCCGCTTTGATTTGGCATCCGTGCTTTCCCGTGATGAGACAGGCGAGCCATCGCCTTTTCCACCCATCCTTTGGGATATTGATACGGATCCCGTCCTGGCGGGTACAAAATTGATTGCTGAAGCCTGGGATGCGGCTGGCTTGTATCAGGTGGGCAGTTTTGTGGCGGATAACTGGCAGGAATGGAATGGCCGTTTTCGCGATGACGTTCGCCATTTCCTGAAAGGTGATGCTGGCATGGCGGGCAAGGTGGCCCATCGGTTGATTGGCAGTCCAGATATTTATGGCTATGAAAACCGTGCTGCCGAGGTCAGCGTGAATTTCATCACCTGCCATGACGGCTTCACCTTGGCTGATCTTGTGGCCTATAACGGCAAGCACAATGAAGCCAATGGCGAAAATAATCGAGACGGGGGGGATGACAATGCCAGTTGGAATTGTGGGGTTGAGGGCCCAACAGATAATCCTGGTGTGTTGGCGCTGCGACTGCGCCAAAGGCGTAATTTCTTGACACTTCTTCTGTTGTCGGCAGGCACTCCCATGATTGGGATGGGCGACGAGATCGGGCGAACCCAGCAAGGTAATAACAACGCTTATTGCCAAGACAATGCCCTCAGCTGGATGGATTGGGACCTGGTGGATTCGGTCACGGATCTCCGCCGTTTTGTGGCCCAACTGATTGCCTATCGGATGCATCGAGATGTGGTGCTGGATCATGACGACTTCACCCTTAACCAGCTGCTCAGTCAGGCCCAGGTGGTGTGGCATGGGGTGGAGCTCAACCAACCGGATTGGAGCGATGATTCCCGATCCTTTGCCCTCACATTTACTAGTGTTTGCAGGCGTTTTCGTTTGCATTTGATGGCCAATGCTTGGTGGGAGCCATTGACCTTTGTGTTGCCCGATACAGGGGATGGCTACGGGGCTTGGAGATGTTGGATTGATACTGCAATGACCAGCCCTGGCGATAGCCTGGCCTGGGACGATTTAGCCCCATTGGCTGGAGACAGTCGTCTTGTGAGTGCCCGATCGATTCAGGTGGTTCGGGTTGATCTTGGCCCCTAGTGCACTGGGTATTACTGGCTTTTCGTCCTTGCTATTGGTGGTTTTGTCAGTCGATCCAGTTATTTGCTTGGCTAATCCGTCTTTCTGGCTAGGGTTAATTGTGAACGTTGAAGTGCCTGCGCACCAAGTCCATGAGCAACAGCAATCCCCTTGCCGGCCAGGCACTCTCATCTTTCCTGCAGGGCAAGGTGGCGATTGTGACGGGTGGCAACAGCGGCATTGGCAAATCAATTGTCCAGTGTCTCGCTGAGCTCGGTGCCAAGGTGGTCATCGACTACCGCTCCCATCCAGAAGCCACCGAGGCGATTGAGCAGGAGATTGGAGCCTATGGCGGAACCAGTTTTGGAGTTCAGGCCGACGTGGGGAAGCTGGAAGACCTCCAACGGCTGATCGATACAACTGTTCAGCGGTATGGTCGGCTGGATGTCATGGTGAACAACGCAGGTATCGAAACCCGTACGTCAATTCTAGATACCACTCCAGACGATTTTGACAAGGTTTTGAACATTAATCTGCGGGGGGTGTTTTTTGCAACCCAGTACGCTGCCAAGCAAATGATCGCCCAGGGTAGTGGTGGGAGAATTATTAATATTTCTTCGGTTCATGAGGATTGGCCGATGCCTAACAACACGCCCTATTGCGTGGCGAAAGGTGGTGTCCGCATGCTCACTCGCACTGCCGGTGTGGAATTGGCTCCTAAGGGAGTCACCATCGTGAATGTGGGGCCTGGAGCTGTGGCGACTCCGATCAACGACGCGACAATGAATAACCCTGAGCTCCTGGCCAAGTTGAATGCTGCCATTCCGATGGGCAGGATGGCTCAACCCCAGGAGATCGCCCAGCTGGTGGGATTTTTGGCAAGTGATGCGGCCAGTTACATCACGGCAACCTCAATTTTTGCTGATGGGGGCATCATGCAGAGCAGCCCTGGTCTCTAACTACTATGTCTAAGCCAAATCATCAAGATTCCCCGCTTCCCAGTAATCATAAAACCGAGCAGTCCTTATTGCTCCTCGTTGGTGTCATGCAGGGGGTGGCTTTGGTCACTTTCCCTGCCATCAGTGGAGTTTTAACGGGAGCCCAGGGTTATGGACTCTCGAATAGTGCCTATGGATTGATCTTTTTGCCGCAGGTGATAGCGGCCATTGCCTCCTCCTTGATGGGTGCCCAGGCCTCTCGCCTTTGGGGTGCCAAAAAGGTTCTCCTCTGGGGTCTGCTTGCAGATATGGCTTCAATGGCTGTGCTGCTCTTCAGCATTCTGGTGATGCATCAGCCGGGCCTGGGGCTGCCCCTCTTGATGCTGGCCACAGCCTTGATGGGATTTGGCTTTGGCGGTGTGGTGCCCGTACTGAACACCTTTGTGGCTGATTTTCAGACCACCCGAGTTGACCAGGCTGTGTTGATGCTCAATGCCCTCCTGGGATTGGGCACTGCGCTTGCTCCAGCTCTAGCCGCCCTTGTGGTGGGTCCGGGGATCTGGTGGATGCTGCCCTTGTTGGTGTTGGTGTCTGCAGCCCTGCTCTGGTTGGCTTGTCGTAGGCAGCCTTTCCAATTGAGTGCCCCAAATTCAGAGCAAGTTGCCTCCCCTGGGGCTCGCCAACTTCCGTACGGGAGACTGCTGCTCTTCGTGTTTGTAGCCACTCTGTATGGATTGAGCGAGACCCTCAACGGGAATTGGGCTGTTTTGCTGATGTCCAACCATCTCGACAGCCCTCCCCAGGTGTCATCCCTTGCGCTGACACTGTTTTGGACCTTTGTCACGTTGGGTCGTCTGCTGTTTTCAAGATTCCCGAAGTGGTTTCCGCCCCGTTTGTTGCTGCCTGGACTGCCAGTGTTTTTGGCTGTGATCTTTGCTGGCATTAGTCGCTTGGTCCCGGGCAATGGTGATGCCGGCCTCGCCCTGTTTGCCCTGGCCGGTTTGGGTTGTTCGGCCCTGCTGCCACTGATTATCAGCTTTGGGCAAAAGCAACTTGTCCAGCTAGGTTCCTCGGCGGCAGGGGTTTTGATAGCGTTTTATCAGCTGGGCTACGGATTGGCTGCCTTTGGTGGTGGGACACTCCAACAGTCCTTGAAACTTTCGATAGCTTCTCTCTTTGGCTGGGGTGCAGCTGTAGCAATCACATTGGCGGTGTTGTCTGCCTTAATTACGCTCCGGCAGCCTTCAGGTTCTGCAATGTCTGTTTCTTGACTGTGCGTTGTGGGTTGGCTTCTATTGCAGCGGGCTTTGGATTGGGATTAGTCCTCCCTAACTCAGTTGCTTTCGCTCAAGATCAGGAGGGGCCCAAGATCCTGGATCTAGGTTCCACTCAGATGATTAAGTTGGTTATACCCCAGCCCTATTCATCCAACAGGGCTGAATACGACTATGTCTTGCCCCTTTCCCAAGGTGCTACCAGACGTGTGTTTTGGGATTCAAAAATATTTGCGGAGCAGCGTCCTTTTTTAGGGGCTACCCCTGGTATGGATACGGTGAAAGCCTTCGGCCAGAGTGCTCGCTTGGGTTTGCGCGAGCTTGTGTCCCAGGGCAATGCCTACTGGGGTGCGAGCATGGGCTATGACAGCCTTTGGCAGCAGGGAAGTTACTACCAGCAGGCTGGTCTTGCCTTGGAATACTCAAGGCCTTCCTATCAGTTTGTTCTGACAGCTGGTGTGCCTTTTGCGGCACCCAATACGGCAATATCTGGAAATGTACCCCTCTCATCGGTTAATTTCCAGGTTTCGCTGCCAACGGGAATTGAACGGCTGGCAGTACAACCCAGGCTTTATGTCGTAGGCAGTGATAGTACCGGTACGACCGCTGGTGGGCAGTTGCAATTTACCTATGGCCTGGCCCCAGGTTGGAGCGCCACCCTGGCGTCCAACTACGACGCTTTCGGTGGGGTGAGCGGTTCATTGACGTTTCAGGTTGTGTTCCCACAACGTTCTGCAGGCGTGCTTGGTTCTGCGATCAATCCAGCATTGATTGGCAGCTTTGGTGGGCCGGTTGGCAACAATGGATCGAGGGTGATGAGATTGGATGGTAGCCCCGTGGCTTCAGGAAATTAATTTCTATTTATTTCGGCTGTATTCTAGGGTTCAGATCTTGTTCGAACTGGCACTAATCCACGGGTGTTGAGTTTGACTGCCCACAGGCTGTTGCTCGATCCAATGAATAGAATGTTGTTATCTGACCCGCCGAAGCTCAGATTAGCCGTTTGTTTGGCCATAAGGAATTTGCCAATTAACTTGCCTTTGGCATTCAGTACGTGGATACCTTCCAGGGTCCCTACATAGACATTGCCCTTGTTGTCAAGCCGCATGCCATCGGGGAAGCCGGGCGCGACATTGGCAAATAGGCGCTTGTTGGTGAGGGTCTTGCCATCGCCGGCTACGTTGTAGACGTAGATGCGATGTGGGAGGTATGGGAAGTAGGTTCTAGGGCCTTGAATGGCACCACTATCTATGATGTAGAGAGTCTTCTCTCCTGGGCCGAATGCGATTCCATTTGGCATCACTAGACCAGGTTCCACAACTGTCAGTTGCTTGTTTTTCGGGTCAAAGCGATAGACGTTGTTGGGAAGTTCTGCTGGCTGGGGTGGGAACTGCAAGGAGCCATAGCTGGGATCGGTGAACCAAACCGTTCCGTCACTTTTGACGACAAGATCGTTGGGAGAGTTAAGGCGTTTGCCTTGGTAGCGATCCACTAGAGATGGGGCCTGTGGCGCGGGGCTTTTGAGGTTTGCTTCGATGTTGCGGGTGATTGAGACGCGACGACCGGTCGTTTCGGCGGTCAGCAGGTGACCTTGCAGATCCGGCGTCTGACCATCCGCAACGCCTGAAGGATTGCGGAATAGCTTGGGCTTCTCCCAAGAGTCTGTGGCGATCTGGCCATTTTTTAACCCATTCCAGCGCATCGCAAAGATGCTGTTGTGGATTTGGTCGGTAATCAATAGCAGGCCGCCTTGACCCTGGCGATCCTTGAGGTATACGGGGCCTTCTGTGAAGCCAAATCCCGTGGCCAAGGGCACCAGCTGGGGTGTGCGGCCCACGATGGCTTCAAAGGTTGGATCAAAGGCCTGAACCGTCAGCTGCGGTGATTGGGATTCTGGATAAAAGGGATTGCTGGTGATATTGATGTTTTGGCATTGCTTGGCTACAGGGCTTCCTGGCAGGCAGGCTGCTCCCGTTGGTGGTGGGCCATCACTGCGCTGGCAGCCAATCACGAGGGCTGTCGTTGCCAGCAAGGTGGTTGGGATCAACCGGCCAAGGTGGACCCGTTGGCGGGAGTTGAAGATCGGGCGCATCACGGGCATGGAGGGCGCCTCGATTTCCAGATTATGCGGTCCCAAAACATAGGCCGCTTCTGTCGGCCCTGCATGGCTGTGTGCCCAATGGACAACCGCCCAGCTGGATCTGTGATTTTTCGCCGATGGTGGCATCATGCAAAGCAGCCCTGGCCTTTAGGTATCGGTGCGGTTCACGCCAGAACAGATTGGGCGGTTACGCCATCGCCACCGGGGCTATCAGATCACCTTGGCAACGGAGGTGCTCCTGCTCCTTCTGTTGCCCCTGGCCCAAGGGCATCCCTGGTTGTTGTCGGTGATGCTGGTGCTTCTGGCGCTGGTGCTCATCGTGTTCGTGAGCCGCTATTCGCCCCTCCGTCAAACCCGGCCGTTGATCTTTGGGCTGGGGGCGTTGGCCATTGGCCTGGAAATTCTCTGGCACGGGGCCCTCATCCAAGCTCCGCACTTGGGGCGAATGCTGACGGTCCCCCATGTGTTTGCGTGGTTGCTCTTTCTTTCGGTTGGGGTCTTCCGCAAGGTCAAAACCCTGGTTCGAGAACCCTATGTGACCGTTTCGGTCGTACTTGGTGCCGCCTCGGGATATCTGCTGATCGGCTTGGCTGGTGGGTTGCTGTTGACGGCCCTTTGGGCCGTCCAGCCCTCGGCCTTCGTGCTGGCTTCTTTTCCCCTTGTTCAGGCTGGCAATTCCATTGATTTGGCGGTGGCCCCGGCCCTGATGGCCGCTTCCTTCACGATGCTCACCACCGTGGGAACCACCGTCCTCAAAACCAGTAACGTGGCCGGCCAAGTGGTGACCACGGTGATCACCATCTTGGGCCAGCTCTATGTGGCGATCTTGATTGCTTTAATTCTTGGTCGCTATCACCGCCGAAGTGCCTAATGGCGACCCTGCAACGACGCCATCGGTTTTACGGCCATCTGTTCCTGTTGTCGCTCGGGGTGATGGTGCTGATTGCCTTCCCCTATCCAGTTCGCCGACTCTCGGTTTTCTGTTCTGAAGTCCTCATCTTGATGCTCACCATTGAGCTGGGGAGGCCATTGCGCCCGCGTCAACACAAGCGTCACTGGTATGACAATTCCTACCGCCTGATTGGACTTGCCGCCTTTAGCTTCCAGTTGCTGTGGTTGCTGAGTCCGGCGAACTGGCGTTTCACCAGTGGCGTGCCTGTTTTGGCTCTGATTGCCATGTTTGTGTTCTGGAGCCTCAAGAGACTCTTGTATTGCCTGTCGTGCGAAAAGGTGATAAGTGCAAAGGTGATTTCCGGCGCAGTGGCGGGATACCTGCTGTTGGGTATTACCGGGGGCTTGTTTTTTTCCGTGCTGGAAACGGTGGCCCCTGGGAGTTTTGTGAGTACGGTTCGGGATCACCAATCTTTGGCATTGCAGGTATTCGCCGCCAATCCCTCCGATGTTTCAACCTGGATGTTAGATCTGTCGAGAATTTATTACTTTGCCTTTGTCAGTCTTACAACCGTTGGCTATGGCGACATTGTGCCAACGACCCCTACGGCCCAAATGGCTAGCGTGGCCCTTAGTATTTCTGGCCCCCTGTATTTGGCCTTGGTGATGGGTCTTTTGATTAGTCGCTATACGATCCAAAGTGAAAATCAACAGGATCAGAATCCCACCGATGGCGATTAACGCCTCATCCCGCAATCGTGGCTGACGCTTGCGTGGGTTCCGGGGCTGGGGCTTCGACTGGAACGAGGCCCACATCCACGTCCAGATGTTGGTTGGGATGGCCGGTGATCAGCATCGATGCCCGCTCCCGGGTGGCGATGGCCCAGAGCCATTTTGAGAGCAGGCTGATGCGGTTTTCGTTCGCTGGCATGAAGGCGAGGTGAGCGAGTCCCCAGAGCAGCCAGCCCACGGCACCCGAGACCCTTAGGCCCCGGAAGTCGGCGACGGCATGCAACGGACCAAGCACGGCCATGCTGCCGAAATCGAACCAGCTAAAGCTTTTGTGGGGTTCCCCTTGGAGGTTGGCGACGATGTCGGCGGCCACCCAACCGCCCATTTGCACGGCGGGACCGGCCATGCCAGGGAGGGGTTTGCCATCGGCGGTGTGGCTATAGGAGCAAAGGTCGCCAATGACGCGAATTTCGGGATGGCCCTGGATGGAAAAATCCGGTTCCACGATCACCCGTCCGCCCTTGTCCACCGGGCAGCCGGTGGCATCGCCCAACACCTTGCCCAGGTGGGAGGCCCTAACCCCCGCTGTCCAGCAGATCGTTGCGGCCTCCAAGGTGTGGTTCCCATCAGCCGTGGTCACCACCAGCTGGCCTTCGGTGATTTGCTGCACCCGGCCCCCGAGCAGGAGCTGAACACCGGCTTTGTCGAAATAGTTCTGGGCCGCCTTGGAGATGGCCGGATCCATGGCGCGCAACACCCGATCGCCCGGATCCACCAACGTGACCTTGCATTGCTTGGGATCCAACTGTTTGAAATCCCGCTCCAGGCTGTGGCGCATGAGTTCATTGAGGGATCCCGCCAGTTCGCATCCCGTGGGCCCGCCACCAACCACTACTACCGATTGAAGGAAGAGGCGCTTGGCTGGCTCGGGGGTTTGTTCGGCTTCCTCGAGGGCGGAAAGGACCCGGCGCCGGATTTCATCGGCGTGTTCCAGGATTTTCATCGGCGGTGCCAGGGCCCGCCATTCCTCATGGCCGAAATAGCTACTCCCTGATCCGGTGGCCAGGATCAGGTGGTCGTAGTGGTAGCGACGCTCGTTGAACACAACCTCTTTAGCTGTGGCATCGATCTCCTGGACTTCGCCCAGGAGCACCTGCACATTGGGTGCCTGGCCCACTAACTGTCGTAGGGGAGAGGCCACATCCCCTTCAGGAACCAACCCTGAAGCCACTTGATAGAGCAAGGGCTGGAAAAGGTTGAAGTTGCGCTTGTCGATCAGGGTGACCCGCACGGGTTTGCCGATCAGCGCATGGCAGGCCTTCAAACCGGCAAAACCACCGCCCACAATCACCACATGGGGGAGGGCCTTCAGGGTTGCCTCCGGTGGATCGAGCTCCAGGAAGAAGCGTTCGCGGGCCATGGCTCAGGAGGCAGTGGGCTCAGGTTATGCAGCTTTGGTTGGGTTGTCTTTGGGCTTTGGCTCTGTGCTGGCAAACCGTGACCCTGCTATGAGTAGAGGTCTCCATTCCTGGCTCGCCCCATGTCTGTTGCTTCGATTCAGGCCTTTGTTTCCAAAATTGCTGGCGACGATGCCCTGCGGAGCAAGGTGCATGCGGCGGCCGGTGTGGATGACATCGTGAGCATCGCTGAGGCCCACGGCCACACCTTGAATAAAACCGTGTTGCTCAAGGAACATGCAAAGGCCTTGGGCACAGCCAAGGACCATGAGCTTGAAGGCATCAACAGCTGGGGTGATGCCCTGATGCACGCCTTTGGTGCAACCGATAAGGACTGAAGCCCGGCTTTGGGGAGCTCCAATCTCCGTTAGGCACCCAAGTAGGAAGCGCGCAGCCTGTCGTTGCTCCGCAGGTCCTTGGCGCTGCCTTCCAGGCTGATGCGGCCCGCCTCCAGCACATAGGCGCGGTGGGCAATGGCCAGGGCTGCGTTGGCGTTTTGCTCGACCAGCAGAATGGTGAGGCCGTCCTGGTTGAGCTGGCGCAGGGTGGTCATCACTTCGGCCACCAACTTGGGGGCCAAACCCAGGCTGGGTTCATCCAGCATCAGCAGCGTGGGCCGGGCCATCAAGGAGCGGGCAATGGCGAGCATTTGCTGCTCCCCTCCCGAGAGGGATCCCGCTAGTTGGTTGCGCCGTTCTGCTAGCCGCGGGAACAGGCCGTAGCAACGGTCGATATCAGCCTTGATGCCGGCGCGGTCCTTGCGGAGCCAAGCGCCCAGTTCCAGGTTGTCTTTCACGCTTTGCCGGCCCAGCACCCGCCGTCCTTCGGGGCAATGGCTGAGGCCCAGCTTCACGGTGCGCTCGGTGCTGACCCGGCCCAGGTCACCCCCATGCCAACGGATGGACCCTTGGGCGAGGGGCAAGAGCCGGGAGGCGGCGCGCAGGGTTGTGCTTTTGCCGGCTCCGTTGGAGCCCAAAAGGGCGACGAGTTCACCGGTGTGCACCGAGATGTTGATGTCCTGGAGGGCGGTGATGCTGCCGTAGCGCACCACCAGATCCCTGAACTCGAGCAGGGGAGCCGCTGGAGGGGACACGCTCATCCAGCTCCTCCGAGGTAGGCCTCGATCACGGCGGGATCCTTGGCGATCTGCTCCGGTGGGCCTTCGGCAATGGTTTTGCCGAAGTTCAGCACCACCAACCTGTCGCAGAGCTGCATCATCAGGGGGACGTGGTGCTCAATGATCAGAACCGTGAGCTGGAACTGGGCCTGGATTTGGCGGATCAGTTCGCAGAGTTGGTCTTTTTCGTGGGGATTCATCCCAGCCGCCGGTTCATCCAGGAGCAGCAGCTCGGGGCGGTTGGCCAGGGCCCTGGCCATTTCCAGCCGCCGGCGATCGCCATAGGAGAGGGAATTGGCTGGGCGATGGGCGGCATCGGCGATGCCAAAGAGCTCAAGCAGCGCCAGCGCTTCCTGGTGCAGCTTGGCTTGCTTCTGGTGAAAAGGCCGGGTTTGGAAGAGGGCCGCCAGCCGTTGTTGGCGGGCATGGCGATGCAGGCCCACCATCACGTTGTCGAGGCAGCTGAGCGTGGGGAACAGGCGCAGGTTTTGAAAGGTGCGGGCGATGCCAAGGCCGGCTACGGCATGGCTTGCCATGCCCGTGATCGGAACCCCCCGCCACTCGATCCTGCCGGTCGAGACGGGGGTGACCCCGGAGATCAGGTTGAACAGGGTGGTTTTACCGGCGCCATTGGGGCCAAGAAGGCCCAGGATTTCGCCCTGGTGCACCCGCAAGCTCACGTCATTGACGGCCATCAAGCCGCCGAATTGCCGGTTGAGGTTGTGGGCGGCCAGCAGGGGTGTGCTCATGGCGTTGGGGCCTCGAGCCGTAGGCGTTGGCGCAGCATTCGGCTCCACCGGGAGAGGCGTTCCGGGGTGATCACTCCCTGGGGAAACAGCACCGGACCCATCAAGATCACCAGCCCATAGACAATCAGCCTGAGATCTCCCACGGGCCTGAGCAGCTCCGGCAGGGCGGTGAGCACCAGGCCGCCAATCACCGGGCCCAGCCAGGTGCGGGTGCCGCCAAACACCACAAACGCCAAGGTGGTGATGCTGGCATCGAAGTTGCCCATGCGGGCGTTCCAGGAGTTGAGGAAGTGGGCGGCGATCACGCCGGTGACCCCAGCGACCAGGGCACTCAGCACGAACGCCAACAGCTTGGTGTTGGCGGTGTTGATCCCTTGACTGGCGGCGGCGAGTTCGTCCTCGCGGATCGCAGCCATGGCGAGCCCTGGCCGCGTGCGCTCGAGCCGATCGCAGAACCAACACACCACGGCCAGCAACAGGCTGGTAAAGCCCACGTAGCCCTCCGGGCTGGCAAAGGGCTGGGGAATGCCAAAGATGCCAATGGCACCGCCGGTGAAGGAGAGGTTGAGGCTCACCACCCGCAGAATCTCCACCAGGGCAATGGTGGAGATGGCCAGGTAGATGCCCCTCAGGCGCAACACCACCTTGCCAATGCCAAGGGCCAAAATCCCCGTAACCATTGCTGCCACAGCCATCTCCAAGAGCACAGAGCTGATCGGGTAGCTCACCCCATCACCGCCGAGGGCCGGGATTCGGGTGGAGAGCAGGGCGGCCACGGTGCCCCCGATCGCATAGAAGCCCGGGGTGGCCAAGGACAGCTGGCCGCAGCGCAAGGGGAGATACACCGAAATGCCCAGGAGGGCACCCAGCAGCATTTGTTGGAGGAGGGTGGTGTCCATGGGCTTCCTGGTTACACCTTGTTGGGCAGGGGTTTGCCCAGCAGCCCTTGGGGCCGCACCAGCAGCATCAGGAACAGAAAGCCAAAGGCCACCGCATCCTTGTAACCCGAGAGGTCCGAGGGCACGAGGGCTTCAGCCAGCCCAATGATCAGGCCCCCCAGCACGGCCCCAGGCACACTTCCGAGCCCCCCCAGCACCAGCACCCCCAGGCCCTTGATGCCATAGCCGATGCCGAAGTAGGGCCCGGCGATGCTGACGCTCAAGCCCACCAGGCCGCCGGCGATGCCCGCCAAAAAGCCACTCAGGCCGAAGGCGATTTGGATCATTTGGCCACTGTTGATCCCCAGCAACTGGGCGGTGACGGGGTCTTCGGAAACGGCCTGTAGGCCTTTGCCGCTGCGGGTGCCATCAATCCAGGCGGTGAGCAGCCCAACCAGCACGGTGGAGACGGCCAGCAACAGCACCTGCACCGTGCGGATGCGGGCCCCGCCAAAGGAGAGGGCCGCCGGTAGGGAGCCGAGGCTGCCCGTGGGGATCGAATGACTCTCGGCCCCCATGAGCAGTTGAATCAGATTCACCAAAATCACCCCCGCCCCCAGGCTGGTGATCAAGGCCAACAGGGGATCGGCGTTGCGCTTGCGGAGGGGGCGAAAGGCCACCCTCTCCACCCCCAGCGCCACGGCACCGGACAACAGGCCGGCGATCGGCAGCGCGAGCCAGAAGGGCAGGGCCGCCGGCAACTGGAAGCCGGCCAGCAGGCCATTGCTTCCCACGCCGCCCCCAATAAGGAGATAGGTGAAATAGGCCCCCAGGGTGAAGATCGCCCCGTGGGCGAAGTTGATCACCCCGAGCACCGAGAACACCAGGGTGTAGCCGAGGGCAAACAGGGCATACACCGCACCCACGGAGAGACCGTTGAGAAGGATTTGCAGGAGGTCGTCCATGGGGGGCGGCTAGGGCAAGAGCCGGAATCGCCCGGTTCTGCCATCCGGATTCATCTTGACCTGGGCCACATAGAAGTTGTTTTGTCTGATTTCCCCATTGGGCGTGAAGCCAATCGCGCCCAATGGGGTGGCATAGGTGCCTGAGAGGATCTGACGGTTCAACCGCTGCCGTAGGTCTTGGAGGGGTAGGGAGGCGAGGGTGGTTCCCCTGGGCAATGTGGCTTGCAGGGCTTGGAGAGCCTGGTGGATCACCTGGTAGGCGGTGAAGGCCTGGGCGCTGAATTGCGGTGGAGTGGCGCCCTGATTGCGCTGCTTGTATAGATCAAGGAAGCTTTTGTTGATTGGCGTAGACATTTCAGGGCTGTAGGCCTGGGCAATGAGCAGGCCGTCGCAGTAGCGCTGGCAAACTGGAAAGATGTTGGGTGAATTCATGCCATTGCCGGCAACGATGGGGCCGCCATAGCCAAGCTCGCGCAGTTGTCTAACCAGGTTGCCGCCATCACTGGGCCCAGCCGAAATCACGATCAGTTCGGGCTTGCGTTGGAGGGTGTCGTTGATCTGTTTTTGGAAATCCATCTCGCCGCTATTGGTGCGTTGCACCGTGACGATCTTTAGGCGCTTTTTGAGGGCGGCAATTTCAAAATTTTTGAATTCTGAGGTGCTATAGGCGTCGTCTTGGGTATAAAAAATTGCAGCGCGATTGAGCCCTGGGTTGAGCTTGATGGCTGCAGCAATGGATAGGGGTGCCACCACAGAAACAGGCGCTGAAACCCTGGAAATGAAGTTCCCGATCTCCGGGATTCCATTGGCCGTATTCGAGGCCGCAATGACGGGAACCCCTGCACGATCGGCTAACGGGTCGGCGGCAAAGGCTTGTTGGGAATTCGAGGGGCCAATGAGGGCAATCGCCCCGCGGGAAATCTGGCTGCGAAAGGCATTCGTGGCCGTGAGTTCATCACTGCCGCCATCCTCAATCAAGAGTTCGGTTTTGGGTTCGCCCTTGCTGAAGAACTGCTGGGCGAGCTCAAGGCCAATCCGTTGGTCTTGGCCAATGATGCTGTAGTTCCCCGTCAGGGCAATCACCGCCCCAATCGGAAACTTTTTGCTGCCCTCGGACTGGGGTGCTTGGCAGGCCGTTGTTGCGGCCACAGGAAGGGCGATCAGCAGCCCTTTGAGCCAGGCTTTTTGCCATGTCGCCAGCTGCGGCTTCCAGCTGAATGCACGTCGGATCATGGGTCCCATTACGGAAGCAGGGCAAAGCGCCCAGCCCTGCCATCGGGGTTCATCTTGACCTGGGCCACAAAGAATTGCTTTTGGATCACTTCGCCTTCAGGGGTGAAGCTGATCGTTCCGAGGGGTGTTTGATACTGGCCCTTGAGGATTTCAGCCATCAAGGCCGTGCGGGCCTGGGCCACGGTGAGCGTGGTGAGGGGAGTTTTGGCATCGAGGCGCTTGAGGGCTTCACCCACCACCTGCAGGGCCGTAAAAGCCTGGACGGTGAGCTGGGGAGGAGTGGCGCTTGCTCCGCCTTGGTTGGCCTGGAAGGCCTTCAGGAAGGCGCGGTTGGCTGGCGTGGCTAATTCCGGGCTATAGGCCTGGGCGATCAGGATCCCGTCGCAGTAGCGCTGGCAGATCGGGTAGATGTTTGGCGTGTTCATGCCATTGCCCACCACGATCATGCCCTGGTAGCCCAGCTCCCGCAGCTGGCGAATCAGGTTGCCGCCATCCATGGCCTGGAGCGACAACACGATCAGGTCCGGTTTCTGTTGCAGGGCGGCGGTGATTTGGTTTTGGAAGTCTTGGTCGTTGAGCTGGGTGCGCTGCACCGTGACCGGTTTGAGGCCCTTGGCGGTGAGCGCTTTCTGGAAGATCACCGTTTCCGCGGTGCTGTAAGCGTCGTCTTGGGCGAAAAACACCGCGGCGCGCTTGATGGAGGGCTGGAGGGCCAGGGCCTTGCCAATGGAGAGGGGGGCAATGACCGAGCTTTGGGCAGAAACGCGGCTGATGAAATGGCCGATCTGGGGAATGCCGGTGGCGGTGTTCGATGGCGCCACCACCGGCACCCCGCGCCGTTGGGCGATGGGGTCTGCCGAAAAGGCTTGCTGGGAGAGGGTGGGCCCAACCAATGCCAGCACACCACGGTTGATCTGCAGGGTGAAGGCCGCGTTGGCAGCGGGCTCGTCGCTGCCGCCGTCTTCCAGGCGCAGGGCCATGGGTTTGCCGTTGATGCCGCCGCTGCCATTGATCGCGGCAAGGGCCAAGTTGAGGCCTGTGCGCTGGTCCTGGCCGTAGACATTGGCGTTGCCAGTCAGCGCCAACACGGCCCCAACTGGAACCCCCTGGGCGAGGTTGATGGGCTGGTTGGCGCTGGGGTCGCTACAGGCTGTGAGCCCAAGCCCTGCGGCCAGGAGGGCCAGCCATGGGCCCAAGCGCTGCAAGCGACGAGGTGCCATTTAGGCGACGGCAGCGAAGCTTTCGCGGAAGGCGGCGAGGGTGGCGTCGATGTCGTCGTCGCTGTGGGCCAGGGAAGTGAAGCCCGCTTCAAAGGCACTGGGGGCCAGATAGACGCCCCGTTCCAGCATGGCCCGATGCAGCTTGCCGAAACGCACGGTGTCGGCGGCCTTGGCGTCTTCGAAGTTGCGAATGGGGCCCTCGCAGAGGAAGAAACCAAACATGGCGCTAACCGAACCACCCGTGATTGGCAGGCCAGCTCCCCTGGCGGCTTCCACAATCCCACTGGCGAGGCGATGGGTGATGGCTTCCAATCGCTCGTAGGTGCCGGGTTTCTTCAGCAGCTCCAGGGTTTTGATCCCAGCTGTCATGGCGAGGGGGTTGCCGCTGAGGGTGCCCGCTTGATACATGGGGCCCGCCGGAGCCACCATCGCCATGATGTCGGCGCGGCCGCCGTAGGCCCCCACCGGTAAGCCGCCGCCGATCACCTTGCCCATGGTGGTGAGATCGGGGGTGATCCCAAACTTGGCCTGGGCGCCGCCATAGCTGATGCGGAAGCCGGTCATCACTTCGTCGAACACCAACAGGGCGTCGTTTTCCTTGGTGATTTCGCGGATTCCTTCCAGGAAGCCCGGTTCAGGGGTGATGAAGCCTGCGTTGCCCACCACGGGCTCGAGAATCACACCCGCAATCTCCCCGGGGTTGTCGGCGAAGAGTTGTTTGACCGCTTCGAGGTCGTTGTAGGGCGCGGTCAGGGTGCTCGCGGCGGTGCTCTTGGGAACTCCGGGGGAATCGGGCAGGCCCAAGGTGGCGACACCCGAGCCGGCTTTGACCAAAAACATGTCCGCATGGCCGTGGTAGCAGCCTTCGAACTTGATGATCTTTTCGCGGCCGGTGAAGGCCCGCATCAGCCGCAGCACCGACATGCAGGCCTCGGTGCCGCTGTTGACAAAGCGCACCATCTCGACCGAGGGCACGGCCTCAATCACCATCTCGGCCAGGGTGTTTTCCAGGGCGCAGGGGGCGCCAAAGCTGGTGCCCTTGTCGATGGCCGCATGCAAGGCCGCGAGCACCTCGGGGTGGGCATGGCCGCAGATGGCGGGGCCCCAGCTACCGATGTAATCAATAAAACGGTTGCCATCCACGTCCCAGGCGTAGGCACCCTTGACGCGGTCAAAGACCAGGGGCTGGCCCCCCACCGAGCGGAAGGCCCGCACCGGTGAGCTGACGCCCCCTGGCATCAGGGTCTGGGCGGCAAGAAAGAGTTCTTGGGAACGGGTGGTGTTCAAGGAAGCAGCCAACGTCGGAGCGGAGGTGGCAGCGGCGCCCCAAGGGACATCCGCACAAAAGACCGCCGCCCATCTTGACCCAGAACGGGATGGATTGCTTCCTCAGTAAGTTCAAACCATCAAGATCTGGCCTTGAACGGGTGAGCATCGATTGGCCCCAACTCGAGCGCCAACTGAGGCGGATCCTGCCGGCGAAGGCGGTGGTGGCTGCGCGCCAGGAGTTGCTTGCCTACGACTGCGATGGCCTCACCTTGGAGCGCCATCAACCTCCTTTGGTGGTGTTACCCGAGACCACTGAAGAGGTGGCGGCCGTACTCCGCCTCTGCCACCAAGGCGGTGTGCCCTTTGTGGCCCGGGGCAGTGGCACGGGTCTCTCGGGGGGGGCTGTGGCTGAAACCGAAGCCCTCGTGATTGCCACCAGCCGCATGCGCAGGGTGCTGGCGGTGGATCTCGAGAATCGCCGCATCACCGTGCAACCCGGGGTGATCAACAGTTGGGTGACGCGAGCCGTCGCGGGGGATGGGTTTTATTACGCCCCCGATCCTTCGAGCCAGGTGGCCTGCAGCATCGGCGGCAACATCGCCGAAAACTCCGGCGGGGTGCACTGCCTCAAATACGGAGTCACCAGTAACCACGTGCTCGCCATGGAGGTGGTGCTCCCCGATGGCAGCGTGATGACCTTGGGTGGGGAGCTGGATGAGGCCCCGGAGTTGGATCTGCGGGGGGCGTTTATCGGCAGCGAAGGCACCCTGGGCATCGCCACCGCCATCACCCTGCGCCTGTTGCGCAGCCCCCAGAGCGTGGCCGTGCTCCTCGCCGACTTCACCTCCATGGAGGCGGCTGGAGACGCCGTGCGGTTGGTGACGGCAGCCGGTGTCTTGCCCGCAGGCATGGAAATGATGGACCGCTATTGCCTTGAGGCCGTCAACGATTCCTTTGGCATCGAGGAATACCCAGCCGATGCGGCGGCGGTGCTGTTGATCGAGCTGGATGGCCAGGAACGGGAGGTGGAGGCGGCCGTGACCCTCTCCATGGAGCTCTGCCACCAGGCTGGGGCCCGCACCATTCGCCAGGCCTGGGATGCCAGCGAGCGGGCCCAGCTGTGGAAGGGGCGCAAGTCGGCCATCTCAGCCCTTGGCAGGTTTTATCCCAGCTATTACCTCCAGGATGGGGTGGTGCCCCGCAGTGCCCTGCCCCAGGTACTGGCCGCCATTGATCAACTCAGCGAGGCCCATGGCTTGCCGGTTGCCAATGTGTTCCACGCGGGCGATGGCAACCTCCACCCCTTGATCCTGTATCGCTCAGATGAGCCTGGAATCCAAGGGCGGGTCAAGCAGCTCAGTGCCGAAATCCTGCGCCTGTGTGTGGATGCTGGAGGCAGCATTACCGGCGAGCACGGGGTGGGTTCCGATAAGCGCTGTTATCTCGATTGGATGTTCACCCCCGACGACCTAGCCACCATGCAGTTGGTTCGCCGGGCCTTCGATCCTGGGAACCTCGCCAATCCCGGCAAGATTTTCCCCACCCCCCGCACCTGCGCTGAGTCCTCCAGGCGGATGACCCAGCTCCAGGTTTCAGGGGTCCAGCTGCCTGAAGAGGCCGTGGTGTTTTGATTAGTTCCTACTGCTCCTAGCCAAGCGCCTGCCGGCCTAGTCCCCGTTCTCGTCGCTCTCCTCCTCCAGGGACCAGGCCAAATTCACCACCACGGGGGCGTGGTCGCTGGGTTGTTCGTTGCCCCGGGTGGCCTTGTGGATCAGGCAGCCCGTGGCACAGCTCAGGAGGTCGTCGGTCAGATAGATGTGGTCGATCCGCCAGCCCTTGTCCCGGTCCCAGGCGCCGGAGCGGTAGTCCCACCAGCTCCAGTGGCCGGTATCGCTTTCAAACACCCGGAACACATCGCTGAGCCGATCACCGACCACCCGTTGCAGCGCCTCCCTTTCGGCCTGACTCGCCATGATCCCGCCGGTTTGGCGCTTGGGGTCGGGTAGGTCCCGGTCTTCGGGGCCGATGTTGAAGTCGCCCACCATGCAAAGGGGATCGCCCTGGGTCTCCTGGACAGCCAGATAGCGCTGGAGGCAGGCCAGCCACTCGAGTTTGTAGGCGTATTTCTCCGAGCTCAAGGAGGAACCATTCGGCACATAGAGATTGATTACCCGCACCCCATCCACGAGGGCACTGATCACCCGCTTTTGCTCGCTTAAGCCTGGGGCTTCTGGGTCGCTGGGAAGCAGGGCCTCGAAGCCGATCTGTACGTCGTCGAGGGGCAGCAGGCTGAGCATGGCGACGCCGTTGTACGCCTTTTGCCCACTGATGACCACCTGATAGCCCAGGGCTTCAAAGGCCGCCCGGGGAAAGAGTTCATCGGTCACCTTGGTTTCCTGCAGGCAGAGCACCTCGGGACGCTCCTGTTGCAACCAGGCCACCACTTGATCAAGGCGGGTGCGAACCGAATTCACGTTCCAGGTGGCGATGCGCATGGGCCCGCGGTCCGCTTGTCTCAGGGCCCCCTAGCATCGGCTGTCAGGTAGGGCCGGTGACGTGATGGAGATGGCTTCGCGCCAATCCCTTGGGACGCTTCGATTGCTGGGGGGTATGGCGCTGGGCTTCACCACCGCCTTGATCACGGCCTTGAGTCCTGCCCAGGCCCAGCAGGGGGATGGGGCTGGCCAGAGCTATGGGAACCCCCAACTCCAAAAAGAACTCGATTACGGCAACGGAAAACAGGATGGCGGTTCGATCTTCAACACAGCCAATCCGATTGAGCTGATGAACAAGTTGCGTAAATCCAGTTCCATGGATGACGCCACCTCCCCCTCCGATGCCGTGGATGCGGCCCTCAAGGGCCTGGATTCTTCGCCGGCCCCTGCTTTGAAGCCCGGCTCCCCCCAGGTGAAGGGCCCTTAAGTGATTCCAGGCCCCAAGCGGCGGCAACGGCATCGAGCCGAGGGTTCTCCTGACCGGGCTTGAGGGCCTTGGCCTGGGCGATGGCGGCCTGGGCGCCCCTGGTGTTTCCCCGTTCCTGGAGGAGCAGGGCCCTTGCCAAGATTGGGGTTTGGTCCTTGGGGAAGGCGGCAGCCAGCCGAATGAGCACGGCTTCGGCTTGGCCTGGTTGGCCCTGGCGCTGGAGCACGTTGGCCAGCAGGAGGCCAATGTCTAGGGCCTCCGGCTTGGGGGGCTCTGACTGAAGAGCCGGCTTGCTGGCCTGATCGAAGGCCGCCTGCAGTTGGCTCACGGCAAGGACCCCTCTGCCGCTTTCCACTTGCAACAGGGCCATCAGTTGCAGGGCTTCGATGTTGCTGGGGTTTTGGTTGAGCAGTTGGCGCACCTCCCGTTCAGCCCCGCTGCGATCGTTTTGGCCCCGTCGTAATTCCGCCAGCACCAGGCGCAGGGCCGGTCGCTCGGGTTGTTGATCGGCCAGGCGCTCGGAGAGGATGAGGGCTTCGTCCTTGCGGTTGAGGGCGATCAGCAGCTCCAGCAGCCGTTGCTCCTCAGCCGCCGAGGCCCCTCCCTGGGTGGAGCGTTGCTGCAGGCCTTCGAGCTGGCGTTCCAGGGCCCGTTGCTTGGGATCGGTGGCCAGGCCACCGCTTTGCAGATGCCCTAGCCACCAGCCCCCGGCCAAGCAGGCCCCGCCCAGGCTGGCCAGGGCCAGGCCAATCCAAAGGGGGCGGGAAAGGGCAAGCGGCATTGGCGAGGCCCATGGCTGTGGCTACCCAGTTTGCCCCGGCTACCACTGGCATTGGGGCGCCTACAATCGGTTTTATGCGTCACCATCCGATTTCACCGGTCACCGAGCCGATGCAGTACCGGGCCATTGGCGTGGTGCGTGGGGTTTATGTGCCGTCCGATCCCGAGCAACTCACCCGTGGGTTGATTCGCACAGTCGACGGAGTTGAGATTGAAGCTGTGGTCTTGGGGCGTTTGCTCACCTTGATGCGCCGCCACCTCAACCTGGAAGAGCCCCATCTCTGGGTGGTGTACCCCCGGTCCAAGGAAGAGGAAGGGCTTCACCTCCAAATGGTGGGGGTCTGGGAGCCCAGCACCCTGGCCGAAGCCGAACCCAGTGATGCTCCCCCCGAAGCCGAGCCCAGCGGGGAATCTGCAGAAGGCGAACCCACTGGAGAGAAGGCTGAAGCCAGCGATCAACTGCCCGAGGGCGACGACTATGTCTCCGTGCGGGGTGAGCTGATTTACACCCGGCCAGAGACCGGAGATTTGGTGGTCAAAGTGCGGCAGCAGCCCCGCCCTGATGGCAGCAGGCCCGTGCCCTTCAAGCTCCAGCTCAAGGGCGAGGTTCCCCTCGAGCATCTCCGCCACTTCGTCGCCCTCAACCTGCGCCGCCAGGGCCAGCACCTGCAGCTCGAGTCGTTTGAGGTGATTGGTCCGGTTGCCCAACGCGGCACCCGCGGAGGCAAGGGCACCCGCGGAGGCAAGGGCCGCCGCGATGCCAAGCCTGGCCGGGATGGCGGTTCTGGTCGTGATGGTGGCTCTGGTCGTGATGCCAAGCCCGCTCGTGATGGTGGGGGCAATAAGCCTGGCCATGCCGCGGCTTCCCGGCCCAGTCCGGTGAGTCGCCCCTCCCTTTGAAGCAACCGCTGGGGGCAGGACTGGCGGTGTTGGTGGTGAGCCTGCTCGCCATCGTGGGACCGGTGCTCGGCATTTCCCCGGCCTGGATCGTGCTGGCCGTCGCCCTATCCCTCGGGGCATTGACCCTCGATTCGGCCAGTTTTGGTGGCCGGGGGGGCCACGTTTTGGCGGAAGCTCTTCCCGGCGGCGAGGCACGCCTGCGCCGCATTGCCATCCATGAGGCTGGCCATGTTCTGATCGCGGGCCACGAAAACATGGCCATGGGTGCTGTGTTGGTGGGAAGCCTGGCTTGCTTGAGGGCGGGGCTGAACACCAATGGCAGCACGGCCCTCGAAGCACCGGCCCAGGCCAAGCTGGCGGAGGAGGACCTGCGCCGGTGGAGCCGGGTGCTGCAGGCCGGCATGGCCGCAGAGGAGCTGATCTACGGCGAGAGCGTGGGGGGCATGGACGATCGAGCCCTGTTGGGCCGCCTGTGGGGCCTTTCCGGACTGGATGTGGCGCTGGCCCAACGGGAGCAACGCCGGGCCCGCCGGGAAGTGGACGCGCTGCTTAAAGAGCGCCAGAGCGACCTGGAGGCCGAGGCGGAGCGGTTGCTGCAGGCGGCACCCCGGCTAGGGCGATGAGCCCCCCAAAGCCATGAGCCAGCTGGCCTTGATCGATTGCCCCACCGGCCTGGCGGGCAACATGTTGTTGGCGGCCCTGCTCGATCTGGGCCTGCCCCAAGAGGTGATCGATACCCCCCTCGCGGCCCTGGGATTGGCCCATGCCTATCGGTTGGTGGTGGACGAGCGCCGGAGTGCTGGTCTGCGGGGGCTGCACCTGGAGGTGGAGCTTCGCGAGGTCTCCCCGCCCCATCGCCATTGGGGGGATTTGCGGCAACAAATCCTGGCGGCCCCCCTGGATGGTGCCCTTCAGGCCAAGGTGCTGGAGGTGTTCAGCCTGTTGGCAGAAGCCGAGGCGGTTGTCCATGGGGTGGCGCCCGAGCAGGTGCATTTCCATGAGGTGGGTGCCGTGGATGCCCTCGTGGATGTGGTGGGGGTTTGTGCGGGCTTGCTCCATTTCGGTGTGAGCGAGCTGATCTGCAGTCCGCCCCCGGGCGGCCATGGATCGGTGGCCACGGCCCACGGCCCCTTGCCCTTGCCAGCGCCCGCCGTGCTGGAGATCGCCCGCCAGCGTGGGGTTGAACTGGCGAGCGCGGAGGGCTTTCCTCCGGCCGAACTCACCACCCCGACAGGGCTGGCGCTCGTGGCTTGTTGGGCCGATCGCTTTGGGGTGGCGCCAAGTCACATCCCCGCAAGCATCGGCATTGGCCTGGGTAGCCGCCAGCTAGATCGGGCCAACCTGCTGCGCCTCACCCTGGCGGCAGCTCCCCAGGAGCCCCTGAACCAGCAAGCCTTCACCCAGGCTTCTGAGATCCAAGAAGTCTTGCTCGAGCAGCAGGCCCAGATCGATGACGCCACCGCTGAGGACTTGGCCTTCTTGATCCAGGCCCTGCGCGAGGCCGGTGCCAAGGAGGTGTTCAGCCAACCCATTGCCATGAAAAAGGGCCGCACCGGCCAACTGCTGACGGTGCTGGTGGATCCCCCAGCCGCTGCAGCCCTGCGCCGGGTTTGGTGGCAGCACAGCAGCAGCTTGGGGGTGCGGGAAAGCCAGCAGCTGCGCTGGGTGTTGCCGCGCCGCAGCCTGGAGATCGCTACCCCCTTGGGAGCCGTGCGCCTCAAGCAGGCCCAGTTGCCCGATGGGCGCTGGCGCAGCAAGCCTGAGCACGATGATTTGATTGCCCTGGCCACCCGCCACAATCTGGGCCTGGATCAGGTGAGGACCATCGTGGTGCAGGCATTAACGGCCCTCGATGGGGAGCAACAGTTGTGAAGCGATTCCAGAAGCTGCGGGCTGGTCTCCAAACCCTGCTGGCTTGGCTGCGGGCCCAGGGGGCCCAGCTCCCCGGGGGAATCAAGCTGTGGACCACTCTTCTGAGTGCAGGTTTTCTGCTGGCAGCCCTGCTCAGCCATGGCCAGCAGCTGCTGCAAATGCGGCTGGATTTGCAGGGCGTCCTGTGGCTGTTGCTGGGCGTGGGTATCAGCCTGCTGAGCCTGGTGGCCAATGGGATCGGCCTGGGGGTGGTGCTCCATTGGCTCGGGCTCAAGCCCCATGGCCAGGCCCTCGTGGTGGCCTATCTCGCCACCAACCTCCGCAAGTATTTGCCCGGCGGAATTTGGCACCTGGCGGCCCGGGTTGAGTTGTTGCGCAGCCCAACGGCTCCCCTGCAGCAACCCACTTCTGCGGGGCTTGCCCTGTTGGCCGTGCTGCTGGATCCCCTGGTGGCAGCCATCGCAGCCCTCGCCCTGGTGCCTTTGGGGGGCTGGCAAGGCGGTTTGGCCTTGGTTTGCGTGCTGCCCCTGCTGCTGCTCTTGCCCCGTTGGCTGAATCCCCTGGTGGTTCGCCTTGAGCGCAGCAAGGCCGCCGGGCTCGGCCTCACGGATGCGGTGGGGATGGGTGAGGCCTTGGCTGAAGGTCCGCGCTTGAGCGGCTATCCCTGGCAGCTGCTGGCTGTCCAGGCGGTGTTTGTGCTGGTGCGGTTTGGCGGTTTTGCCTGCTGTGTGCAAGCGTTCGATCTCTCCTATGGCCTGGGCTGGGGCGGCTGGTTGGCGGGCTTTGCCTTTGCCTGGACCGCTGGCTTGGTGGTGCCTGGAGCCCCGGGGGGGCTGGGGGTGTTTGAGGCGGTTTTGCTCCTGCGGCTTGGTGTTGCAGTCCCCGAGGCGCCCTTGCTTGCGATCGCCATCAGCTACCGGCTTGTGGTGAGCCTGGCCGACCTGCTTGGCGCCTTCACCGCCCGGCTCGACCAGGGCCCCAAGCCCTAGGAGCAGCTCTTGCTGCGTTTGCAGGCCCGGTAATCCCAGGGGCGGACCAAGCTCTCGCCAATGCCCGGCCCCCAAACCCCCAGCTGGTGGGAGCGGGCAGCTTGTTCGGCTTCGCCGTAGGCCAGGCCATCGCACTGCTGGAGATACTTCCCGTACACGAAGGCATGGCCCTGGCGAACCAGGGCCTGGTTGACGGGCTGGGGGGCACCGGATCGGAACACCTCGGCCACGGTGCGGCCATAGCGATCCGTGGTCTGGACCTTCAAGGTCACCGATGAGCCCGGGGGCGTCAGGGTTTTTAGGGCCGCTTTGGCCCGCGCTCCGGCAGGACCCTGGCTGAGTTCGGGGGCATCAATGCAAGCCAGCCGCACCACCCGCTTGTGGCCCCCATCCAGCACGGTGAGGGTGTCGCCATCGCCGACGCTCAAGACCATGGGTGGGGTCTCCATGCCATGGGCAATGGCAGGACTGGCGGCCAGCGTGAGCACACCAAGGACCACGGCCCTGGCCTTCCCTTTGGCGCCGGCTTGCGAGTTGGTCTTGGCTTGCTTGTTCATGCTGGCGCCCCTTCGCAATTGCCCCTATTGTTGAGAACCCGAGAGGTTGCGTGGTGGCTGATCGAGCTTCAGCTGGTTTGCCACCCGCCCCTGGTAGCCATGGGCTGAAGACCAGTCTTCACGATCGCGGTCAGCGTTTGACCCCCCAGCGCCAGCGTGTGTTGGCCCTGTTTGAGCGGATTGGGGAAGGCAGTCACCTCGGTGCTGAGGAGGTGCACCAAAGGCTTTTGCGTGCCCAAGAGCGGGTGTCCCTCGCCACCGTGTACCGAACCCTCAGGCTTCTGAGCGGCATGGGCCTCCTCCAGGAGCTGGAACTCCCCGAGGGTGGCCGTCGCTTTGAGCTCGCCGGCGATGCCCACCGCGACCACCATCACTTGGTGTGTGTGCGCTGCGGTCGCACCGAAGAATTTGAAAATGCTGAGGTTTTGGAAGCCGGAAACCAGGCTGCTGCTGGTTTTGGCTTCCGGCTTGTGGAGTGTGTGCTGAATGTGCGTGCCCTGTGCCCCAGTTGCACCGCCGCCGAAAGCGCCTAGCGGTTGGGCTTGACGCGCACCGGGACCAACACAGGCTGCATCAGCCCACCACCACCGCCATCGTCATCCGAATCGGCCGTCAGCCAGAACGCCAGGCCGAACAGAGCGACAACCCCGCTAAAGACCAGCAGTTCGACCATGGGATCTCAATCACTCGCCACACGCTAGCGGCCCTGGCCAGGACTGATGTAGCAAAAGCGGCGGTTTCCCCGACCTGGGCAGGTCGGGCCTTAGCCAAAGCCCTTGCCGGAATCCTTAGCGACACAGGCCTGAAGTTGTTTGCGAAGTTTGGCGTGATCCAGGTTCTTGCCAATCAGCACGATCTGGTTCTTGCGTTCGCTGCTCGGCCATTCCGAGTCGTCGATGGAGAAGCGCTTGCCGGCCAGGTGGAACACGTGGCGGCGCTCGCTTTCGTTGAACCAGAGAATTCCTTTGGCTCGGAACACCGAAGCGGGCACCAGATTGTCCAGAAAGTTCTGGAATTTGCGCAGGGCAAAGGGGCCTTCGGCCGCAAACGACAGCGACGTAAATCCCTCAATGGCGAGGTGATCAGGCCCTTGGTGCTCAGCGTGATCATGGCCGTGATCGTGGGAGTGCCCGTGGTCATGGGAATGCGCGTGGCTGTGCCCGTGATCGTGCCCGTGATCGTGCCCGTGATCGTGCCCGTGATCCTCGTGTTCGCAGTGGCCATGGTCGTGGTCGCAATTCTCATGGCTCTGTTGGGCCACGACTTTGTCGCTTTCGAACAACCCCACGCTCAGCAATAGGGGTAAGGGAACCTCCCCTTTTACGGCTCGCAAAATCCGGGCATCGGTTTTGATCGTGCGCAGCTGGTCTTCTAGGGCTGCCAGGCGCTCTTCCTCGACCAGATCGCATTTGTTGAGGAGCAGGATGTCGCTGTAGACGATCTGGGCCCGGGCCACCTCGCCCTCCAGGATCTCATCGCTGAAGTTTTCGGCATCAACCAGGGTGATGATCGAATCCAGGCGGGTTTGGTCGCGTAGATCGCTGCCGAGGAAGGTCATGGCCACCGGCAGGGGATCGGCCAACCCCGTGGTCTCGACCACGAGGTAGTCGACGGGCTCTGGGCGATCGAGGATCCGATAGACGGCCTCGAGTAATTCCCCATTGATCGAGCAGCAGATGCAACCGTTGCTCAGCTCCACCATGTCCTCGCCGGTGGCGACCACCAGGTCGTTGTCGATGCCGATTTCGCCAAACTCATTCACCAGAACGGCCGTTTTGACCCCGTTCTGATTGCTGAGGATGTGGTTCAACAGGGTGGTTTTACCGGCCCCCAAAAAGCCAGTGAGGATGGTCACCGGCAGTCCACTGGGGGCCTGGTCCATCGCAGCAGTGGCGATGGAGCCGGTTTGGTTTTCAGTGCTCTTGCTCATCGGTCACTGAACTGGAATGGGGTCAGCCTAGGAATTGATGGTGGGGAGCACTTTGTGGGCTAGAAGCGGAAGCTGGTTTTCACCAGGGCGCCGAACTGATTGGCACCTCCCTCACTCCCCTGGGGATTGTTCAAGTAGAAGACCGCGGGGGTCACGGAGATGGCATCGCTGAGCTGCCACTGGTACCACCACTCCCAGGCCCACACTCCGGATTCATCCGGGGCGCCATTGCGGGTGGCAGTGGCAAAGCTGGGTTGCCCCACGCCCATGCCAAAGCTGTTGCCCTTGGCCAGAACATCGCTCCACTGCAGCCCCACCATCCACGACTGGCTGGTGCTTAGGTCTCCGCCGGAACTGCTGTTGATGCCATAGCCCGCGCTGATCGAGGGCAGCCAGCCGCTTGTCGCCGGTTGCCAGAAACCGCTAATGGCAAAGGCGTTGGTGTTCACGCCCGCCTCTTCGATTTGGGTGGTGATGAAGGGGGTGGCGCCTGGCACGCCTACGCCTGCTTGTACATAGGAATAGAGGGCGGCAAGGCCCCAGTTGTCCTTGCCATAGCCCAGTTGAACGGTGCTGGTGCCGGCGGAACCACTGGTGAAAAGCCCCGTACTGGAATCGGCAGCGTTGGCGGCCACATAGTTGGCAGTCACGCTCCAGCCACTGCTGTCTTGCCACCAGATGCCAAAACCGGGGCCCAGATTTTTGTTGTAGGCCATTGGCGCTCCGTTCAGGGTGAGCACGTTGAGGATCGTGTCGCTGGGATAGGCGCTGGGCCAAAGGGCGAGCATGTCTTCCTGGCCCACCCGGGCTCCCAGGGTGGCGGTGAACTGCTTGCCAATTGGGAACTGGTAGTAGAGCTTGTCGATGCCGATGGCATCGGGCCCGGAGTCTTCCTGGAAGGCAGTCTCCAGGGTGGATAGGCCCCTGCCAAAAGCATTGTTGTTGCTATCAAAGTTGCCGGCCCGCAGGACCGTGCGCAGCAGGTCTTTGCCTGAGAAGCTGGTATCCAGGTTCAGTTGCAGGTCGTAGTTGAACGACACCTGGGAGCCGGCGGGATTGTTACTCACTCCGCCCACCACCATGGTTGCCAGACCCGAAAGCTTGGTGGTGGTGGAGAACTGATTGGCTTCAAGCACGCCCACGCGGGCATCGAGGCCATCAACGCGGCCCTTGAGCAGGGCCAGTTCTTTTTGAAACTCACTGAGGAGCTTCTTGAGCTCATCGGTGGTTTCGGTGACCCGCTCCAAGCAAGCATTGAGCAGGGCAGCCGCTTCCAAGCGCGAGATGGCGCGGCCCCCTTTGAAACTGCCGTTGGGATAGCCGGCCACGCAGCCGTAGCGCTCAATCAACGTTGAAAGGGCTTGGTAAGACCAGTCGGTGGGTGTCACATCGGCGAACTGGCTGATGCTGGTGACCTGCCCATCGGCCAGGGCGTAACGGTTGACGCCAGAAAGGTTGAGGTCGGCGGCGTGGGAGGCAACCGGGGCAGCCAGGGGCGTGAGCAGGGCGACGACGGAGAGGTTGAGGCGTTGGCGAAGCATGGCCGCTAAGACTTGAAATGGGCAGTCGGGGTTTGGCTTTTGCAAAGACGGCGATCAGCGGATCGCTTCCCACTGGCGAATCAGGTTGCGCTGACTGGCCTTGTCGCAGTGGCCCTGGAGGCTATTCACGATCAGGCACGTGTTGGCCGTCAGCGTGGCGATTAAATCGCTGGAGCTTGAATTGTCCCTGGCCTTGGCCAGGCCGTCGGCCACCAGCGGAGCCTGGGCCAAAGGAACCCCGCTCAAGCTGCTGATGCGTTGTAGGGCTTGGCTGGCAGGTAACTGCTCGGCAAACAGCACAGGTACCTGTTCACTCCTGAGTTGATGGATAACGGCCTGAAAAGCTTGGGGGCGCAGGCTTTGACTGCTGCTCGTGGCATCCACCACCGGCAATTCCCTCAGGCCATAGGCCCGGGCCAGGCTGGCGTAGGCGCGATGGCCCGTGGCCAAGGGCTTAGCCACGGGGATTGTGGCCAATTGCTGGCGGTTCCAGCGGTCGAGGTCTTGGAGCACCGCCTCCATGGCGGTGGCCCGGGCCGCGATCCGGGTGCGGGCCCCAGGCTTGAGCTGCTCTAGATGCTGGGCGACCAACCGCACCATGGCGCTGGCCTGGTTGGGATCGTGCCAAACATGGGGATCCCGATCAGAGGGGTGCTGAGCGTGCCCTTCGCTCTCCTCTGGCTTGCCAGCCAACACCGGGCTATTGGGGACGGCCCGTTCCGCCACGGCTATCGCGTTGGCCTGTTTCGCCATGGCTGGGGTGAGGCCGTAGCCATTGATCAGAATTAATCGGGCTTGGCCGAGCTCCCGGCTCTGTTGCGGTGTGAGTCGAAATTGGTGGGGGTCGTCTCCTGGTTGGAGCAGGCATCCCACCTGTAGGTCGCTTCCCGCCAAGCGTTTGGTGATGTCACACAGCACGCCGTCGGCGGCAATGACGGCGGGTGTTTGCGCTGGACCACAGGCCTGCAATCCCAGGGCCGTGCCCATCAGAACAGCGGCGCCGATGGCCGCAGGCAAGGGATAGGAGCGCGGCAACGGTCGCGAACATTGCCTCGGAATGATAATGGTTCTCAATGTATGGGCCCCGTTACTGTTGGTTTTGGGCCTGAGGGCGGTCGATGTCCCTAAAGGTGAGGCAGCTGAGGGTGCGACGTGGGGCGGAGCTGGTCCTCGATGGGGTGAGCTTTGCCTTGCAGCCGGGAACCCTCACGGCCCTGGTGGGCCCCAACGGTGCAGGCAAGAGCACCTTGCTGCATGCCATTGAGGGCCAGATCCCCCGTGAGAGTGGCTCGATTGACTTCGACGGCACCCCTCTAACGCCGCTGCTGGTGAGGCAGCAGCTGGCCCTGATGCCCCAGCGCGGCGACATTGCCTGGCACTTTCCGATCACGGTGCGGGAGCTGGTGTCCCTTGGCAGGCTCGCGGCGAAGCGCCCAGGTTGCTGCGATGTGGAGGCCGCGCTGCAACGGGTGGGTTTGGCAGCCCTGGCTGAGCGGCGCTTGGACCAACTGTCCGGCGGCCAGCAGCAGCGTGCCCTGCTCGCCCGCACCTTGGTGCAACCGGCCCGGGTGTTGCTCTTGGATGAACCCTGTGCGGCCATCGACCCCCCCTCCCGCTCCGAGTTGCTCAAGGTGATGGGTCAGCTTCGCGATGCCGGCCTCACGCTGCTCGTGACCAGCCACGACTGGGGCAGCGATCTTGATGCCTACGACAGGGTGCTGGTGCTTGATCGCGTGCTGTTGGCCGAGGGCACTCCCCAACAGGTGCGTCAATCCCTCGGCGACCTGCGGGCGGGCAACCACTGCTGTGGCTAACCGCTCTGGCGCTCCTGGCAGGCCCGGCACAACCCAAAGAATTCCAGGGTGTGGAACAGGAGTTGGTAGCCGGAGGTCTGATCCCCATGCAGGTGCACGTCGTGCATGGGGCAGTTCTCTAGGAGCACGGTGGCACCACAGTCGACACAGGTGAGGTGGTGCTCATCGCGCTCGGTGGGGGCAAAGAGGGACTCTCCACTGGGTAGGTGGCGGCAACGGATCAGTCCGCGCTGCTGAAGTTGGCGCAGGTGCCGATACACCGTGGCCAATCCCATCGGTTGGGGTGCCTGACGCAGCAGGGCATGGAGATCCTGGCCGGAGAGTTCGCGGTTGGCCTGGCGGAGTTGCGCCAGCAACTGCTGCTGGCGATCGCTTGAGGCGGCAACCTGGGAGGGCATGGCCTGGCCGACGAAGCGAAGTGAGCTGATCCTATGGAGACACTCTGGTGGCTGCTTCCATTTCTGTTGGCCCTGGTCATCGGCGGTTTGTGTCCCCTGGCGGGAACCTTGTTGCTGGTGCAGCGGCGCCTGTTCCTGGGAAACCTCATTTCCCATGCCGTGTTGCCGGGATTGGCCCTGGCGGTGGCCCTGCGCTTGGACCCGGGTTTGGGAGGGGTAATCAGTGGCCTGGCCGGTGCCCTTTTGGCTGAGCGGTTGAGCCGATCCGATCGGCCTGGCCAGGGTGGAGAAGAGGCCGTGCTCAATACCGTTTTGGCGGGCTTCCTCGGCCTGGGCGTGCTGCTGATTCCCCTGCTTCACATCCAAGTGGATTTGGAGGCCGTTTTGTTTGGCGATCTGTTGGCTGCCCCCCCCCAGGAACTGCTCCGAAGTCTGTTGGCCTTGGCTGCAGTGCTCCTGCTGTTGGCTTTCCGCTACCGCCACTTCGTCTTTATGGGGGTGGATCCCGTAGGCGCCGCCAGTGCCGGCCTACCGGTGAAGCGGCTGCGCCTGTTGCTCACGTTTGTCACCGCCCTGACGGTGGTGGGCGCCATGAGTGCCGTTGGCGTGGTGCTTGTGATCGCCCTGATGGGGGCCCCTGCCCTTGTGGCTCTCGACGGTGCCACCAGCCTGCGCCAGGCCCTGGGCCGCGCCGCCCTCGTGGGGATGGCGCTGAGCGGGGCAGGATTTTTATTGGCGATTCAACCGGCGATCAACCTGCCGCCGGGCCCCCTGATTGGCGTGCTCTGCATGGGCTTTTTGCCCGTTGCTGCCCTTAGGCGGCGCTGAACCAGGCGGGCCTGGCTTCAAAGCAGGCGCCATTGCGTTCGTTTTCGCGGGATTCCACCTTCCAGCAGCAGCTGCGGCCCCCATCCCGCTGGTGCAGCAGGCCATTGGCCCAACCCCACACCAGCTGGGCGCTGGCCTCCATGCCCACGTTGTCCATCACCCGCAGGTCGAGGGCCCCTTGGCCGTGCAGGGCCTGCCATTGCTCGAGGAGGGGGTCGTCGGCATTGACCAAAAAGGTGTGGTCGAATTGGTGGGCGAGCTGGGTCTCCAGGTCTTGCAGGCTGGAGAAATCCACCACGAACCCATTGGCGTCGAGGGCCGTGGCCTGGAACCAGAAGGTGAAGCTGCGGCTGTAGCCGTGCACAAAGCGGCAGTGGCCCTGGTGGCGCCATTGCCGGTGACAGCACGGATAGCCGCTGAAGGTTTTGGAGCAGGTAAAAGCGGCGGTCATCCTGCGGCCAAGCGGGAGATGTTGCGGGAGGATTGGTTCAGATGGACCAAAAGCCCTTGGAGGCATCCTTTCACCCGCTCGATCCCGCCCGGGCCGAGCAGTTCGCCGCTGAGCTCGGCCAGCACCTGCGCTTTAACGAGGCCGGTCTGATTCCCGCCGTGGCCCAGGACTGGCTGGATGGCGCCGTGTTGATGGTGGCCTGGATGAACGCCGAGGCGATTGAGCGCACCCTGGCCACGGGCGAGGTGCACTTCTGGAGCCGCTCCCGCCAGGAGTTGTGGCATAAGGGTGCCACCAGCGGCCAGCTTCAAAAGCTGCGCGGCCTTCGCTACGACTGCGATGCCGATGTGTTGCTGCTCACCATTGAGCAGGCCGGCGCGGGGGCTTGCCACACCGGTGCCCGCAGTTGCTTCTACGAGGAGGGCCCCAAGCCCAGTGCGGGTGGCCCCGCGGCCCTGCCCCCGCCTGCCGATGTGTGCACCGAGCTGGCCCGGGTGATTGAGGGCCGCCGGGATGCGCCTGAGCCGGGCAGTTACACCAACAAGCTGTTTGCCGGAGGTGATAACGCCATTCTCAAAAAAATCGGCGAAGAAAGTGCCGAATTTGTGATGGCCTGCAAGGACGACAACGCCGCCGAGATCGCCGGGGAAGCCGCCGACATCGTGTTCCACATGCAGGTGGCCTTGGCCCACCATGGGGTCAGTTGGCGCCAGGTGCAGGAAGTACTGGCCCAACGGCGGGGCGCACCCCGCCGGAGTTGAGCCCCGGCTGGCGGTAGAGCCAGCCAAGGGTGGCCCGATCCCGGGGGCTGAGCTGCAGCAAGGGCTTGGCTCCAGGCGAAACAGCCATCACATCGCTGGCTTGGTCGCTGTGGCCCCAGAGCCCAAAGGCATGGCCGAGTTCGTGCAGGGCCGTGGCCTGGATCGCCGTTTGGGCTTGCCCGGGGCTGATCGCCACGGTGACCAGCGGTTCGATCTGCCACTGGCCTGATCGCTCCACCTCCACCAGTTCCAGCTCGGCGCGGCCGTGGCTGGCCCGGTTGTTTTGCAGCCGCGGTTTGCGCCGCCAAATCAGGATGTGGGCCTGGCCCGGTTCCTGGGCGCGGCGAATGGGCAGCACCTGCTCCCAGCTGGCCAGGGCGGCATCGACGGCCCCAAGCCAGCGTTGGTCCCAGAGGGCGGCGGCTCCGGTGGTGGCCCCCGGTTCGATCCACACGCACCAGGAGGCCAGGGTCGGCCAGCCGTAGGGGGTGGGTCGCAACCGTTCCCGGTAATCCAAGGGAGGCCCACCGCCTGCGGGGGCGCTGACCGCCGCTTGGAGCGGTGCCGGGGTGATCCCGGGGCCTGGGGGTGGGGGCAAGGGCCTCAGCGCCTCCGGCCTTTGGCATGCGCCCGCACTGCCCGCCCCAAGGCAGAGGGCCAGGCCGATGGCGATCGCCCTGAGTTGCATCAGCCGGGCAAGCCAACCCCGCGGGCCATCAGGGTGGCCAGGAGGGGAATGGTGGCAAAGCCCACCAACTCAATGTTCAAGATCCAGCCCAGCCGCTTGGCCAGGGCTTCGCTCACCTGGGGCAGTTCGCCCTTGCGCAGAGGAATGGCCCAGAGGATGTAGGTGACGGTGGGGTAGAGGGACAGGCCTCCCACGGCGAGGTAAACCCCCACCTTCCACCAGAACAGCGGATTTTCGGTGTAGAACTCGCTGCCCTGGCCGAAATAGAGCACCCGCAGGATGCCGCTTCCCAGCAGGGCAAGGGCGGCGATGCCATAGACCACATCGGTGATCACCATCAAGGTGGCGTCCTGCTTGCTGGGGTTGGCCTTGATCAGGCGCCTCTCCAACACCAGGGCACCGAAGCAGAGCATGAAGCTCAGGTAGTGCACGTAGGCAACCCCGGCTTTCGAGAGCAGGTCGGGGGGGATGGCGGCCAGGCCAGTCATGGAGGAGTTGCAGTGGTGGCAACCGTAATGGGTGAGCCCACACGGGTGAGGCTTTGCTGTCTAAACACCGTCAAGAGATTGGTGGCAAGAGATCAGCACCAACAGATCTGCCTAGATTGTTTGAACTGAATAGGCCAGCTATGCCGAGTGCATTGAGTGCCTATCTCGGTGAGATTGGTCGCTACCAATTGCTGACCCCCGAGCAGGAGCTCACCCTCGGCCGCAAGGTGCAGGCGTTGGTGGTGCTGCAGGAGCGCTGCCAAGACGCCGGAGGGCAAGGCCCTGGTTGTGAGTACGACGTCCTGGAACGGCGCACCATGCGGCTGGGTCAGCGGGCCAGGCAACACATGATCACAGCCAATTTGCGCCTGGTGGTGAACCTTGCCAAGCGCTATCAAAACAAGGGGCTGGATTTGTTGGATTTGATTCAAGAAGGCAGCCTGGGATTGACCAGGGCCGTCGAGAAATACGACCCCACCAGGGGCCATCGTTTTGGTACCTATGCCTATTGGTGGATTCGCCAGGGATTGAATCGGGCCCTCTCGACCCAGAGCCGCGCCATCCGGATCCCCACCAATGTGAATGAACAGCTCACCCGCTTAAGGGCCGCCAGGGCCCGCTTTTTGCAGGCCAATGGCATGGTGCCGAAAGCGTCCCAGCTGGCCCAGCTGTTGCCCATGCCCCTGGACCAGGTGGAGGAGTTGTTGGGTTGTGAGCTGCGCAGCATCAGCGGCTCGGCCTTGCTGGATCTGGTGGCCAGTGATGCCATGGCTCCCATGGAGCTCGCCGAACAGGCCGAGCGCTCGGCTTCGGTGTGGATGCTCCTGGACCACTCCACCATGACGGCGAAGGAGCGCCGGGTGGTGGTGCTGCACTTTGGTTTGGATGGCGGCAACGATTCGCGGACTTTGGCCCAGGTGGCGCGGGAGCTCGATTGCAGCCGGGAGTACTGCCGCCAGGTGGTGCAACGGTCGCTGGTGAAGCTGCGAAGCAGGGGTGTTGAAACCGGCTTGATCGAAGCCGTTTAGGCGTCAGGCTGGAGGTATCCGTGGTCTTGCCCCTGTGACGTCCCCTGGTCAGGCTGAACCCCTTCACGCCGAAGTGCTGGAAAGCACCGTGGTCGACGAGGCCCTGTTGCTGCGTTTGCTGCGCCGGGCCGGTCGCCTGGTGGCCCGGCCCGCCTTGGAATGCCTTGAATTGGTCTTGGATCCCCAGACTCCCTATCCGATCAAAGCCACCGTGCTCGCAGCGTTGGTGTACTTGATGGTGCCCCTGGATTTGATCCCTGATTTCATCCCGGCGGCGGGCTTCAGCGATGATCTGGTGGCTCTTACAACGTTGTTGGGTCTTTGTGCCCGTCATCGCACCCCGGAGATTCGCCTTCGTGCCCAACGCAAACTGGATCGGTGGTTTCCCCTTGGCCGCTGATTTGCTTGGTTTTTGATCCTGATGTCGACGTCCAGCCTCTCCAGCGACCAGCTGGATGACCTCCAATCCTTCTTGAAGGATTGGTTGCGCCACACGGGTCGTACCCAGGCCGATTTGCGGCGGGCCCTGCAGGCAAGTTCGATTCGCATGCCCGTGCTGCTCGAGGAGCTCAACCGCACCTACAGCCGCAGCGGCTTGGATGGTTTGGCCCAGCAGCTTTGTGGCATTGAAGAGCTTTGGCAGCATGAAGACGGCTGGCCCGCCGGAACGGCTGGTGAAGCCTCAGCTGCCCCTGGGCGCATCAGCCTTAATGATTCCCTGGGGCAATTGGATTTGCTTCTGGAGGAAATTCGCTTGGATCAGGCCTCCTAATTCCCAGACCCAGGCAAAGTGGGGTCAACGATCCATTCCCTCCATGCGTTTGCGTGCCTTGCTGATGGCAACTGCCCTTCTGGCGGCCGTTGGGCCCCAGCCGGTGCGGGCCCAGGCCCAACGGTTTCTCTGGAGCCCGGGCCCATCCGTTGGACCTGAAACCAAAGTCGAGCCCACCAATTGCGTGATGGGTGCAGATGGTTCGATTACCTGCAACACCCGCCTGGTGAATCCGCCCAGCGACACCAAGGCCAAGGCCCAGCTCGATGGCTTCAACAACTGATTGCGATCACCTTGATTCTCGCCAGCTGATCTGATGAAGCGCCTGCGTCGCGTTTGGAATGACGTGCAGTTCTTGGAGTTCATCGATCGTGGGGAGCAGCAGCTCGCCAAGGTGCTGAGCCTGGTGTTGGTGGTGGTGATGGTGGCTGCGACCCTGCAGTTGATCTGGCAAGTGGGTTGGGCCCTCACCACACCATCCACTCCCTGGATGTCTTCGAGGCTGATTCAGGTCTTGGGGGATCTCCTCACCTTGATGATTGCCCTGGAGGTCCTCCAGAACATCACCTCCTACCTGCGCCGCCATGTGGTGCAGATTGAATTGGTGCTGCTCACCGCCATGACGGCCGTCGCTCGGAAGGTGATTGTCATGCCCCAGGGCAACGACAAACCGGAATTATTGGCGGGCTTGGGATTGGCGGTGCTCGCCTTGGGCGGGGCCTTTTGGCTGGTGCGCACGGTCAACCTGCGTCAGCCGGCGGCCAGAACAGGGCCAGCCAAACGCAGCCCGGAGCTGGATCCGTTGACACCACCCGATGGCGCCGACCGGCGCTGATCAAGAGACAGTCGCCCTGGCTGAGTTGGCGTGGCACCGCTTCATCGGCGAACTGCAACTGGGCGCTGCCCTGCAGCAGCACAACCCATTCATGCTCGCTTTGGCAGTACCAGAAGTCCGGGGGGCTCAAGGACTGGCAGGAGTGAATCCGCTCCAGTCGCAAGCCTGGTTGTTCGATTAACACCGTGGTGGTTTCTTGCCCCGCCATCGGCCAGGGGCCAGAGAGCAGATTGCTGTCGCCATGGCGCTCAGCCTCCGAGGTCCCCCCGGTGGCGTTTGGGGACGCCGCTTCTCCCCAACGCCTGCCAATGTCAAAGCCATGGCGGCTGGCTAGATGCACCACCTCGTGGTGCTGGCTGCAGCCTTGGAGTTGCTGACGCAGCTCCGGGTTGGCTTCGCTGAGGGCTACGAAGGCATTGAGCTGCCGCACCTTCTCAAGGAATTGCTGGAGTTGGGCTTCGGCCATGGCTTAGGGGAGGGGCTTGATCATGCGCCAGCGGATGAAGAACACCCCGGCAAATCGCACCTCTTCCTGGGCCTCAACCTGCCAGCCCAACTTGGTCAGTAGGGGCCGAGAAAGCTGGCTGGCTTCGGTGCGCAATTGGCGGCAGCCGGCTTCGCGGGCATGGTTTTCGAGGGCTCCCAGGATGGCGCCACTGCGACCTTGGCGGCAGGAACGGCCACGGCAATAGAGCAAGGAAAGCCGATCGATGGGGCAGAGAATTCCGAAGGCTTCGATGCTCTCCTGACCAGGGCCACGGCAACTGGCAAGGCCATAACCATGGGTCAGGGCTTGGTCAATGGCGTCGCTCTGATAGCCATGGTCTGCCCAGGCGTGAAGTTGGACGTTTGAATACAACCCAGCGGCCTGGCTGGTGACCGCATCGTGATACACCTCGGCTAATGCATCTCGATCGCCGGATTGGAGGAGACGGATCGTATCCATGGCGACGGGGATGCCACTTGAAGCGTTCTATCACCCCCTCGGAGTTGTGCATGCAGGGAACGGTGAATTTGTTCCGGCGGATTTGGCTGGTTAGTGCTTCCCAAATACAGCTGATGGTGTATCTTTCGCTATGTAATCGCTGGGTCCACCCCTAAACGCAATGCTTATTGGTTCTGAACTTCTGGCCAAGGTCAAAGAGCTTGGTGACGTCAGTAAGTCGGATATCGTCCGTACCTGCGGCTATGTGTCCGGCAAGAAAGATGGAGGCGAGCGCCTCAATTTCACCGCTTTCTATGAAGCCCTGCTCGAGGCCAAGGGTGTCGACCTGGGTGGCTCTGGCAAGGTTGGTAAAGGCGGTCGCAAGCTCAGCTACGTGGCCACCGTTCAAGGCAACGGCAACCTGTTGATCGGCAAGGCCTACACCGCCATGCTCGATCTCAAGCCCGGCGATGAATTTGAAATCAAGCTCGGCCGTAAGCAGATTCGCTTGATCCCCGCCGGCGCGCCTGACGAAGACGAAGAGTGATTTCAGCTTTGATGTCGTTTGGGGCCCCGGCATTGCCGGGGCTTTTTTCATGGTTTCAGAAGGTGATGGCTTGGCCCACTTAGAGGTTCACAACGTCCCCGAGTTCCTCGGCGAGGTGGGCGTAATCCCGTGGATTGCAGGAGAGGAGCACGATTTGAATCCCAGCTTCGCTGCCCTTCCGTAACATCGCGCCCAGCCCAGAGAGGCGCTCGGGATCGCTATTGGTGAAGGCGTCATCAAACACCAGGGGCAAGCTGTTGTCGTAGGCCGGTTGCAGGACTTCGGCCATGGCCAGCCGTAGGGCCGCCGCTAACTGTTCGCGCATTCCACCACTGAGTTCTTCAAACTCAAAGCACTGCTCGCCCTGTTGCAGTTGCAGTGCACCAAACCCAGCCTTGGGATCGAAGCCCAAGGAAACCTGCTGGGGGGTTGGTTCTAAATCCGTGAGATAGCGACCAATGGCTTGGCCTAAAGGTTCGCTGTAGCGCTCGGCAATCTCCCGCCTGGCCTGGTGCAACAGCGTCTGTAGCAGCGCCCAGGCATCGGCCTGTTGGTGAATACGCCCGCGGTCGGCTTCTCTAGATTCGAGTTCAGCCTGCCGTTGCGCTACTTCGGCTTGGGGATCGATGGCGCTCAGGCTCAAACAAAGCTGCTCGTTGTGTCCCTTGGCGGTGAGCAGGTTGTCTTTTTCGGCATCCAGCAACTGGCTGCGTTGGTCGAGGTTTATCGCGTCTGGGCCTCTGACAGAGATGGGGTTTTGGTGGCGTTGGCTTTCAAGGGCTTCGATGGCTTGATCGTGCTGGGCCAGTTGCTCTTGGAGTTCTTGCAGTTGGTGGGCAAGGGCTTCGGCCTTGCCATGGTTGTGCTCCAGCAGTAGGCGCCGTTCCTCCAGGGCAAAGAGCCCACCCGCCAATTGCTCCAGGCTGGTTTCCAGGGCCCTTTGGCTGGCCCGGCGCTGCTCAAGCTGGTGTTGGGCCTGGTGCACGTTGTGCTCGAGACCCTGCTGATCGCGCCCCAGCTGCTGGCTGGCCCCGCGCAGCTGCTCGAGCCAGGCTTCGAGTTGATCGCGGCCGGTGGGAAGGTCTTGGCTGGTTTGGAGTTGGGCCTGCAGCTCTGCATGGCGGCCCAGGGCTTGCTCAAAGCGCAGGCGCCTGGGTTCCAGTTCAGCCAGTTGGGCATCGAGTTTGGCCCAGGGAATGGCTGAAGCGGCTTGGCGCAGGCGCTTCAGCTCGGCTTCGAGGATCTGGCGTCGTTGGGCAAGGGGTTCGGCGGCATCGCTACTGGCGACGCCGAGTTGCCCTTGCAGTTGTTGCAACTGCTGGTGGCAGAGGTCCCTTTGTTGTTCGGCATTGGCGGTGGCGTCGCCGCCTCCAGGGCTGATGCGCAGGCGAACGCCTGGGCCGATGGCCAACTCTTCGGCGCGGCTGAGCTGCACCGACCGACCGGCCACCAGCTCTTGGCCGCCGAGGGTCACCGGTCGGTCGGTTTCAAGCACCATCAGCTGGGTGGCCATGGCTTGGCAGCGCGCCTGGGCCTGGGCGAGGCGTTGCTCGCCTTGGCGGAGGGCCCTCACCTGCTCACTGCCGATCGCAGGAAGGGCAGCGAGTTCGGCCTTCCATTGTTCGGCCTCCTGTTGCAGTTGGCTGAATTGATCCTTGTGGGCCTGAAGCTGCTGGGCTTCCCGATCCAAGTTGTCGAGGGCGAGGAGGTGCTGGGCCAGCTGCTGCCGCTCTTGGTTGCTGCGGGCCTGGGCTTGGAGTGACTCCAGGGCTCGACGCTGGTGAACCAGGGCTTGGTCTTGCTGCTGCAGGTCCTGCTGGCTGGTTTGCAACTGGCGTTGCTGATCGCTTTGGCTGCTGCGCTGGCTGGTGAGTTGGAGCTCCAGGTTGTGCAGGCTTTGCTGGGCTTGGCGGAGTGCTTCCCACTGTTGGCGGATGGGCTTGGCTTCAGCCCGCCGCAGCTGGAGGGTGGCGTCCAGTTGCCGTTGGGCCGCCAGCGCCGGGCGCTCCTGCTCGTCAATCTCCTTGAGGCGAAGCCCAATGGCCTGCAGCTCCTCCATGGCCGTTTCCAGGCTCGCTTGGCGCTCCAGGGCTTGCCCCAGCTGGCCCTGGGCTTCCTTGACCCGCTCCTGGGCCTGGGCCAAGGGGCCACCGGCCTTCACCTTGCCGGTGGCGGTGAACAGGCCATCGAGGTGCTGCTGAATCCGCTCGTCAACGAGGCGATCGAGGGGGGATTCCAAGGTGGCCGTTGGCCCCTGCTGTTGGAGTTGCTGCACCAACCGCTCCAGGTCGTAGGCCGCGCCCGGCCCGCTGAGCAGGTTGCTGCCCGCCTCCCCTTGGCGCACCCAGAGATGGGCCCAGCGCTGGGGGAGTTGGCCGATGCGTCGCCCTTCGATGGCCCCATCCACCCCGAGCAGGGCGGCGAGCCGCTCTTCGGCGGCGGCACCGCTGAGGGCAACGCCGCTGGTGTTGCTGAGTTGGCAGGTGCCACTGGCTCCGGAAAAGCGTTTGCGCAGCTGCCAGGTGCTGCCGCCTGCCTCGAAGCCAATCTCCACCTCCGGTAGCCCGCTGTGGAGCCTCGAGCGCAGCTCCTCCACCCCCCTGCCGGTGGCCGTGGCCTTGAGAAAGAGGCCCTTGTGCAGGGCTTCCACCAGGGTGCTTTTGCCCGCCTCATTGGGGCCGCCAACCAGGGTGAAGCGGGGATGGAAGGAGAGCTGGAGGAGTTTGTGTTGGCGCACCTGGCGCAACACCGCATGGCGTAACCGCATGGCTAAGGGGCTGCCGCAGCATCGGCCAGCTGCACGGCCCGGTAGAGCTCGCTGAGGGCCAACCGGGCTGTGGCTGGGTCTATCTCTGGGGCTATTTCTGGATGCCTGCCTGGATCGGGGGAGGAGTTTTGCAGCATGGCGGCCAAGTGGCTGGCCACCTGGGCGATCAAGGGATCGCCGGGCCGCTGGGTGAGTTGGGCCAATTCCTCCCTGCCCGGGGCGGCATCGCAGCCTCCCCGCAGCTTGAGCCGCAACAGCTGGGCCTCCAGCCGTTCCAGCAGGCCTTCGTAGGACCGGTGGCCCGCCAGGCTCAAACTGCCCGAAACCTCCAGCAGCAGCAGGTCGGCACCGATGCGGCCGGCCAGCAGCCCCTCCAGGTGCTCCTCCAATCGATCGAGATCGCTGTCGGCCTGGAAGCTGAAGCGCAGCGGATGCCAGCCCAGGCCGCCGGTGGCTAGGGGCTGCAGTTTGGGGGGCTCACCGCGGCGCAGCTCCACCTGCAGCACCTGGCCGGCTTGGTAGTCGGGCGACCTGGGGAAGCGGTCGGGCTCCAGGGTGCCGCTGTACCAAGCCTTGGCCGACACCTGCTTGAGGCCATGCCAATCGCCAAGGGCGATGTAATCGACGGCGTCGAGCCAGGCGCCATCGAGGCGCAGGCGGTTGTTGGCGCTGGCGGGGGCATCGAGATCCTCGGCGCCAAAACCCTGCACGGATCCGTGGGCGATCACGAGCCGGGGTTTGTCAGCGGGCAACCCATCCCAATCCACTTGGTTGAGCCAGTTGCAGGGATCCACGCTGTCGCTGCGCCGGAGCAGGGGGCAGGGCAGCACCACGAGGGACTCCAGCTCCACAACCTTGCGCTCAAGCAGCACCTGCAGGTTGGGGGCGCGGCGGCCTTGCTCCGCTTGGAAAAAGGAGCTGTGCCAAACCGTGCCTGGGGCCCCATGGTCGTGGTTGCCGGGGATTACCAGCACGGGGCAGGGGATGGCGCCAATGGCAGCGCAGACGCTGCTCACATCCGAGCTGCTGGGGGTGGGGGAATCAAACAAATCCCCAGCCACCACTACCACCTGCACCGCCTGCTGGCGGGCGTGGTCGGCCAGCCGACCAATCGCTTCGAGGCGCACCTGGCGCAGCCGGGCCCGCTTATCGGGATCCAGCACCCGGGCATAGGGCTTGCCGATTTGCCAATCGGCGCTGTGCAACAACCGGATGGGCGAGGAAGCAGCCAGAACTGGCTCAGCGGCGAAGGCTCCCTGTTTAGCGCCCGCACCAGCAAACTGGACACTCCCTTCGCCCGCTCCACCAGGTGCCCAAGTTGGTTACACGGTTTTTGTTGATGCCGTTGGTGTTGTTGGCCCTGGTGGTGCTGGTGTTTTGGCCCCGGGCAGCCTGGGCGGAAGAGATCTCGGGCGGCGCGTCGGGCGGGGTGTCGGGCGTGCAGTTGTTCCAGAACCACTGCGCCGGGTGCCACGTGAACGGGGGCAACATCCTGCGCCGCAGCAAAACCCTGAAGTTGGCAGCACTTGAGGCCAACGGGATCACCAGCCCCGGGGCAATCGCCACCATTGCGGCGCAAGGCCGCGGCCAGATGTCTGGGTATGAAGCCGTGCTGGGGGATGGCGGCGCTGAGGCCGTAGCCGCCTATGTGTGGGCCCAGGCCCAGGCCGGTTGGCCGAAGGCCTAGAAGGCCTGGATCCAGGGGTAGACCGCCACGGCGGTCCAGATGCCCTCGCGCGAATAGATATCGCCTTTCACCAGGGCTTCCACCGCCGCTTGATCCCCGGCCTCGAAGATGCCAAACACGTGGGTGCTCCCCTCCGTGGGCCCCAGGGTTACCAAGGTGCCCGCCTCTTTGAGGGCCTGGAGCCCAGCCAGATGGGCTTCGCGAAAGGGGGCGCGTTTTTCGAGGGCGTTCTCGCAGTAGGTGCCCCAAAGAACGAACTTGGCCATGGACTCCAATCGGCCTGTAGGCCTGCACACAAGGGTGAACCTAGGGCCTGGTTTTCGGCGCCCAAGCCTGGTAGAAGGGGGGAAGTGGGCTGTTGGTTATGGGATTCCGTTCGATGCTGCTTGTCTCGATGGCCTTGGTGGCTGGAGCCCCCATGGGGGCCCATGCCGGCGACAACATGATGGATCAAATGGTTCGTAAGTATTGCCTGCAAGCGGTGAGCAAGGAGGTGGCTGATTCCGGCAAGCCGGCCCCGGTTGGCATGGAGCCGTTCACCTGCGATTGCGTTGTGCAACAGCTGAAACTGAAGCAAACCATCGATTCGGCCAAGGTGATCTGTAAGGCCAAGACCACCGAGAAATTCGGGGTTTGAGTCGAGCCCAATGATGGAGATCCCTGGGCCAGTTCCCCAGGCCGCAAGCTCCTTGGATCGGGTGCTGAAGCCTGTTATTGCCCAGCTGGGTGGCTGGGTGAGGGCCACCCCTGGAACCCTCTCCCTGGCCCAGGGCATGGTGGGCTGGAGCCCGCCTGATGGGGTGGTGAGCGCCCTGGCGGCGGCGCTCCAAGACCCTGATCCGAGCCTGCATCGCTATGGAGCTGTGCAAGGGGAACCCCCTTTGCTGGACGCCATCCAGCGCCATCTCGGCATGCACCACCATCTCGATTTGGCGGGCTCCACGTTGTGGGTCACGGCCGGCAGCAACATGGCCTTCTCGGCGATGGCCCAGGTGATCTGTGGGGCCGGAGCAGCCGAAGCCGCTGAGGTGATCCTGCCGCTGCCTTACTACTTCAACCACGTGATGGCGATCCAGCTGGCGGGTGGCCTGCCGGTGCCCGTGGATGCGGGTTTGATTCCTGACCTGGATCGCTTAGAGGCAGCGATTACGCCCCGCACCCGGGCGATCGTCACCGTGTCGCCCAACAACCCCAGTGGGGTGGTGATCCCCCAGCGGGTGCTGGCAGGGATTAATGCCCTTTGTGCCCAGAGGGGGTTGTTTCACATCAGCGATGAGGCCTATGGCGCTTTTGTGTATGGCGGTGAGCCCCATTGGAGCCCGGGATCGGCTAGTGGCAGCAGTGCCCACACCATCTCGCTCCATTCCCTATCCAAGGCCTATGGCATGGCGGGCTGGCGGGTTGGCTACATGGCCGCCCCCGAGCAGCTCACGGCGGCCTTGGCCAAGGTGCAGGACACGGTGTTGATTTGTCCGCCGGTGCCGATTCAGCTGGCGGCGGTGGCGGCTTTGCAGGCGGGCCCGGCCTGGGTGGCGCCAAGGGTTGGGGCATTGGCTGACCGCCGCCGGCAACTGCTCGCGGCCGTGGCTGAGCACCAGGCCAAGGGTCTGCCGGTGCGCTTACTCGCCGAACCGGATGGGGCGTTTTACGCCCTCCTGCAGATCACGGCAGGGCGAGGGCAGCTGGACGCCGACACCTTGATGCGTCGCTTGGTCTTGGAGCACCGGGTGGCGGCGGTGAGTGGGGCCAGCTTTGGACTCCATGGCGCTAGCCATGGCTTGGTGTTGCGCTTGAGCTACGGCTTGCTGGATGGGGCTGATTTGGCGGAGGCGTTGCGGCGGCTGTTCTTTGGCATTGCGGCGATCCTGAATGGGGCCTAGGGGTTGCGGCGAAAGATCAGGGTGCGGTTGTTGGCTGGCATCACCACATCGGCCACAGGATTGAGCCCCAGGTCCTGGGCCTGTTCGCTGATGGTCACCGCATCGCGCACCCCCATGGCTGGATCGAGGCTGCGCAGGTGCAGGTCAAAGTCAACGTTGCTCGCCGCCGTGGGGATGCCGTGGTCGCAGAAGGGGCCGTAAAGCAGCAGGAGCCCCCCTGGAACCAGCACTCCAGCGGCACCCACGAGCAGATCCGGCACGGAGGAGGCCGGCATGATGTGGGTGGTGTTGGCGGTGAACACCGCATCAAAGCGTTGATCGGGCCAATCGATGGGTGCGCTGACATCAAGCGCGATTGGCATCAGGATTTGGGAGCCAGGGGCTAGGCCAGAGCCCCCTTCCAGGGCGATGCGCTCGCGGAGGCCGGCCAGATTGGCGTTCAACTCACTGGTTTGCCAAGCCAATCCGGCCATGGATTGGGCAAAAAACACGGCGTGTTGACCGCTGCCAGACCCCACCTCGAGCACCTGGGCCGCTGGCGGCAGCCAATCCTGCAGAACGGCCAGGATGGCTTCTTTGTTGCGCTCGCAAGCGGCAGAAAACAGCATGGGTTGGGAGGTGGCCCTAACGGTCCAGTTCTAGAGATCCAGTCCTAGAGATCCATACCCTGGCGAAGCTCGGCGCAGAAATGGCCGGCTGCCGAGGCCACCGCGTCTGGATTACCACCGCTGGCATGGGCGGCGGCCATCACCTTCACCAGGGCGCTGCCCACGATGGCGCCATCGGCACCCCAGTCGCGCACTTGCCTGGCTTGCTCGGGGCCGGAAATGCCAAAACCCACGGCCACCGGTGTGGGGCCTTGGCCCTTGAGCTGACCCACCAGGGCTCCCACCCGGGTATCCAGGTTGGTGCGCACCCCGGTGACGCCGGTCACACTCACGAGGTAGGTGAAGCCGCGGCTGGCGGCATGAATCCGGGCCATGCGTTCGGCTGGGGTGGTGGGAGCCACCAGCAGCACCAGATCCAGCCCATGGCTTGCGGCGATCTGGGAGAGCTTTTCGCCTTCCTCCAAGGGGAGATCGGGCACCACCAATCCGGCGGCTCCGGCCGCGGCGGCATCGCGGCAGAAGGTGTCCATGCCCCGGTTGAGCAGGGGGTTGCTGTAGGTGAACAGCACCACCGGCATGGTGAGCTCGCCTTTGAGGCTGGTGAGCATCTCCAGCACCTTTGCGGGGGTGGTGGCGGCGGCGAGGGCGCGGCTTGCGGCGGCCTGGATCACCGGACCATCCGCCAAGGGATCGCTGTAGGGAATGCCGAGCTCCACCATGTCGGCGCCATGGGCTTGGAGGGCGAGCAAGGTGGCCCGGGTGGTGGCCAGATCCGGATCGCCGGCCATCAGGAACGGCATCAGGGCGCAGCGGCCTTGCTGGCGCAGATCGCTGAAGCGCTGCTGAATCGGGGTGGCAACGGCAGACACAGCGCTCATTGGGGCTCGCGAAGAGGTGAGCCTATGCGGCGCTCTCTGGGTTGGCCGAGGTGTCCGACTCCAGTTGGCCCGTTTCCCTCAGGAGCCGCTCTTGCTCCTCGGGGCTGAGGGCATCGAATTTGGCCTGCAGCTGTTCGTTGGTCAGGGTGTCGTAGGCCTCGCGGTAGGTGCGCCGCTGCTGCATGTAGGTCATGTTGCCGGTGAGGGCCCGGAACAGATACGTGCTGGTCCAGCCCAGCACCAGCACCGTGAGTACCGCTGAGGTGGCGATGCCTGCAGAAAAGCCTTCCAGCCCGTTGGCCTGGAACACGGCGTAGCCAATGCCGCCGAGGGCAAAGACGCCCAGCCCGAGGAGGATGGCCTGTGCGCGGGTCACCTAGGTGACCTTGCCATGGCCGGCCATGCGCAGGTTGATGAACGGGGCAAACAGAATCAGTCCAGGGAAAAACAGGAACACCAGCCCGTAGACGCCTACGCGTTCAAATTTGCCCATCACGGTCCAGCGCTTGACCATCCAGGCGTACAGCGCCAAGGGCACCGCCACCAGGTAGGTACCACCGAGAACCACGTAGGCCGCTAGTACCAGCAGGGTTTCCTGGCTGATCGAATTCAGGAACCCAGGCAGGGGCACGGCTGACAACGGCGTGGATGGTTCGAATTTAGGATGCCTTGGCCAGGGGGCATGGCGAAATTGGTAGACGCAGCGGACTTAAAATCCGCAGGCCGCAAGGCTGTGGGGGTTCAAGTCCCCCTGCCCCCATCGTTTTCTGGAATACAGCTACTATCTGGTTGTTAGGCCAAAATCCGCACGCCCTGCGCGTCAAGACCTGCGGTAGGCCCAATCTCCTCAGAATCTTTCCCGGAAGGGTTTGCTGTCTCTGCGGTGCGTTTTCATAGTTCTCACTGTTGTCATGTCGTTTCGTTTTCCTTTTTTTGTGCTGCGCCAGCGTCAAGCCCTCGCCAGCTCCTCCAAGCCCAGTTTCCCGAGTTGTTCCCTGGCTGCAAAGCCCCTAGCTGCTAAGGCCAGTGGCCCGATTACCTGGGAGGAGTTGCTCGGCCAGCGTTGAGCCGATTCGATCTGGAATTAACGGCGATCGGATTGGCCGGATCCCGGCTCCATTCGATCCAGGAGCCGCAGTAGTTGACGAGATGGGCTCGATCCCAGCCCATTAGGTGAAGGGCAAAGATTGCCGTGGTGGTGCGCACGCCGGATTGGCAGTAGAAGATGTGTCGCTGGGCGGGATCGAGCCCATGGCTTGAGATGGCGGCGCTGATGGCCTCCGGAGAACGAAAGGCAGTCCCTTGGTCACCGCTGTGGCGAAAGGCTTTCCAGCTCAAAAACGTGCTCCAGGGAATGCGGCCGGCCCGCTTGGCACCCCACTTGCGTTTGGCTCCGCTCCATTCTTCTGGTTCGCGGGTATCCCAGAGGTGCAGGTTTGGGTTGCTTTGGGCTGAGCGCACCAGCTGGGTGTCGGCGATCCCAAGGCCCAATCCCCCACGGGCTGTGAAGTTGCCAGGGCGGCGTGGTTGCCCTGTGGGCCCCCGCTCGATTGGCAACCCGGCCGATCGCCAGGCCTGCAGCCCCCCATTCAGCACCCGCACATCGGTTTTGCCGTGGTGGTGAAAGGCCCACCACAGATAGGTGGCGTCGTAGCGGGTATCAACGACAACCACCTGGGAGTCGTTGTTGATGCCCAGGCCTTGGGCCCATCGTTCAAAGGCTATTTGGTTCAGCAGCATGCCAGCCACTGGCTGCTTACCGGTAACTGATTGCTTTAAATCCGTTCTCCAAATCTGTTGGGAGGTTGGGAGGTGCTGTAGCCAATGAAGCCATCTCGGCACCATCTGCAGAACAACCAGCTTGGGGTTGGCCCGAACGATCAAATTGTTCAACTCCCCAACTTCGATCAAGGCGTCGCCTCGCGAGTAGGACTTGGTTGGGTTGGTTGACATTGCAATGGGGCCATCATGACGGCCCTTCAAGGATGCGATTTTTTGCTCTGATGGGCCAAACTTCAGATTCTCATCTAAGTATTTGGAATGTATCTATAGGCCAAACCAACGGCAGATCAGAAATGGAACAATCAATGCGAGGCCAATGGTTAGAGGTGCGCCGTAGCGAGTCATGTCGAGGAATCGATAGCGACCTGGCCCGTAAACCATCAGATTTGTTTGGTATCCGATTGGAGTTAGGAAGCTCTGGCTGGCTGCAATTGTGATGGCATAAATGAATGCCATCGGTGGTAGGCCTAGTCCTGTTGCAATCGCTGTGGCAATGGGCATCAAGAGCACCACTGTTGTCCCGTTGCTAAGGGCTTCTGTGAAAAGCTGCGCCAATACAAATACTGCTAGCAAAATGGCGTAATTCGGCCATCCTTTCATGGTGTGCAGAAGATCGGTAGCCAGCGCTTCCGCAAGACCAGTTTTTTGCATTGCAGCACTGAAGCAGGACAGAGATCCCAGTAAGATGATTACGTCCCACCGAATCGAACGCTGCAGTTCACCTGGCCTAAGGCATCCTGTTGCCACCATGATCACCATGGCGAGCAAAACTGCGGCCATTAAGTTGATAATCTTGAATAAAGGTAGAATGATGACTAGTGCGGCGACGATTACTGCTACCCATTTACGGTTTGTAGTTGGCATGTCTTTCTCAAGCTCGTCAAGTACCACAAGGTCATTGTTTGCTTGCATGCCTCTAATGGCATCGAGAGGAGCCTGAATTAGGAGTACGTCTCCAGCTTGTAGAACAACGCGGCCGAGGAGTTCGCGAAGAACCTGGTTCCCTCGGCGAATGGCTAGAAGTGTTCCGTTGTAGCGTTGTCGAAAGCGGAGTTCACGTACGCTGGTTCCTGTAATTGAAGAGCCATTGGGGAGTAGGACTTCCACAACCCGCATTGGAGAATTTGGACTGCCGGCCAACTCGCGCAGATCATCATTGCTATCCCCTGCCGCAGCAAGGGAAACGGTATGTTCTTGCTGTAGGCGTAAGAGGTTTTCCTTATTGCATCTCAGCATTAAGCGGTCACCTGAAGCCAGGCTGATATCGGCTAGGGGTGCACTGAATGTTTGGCTGCCTCGATGCAGTTCGAGTACGTCTACATCAAAACGCCTCTGAAGTCTGCTGTTATGTAGAGATTGACCGATCAGTTCTGATCCTTCTGGAATCAAGACGTCTGTCAGATAGCCCTCTCGTTCGAGTCCACCGAGCAGATCATTGCTATCCAGGCCACGATCAGGAAGCAGTCGATCTGAGGCCCACACCATGTACAAACTACCGAGGAGCCACACCGGAATCCCAATTGCCGTGAAGCTGAACAAATCGAGTGAACCAAATCCCAGCTGACGGCTTACATCGCTGGCTAGTAAGTTGGTGGAGGTTCCTAAAAGTGTGATTGTGCCACCCAGCACTGTCGCAAACGAAAGCGGCAGAAGCACTTTTGATGGTGAAATCCCACGGCGGTGGCACCAGCTTTCCATTACGGGAAGTAGGGTCGCGACGATTGGGGTGTTAGGAATAAAGCCAGAAATAGGAGCTACGACGCCAACCAGCAAGGCAATCATTCGCCGCGGGCTTCTGATTGCATCGCTGCCAATCAATGCTCTTAAGCGGTCTAGGCCACCGCTTCGGAAGAGGCCTGCAGAAACCGCAAAGAGCCCCATCAATGTGATCAATGCAGGACTACCAAATCCTTGGACGGCCTCGTCTGGTTTAAGGACCTTGAAGGTCACCAGAAGGGCTGCCGCCAGCAAAGCGGTCACCTCAGGGGCAAGCCATCCGGTCACAAACAGCACGATAGAAATGGCGAAGATCGCCAAGGTGATGAACCCTGCTGGCTGCTGCGCAACCAAAAGAAACTCGTGCATCCAGAAGACAGCCCCTTCAGGAACTATACCACGGTATGCGCATCGGGAATTGCGGGTTTTAGGTCAGCGGGCCTGCCTTGCGGCGTTGGATTGGCTGTTGTCGCTCGGCTGGAGCTTGATTCAGATGAAGTACATCGCGGAATCCCTGGTTTTGTTGTCCCGTTGCGCGATCAGGGTTTCCAGGGTCGTGCTCTGAAGAAGGGATTGCCGGGCGAGCTCGAGTTGCTGGTCGAGGTCGTGAAGCACAGCAAATTCAGGGGTTTGGCGTCGCCCTTCTGAAGACTCATGGGCGCTCCCCTCGAGGCACGCCACCACGTCGGCAACGCTTATGGCTGCAGGGGGTTTCGCCAGTTGGTAGCCCCCTTTGGGGCCGCGAATGCTGTGGAGAATGCCACCGCGACGCAGGCTGGTGAGCATCTGTTCGAGATAGCGATCGGGAATGGTTTGCCGGGCGGCAATCTCGGCCACTTGCGTCACGCCACCCGTGCCGTATTTGGCGGCAATTTCGATCAAGGCAACCAGCCCATATTCTGTTTTGGCACTGAAAGCCAAGGTCGCCCGTCATGTGGAGATCAGGTTACCCTTAAACCCCACCTACGAGCTTGGGAATTGGTCCCTGCTGGGGCTTGCCGCCGAACAGTTGTTTCATCACCCCCCTCGGTTCATGTGTGAACTGCTGGCCTTGAGTGCCAATACCCCTACCGATATGCGTTTTTCCTTCCGCGGCCTCACCCGCCGCGGCGGGGCCACGGGGGAGCATGCCGATGGCTGGGGGTTGGCGAGCTTTGATCCCCAGGGCGGCGGCCTGAGGGTGATTCGAGAAGAGAGCGCAGCGGCGTTCTCCCCCTTGGCGGCCCAGATGGCCGAGCACGATCTCAAGGCCCTCTATTCCCTGGCCCATATCCGCAAGGCCACCCAGGGGGTGGTGACCCTGGACAATTGCCATCCTTTCCAGCGCCAATGGCACGGCCAGGATTGGGCGTTTGCCCACAATGGCGACATCAAAGGCACCATCCCCTCGGGAGATCCCTACAGCCCGATTGGCAATACGGATAGCGAAGCGGCCTTTTGCTGGATCCTCAACACCTTGAACGATGGGGCCTCGCCCCTGTTAGGGCGCAACATCTTGTTTGACTTGCTGAATCGCTGCTCGGCCCATTTGGCGGGCCAGGGCATTTTTAATTGTTTGATCAGCAATGGCCAGTGGCTCTACGCCTTTGGCGGCACCAAATTGCATGTGATCACCCGGCGGGCCCCCTTTGCCCAGGCCACCCTGGCCGACGACAACGTGACCGTTGATTTCTCGGCGGTCACCACGGAAAACGATGTGGTCACGATCGTGAGCACCGAGCCCCTCACCACCAACGAAACCTGGCGCCCCCTGGAGTCAGGGGAAAGCCTGCTGGTTGTGGATGGGGAGATTGTGGCGAGCCATACCAGCGCGGGGGCGCAGGATCGTGGGGAAAACCCCAGGTCGGAATAAATGATGAGGCGTGTCTCCCTCGCTGAGGCCTCGCGCTATTGGTTTCAGCTGGGCTGGATCAGTTTTGGCGGGCCGGCAGGGCAGATCGCCTTGATGCACCAGGAGTTGGTGGAGCGGCGCCGGTGGCTCTCGGAGCGGCGCTATCTCCACGCCCTCAACTACTGCATGGTGTTGCCGGGCCCCGAGGCCATCCAGCTGGCCACCTACCTGGGCTGGTTGATGCATGGGGTGCGGGGCGGCCTGGTGGCCGGCGGCCTGTTTTTGCTGCCTTCGGTGATCGTGCTGATCGCCCTGTCGACCATCTATGTGCTGTGGGGCCAGTTGCCGCTCCTGGCCGCCGTGTTTTGGGCCCTCAAGCCCGCGGTGTTGGCGATCGTGGTGCAGGCGGGCTGGCGGCTGGGGCGCCGCACCCTGCACACCCAGCCCCTGGTTTGGCTAGCTGTTTTCGCCTTTCTGGCCTTCAGCGTGTTGCAGTGGCCCTATCCCCTGGTGATTGCCCTGGCGGCCCTGGCCGGATGGGCCGCCGGCCGGTGGCAGCCCACGTGGTTGGCGTTGCTCGAGGCCCAAACCCCGGTCGTCGTAGTCCAAAACCCTTCCCAGCAAAACCCGATCAGTGAAGGCACCGTGGTTGATGCCGGAGGGGACTTCATTCACGGCGATGCCACGCCCACGCCGGCCCACGCCAGGTTTTCCAAGCGCCACCTCGCCCTCACCCTGCTGGTTTGGGGCTGCGCCCTTGGCTTGCCCCTGCTGGCCCTCGGCCTAATCAATGGATGGGATGGCCCCCTGGTGGCCATGGGCCGGTTCTTCAGCCAGGTGGCCCTGGTCACCTTTGGGGGGGCCTATGCGGTGCTGCCCTACGTTGCCAAGGCGGCGGTGGGTCACTTCGATTGGTTGAGTGCCAGCGAGATGGTGGATGGCCTAGCCCTCGGGGAAACTACCCCTGGCCCCTTGATCATCGTGGTGGCCTTCGTGGGCTTCATGGGCGGCTGGAATACCGGGGTGTTTGGTGCCCCGGGCCACTGGTGGGATGCGGTGGCCGCCACCTTGGTGGTGGTGTGGTTCACCTTCCTGCCCAGTTTTGGTTTCATCTTGGTGGGCGGCCCCCTGGTGGAAGCCACCCGCGACAACCTGCGGTTGGGAGCTCCCCTGCGGGCAATCACCGCCGCGGTGGTGGGGGTGATCGGCAGCCTGGTGTTGTTCTTTGCTGCGCCCGTGCTTTGGCCGGCCGGCCAGCTCGATTGGGCCCCAGCTGGGCTGGTGGTAGTGGCCCTTGTGCTGCTGTTGCGCTGGCGGTGGAGCGTGCTGCAGTTGATCGGTGGGGCTGCCCTGGTGGGGCTCGGCCGCTATGGCCTTGCACAATTAGGCCATCTGATCGGCTGAGCTAAAGCATGGTTCTGCCTGAGTTCTTGAGCACGGCCAACCTCGAAGAGCTGATTAACACCTGGGGCTATGGCGTGGTGTTTGCGGCGATGGTGCTCGAGAGTGCTGGGCTGCCCCTGCCTGGGGAAACCGTGACGCTGCTGGGCGGTTACGCCGCCGGCAGTGGCCATTTGAACCTGGTTGGTGTGATCGCCGCCGCCAGTGGTGGGGCGATGGTGGGCGATTCGATTGGCTACTGGGTGGGTCGCCGGGCTGGTTGGCCCGTACTACTTGGGGTGGGCCGGTGGCTGCGCCAATCCCCAGAGCAGATGGAGACGCTCCGACTCCAGTTCCTCAACCACGCAGGCAAATCGGTGCTACTGGGCCGTTTTGTGGCGGTGCTGCGGGTGTTGGCGGGCCCCATGGCCGGGGCGGTGGGGATGCCCTACGGCCGCTTTTTGGTGTGCAATTGCACCGGTGCCGTGCTTTGGGCCACCACGATGGTGAGCCTGGCTTGGCTGGGGGGGCGGTGGATTCCGTTCCAGCACATGGTGGAAGGGGTGCTGGAATTTGGCATTGGTGCGCTCGTTCTTGTGGCGCTGATTGTGGCCGTGCCCAAGCTGTTGTTGTGGTGGGAATCGCGCCTGCTCGATCGTTCCGCTCCGAAACCATGACCCTGCACCTCACGGTTGGCCAGCGCCGGGCGGCCACCCTCGCTGCCCTGTGGGGCAATGCCCTCGAGTGGTTTGATTTTGCCGTTTACGGCTACGTGGCCAACCCTTTGGGCAAGGCCTTTTTCCCTACTGATGCGCCGGGGATGCAGGTGGTGGCGGCCTTTGCGGTGTTTGCGGTGGGCTACTTGATGCGGCCCGTGGGCAGCCTGGTGCTGGGCCCCATCGGCGATCTGCTCGGCCGGCGCAACATGCTCAGCCTCAGCATTGTGTTGATGGGGGGTTCGAGTCTGCTGATTGCCCTGTTGCCCACCCATGCCCAATGGGGAGCCGGGGCCGGATTGGTGCTGCTGCTGCTCCGCATGCTGCAGGGCTTCTCCGTGGGGGGGGAATTCACCGGATCGATGACCTACGCCACCGAGGCCGCCCTGCCAGGGCGCCAGGGATTCTTGGCCAGCCTGGCCACCGCCGGGGGGCTTTTGGGTTTCAGCTTGGGCTCAGCCACCGTGGCGGTGCTGGCTGAGGTGCTGGGGGCTTCGGCCATGGAGGCCTGGGGCTGGCGCCTGCCCTTCGCGATGGGGGCCGTGGTGGCGGTTTTGGGGTTGTGGATGCGGCGCCAGATGCCCGAAACCCTGGAGCCCTCCAGTGAGCAGGCTGGGATTCACTCGGGGGCCGACCTGCTTGCTGCCATGGGCGGTCGGCTGCGCGAGTTGGGCGGCCAATGGCGCTTGGTGCTGCGCATTGGTGCGTTGGTGTCGTTCGCCAATGTCGTTTTTTATGTGTTGTTTGTCTATTTGGTCGACTACAGCGGCAACCAGAGGGGATCGAGTGTGGCTGCGGCCAACACCACCGCGACCATGATCCAAACCCTGGGCTTGCCCTTGGTGGTGCTCGGTGGGGTTTTGGTGGATCGCTACGGAAAAGTGTCGATCAATCGGATTGGCAACCTGCTCTTAGCTTTCACCACCCCGGTGGTGTTGCCCCTGGTGCAATTGGCAGGCCCGAGGGGATTGCTGATCGGCCAGGCCCTGGGGGTGTTGCCGGTGATGCTCACCATGGGAGCCCAGGGGGTGATGGCGGTGGAGATGGTGCCCGAACGCCAACGCTGCATGGTGTTTTCGATCGCCTACAGCCTGGCCATGGCCCTGTTTGCGGGCACATCGCCGCTGGTGTGCAGTTGGCTGCTCGAGAAGCAGGGTTGGCAGTGGGGCCCAGCCGTTTATTGCAGCCTCTATGCAATCCCAGCCCTTTGGGCTTTAGGCGGGCCCGCCACTCCCACCCGCACCCCTGCTGTCACGCCAACCGGGGCCTACAAATAGAAGCCAACAGTGGTGACAACCCGGGTGCCCTGGGCCCGGAGGGCACTGCGCAAGGAAATGGTGGATTGGTTGTGGAGCAGGTTCTCCCAGCGATGTCTGGTTACAAAGACAGGCAGCACCACCGTGCAGAACGCTTCGCGATCTTTTTTGTGCTCCATCTCAAAGGTTTTGACAAACTCCAGCACCGGATTGATCAGGGAGCGGTAGGGCGAATCGAGCACCACCAGTGGAATGTCGGGGAGCTGGCGATGCCATTGCTCCCGAAAGGCCTCCGCTTTGCCGATCCCTAAATCCACGTGTACGGCCACCAGCTCCCGGGCGATGGAGCGGGCATAGCGCACGGCCTCGAAACTGCCGCGGTGCAGTTGGCCCACGAGGACAACCACCGGTGCTCCGCCATCGGCCGGGGCCGGGGGCAGGGAGAGCTTCTTATCGGTGGCCAGGCGCAGTCGCTTCGCCACCTGCCTGTAGTGCCGCTTGATCGCCAAAAACAGCATCACCAGCAGGGGGATGGTGACCACCACCACCCAGGCCCCATGGGTGAACTTGCTGAACAGCAGCACCCCCGTCACCACCAGGGTGACCAGGCTGCCAAAGCCGTTGATCAGTGCCTTGACCCGCCAGCCCAATCCCCGTTCTTTCCACCAATGCACCACCATCCCGGCCTGGGAGAGGGTGAAGCTCAAAAACACGCCCACCGCATAGAGGGGGATCAGCCGGGTGACGCTGCCGCCAAAGATCACGATCAGCACCCCGGCGAAGCCAGTGAGGGCCAGGATTCCGTTGCTAAACACCAGCCGATCGCCCAGGGACGTGAGCTGGCGGGGCAGGTAGCCGTCTTGGGCCAGGAAGTTGGCCAGGCGGGGGAAGTCGGCGTAGGCGGTGTTGGCGGCAAGGAGCAAGATCAGCAGGGTCGCCACCTGCAGCACCAACACCATGGGACTGTTGTGACCAAAAACCTGATCCCCCAGTTGGTAAAGCAAGGTGGGTCCGTTCTCCTCGTAGATGGTGCCCAGTTGTTGGGCGAGCACGCTCATCCCGCCGAACATCACGGCCAGGAGCAGCACCATCACGGTGAGCACGCGCCGGGCGTTTTTCCATTCGGTGGGCTTAAACGCCATCACCGAATCGCTGATCGCCTCAATGCCGGTGAGGGCAGCGCAGCCCGAGCTGAAGGCCCGCATCAGCAGCACGGCACTGATGGCCGTAAGACCTCCGTGCTGTTCGACCATGCGCAGGTTTTGCTCGGCGGCGGCCATGGGTGCAATGTCGCCATGGGCCAGCTTGAGCAGACCCACGCCCACCACCGTGAGCACGGCGGCCATAAACACATAGGTGGGGGCGCTGAGCAGTTGGGCGCTGGAGCGCAGGCCCCGCAGGTTGACCACCATCAACAGCACCAAGGCCACGAGGCATAGGGGCACCCGATAGGGCTCCAGGCCATGGAAATAGGAGGTGAGCGCCGAAATACCCGCTGCCGTGCTCACGGCCACGGTGAGCACGTAATCAATCGAGAGGGCGGCGCCTGCCACCAGGCCCGGAAGATCGCCCAGGTTTTCGTGGGAGACCCGGTAGGAGCCCCCCCCCAGGGGATAGGCCTTGATGGTTTGGCGATAGCTAATCGCCACGATGATCATCAGGGCAATGATCAGCCCCGTGATCGGCAAGGTGAAGCCCAGGCCCACGGCCCCGGCCATGCCCAGCACCAGCACGATTTCCTGGGTGGCATAGGCCACCGAGGAAAGGGCATCGGAGCTCAGGATGGCGAGGGCCTCAGCGTTGGTGAGCCGCTCTTCGGCGTGGGCGCTGGTGGGGAGGGGCTTGCCGATCAACGTGCGGCGTAAGTCCCATGCTCCAGAGGCTTGGAAACGGCCCATCGAGCCCCGGGGTCAACAAGATTTCCTTTCAGTCTGACCTGATGACTAAAACCGGGTCATGGATTGGCCAGGGTTGCGCGGATTTTGTCGCGCCAGAGATCATCTCGGATCAGCTTGTCGTCCATCAGCCCTAACGGTTTCCTCCATGTTCAGGATTGAACCCAGAGAGGCCTAGGCAGATGGGAGTACTGCCAAACTGCCGGAAACCTCTTTCGCCATCCATGGTTCGCTTCCCCAGGCTGGCTGCCGTCGTTCCTGTTCTCACCGCCCTGGTGCTGGTGGGATGCGCCAGTGAGGACGGGGGTGTGCAAAGCCAGAAGCTGGCCACCATCAAAGGCCGCGGCACCGTGGTGTGTGGGGTGGATGGCAAGTTGACCGGTTTCAGTTTTGTAGCGCCAGACGGCAGCTACAGCGGCCTGGATGTGGATGTGTGCAAGGCCGTGGCGGCAGCGCTGTTTGGCGATCCAGCCAAGGTGGATTACCGCGACCTCAATTCCAGCGAACGGTTTGCGGCCCTGGCCAGCGGCGAGGTGGACCTGCTCTCCCGCAACACCACCCTCACCTTGAGCCGGGATGCTTCGGGCGGCAATGGGCTGAGTTTTGCCCCCACCACCTTCTATGACGGCCAAGGGGTGATGGTGCCGGCTGCCAGCGGCATCAAGAGCCTGAAGGATTTGGCCGGTAAGCCCATCTGCGTGGAGAGCGGCACCACCACCGAGCTCAACCTGGCCGATCGCATGCGCGAAATCAACGCTGCCTACACCCCGCTCAAATTCCAAACCGCCGACCAGACCTACTCGGCCTACCTCCAGGGGCGCTGCGTGGCCGTGACGAGCGACCGCTCCCAGCTGGCGGCCAAGCGCACCGGCTTCCCCACCCCGGCTGCCCACACCCTGTTGCCTGAGGTGCTCAGCAAGGAACCCCTCACCCCCGCCACGGTGAACGCTGATCCCGGCTGGGCCGATGCCGTGCGTTGGACGATCTATGCCCTGATGCAGGCCGAAGAACTCGGCATCACCCAGGCCAATGTGGCCGCCAAGGTGGTGGAAGCGAAGGCCAACCCCAACCTGGCGGACCTGCGCCGCTTCCTTGGCGTTGAAGGAGACTTCGGCAACCAGTTGGGCCTTCCCCCGGATTTTGTGGTGAAGGCGATCACGGCGGTGGGCAACTACGGCGAGGTGTTTGAGCGCAATGTGGGCAGTGGCTCCAAGCTCAAGCTGGAGCGGGGCCTCAACCGTCAGTGGAAAGAGGGCGGCCTGATCTATTCGCCCCCCTTCCGTTGATGGGTCCTTCGCTGAGGCCTGCTGCAACCACCCCGTGGTGGCGTAACCGGCGGGTGGTGCCCTTTGCGGTGCAAGCCGCCGCGGGCTTGGTGGTGCTGGTGGTTGTGGCTTTTTTGCTCGGCAATTTGGTGCGCAATCTCACCGCCGCCGGCTTGCTGCTGAGTTGGAGTTGGCTCGATAACCCGGCGGGGTTTGATCTGGCCGAATCCTCGATTCCCTTTTCGGCCAGCCAGCCCTATTGGCTGGCCCTGCTGGCTGGCTTGGTCAACACCTTGAAGGTGGTGGTGGTTGGTCTGGGGGGGGCCACGCTGCTGGGCACGGCGGTGGGCTCCGCCGCCTTTAGCAGCAACGGTTTGCTGAAGCGTTTGGCCCGGAGCTATGTGGAATTGGTGCGCAATATCCCTTTGCTGTTGCAGCTGGTCTTTTGGTATTTCGTGGTGTTTCTGGCCTTGCCCAATGGGGTGAATGCCATTCAGTTGCCCGGCCTTGTGTTGGCGAAGTCGGGGCTGTATCTGGGCTGGTTTGGGGAGGGTTGGCAGTGGCAGATGCCCCAGCTCACTGACGGGGTTTGGCAGGCACCCCTGCGCCTCTCGGTGGAATTTGGCGCCCTGCTCACCGGGTTGGTTGTTTACACGGCCGCCTTTATTGCCGAGGTGGTGCGGGGGGGCATCGCCGCCGTGCCCCAGGGCCAATGGGAAGCGGCCCGCTCCCTGGGGTTTTCGCCCTTGGTCACCCTGCGGCGGATCGTGATGCCCCAGGCCCTGCGGGTGATCGTGCCGGGCCTCAATAGCCAGTACATCTCCTTGGCCAAAAATTCCTCCCTGGCCGTGGCCTGCGGCTACACCGACCTCTATTCCGTTGCCGAAACCACCCTCAACCAGACTGGCCGGGCCGTGGAGGTTGTGGTCTTGCTGCTCGGTTCCTATCTGGTGATCGACCTGCTGATCTCGGCGCTGATGAATGGGCTCAATGCTGCAGTGCAGCTCAAGGAGCGCTGATGCCAGCGTCGTTGTCTCCCCTGAGCCCTGCCCCTTCCCGCTGGAAGCGTCTGAGCACCGAGCTGTTTGGCAGCCGGGTGGATGGTCTGATTTCGATTGCCCTAGGGGCGGCCTTGGTGGCGATCGCCCTGGGCTTGCTCAAGTGGACCCTCTTCCAGGCCCAATGGGCCGTGATCCAGGCCAACAGCACCCTGTTTGCGGTGGGCCGTTATCCGATCGAGCAGCAGTGGCGCCTCTGGCTACTCACCGCCCTGCTTGCCGCCGCCACCGGGTTGAGTTGGGGACTGTTGCGCGCCCTTCCCCGGGATCAACCCACGGGCCAGCGCTGGCCCTTTAACGATCGCCTGGCGGCTGTCGTGTTGGTGGCCCTGGCCCTGGCAGTGCCCCTCTGGCTCCAGCTCAGCCTGGCGATCCAGCTGCGCTGGTGGGGGATCACGGCCCTGGTGTTGGTGTTGCGCTGGGCCTTGGCTCGCTGGGGCAGCGACGTGCCCCGGGGGATCCAACGGCTGGTGCCCCTGCTATGGCCAGGGCTGTATTTGGTGGGCATGGTGCTGATCAGCGGCGGCCTTGGGCTCATCCAGGTCGCCCCCTCCCAATGGGGCGGGCTGCTGCTGACCCTGGTGGCCTCCAGCTTCGCGATCTTGATCTGTTTTCCGCTGGGCCTGGTGCTGGCCCTGGGCCGGCGCAGTGAGCTACCCCTGCTGCGCTGGGGATCGGTGGTTTATATCGAATTCATCCGGGGTGCCCCGCTGATCACCCTGCTCTTTTTGGGCCAAAACATTCTTGGCTTTTTGCTCCCCGGTGGCCTAGCGCCCGATCGGGTGTGGAGGGCCGCCTGGGTGCTCACCTTTTTTGCGGCGGCCTATGTGGCGGAGGCCCTGCGCTCCGGTTTGGCAGCCGTTCCCCGCGGCCAGCTGGAAGCGGCCCAATCCCTTGGCATGTCCATGCCCCAGGCCCTGGTTCAGGTGGTGCTGCCCCAGGCCCTGCGGGTGGCCTTGCCCGCGGTGGTGGGCCAATTCATCACCCTGCTCCAGGACACCACCTTGCTGTCGCTGATTGGCCTGCTCGATCTGTTGGGCACGGCCCGGGCCGTGATGGCGAACCCCGCCTTCCTGGGCAAAAGCGCCGAGGTGTATCTGGTGCTGGCGGTGTTGTTTTGGTGCTGCTGCGCCGCCCTGGGGCTCGGTAGCCGAGCCCTGGAAACCCGCCTCAACCCCAGCAACCCGGCCGCGTATCAGTGATGAAGTCCCCCCCTTCCGGCACACCTGTCACCATGGCTTCTAGGAACCCGGCCGCGATGGACCCCATTCTCGAAGCGCGGGGTGTCCAGAAGTGGTATCCCAATGGTTACCACGCCCTGCGGGGGGTGGACCTCACCGTGCACCGCGGCGAAGTGGTGGTGATCATGGGCCCCTCCGGATCCGGCAAAAGCACCTTCATTCGTACCTTCAATGCCCTGGAGGATTTCCAGCAGGGCTCCATCACGATCGATGGCCTCAGCATCAATGAGGACACCCGCAACATCGAGGCGATTCGCCGCGAGGTGGGGATGGTGTTCCAGCAGTTCAATCTCTTCCCGCACCTGAGCGTGCTTGACAACCTCACCCTGGCGCCGGTGTTGGTGCGCAAGCGAGCCAAGGCCCAGGTGGAGCGCGAAGCCCTGGAGTTGCTGGAGCGGGTTGGCATTGGCGAGCAGGCCCATAAATTTCCAGGCCAGCTCTCGGGCGGCCAGCAGCAGCGGGTCGCCATCGCCCGTTCGCTCTGCATGGAGCCGCGCTTGATGTTGTTTGACGAGCCCACCAGCGCCCTCGATCCGGAGATGGTGCAGGAGGTGCTGGAGGTGATGCAGGAGCTCGCCGCCGATGGCATGACCATGGTTGTCGTCACCCATGAGGTGCGCTTTGCGCGCAATGTGGCCAGCCGGGTGGTGTTGATGGCCGAGGGAGAGGTGGTGGAAATCGCGCCTCCCGAGCAGTTCTTTACGGCTCCTTCCCATCCCCGCACCCAGCAGTTTCTTCAGCAAATCGGTTGAACTCCTTGCTGTCTTCCCGCTTGATTCGCTACGTGCGTTTCCCGTTGGCGCTCTCAGCCATTGGCTTGGTAGCGGTGTTGGGGTTCCAGGGGTTGCAGGCGGCCTGGTTGACCCTGGTGCTGCTGTTACTGGAGATCTCCCTCTCCTTCGACAACGCGATCGTGAATGCCCGGGTGCTGGATCGCATGACCCCCGGCCAGCAAAAGTTTTTCCTCACCTGGGGTCTGGTGATCCCGGTATTTGGCGTGCGCTTTTTGGGTCCCTTGGTGATGGTGGCCCTGGCCGGCCAGGTGGGCCTTGGCGAGGCCTTGGATGCGGCCTTGCACCATCCAGACCACTACCGGGAATTACTCGAGATCGCCGAGCCCAGGATCCTGGCCTTTGGCGGCATGTTCCTGTTGATGGTGTTTCTGCACTACTTCTTCGACGACGCCAAAACCCTGCATTGGTGGACCTCCCTGGAGAAGCGCCTCAGCGCTGCCGGCCGTATTGAGGCCCTGGAAGTGGCCGTGGCCCTGATCGTGCTGCTGGTGCTCGTGACTATCGCCCCAGGGGAGATGCGGGGCGACCTGATGGTGTGTGGTGTCTTGGGGGTGGTGCTCCAGCTCTTGGCCACGTCGCTGGCCGATGCCTTTGGTGATGAGGCCCAGGCCGGGGCTCGGGTGGCGGCCGGGGGTGGGTTGGCGAGCTTCCTGTACCTGGAATTGCTCGATGCGTCCTTCAGCCTGGATGGCACGATCGGCGCCTTTGCGATCACCTCAAACATCATCTTGATCGTGGTGGGCCTGGGTCTTGGGGCCCTGTTCATCCGTTCTCTCACCCTGTTGTTGACCAGGGAGAGGGCCCTCGAGGAGCTCATCTACCTGGAACATGGAGCCCACTACGCCATTGGCGCCCTGGGTTTGTTGATGCTGGTGGGGATCCCCTTGGGAGCCCACCATCTGCATGTGCCCGAATGGCTGAGTGGCTTGATCGGCGTTGTGCTCTTGGCCATTGCCCTGGTGGATTCGATCAGGCAGGGCAAGCGCTCCGCTTAAGCCCTCTTCTTAAACCCCCTGCCTAGGCAGTCTCCTCACTCCGCCTGCACAGTGCGCGCCGGTGCAGCCGGGAGGGACCTTGAGATGGAAACGCGCAAAACAGTGATTGCCAAAACTGTCACGGCAGCCAAAAAAGCGGCAGTGGCGACGTGTTGAAGCTTGACCAGGTGGGGTTGGGCCTTGTCCGCCCGGGGATGGCCGCAATCTGAGCAGATCAGCATGGTGTTGGTACGGCCAACTTTGGTCACCATGCGGCCACCGCATTTCGTGCAGGACAAGGCTGCGGCCCCCACTGGATCGATGCTGACCCATCACCCTAGGAGCCAAGGTTTTTGGTCGGTGTATCAGTTACCTCCAAAAGCAACCCCGGGCGCCCTACGATATTGAAACTCACTCTCAATAAGCCCCGTCCGATGCGAACGCCCGCCCACTTGGCCGATTTGGCTCCAGGGCAGTCGGCCACCATTGGGGCCATTGAGGCCCATGCGGGGCTTCACAACCGACTCGAGGCCCTTGGGCTCAGCCGGGGGCAGCGGGTGCAGATGCTGCGCCGGGCCTGGTTGGCGGGCCCCCTGCACGTGCGCGTTGGCATGACAGAGCTGATGTTGCGCCGCGCCGATGCTGCCCGGGTGGGCCTGGAGGCGGACCTGGAGGCGTGGCCGGTGGCGGCGTGAGCACGATCGCCGTCTTGGGCATGCCCAATACGGGCAAATCGACCCTGTTCAACCAGCTCACCGGCAGCCATGCCCATATCGGCAATTGGCCCGGGATCACGGTGGATTTGATGCAGGCCGACGTCTATCTGCAGGGCACCCCCGCCCAGCTGGTGGACCTGCCTGGGATTTACGACCTGCGCGGCCACTCCGACGACGAGGTGGTGGTGCGCCGCTTCCTGGAATCCACCCGCCTCGATTTGGTGGTGGTGGTGCTCAATGCCAGCCAGCTCGACCGCCAATTGCGGCTGGCCCTCCAGGTGCGGCAGCTGGGTTTGCCTGCGGTGCTGCTGCTCAACATGGCCGATGAGGCCAAGCGTTTTGGCGTCAGCATCGATACCGCCACCCTGGCTGAGGAGCTGGCCATGCCCGTGGTGCTGCTCAGCGCCAAATACCGCCGCGGCTTGGGGGAGGCCCGCCATCAAATGGCCAAGGCGATTGCGCAGGGGGTGAGCCAGGAGGGTCCTGACGGCAGCCAAGCTCCCGTGGCCCATCTCGATGCCTGCCTGGCCGAAGGGGATGACGCCCTCCAGCGGCAGATCGCCCAGCTCATGGAGCGTTCGGTGACCCTGCCGCCCCAGTGGCGCGATCGGCTCACCCGGCGGCTGGATGGGGTGTTGCTGCATCCGCTGCTGGGCCTGCCGCTGTTTTTCCTGGTGATGGCCCTGATGTTTCAGGCCATCTATGCCATTGGCGTGCCGCTGCAGGAAGCCATGGGCACCCTGCTCGACAGCTTTGGCCAGGTGGTGATCGCCCCGCTGATCCGTGGACTGCCCGCCTTTGCCCAGGGGTTTTTGCTGGAGGGGGTCTACCAAGGCATTGGCACGGTGAGTGCCTTTTTGCCGGTGATCTTTTTGTTCTTCCTCGCCATGGGCGTGGTGGAAGACAGCGGCTACCTCTCGCGGGCCGCCTACTTGATGGATGCCTTCATGGAGCGGCTGGGGCTGGATGGCCGCTCCTTTGTGCTTTCGCTGATGGGCTTTGGCTGCAATGTGCCGGCGATCATGGGCACCCGGGTGATGCGGGATCGGGGGCTGCGGTTGCTCTCGATGCTGATCATTCCCTTTTCACTGTGCTCCGCCCGCCTGAACGTTTTCCTGTTCATGGCCTCCGTCTTTTTTGCTCCCCGGGTGGGGGGCCTGGTGATCTTTGGCCTCTACGTGATGAGCTTTGCGGCGGCCATCGTCACGGCGTTGCTGTTTAAGGGGCGTTTCTCCAGCAATGAGCCCCTGGTGCTGGAGCTCCCCCCCTACCGCTTCCCCACCCTGCGCCAGATGTTCAGCAGGGCCTGGCTGGAGGTGCGGCACTTCTGGTTTTGGTCGAGGCGCTTCATCATTTTTGGGGTGGTGGCCGTATGGCTGCTCAACAACTTGCCCTTCGGAGTGGAGCCGGCTTCGGCCCAGTCGTTTTAGGGCTGGATTGGCAGGGCCTTGATGCCCGTGCTCGGGCCCCTGGGCATCAACCCCAAGCTGGCGGTGGCGTTGCTGTTTGGCTTCATCGCCAAGGAGATCGTGCTGGGTGGGTTGGCCGTGATTTATGGCCAGGCCAATCCCTTGGCCCTTGGCCACGCCCTGGCCTTGGATGTGAATTGGGTTCAGGCGGTGAGTTTCATGCTCTTCACCCTGCTCTATACCCCCTGCCTGTCCACGGTTGCGGTGATCCGCAGTGAATCCAAGAGTGCCAAATTCACCTGGTTTTCGGTGCTGTGGTCGTTAGCCCTCGCCTGGGTCACGAGCTTTGGCTTTTATCAGCTGGCTACGGCCCTGGGTTGGGGGTCTTTAGGCGTGCCTTAGGCGGCGTTGACGCTCCTCTTCTGCCACCGTTATGCACGCTTTTGCCGTGAATGGGCGTTGAAATCAAACGATCACGATTGCTTGTGGATCCAATAGGTAACGGCATCCCCCAAAACTCGTCAGGTTGGGCGGTTTGATCCCTATGGTTTGCGGCCCATCTACTTTTAGGGCTTCTCTTAATGACCGCTGCCTTTTTGCAGACGGCCTGGCTCGTTCCCCTCTATCCCCTCGTGGCGGCAATGTTGTCGCTGTTGTGGTCGCCGGGGCTGATCAAGCGCACGGGTCCCCGCCCCTGCGGCTATTTGAACCTGCTGATGGTGACTGTGGCCTTCGGCCACAGCGTGCTGGCCCTGCTGGCGTTGCACACCAATTCCCTGGCGGGCCCTGATGCCCTCTATGCCCCAATTCGCTTTGGTTGGCAGTGGCTCTCCACCGCCGGATTGACCATTGGTTTTGATGGGGTAATAACCGAACCCGCCCTCATCGCCATGACGGTGATTACGGGGGTGCACGTGCTCACCCAGATCTATGCGATTGGCTATTTGGAAATGGACTGGGGTTGGCCCCGCTTTTTTGGTTGTCTGAGCTTTTTTGAGGCCGGTTTGTGTGCCTTGGTGCTCACCGATTCCCTGTTTTTCAGCTATGTGTTGCTGGAGCTCCTCACCCTGGGCACCTACCTGGTGGTGGGCACCTGGTACAACCAGCCCCTGGTGGTGAAAGGGGCCAGGGATGCCTTCCTCACCAAGCGCATCGGCGATTTGGTGCTGTTGGCTGGCCTGGTGGCGATCCTGCCGGTGACGGGCACCTGGAATTTCCACGGCCTGGCCAGTTGGGCCCAAAGCCTGGCGGCGAGCCAACCCGCAGATGTCCCCTTGCCCTGGAGCCTCACCATGATCCTGCTTGCCCTGGTGGCCGGACCCATGGGCAAGTGCGCCCAGATTCCCCTCCACCTTTGGCTGGATGAGGCCATGGAGAGCCCCTTGCCCTCCACGGTGTTGCGCAATTCGGTGGTGGTGCTGGGCGGTGCCTGGGTGCTGCTGCGCTTGGAGCCCCTTTTGGTGTTGAGCCCCTTGGTGCAAACCACCTTGGTGGCGGTGGGTGGTGCCACCGCGGTGGTGGCCTCCCTGATTGCCCTGGCCCAAACCGATGTCAAACGGGCCCTCTCCTTTTTGGTGAGCAGCTGGTTGGGCCTGTTGTTTGTGGCGGTAGGCCTGGGGGGAACGGATGTGGCCGACCACCTGCTGCTCGTCTACCCCCTGCCGATGGCCCTGCTGTTGATGGCGGTGGGCACCGTGGTGATTAGCAACGTGACCCAAGACCTCACCCAGCTCGGCGGCCTCTGGAGCCGGCGACCCTTGATGGGCCTGGCCTTCCTCACCGGCGCTGCCGGCTTGATGGGGCTGCCGCCCTTTGGGGGCTTTGCGGCCCTGCGCGAATTGTTGGAGCTGGTAGCGGGCAGCTCCCAGCCGGTGCTCTTGATCGGCCTGGTGCTCCTCACCAATGCCCTGATCAGTGGGGGGCTGATTCGGGTGTTTTGTCAGATTTGGGGAGGAGATCCCACCCCTTTCACGGTGCGCTCCGCCGAAGTGCTGTGGCTGATGGTGCTGCCCACCCTGCTGTTGATGGGTGTGGTGCTGCACCTGCCCCAACTGTTTGCCGCCAACGGCATTTTTGCGGTGGCACCCCTCCCGGGCTGGGGCCCGATGGCCTGGCCCTTGGTGGGCTCCACCGTCTTGGGCGGGGGGCTTTCGGCCTTCTTCTATCTCCGGCCCCATCCCTTGGCCCACCTGCCTTCTGCCCTGGGCGGGCTACAGGATTGGCTTGCAGCTGATATGCAAACCGAGCGCTTCTATCAACGCACCCTGGTGGGCTTGGTGGTGGTCTTGGCCCGCTGGAGCGCCTGGTCAGACCAGCGCCTGGTGGATGGCTTCAGCAGCCAGGCGGGGGCGGCGGCCCTGGCCAGCTCCCGCCGTTTAGGCCTTACCACCACGGGCCGTACCCAGGCCTATGCCCTCACCTTGGTGCTGGGGGTGTTGTTAATGGCGGTCTGGCTGTTGGCCCGGCCTGTTGGTGTTCCCCTCGCTGGATTGGGCTGATGGATTCCCTGATGTTGTTGTTGGTGCTGCTGCTGCCCCTGGGGGCAGGGGTGGCCATTCCCGTGCTCAATCCCCAGCTGGCCCGCCCCGTTGCCCTGGCCGTGGCCGCGGCCCAAGTGGCCCTTGGCCTGGTGATGGCCCTAGGAGGACAAGATCTTTCGGCCTATGCGATCACCCAGAGCTGGCTGCCCCAGCTCGGCCTGGCCTTGGATCTGGGCCTGGATGGGGTCTCGCTGCCCCTGGTGCTGCTGGCGTCAGCCCTCACCGCCATGGCGGTGAGGGCGACTCCCGCGAGCCAAGAGCGTTCGCGCTTCTATTTCTCCTTGCTGTTGGCCACAAACCTGGGCTTGGTGGGGGCTTTTCTGGCCCGCAATGCCCTGCTGTTTGTCTTCGCCTATGAGCTGATCTTGATCCCCACCACCCTGTTGGTGGCCTCCTTCGGTGGGTCCAAGCGGGCCGGGGCGGCCGTGCGCTTCCTCACCTACGGGGCGGCCTCTGGCCTCACCTTGCTGGCGGCGGTGTTGGCCTTTGTTTGGCTCCAGCCAGGAGCTGGCGTTGGCTCTATCACTGGCTCTGGGCAGGCAGCCTTGAGCTTTGCCTACGCCGACCTGGCCCAGCACGCCCTTTCACCAGAGAATCAGCGCTGGGTGATGGCCCTGGTGCTCTTGGCCTTTGGCCTGAAGCTGCCGGTCGTGCCCTTGCACGGCTGGCAGCCAGCCACCTACAGCCAGGCTCCCACTCCGGTGGCGATGATGCTCAGTGGTGCCGTGTCCAAATTGGGGGCCTACGGGCTGCTGCGTTTTGGCCTCGAGCTTCTGCCCGACACCTGGGCCGCCTGGTCGCCCTGGATTGCGGCGGTTGGAGCGATCAGTGCCATCTACGGCGCCCTCAACGCCATCGCCCAGCTCGATATGCGCCGGTTGGTGGCCTACAGCTCCCTGGGCCACATGGGCATGTTGGTGTTGGCCCTGGCGGCGGCCACGCCCTTGAGCCTCCAGGGGGTGGTGGCCCAGATGCTGGCCCATGGCTTGATCATTGCTCTGCTGTTCTGTGTGGTGGGAATGATTGAGGCCAAAACGGGCACCAGTTCCATCGCCGAGCTTTCCGGTTTGCTCAACCCCCAGCGGGGTCTGCCCTTCACCTTGGGGTTGATGTTCCTGGGTTTGATGGCGGCGGCCGGGGTGCCAGGGCTGGCTGGTTTTGTGGCCGAATTGCTGGTGTTTGAAGGCAGCTGGACCGCCTTCCCCCTGCCCACCCTGGTCTGCCTGGTGGCCTCCGGTTTGACGGCGGTCTATGCGGTGCGGCTGTTCAACCGGGTGGGCTTTGGTCGCCTCAACAACGCCCGGGCCGATTGGAAAAGCACCACCTGGTCTGAGCGCTTGCCCGCCATGGTGCTCGCCGCTGCGGTGCTGATCGCGGGCGTCTGGCCCCAGGCCCTCACCGGATTGAGCGAAAGCACAACAGCTGGCTTGGCAATCCGAACCGCTTTGGCCACGGCTACAGCCCCCCTGATTTCCTGATTCGCCCCTAAGCCCATGACAGCCACCGTCGCCGGGGTTCGCCCCGCCCTGATTCCGCCCTCAACCCATGCCTACGCCGAGGTGATCCATCGGCTCGAGGCGGGTGGATCGATGCTGCCGGATACGCCCGAGAATCTCCAGCAAATCATCGGCATCTACAAGGCCTATGCCGTGCCGATGGATTTCTATTGGCGCGATTTGCTTTACATCGCCGAGCGGGTGTTCCTCAACCCCCTGCCGGCCTTCAAGTACTTCATCTCCCAGGAGTATCTCGACCTCCCCAACAGCTACGCCGGCGATCAATCGAAGCTGCGGATCTGGCGGGGCGGTGAGAAGGCCCACCCGGAGCTGCTGGAGTTCATGGCCAAGGGTGAAACCCGGGCCATGCCCAAGTTGTTGCACCACCTCTGGCACGACCGGGTGAACATGGAGTTCGCCGAGGCCTGCATGCAGGCCATGTTCTGGCACCAGGGCATGGGGGGGCGCTTCAACGACTACATCGCCAGCGATGCCTACCGGGCCAACGCCGATCGGGCCATCAAGGCCTACTTCAAAGGCAACCTGGTGATGCTGGGGCTCTACAAGCTCTTCCCGGAGATGTTCCTCGAGCAGGTGCGCCAGCTCTCCTACACGGCAAACCTTGGCCTCTTTTGGGAGGTGATGGCGCCGGTGTTCTTTGAGATGAGTGACCTCTACGACGAGGGCAAGATGACCAGCGTGCCCCAGGCGATGGACTTTCTGGTGAATGGCATTTTTGCCGTGGCGGGCCGGCCGATTTACCACCATGTCTTCATCGGTGGGGAGTGCATCGAGATCATTCCCAAGGGCGAGGGTTTCACCTGGCTCTATGAGGCGGCCCTTCCCTACGTGGAGGCGGTGTTCTATCGCACCTCACCCTTTCGGGGCACCAAGAGCTACAACGCCCAGGCCCAGCAGGTGCCGGCCGACCAGGCCGATTTCCACTACGGAATTCTCTACGCCGATGTGTTCCCGGTGGGTTCAGCCGGCATCCCGCCCACCCTGCTGATGCAGGACATGCTGCATTTCCTGCCCACCTATCTGCAGGAGCTCTACAAGCAGCATCGCCGCGGCGAGGAAGACCAGCTCATTCAGTTGGGGATCACCTTCCAACGCTCGATGTACAACGTGACCTCAGCGGTGATCCAGGCCCTGCGGTGTGCCCTGCTCTATCCCCTCGACGACACCGACCCCGAGCACCTGATGGCCAACCGCCGCTTCTTTGAAGCCCAGATGGATCGCTTCCTGCGGCCTGAGGCACGCTTGAGCGACATCCAAACCCAGGACTACCGCTAGGAGATCCACCATGGCCACGATTCTTGAAACCGCCGCCGGCGCCGGGGTCTTCACCACCCTCCTGGCCGCTGTCGATGCCGCCGGTCTGCGCGGTGCCCTGGAGAGCCCTGGGCCGTTCACGGTGTTCGCCCCGGTCGACGACGCCTTTGCCGCCTTACCCCCCGGCACGGTGCAGACCCTGGTCGACAATCCGCCCCAATTGGCTCGGATCCTCAAATACCACGTGCTTTCCGGTGCCTATGACAAGGCGGATCTGGTAGCCCAAGCGGAATGGTCGAGTCTGGAAGGGGCACCCTTGCCCATTCGCCGCTCCGAGCCCTTTGAGGTGAAGAACGCCACCGTGGTGACCGCCGATATCGTCTGCGACAACGGCCTGGTGCATGTGATTGATCGGGTGATGCTGCCGGGTTAATGGGTAATTCCTTGCTCACCACCCTGCTGCTGTTGGTGGTGGGGGTTGGGTTTGCGAGGTTTACCGCGACCCGCCTTGCCCGCTGGGCCGTGCCCGCGATCGTGTTGGAGTTGGCGGTTGGTTTTGTCCTGGGCAACACGGTGTTGCCCTTCCCCCAGATTCGCCCCCTCTCTGGGCTGATGGAGCTGGGGGTGCTCACCTTGTTCTTCCAGGTGGGCCTGGAGGTTCGCGGCGGGCTGTTGGGATCCCGGCCCGCGGCGGTGCTGCGCACGGTGTTGCTCTCGGCCTTGACGCCGCTGTTGGCCTGGTGGCCCCTGCAGCAGGCCTTTGGCCTGGAGCCTGCGACGACCCTGCTGTTCGTCGCAGCCTTGAGTGCCACCGGCACCGGTGTCACCTTGCGGGTGCTGGCCCAGCGGGGCGCCCTCAACACGCCTTCGGGGCGGTTGCTTGTGGGGGTGTCGGTGCTCGACGATTTGCCCGCCATTGCCCTGTTGACCCTGGCCCTCGTGCTGGGATCCCGGGTCGTCACACCCGGGGTTGGCCAGCCGGCAGCGGGCCTGGTCCTAGGGCTGGGGGGCCTCGTGCTGGGGGTCCTTGTGGCTGGGGCCAGCTTCCCCTTGAGCAGTTGGTGGGTGCGCCGCCATGGCGCCTTCAAGACCGATCCCCTGGGGGTGGTGTTGTTGTTGATTGCCTGCAGTTGGGTTGGAGAGTTCACGGGGCTCACCAGCCTGTTGGGCGCCCTCTGGGGCGGGGTGCTCTTGGGCCGGTTGGCCCCCATGGCGGAGGCCAGCACCGAGGCGCGGGAACTGCGCAGTTCCTTGGGATTGCTATCCGATGTCTTTCTCCCCCTTTATTTCATTGGTGTGGGCATGCGCATTGAGCTCTCCACCCTCCAGCAGCTGGCCTCCTGGCAGATGGCGGTGGTGTTGATTGCCCTTGCCGTGGCCCTCAAACTGATCTGTGGCTTGGGTATTAGCCGCCGGGATCAGGCCGCCGGCGTGGATCGCTGGGTGGTGGTGTTCGGATTAATACCCCGGGGCCTGCCTGGGCTGGTGTTTGCATCCACGGCCCTGGGAGCCGGTGTAATTTCGCCCTTGCTGTATTCGGCTTTGGTGTTGATGGTGATGGTCACCACGGTGCTTGGCTTGCTGTTACTCGGACAGCGTCTTCAAACCTTGAGCCCCTCCGATCGAGCAGCAGAATCCTGAGATGAATTCTCCAGCGGGCCTGAATCCCTACGCGCTGCTCCAGCACTGGCGCCACCGGCTCACCGTGCCCCAGTTCACGATTGTTACGGGTTTGCTGGTGATTGTGGTGGGCACGTTTGTGCTGGCCTCACCGCTCTGCTCCAGCGATGACGTGGGCCTCTGGCAGGCGCTATTCACGGTGACATCTGCCATCACCGTGACGGGCCTGTCGATCATTGTGGTCGACCAGGATCTCACCCTGTTCGGTCAGATGGTGCTGGCCGGCTTGATCGTGGTTGGTGGTCTGGGTTTGATGGTGATTACCACCTTCCTGCAGGGATTTGTGCAGGGACGCTCAGGCTTGCGGCGGCGGCTGGACAAGGGGCGCTCCCTCGATGAGTTTGGGGTTGGCGGCATGGGCCCCACCTTTAACAGGATCTTGTTCACGGCGACCTGCGTGATGGGCCTTGGCACCGTGGTGCTCTACGCCTTTGGCTTCACCGATATCGAGAATCCGGGTCGTCGGCTCTGGGCCTCGATGTTCCACGTGATTAGTGCTTACAACAATGCCGGCTTTGGCCTTTGGGCCAAGAACCTGGAGGCCTATCGCGACAACAGCGTCGTCAGTGGCGTGATCGCTTCCATGATCGTGATTGGCGGCATCGGCTGGCGCGTCACCAGCGACCTTGCCGCCAACCGTTTCCGGCGGCGGCGGTTGACCCTGCATACCCGCCTCGTGCTCCGGACCACCGCCTTGTTGATCGTGGTGGGGACCTTGGGATTGCTGGTGACCGAGCACTTCGGCTTTGACTCGGGCTCGATGGCTGCCTACAGCCTGTGGCAGAAGTTCCAGGTCAGCCTGTTCCAATCGATTACAACCCGCACAGCAGGGTTCAACACCATTCCCATGTCGGCCGCGGCGATCACAGATGCAGGTTTGCTGCTGATGATCGTGCTGATGTTTATCGGCGCCAGCCCCGGCGGCACCGGTGGGGGGATCAAAACCACCACCTTTGCCATCTTGATGGGGGCGACCCGCTCCACCCTGCAGGGGCGCCAAGACGTGCTGTTGCATCGCCGCCAGATCCCTGATGGCACGGTGCTTCGGGCCGTGGGCGTCACCTTGGCTTCGATCTTGTTTGTGGTGCTGATGGCCCTTTTGCTGGGGATCGGCCCCACGGCGGGAGGGCTTCCGGGCCGCCAGGCCTACAGCTTCATCGAGAAGCTCTTCACCTGCGTCTCTGCCTTCGGCACCGTGGGCTTGGACCTCGGCGTCACCGCCAACCTCAACCGGTGGGGGCAACTGGTGCTGATGGTGGGCATGTTTGTGGGTCGGGTAGGCATCCTGCTCCTGCTTTCTGCCTTCTATGGCAGCCGCCCGACTCCGCGGGTGGGCTATCCCCGCGAAGATATTTACGTGTAACTGAAGCTCGTCTCTATCATCTCGATCTCATTACTTTCATCTCAATCTCATTACTTTCAACCCCACTCGAACCATGGCTTCTGAAATGCAACCGATGAACCAGTGGTGGCAGCGGCGCCAGGGTGATGGTGGGGATCTCGGCGGCTTTGCTGTGATCGGGGTGGGGCGATTTGGTTCCTCGGTCTGCGCCGAGTTGCTGCGCTCCGGTGCCGACGTGTTGGCGATTGATTCCAGCCAGCGGGCCATCGATGAACTGCGTCAGAGTGAGCCGGCGATCGAGGCCCGCGTGGTGGATTGCACCGATGAGGAGGCCCTGCGCGCAGCGGGTGTCCTGGAGCTCTCCACGGTGGTGGTGGCCATCAGCGAGCCGATTGAGGCGAGCATGACGGCCACCTTGATTTGTAAGGACGCCCAGGACACGAAGGTCCGCCAAGTGATCGCCAGGGCCACCAGTGACCTGCACCTCAAGATGTTGGAGCGGGTGGGGGCTGACCGGGTGGTGTTCCCATCGAAGATGCAGGGACAACGGCTGGGCATGGAGCTGGTGCGGCCCAACCTGCTCGAGCAGTTGCGCCTTGACGACCGCAACAGCATTGAGGAGATCAAGGTTCCTGGGGCCTTTGTGGGTCAGTCCCTGCGCGAACTCAACCTGCGCAAGCACTTCAAGGTGAGTGTTTTAGCGGTTGGTCCCAAGGGTCAACTCCAGGTCAACCCCCAGGCCTCCCATGTACTCCAGGCCGATGAGTTGTTGGTGGTGATGGGATCGAACGAGGCCCTGCGGTCGCTGCCTGGCAACTGAGTTGGGCGGGGTTCACAGCCCAATCTTTTGGGCTCTCTCCTATCTTTCCCCGTAACAACTTCCCCACTCGTTTTGGCTCGACCCGCAGCGCCCGCTTGGCACAGTCTCCAGAGCGATGAGTGCCTACGGCAACTCGAGGCCAGCCCTGAGGGGTTAACAACCGCCCAGGTTGCCGAGCGGTTGGCGCGCTACGGCCCCAACCGCCTGGAATTGGCAGCAGGGAGAAGCCCTTGGCAGATCCTTTGGGATCAGTTCAGCAATGTGATGTTGCTGATGCTGTTGGCCGTGGCAGCCGTTTCGGCGGTGGTTGCCTTTGTGGAACAGAAGTTCCCCAAAGACGCCATTGCCATTGTGTTGATCGTGGGCTTGAACGGCCTGCTGGGCTATCTGCAGGAGAGCAAGGCCCAGCAAGCGTTGCTGGCCCTGCGCAACATGGCCCAGCCGATGGTCCAGGTTCGCCGCGATGGCCAATGGCAACGGCTGTCCAGTGAGGAGCTTGTCCTTGGCGACCTGATGCGCCTGGAGGCTGGCGATCGAGTGCCCGCCGATGCGCGGCTGCTCGAGGTGGCTGATTTGGGGGTGCGGGAGGCGGCCCTCACGGGCGAAGCGGAGGCTGTGTTTAAGCAGGCATCGCTTGTGCTTGATGCGTCGTGCTCCTTGCTCGAACGCAAGAACTGCCTGTTCCAGGGCACCGAAGTTGTGCGGGGCCGGGCCGTGGCCGTGGTCACCAGCACGGGCATGGCCACCGAGCTGGGCCAGATCGCCGAACTGATCAACACCGCCGGGGGTGAATCCACCCCCCTGCAGGAGCGCTTGGATGGCTTGGCCAAGGTGTTGGTGGGCAGCTCCCTGGCCCTGGTAGCCGTTGTTGTGCTGCTCGGCTGGTGGCTGGGTCAGCCCCTGCTGAATTTGTTGGAAGTGGCCCTATCGATGGCGGTTGCCATCGTTCCCGAGGGATTGCCGGCTGTGATCACGGTCACCCTCGCCATTGGCACCCAGCGGATGGTGCAACACGCCGCCTTGATCCGCAGGCTGCCGGCCGTGGAGAGCCTGGGCTCGGTCACGGTGATTTGTTCCGACAAGACCGGCACCCTCACCCAGAACCGCCAGGTGGTGCAAAACGTGCTCTGCGGTTCCTCAAACTTTGCCGTTACGGGCTTGGGCTATGAGCCCGTTGGCGACTTCAACGGCTCATCTTTGGTGCCCGCGCCTGGGGGCACGGAGGGAGCGCCCCATGGCCTGCGCACCTTGCTCTTGCAAGCCGGGGTGCTCTGTAGCGATGCCGAACTGAAAAAAGATAGTGAAGGGGCCTGGGAGATCCTTGGCGATCCCACCGAAGGAGCCCTGCTGGTGGTTGCCGGCAAGGATGGCATCGACGATTTTGGCCTGCGCAACCGCTATCGGCGGGTTGGTGAGATTCCCTTCAGTTCCGAGCGCCAGTGGATGGCGGTTTGGGTTGAGGATCTCGAGGGATCTCTGCAAGCTCCCCTGGGTGAGTCGGCGGCAGGATCCCAGCGTTTGCTGCTCAGCAAGGGGGCGCCGGAAGTGGTCCTCTTAGGCTGCAACCGCTGGATCGATGGTTCGGGGGTTGTGCCCCTCTCCGAACCCCAGCGGGAATGGTGGCTTCAGCAAGCCCGGCAGTGGGCTGCAGCTGGCCTTCGGGTGCTGGCCTTTTCCTGTGCGCCCCACCACCACGACTCTGATCAGGAGATTAAAGATCAGGTGCTGCTTGGTCTGATGGCCCAGCTGGATCCGGCCCGCCCTGAGGTGGCCCAGGCGGTAGCCACCTGCCGGCAGGCCGGGATTCGCCCCGTGATGATCACCGGCGATCACCCGCTCACGGCCCGGGCCATTGGCTCCGGCATTGGCCTCACCGATGCCAACGGCGAGGTGGTGCTTGGCCGTGAACTCGAGGCCTTGGACGATGCGGGGCTCAGGGAGGTGGTGGCCCGCTGCAGCATCTACGCCCGGGTCCCACCCGACCAGAAACTCCGGATCGTGAAAGCCCTCCAAGCCAATGGCCAGGTGGTGGCCATGACAGGCGATGGGGTCAACGATGCACCGGCCCTGAAGCAGGCCCACATCGGTGTGGCCATGGGGATCACCGGCACCGAGGTGAGCAAGGAAGCTGCCGACATGGTGCTGCTCGACGACAACTTCGCCACCATCGTCAAGGCGGTTGAGCAGGGCCGTTTGGTGTACGCCAATATCCGCCGCTTCGTGAAATACATCCTCGGTAGCAATGTGGGTGAGTTGATCACCGTTGCCGCGGCACCGTTGCTGGGTCTGGTGGGGGTGCCCCTTTCCCCCCTGCAAATCCTCTGGATGAACCTCGTTACCGATGGGGTTCCGGCCCTGGCCCTGGCCCTGGAGCCTGGGGAGAAGGGTCTGATGCAGCGACCCCCTGCCGTTCCTGGTGAGTCGATTTTTGCCCGGGGCATCGGCAGCTACATCCTCCGTATTGGCGTGGTGTTTGCCGTGATCGTGATCACCCTGATGGTGTGGGCTGCCCGGGCAGGCTTGCCCTGGCAAACCATGGTGTTCACCACCCTGTGCCTGGCCCAGATGGGCCACGCCCTTTCGGCCCGCAGCGACCGCCCCCTGATTCAGATGGACCCCTGGTCCAATCCCTGGTTGATTTGGGCCGTGCTGCTCACCTCGGGCCTGCAGATGCTGCTGCTGTATGTGCCCTGGCTGGCCAAGTTTTTTGGCACCACCCCGCTCACCCTCAACGAACTGTTGGTTTGCGTGGGAGTCAGTGCGGTCTTCTTTGTGTACCTGGAGCTTGAAAAGATTTGGCGCCTGTGGCGGCGCAGTGCCCATGCGGATGCCTAGCGCACCCGCTGCGATGGCCATGGAGGCGGCTCCCTGTTGCCTCCAGGCTGGGTATCAAATGGCACTTGGGAATCGCTCATTTGGGTAAGGGAGGTAAAGGGAGGGTCTCTAGCGTTTACTCCAATGATTGGTCCCTGTCGCAGCCATGGCTTTTCGCCGTTTGTTCCAAGCCTTGAATCTCTTGCCCAGAACCCTGGGTGCCTTGGGCTTGCTCACCCTCCCTTTGGGGTTGCCATCGGTTGCTAATGAGGTTGGCATCTATTCAGGCCGGCACTACAACAGCGATCAACAGCTCTACAAGCAATTCACCGCTAAAACCGGCATCAAGGTGAAGCTGCTGGAGGCAAAAGATGATGCCTTGATTGAGCGCTTGCGCAGCGAGGGAGACAAGTCGCCCGCTGATGTGTTGGTGCTCGTGGATGCGGCACGGCTGGATCGGGCCGCCGACCTGGGTCTGTTCCAGCGCACCCGTTCGTTCCAGCTGCTGCGCGATGTGCCCCTGGATCTACGGGATCCCAAGGGCCGCTGGTATGGCCTGACCCGCAGGCTCCGGGTGGTGGTGGTGAATCCCAAGCTGGTGAATCCTGCCAAAATCACCACCTATGCCGACCTCGCGAATCCCCAGCTGAAAGGCAAACTCTGCCTGCGGGATCGCAAAAGTGTGTATAACCAATCCCTGGTCGCCGATCAATTGATCCTGCGCGGTATTGGCTTGACCACGAAGTGGGTGCAAGGGATGACAGCCAATGTCACCCAGCCCTATTTCACCTCAGACACCCCGTTGATTCGTGCCATTGGCAAGGGCCAATGTGGGGTGGGCCTGGTGAACACCTACTACGTAGCCCGGATGCTCAACGGGGAGAGTGGTGCTGCCGATCGCGCCCTGGCCAGCCAGCTGAAGGTGATCTTCCCCAAGCCTGCCCACGTCAACATCACCGGTGCCGGTGTGACCCGCTACGCCAAGAATCCTGAGGCAGCCCTGAAGTTGATTGAATTTCTGGCGTCCCCAACGGGGGGTCGCGGTTATGCCGAAGCCAACAACGAATATCCCCTGAAGGGCTATGGCGATAACGCCACCCTCAAACGCTTTGGCCCCTTCAAGGGCGATGGGGTTTCGGCCCAGCAATTGGGGGCCAAAAACTCGGCTGCCATCAAGCTGATGGACGTCAGCGGCTGGAAGTAAGAGCCCATGTTGCGCCGCACCCTGGCATCCCAGCGTTCCTTTCTGGGCGTTGGGGTGTTGCTGGTCAGCCTGTTGGCCCTGCTGCCCCTGGCGGCGTTGCTGTTGGTGGCGAGTCGCAGTGGCTGGGCTGGTTTGCTGGCCCTTGGCCCCAGTGGCGGCGAACAGATCCAGAACACCCTGCTGCTGTTGGTTGGCGTTGGGGTGTTGGGGGCCTGCCTGGGTACGGCCAATGGCTGGCTGACGGCCCGCTGCCACTTTCCAGGTCGCCGCTGGTTGCAGATTGCCCAGCTCTTGCCCCTGGCGATTCCGAGCTACTTACTGGCCGCCACCTTGGTGGATTTGGGCAGCCGGGTGGGCTTGCGGGTCCATGGCCTGGCCTGGGCTGTGTTGGTGTTGAGCTTGTCCACCTATAGCTATGTGTTTTTGCTGAGTACGGAGTGTTTTGGCCTCAGCGGCGCTCGGCTGCAGGACGCCTCCCGTTCCTTGGGGGTCGGGCCCTGGGGCTGTTTCTGGCGGGTGGCCTTGCCGATGGCGGTGCCAGCGATTGGGGCGGGCGTGGCCCTGGCCGGCATGGAAGTGGTGAATGAGTTTGGCGCCGTCCAGCTCCTCGGCGTACCCACCCTCTCGGCGGGCATCCTCGACCGTTGGCAGGGAGACGGCGACATTGAAGGAGCAATTGGCTTGGCCCTTGTCACCATGGTGATCGTGGTGGGCCTGGTGGTGGCGGAGCGCGGTTTTCGCCGCCGCAGTCGCCTGTGGAGCGCCGGCCAGGAGAGTGCCCCAGCCAGCCGCTGGCCCCTGGAGGGCTGGCGCCAGGGCCTGGCCCAGTTCTGCGCCCTACTCCCCCCCCTGGCCAGCTTGGGGTTCCCCCTGCTGTGGGTTGGGATCAGTTGGGGCCAACTCCCGCTGGAATCCACCGAAGAGTTGGCGAGCTTGTCGCTGCACACGTTTGCCCTGGCCTTGGCCGCCACGGCGATCACCGTGGCGGCGGCCCTGGTGTTGGCGGTGGCCAAGCGCTGGCTTCCCAACCCCTGGCTCAGGGCTATCAGCTTTGGGGCGGGCATGGGTTACGCGATTCCAGGCACCGTTCTGGCCCTGGCCTTTTTGCTGTTGGGCGGGGGCCTGGGATTGGCACCCCTGGCCCTGCTGGTGTGGGGCTACGGGGATCGTTTCCTGGCGGTGGCCAAGGGGGGCTTGGATGCTGCCTTGGAGCGCATTCCCCCCAGCGTGGATGAATCGGCAGCCAGCCTGGGTAGCCCTTGGTTTGCGGTGCTGCGGCGCATCCACCTGCCGCTGCTGCGCGGGCCCCTGTTGGTGGCGGCCCTGCTGGTCTTTGTCGACACCGTGAAGGAATTGCCGCTCACCTTTGCGCTGCGGCCCTTCGACTACGACACCCTCGCGGTGCGGGTCTACCAGTACGCCAGCGATGAACGGGTTGGGGCTGCCCTGGTGCCAGCTTTGATGATTATGGGGTTGGGGTTGGTCGCCGCCTTGGCCGTGGTGCCGAGCCTGCAGAACGGGGACTAGACCGCTTGAAAGGCGCGTCCATCCGGAAACACCTGCGCGAGGGCACCAGGCACCAGGCTCGCCCGACAGCGTTCGTCGATGCTCAGGGGGTTGGATAGGGGAACCCTCACCCGCAGTTCCTGGCCCTGGCTCTCCACTTGGAGGAGCCATCCCTGGCCCAAAAACTCCCGGCCCACCACCCGCGCATTGCCGCAGGGATCGGCATCGAGCTGGATGGCATCGCTCATCACCATCGCGTCTTGCATGGCTGGGGCGTCTTGGGTTCCTGCGGTGTCTGGGCTGGCTAGGGCGCCTTCCCCGAGGGAAGAAGGCCCAGCACTGGACTGGGGTGAGGCTTGCAACAACCCAAAGGGCGTGAGCAGCTGGGCGCCCTGGCGGGTGGCTGGTAGCCGGTTGGCCTGCAAAACAAACCGGCTCACGAAGGCACTGGCCGGGCGCTCCACCAAGGCCTGGGGGGTATCGCACTGGTGCAGCCTGCCGCCCTCCAACACCGCCACGCGATGGCAGATGGCGAGGGCTTCCTCCGGGTCGTGGGTCACCAGGATGCCGCTGGTGTTGCAGCGTTTGAGCAGGTCGGGCAGTTCCCGCCGCAGCCTTAGGCGCACCTCCACATCCAAATTGGAGAAGGGTTCATCCAAGAGCAGCACGGCTGGTTCGGGAGCGAGGGCCCGCACCAGGGCCAGCCGTTGGCGTTGACCCCCCGAGAGCTGGTGGGGGTAGCGCTCGTCCATGCCGGCAAGGCCGAGCAGTTCCAGTAGCCACCGCACCCGATCGGAGCCCTGCCCCCGTTTCAGGCCAAAGCAGGCGTTTCTCCAGGCATTGAGATGGGGAAAGAGGGCGTAGTCCTGAAACACCATCCCAACGCCTCGGCGCTCAGCTGGTAGCCAATGGCGAGGGCCGGCAACCTCCCGGCCATGGACCACGATGCGACCGCGGCTGGGGCGCTCAAAGCCGGCAATCAGCCGCAGCAAGGTGGTTTTGCCAGAGCCCGAGGGGCCAAGTAGGCCGAGCAGCTCCCCCGGGGCCATGGCCAGATCCAGGCCCGCCACGGTCCAGGCCGCTGAACGGTTTGCGGGGTAACGGTGCCAAACGTTCTCGAAGCTGATCGAACTCTGCATGACGGTTTTTGCCCCTAGGTGGTGGCCAAGGGGGCGGAATCCACCAGGGATGGAGCCAGGCGCAGCAGGGCTTGCTGGGCTGGAGCTTCCAGCAACTTCTCCTGGCGGATTCTTGAGATCAGGCGCGTGGTGGTGACGCGGGTGGTGCCGATCAGTTCGGCAATGCGCTCATGGCTCAAGCGAAACGGCAGGTCGCACCAGGGGCCACAGCGTTTGCCAAGGCGGCGCACTAGCAGACCCAACAGGGCATGGAGCCGTTGCTCCGCTTTGTTGAGGTGGCGGATGCGCAGCAATTGCAGGGTCCACTCATTGACCGGATCTAAGCCGCCTGGAGTCTCGGCTTGGGCATCCCTGCGAAACAGCAGGGGCGTGAGGGCTTCCACGCAAACACCCTCACTGCAGAGGCGGTCGGTGGCCAGTTGGTCGCCGGGCTGCAGGAAGGCCAGGGTCATGCCTTCGGTTTCTTCGCAGGGGCAGTAGACCCGGGCGATGCCCTCGATCACCTCAATGCAGCTGGATTGGGGACGCAGGGACGGATCAATCAACACCGTTTGACCCACGGGCATGCGGATGGGCCCCTGGGAGCGATCGGAGAGAAAGCGCAACTGCATCGCGGCCCAGCCGGCCTATTGAGAGCTGCTCGCAACATAGTCCGACCGGGGAACCTTTTGCAAGCAATTCTCAATTGCAAAAAAACGGAAGCTGGTTTTGCCGTCCCCCTTCGGGTGGCGTTGGTGCTGGTTTTGCTGCCTAGGGTTTTGGCCCCGCCCCAGCCCATAGGCACCTCAAGCGTGTTCAAAAACTCCCGCAGCGCCCACCGGGCCATCGTTCCGTTTGCCGTGGTGCCGCTGTTGCTCACGGCCGTGACCGGAAACCTCTACGGCCTGTTGGAGGTTCGGGAGATCGAGGCCGATTGGCTCATAGCCCTGCACATTGTCAAGTTTGGCCCCCTGGATCTCGAGCCCTTCTATTCGGTGATCCTGGGGGTGTGCGTGCTGGTGTTAGCCGGCTCCGGGCTCAGCCTTTGGTTCAAAAACCGCCGCAGGGCCACCTAAGCACCGGCTGCCACCACGCTCGGCATCAGGTCGAGGCCATGCAGGCCTTCGTAGAGGAGATAGGCGCCCAGCACCAGGGCCAATACCCCCACAAGCCATTCCGCCTTGTGCTGAAGCCAGCCCTCCAGCTTGGTGATCGATTCCCGAATGCCGCCCCCGCTCACCAGCCAGGCCAGGGGGGGCAGTAGCAGCAGGGAGCTGGCCATCAAGGTGAAGAGGCCGGTCACCTCGGCATCGGCCTTGAGGCCCGGTTCGTTGAGAAGCAGCAGGCCCGCCTCCTTTAAGTAGAAGACCAGATTTTCCGGGGTGAGCAGGGCACTGATCGCGCCGATCCCAAGCAGCGCAGCCGTGCTGAAGTCGGGCAATTGGTTCATCAGCTTGAGGGCCATGCCCTCCTCACCGATGTTGGCTTGGGGGGTGAGTTGATAAAGGCCCAGGCCAATCAGGGCACCGGCACCAAGTAAATCGATCAGCACCTGCTCCCGGCCGCCGTGGCTCAAGTTGATGGAGAAGGCTTCGCCAATGGCCATCAACACCGCGATGGCCAGGGCATTGGCCGTCGCCCATCCGGCCACGTAGGTGAGGGCCCGTTGCATGGGGGATTTGCCAAGCAGAAGCAGGGTCACAACCCCGATGTGCAGGGGGCTGAAGGCAATGCCAATCCCAAACAGCGACGACTTGGTCACCAGGGCTGGTGAAAGAAGACCTGGCGAAAGCAGGCCTGGTGAGAAAAGGGCTGGCCCCACCAGATGGAGAGTGCTCAAGCCAACGACCTAGCGCTGAAGATCCTTGATTCTCGAAGATCAGCGAGGGCCAGTGCGAGCCAGAGAGCCGAACTAGCTGGCTAAGCCCCGCTGGGGTGCCCACTGCTGGATCAGGCTTTCCATCCGAACCACCTGGTAGCGGGTCTGCTCGTTGGGCTGGTCTGCATAGGCGCTGCGGAAGGAGCTCAGGGCCGCATCCAGGGACAGCAGAACGGGGTGGTTGTCTTGCACGGTACGGCGATCTACGGAATGTAAATAAAACCTTAAGCGACCTTTCTGGGGCGACGGCCCCTTTGGCCGGCGTTTGGTTCCCCAAATGGGCAAATCAACGCATGAAAGCCCTCGCCAGGCCAAGCTGGTGCCGTTCTGGCGATGGGGAGCGTGGCCCGCGAACAGTTGAAAGCCTTCCTGGTGCGCATGCAGGACGATGCGGCCCTGAAGCAGCAGGTGTTGGCGGCGGCCACCGCCGACGACGTGGCCCAGATTGCCCTCAAGCTCGGTTTTGAGTTTTCAGGCGATGAACTGTTGCGGGCCTCGGGCCAGCGCTTTGACCGCGTCACCGTGCGCAAGAACGACATCCCTGGCGAATACAACTAAATCCCGTGACCCAGTCCCTGCTCACCGAAGCCCAGCGCCAGAAGCTGGATGCCAGCAGCGATGAGCGCTTCTATGCCCAGCCCCGCTTCGTGCAGCACCTCGATGGGGCCTTTCGCAGTCGCCTCACCCAGCTCTACCGGGAGCGCCTCAAGCCGGGTTCCGTGCTGCTCGATTTGATGGGTAGCTGGGTGAGTCACCTGCCCGAGGAGCTCAGCTTTGGCGAGGTGATCGGCCATGGCCTGAATGGCCAGGAGTTGGCCGCCAACCCCAGGCTCAGCCGCCATTTTGTCCAAAACCTCAATGTCAACCAGCAGCTGCCCCTCGAAGACCGTTGCCTGGATGCGGTGCTGATCGTGGCGGGCTGGCAATACCTGCAGCAACCCGAGGCCGTCGCCGCCGAGCTGAAGCGGGTGCTGCGCGGCGGTGGCCAGTTGATCGTTGCCTTTTCCAATCGCATGTTTGCCCAGAAAGCCCCCCAGGTTTGGTTGGACGGTTCTGATCGCGACCACCTGGACTACGTGGCCAAGGTTCTGGCCCATGGCGGCTGGTCGATTGAGGCCGTCATCGCCGAAGACACCAAGCCGGAAGGCCCCCTGGGCTGGCTGGGCGGCAAGGGTGATCCCTTCTTTGCTGTGGTGGCCCATAGGCCCTAATCAATCCCGCAACAATTCCCGAAGGGTTTCCAAACAGCTGGCATCCTGGACGCAGTTCAGAGGATGCGCCGGTTCGAATGCCCCAATCCATCGCCGTCATCGGTGCCGGAGTGGCTGGCTGCGGACTGGTAGCCCAATTGCGTCGCCTGGGGGTCCGCTCGCCCATCAGCCTTTGGGAAACCGGGCGAGGCCCCGGGGGGCGGGCGAGTACCAGGCGTTCCAGGTTCGATCAGCACGTTGCTGTTGACCATGGAGCCCCCCTCTTCAACCTCACCTTCCAGGCCGATCCGGCCCTGTTGGAGCCCCTGGTGGCGGGCGGCTGGATTGAGCCCTGGACTGGTCCGGTGGCATGCCTCGAGGGGGAATCCGAGCTCAAGCTCGGCAAGCCCGATGCCTTTGGGTTGGGCCGGCTCTACCGCGGCGTTGGCGGGATGGACCAACTCTGCCGGGGATTGTTGGCCATTGGCTCGGCGGCAGGCCCCATCGATGCCCACTACGGCACCCTGGTGCGCCATCTCACCAAGGTGCCCGGGGGCCCCTGGCAGCTGATCGGCCGCGAAGGCGACCCCTTGGCCGAGGCCGATTGGCTGGTGCTGGGCAGCACCCTGTTGGCCCACCCCCGCACCCAACGGATCCTTGAGTGGCCGGAGGTGCCCCTCAAGGCGGCCGCTGCCGCCCTCAACGATCTACAGCTCGACCACGTCCTCACCACCATCGCTGGCATTCGCAGCGAGGCCAGGAGTAATGCCCTGTTTGTCTTGCCGGCGGCCTGGGTGGAGCCGTGGCTCGCCCTGCCCTTTCGCCTGCTCCATTGCGATGCGGCTGCCCAGCAGCGTTGGGGGTTGCGGCGGATCACCATCCAGCCCCAGGCCGATGGCCGCTGTGTGGTGGTGGCCCATTCCAGCAATGCCTTTGCCGCCGACCATCTCGATGTCTATGGCACCCATTCCGCCATAGCGAAGATCCTGCAGTTGCCCCCTGACGGCGGCAAGGAAGACGTGGTGATCGCCGCCCTCCAGCAGGCCCTGGTGCAGGCCCTGGCTCCCTGGCTTGGGGATCCCAGCGGTGATGCCAGCCTCTGGCAGTCCAGGCTCACGGGCCTGGCCCAGCCCGAACGGCAGTTGATGCGCTGGGGAGCGGCCTTGCCCATGGCCCCAGGCTTGCCCACGGAGTTGATGCTCTGCCCCCAAAGCCAGGTGGCGTTCTGCGGGGATTACCTCGCTGGCGAGGGATTTGGCCGGGTCGAAGGAGCCCTGCGCAGTGGTGAGGCGTTGGCCCGCCAACTCACCCTGCAGGGCGTGGGCTGACCAGGGCCCGGTGCAGGGCTTCCAGCCGCTGGTTGTTGACACCGAGATCCGAATCGCCGAGCCGGGAAACGGAGCGGGCCTGAAGGGAGCCGGTGCCTTCCTGGGCATAGAGCTCCAGGTCATCGACAAAGCCAAACAATTGGCTGGTGGCGGTGGCATGCAGGTAGCCGGGGCGCTGCTCCACGATCAGGGTGCGAGGGCTGGCCGCAATCACCCCTTGCAGGCTGGCAAAGGCGGCTTCTGGATCGGCTACGGCCCAGTCGGCGCGGGCGCAATGGGCGCTGCTTTCGCAGGGCGACAGGCTGCCAGCGTGCACCCCCAGATCCCCTGGTAAGGGCCCCTCAAAGTGCAGGCCAAACACCAGAAAAATGCTGGTGATGATCGCAAACAGGCTGGTCATGGTTGCTTTGCCGGGGCTGGTGTGTTTTGGGGCGAGGAGCTTTGGGGCGTCGGGTTTTGGGGGGTGAGCCCCGAGTCCAGGTCCATATCCATTTCCGCGACAAACAGCACCAGGCCGCCGATGCAGGCCAAGGCGGCCAGAAGTAACACCAGGTGGCGACGGTCGAACCGGGTGTGGCGTTGGCCGGACCTCGGCTTTGCTGGGTGGTTGGGATGGGGATCAGACATCAGGCCTGGGGCAGCTCATGGTCAAGACGTCCATGGGTAAGACGTTCATGGTTGAGTCGCCCCATCATTGCGTTTGTTGTTGCGCTGTGACAGTTTGATTCGCCTTGGTCTTGATCAGGGCATTGCCCGTTGCAGCTCGGGTTGGCCATGGCTATGCCTAGGTCACCGGTGAGTGATGGGGAGGCATGCGACCTGTTCCAAATCAGCCCCAGGTAAGGCTCCCGGTCGAGCTGGCCGACCAGATCGATCTGGTGAATCAGGCCGTGGGTTATTTCGCCGACCATTTCAGTGAGGCCATCGAGCTGGAATCGATGGCGGAATCCCTGGGCGTCAATGGCGACTGGCTTGATTTGTGTTTTGACCACTGCCGCGGCAAGACCCCATTTCAATCCCTCCAGCACCTGCGGCTGAGCCGGCTGTTTGAGGGCATTGCGGCCAAGCCCCAGATCACCCTGCAGCGGCAGGTGGATCGCTGCGGGCTGGCCTCGGTGATGGTGGCAAACCAGTCTTTTGAGCAGTTGTTTGGCATTGGTCTGGCCCCATTCCGCCGCATGTGTCGCCGCGCGGCGCAGGACCGCCAGATGACCAGCATGGGCCAGCCCTATCCCAACCGAGCTTGACGACGAGCTGGAACCTGGTTGTTGCCCTTTGGGGGCTGGTCTCTTGCGCCGGTCTGCTGGCCATGCTGGCCCTGTTGCAGCGCACCTTTGCCCAGGCACCTTGCCTGGGACCAGCGCCAGGCCAGGTGCCTGATTCGCTCACGGTGCCTGATTCACTCACTGTGGTGGTGCCGGCCTACAACGAGGCCGCCAACATCGGCGATTGCGTCGCCTCGATCCTGGCCAGCGAGCCCCCTTGCTCCACCTGGAGGCTCTTGGTGGTTGACGACGGTTCCACCGATCAAACCGCTGCCTTGGCCGAGGCGGCCCTGGCTGCTGGTTCTGTGGCTTCGGCGCTCCTCCCTGCAGGCCCCCGGCCCGAGGGGGAGCGCTGGGTGGGAAAAAACTGGGCCTGTTACCAGGCCAACCGGTGGCTGGATCAGGCCGGGGGGAGCGATTGGCTGCTCTTCCTCGATGCCGATGTGCGGCTGGAGCCTGGGGCCCTGCGGCTGGCCCTGGCCGATGCCAGCCGCCAGGGCGCCGATTTGCTCAGCCTGGCCCCCCGCTTGAGCTGCAGCTGTTTGGCCGAATGGCTGGTGCAGCCGATCATCGCCAGCTTGCTGGGGCTGGGCTTTCCGATTCAGCGGGCCAATGATCCGGCCGATCCCTTGGCTTTTGCGGCGGGGCCATTCATGTTGTTTCGCCGGAGCAGTTACCTGGCGGTGGGCGGCCATGGCGCCGTGGCTGCCGAGGTGGTGGAAGATCTGGCCCTGGCCCGGGCGATCAAGGGGCGGGGCCTGCGCTTGCGCTACTTGCTGGCCCTCGATCAGCTCACCCTCCAGATGTATCCCAACTTCCAGGCCCTGTGGGAGGGCTGGAGCAAGAACTGGTTTTTGGGCCTGGATCGCGATGTGATCAAAGCCCTTGGGGCTGGGGGTTTGGTGGTGAAGTTGTTTGCCGTTCCCTGGCTGTTGCTGCCCGTGGGGCTGCTGTTGGCTGTTCTTCAGCGGCCACCGCTTTCTGTGGCGACCACGTCCCTTGCGACACCCCTGGTGACCTGGGCCCCGTTGGCCGTTGCGCTCAGCGGGATCGGCCTGCAGCTGGCGATTCGGCTTTGGAGTCGCCGCCGTTTCCGCCTGCCCCTGGATTGGTGGTGGCTGGCCTGGGCTGGGGCCCTGGTGATTGGCGCCATCGCCCCCGTGTCGGTGGTCAAGACCCTCACCGGCCGCGGCTGGACCTGGCGGGGGCGCTCCCTTCAGGCCTGAGCTTGAGGGCGACTTGCGTTAGGCGGCTCAGCAGATCCTGGGCAGCAGTTCCCCCAGGCCCACCTCGAGCGGTCGCTTCACCCCAAGGGCGCTGCGCAGGCTGACCGGGTTGCGGGGCTGGCCCCGGTGATCCGCTCCAAAGGGGGTTGCGAACGCTCCAAAGGGCTGAATCACGGTGCCAATGCGGGCAGCGCTGGGCTCGAAGGCCCGCAGGATGGCCAGGGCGGCCGGGGCTTCGCCTGCGGACAGGATCACCACCATCCGCCCCTCGTTGGCAAGGGCAATCGGGTCAAAACCGAGCAGGTCGCAGGCCCCCTGCACCGATGGGGCCACCGGGATTGCCCCATCCTCGAGCTCGATCCAGTGGCCGGCGCTGCGGGCAATTTCATCGATCGCACTGGCCAATCCCCCCCGGGTGAGATCCCTGAGGCAGTGGAGCTGCAGGCCAGCTGCCAGCAGGGCTTGCACGGGCCCAAGCAGGGGGGCCAAGTCGCTCATCAGGGGGGCCTGAAACCCCAGCTGGCCCCGGGCGGCCAGGATCGCGATGCCATGGCGGCCGAGGTCGCCACTCACCAGCACCGCATCCCCCTCCCGCACGGCGCGGGGGTGAACGGTGAGGCCTGGGGCCACCTGGCCCACCGCACTGGTGTTGATGAAGAGGCCGTCGCCCTTGCCCCGTTCCACCACCTTGGTGTCACCGGTCACCACGGCCACGCCACACTCGACAGCAGCGGTTTGGATCGAGGCCACCACGGTTTCAAGCACCGCCATGGCCAGGCCTTCCTCCAGGATCAGGCCCAGGCTGAGGGCCACCGGGGTGGCACCGGCCATGGCCAGGTCGTTGACGCTGCCAATCACCGCTAGCCGGCCGATGTCTCCCCCGGGAAAGATGAGGGGATGCACCACGTAGGAGTCGGTGGTGAACGCCAACTGTCCCTCGATGGGGGGCAGCAGGGCGGCGTCGTGGAGCAGTCCATCCTGGGGGCCAAAGGCCGGCACCAGCAGCTCCTGAATCAGGCGCTGGCTGAGCTTGCCGCCACCACCGTGGCCGAGCTGAATTACCGGTTCAGCAGCATGGGGAGGGCAGATCATTTAGGGGCGATAGCGGTAGTAGGCGGCGCAGGCCCCCTCGCTGGACACCATCGGCGCCCCCAGCGGGGTTTCAGGGGTGCAGGCGCCCCCAAAGCTGGGGCAGGCCGTGGGGCGAGCCAGGCCCTGCAGTACCTGGCCGCTGATGCAGGTGTCCCTTGGCGACTTGATGCTGCGTTGCTGGGGAGCCTGGCCTTCCACGGCAAGGACGTCGTAGGGCGGGCGCAGGCCTAGGCCACCAGCTGGAATGATGCCCAGGCCCCGCCAGTTGGTATCCACGGGCGTAAACACGGCGGCGATCCGTGCCTGGGCAGCGCCGTTGCCGGTGTCCTTGGCAACCCCCTGGTAGGCGTTCTCAACGGTATGGTCGCCGCGCTCCAGTTGAAGCACGCAGCGCAGGATCCCCTCGAGGAGGGCATCGGCTTCAAATCCGGTCACCACGATGGGCCGCCCGTAGCGCTTGGCGATTCCCACGTACTCCTGCTGGCCCACCACGGCGCACACGTTCCCTGCCGCCAGGATCCCGTCAATGCGGCAGTGGGGGTCGGCCAGCAACACCTCCAACACCGGCGCAATCCGCACGTGGCACACCAGCAACGCCAGGTTGGTGAGCTTGGCCACCAAGGCGCGCTGGGCTAGCAAGGCCGTTGTGGGAGCTGTGGTTTCAAACCCCACCGCAAAAAACACCACCAGCTTCTCGGGGTGCTGCTGGGCGATGGCCAGCACATCCAGTGGTGAATAGACCACCCGCACATCGCCGCCCGCCGCCCGCACGGCCAGCAGGTTGAGGCTGGTGCTGCCCGGAACCCGCAGCATGTCGCCGAAGGAACAGAGGATCACCTCCGGCCGGCTCGCCAGGTCCAGGGCCTGGTCGATCCGCTCACAGGCCGTGACGCAGACGGGGCAGCCTGGACCGTGGATCAAGCTGATGGCATCAGGCAGCAGTTGGTCGATGCCATGGCGCAGCAGGGCGTGGGTCTGGCCGCCGCAGACCTCCATCAGGGTCCAGGGTTGGGTGCAGCTGGCTGTGATCTGCTGGAGCAGCTGGGTGGCCCTCATGCTTTGGGCAGGCAGTAGCTGCTGAGGGCCCGCTGGTATTGGGCCCGCTCAAACGCCTCCGGGTCGGAGCAACGGGCGCATGTGCCCCATGCCGCAAAGGGGCGGCATTAAAGCATGTTGAGTATTGACCGGACCTGCCCTATCCTAGGCTCCGTTAAACTCCTTAATAAAAGGCAACCCCCGATGTTCACGCTCGAGAAGGCCACCCAGATTTTTCCGGACACCCTCTCGGCCGATGTGGTCCCCGCCATCACGGCCCGATTCCGCCTTCTCAGCGCAGAAGACCAGCTTGCCTTGATCTGGTACGCCTATGTCGAGATGGGTTCCACCATCACGATCGCGGCCCCGGGTGCCGCCCGGATGCAGTTCGCTGAGAACGTCCTGAACCAGATCAAGGCGTTGGGCTTTGCCCAGCAGAGCCACGTCATGTGTGAGCTGGCCAACAGCAGCGACACGGAGATCGGCAGGACCTATGCCAGCTGGTCGGTGAATATCAAGCTTGGTTTCTGGTATCAGCTTGGCCAGTGGATGGCAGCGGGCTTGGTGGCTCCGATCCCCGAGGGCTACCAGCTCTCCGCCAACGCGTCGTCGGTGCTGAGCTCCCTAAAGGCCGTAGAACAGGGCCAGCAGATCACCCTGCTGCGCAACTTCGTTGTGGACATGGGCTACGACCCAGCCAAGGGTGAAGGACAACGGGTTCAGGAGCCCGTGGTCGCTCCGACCCCGGAAAGTCTGCGCAAGAAAGTGTTCATCGAGGGTGTGATCAACCCCACGGTCAACAGCTACATGGATCTGCTCAACGCCAACGACTTTGACCAACTGATTGAGCTGTTCTTGAGCGATGGCGCCCTGCAGCCCCCGTTCCAAAAGCCAATCGTGGGAACCGAGTCAATCCTGCGGTTCTTCCGGGAAGACTGCCAAAACCTCCAGCTTCTGCCTGAGAGGGGTTTCGCTGAACCCACGGAAGGCGACTACACCCAGATCAAGGTGACCGGCAAGGTGCAAACCCCCTGGTTCGGTGCCGGGGTTGGCATGAATGTGGCTTGGCGCTTTTTGCTCAACCCCGAGGGCAAGATCTACTTCGTGGCGATTGACCTGCTGGCTTCCCCAGCCGAGCTGCTCAAATTCGCCAGGTGATCGTTGCCGTCCTTGATGCGGGTGGGGAGGGTCACACCCCCGCTGGCTCCAACCTTGCTAGCCCCCTCCTTGCAGGGGGAATTGGCTTGGCTTGGCTGCTGAGTTTGCTGGCCTGCCTTGGGTTGGATTTGGCTGAGCTGAAACCGGCCCTGGTGTTGGTTGCCATTTTGGTGAGAACGTTCCTGCACACAGGCTTGTTCATCATTGGCCACGACGCCATGCACCGGGTGTTGCTGCCCTCCCGGCCAGCCCTCAACGACCGAATAGGTGCCGTCGCCCTAGGGCTCTACGCGGCCCTGCCATATAGCAGTTGCCGCCAGAACCACCACCAGCACCACAAGGCTCCCGGTGGCGATCTCGATCCGGATGTTCATGGCAACCGCTCAGCCCCGGTGTGGAGCTGGTATGCCCGCTTTATGGGCGGCTACCTCTCCTATGGCCAATTTGCAGCCCTGCTTGCGGGTTGGGGCGTGGTGGCCCTGGGGGCGAGGTGCTGGTTGGCAACCTCGATGGTGAACGTGTTGCTCTTTTGCACCCTGCCCCTGCTACTCAGCTCGTTGCAACTGTTTTTTGTGGGCACCTATCTGCCCCATCGCAACCAGGCCCTAGCATCAAACCCCCACCAGGCCATCAGCCTCGATTGGCCAGAATGGTTATCCCTAGTGGCCTGCTACCACTTTGGTTACCACCTGGAACACCACGAGCAGCCGCAGTTGTGTTGGTTCCAGTTGCCGATGGCCCGTCGAGGCCAGCCCACGACTAAGTCCACGCCCATGATTTTTGCCAGGTAGGGTCCCCCCCATGGATATGAAGCTTTCCGGTTGGTCGGAACCAGAACAGGCCATCGCCAAGACGGCCTTTGACAACGCCTATCAGCGCGCCATTGGCGCCCTGATCACCGCCGTGCGCACCCAGGTTGATGACCTCACCAGCGCCGATGCCGTCTGGCAACTGCACGACTTTCTCAGCATCCAGCGCCATGTGATTGAGGGGCGCTTTGATTTCCGTTCTGATGGGATCTTGTTCGTCTTTGCAAGCTTGGTAAAGGAGGGCCTCCTCCAAGTCGATGAATTGGCGGGGCTGGATGAGGAAAAGTTGACCAAGGTCAAAGCGATGTCCCTCTTCTAGCCGTCTGTCTTTGGGCCGTTCCGTGCCCTGGCTACTTCACTTTGGTTCATTCACAGATGTCCCAAACTGGCGTTCCGGTGCATAGCTTGGCTTTATGCACAGCTCATTTGGCGACCGCATGCCCGAGGTGGTGGTGTTTCACCCCTCCCGCTTTGAGGAGGCCGAGTGGATTGTCCACAACGTGCGTGAACTGAAAACGGTGGTCGTGGATGCTGGGGCGATGGATCCCACCGATGCCCAACGGCTGATCGACTTTGTGGCCGGAGGGGTGAGTGCCCTCGATGGCCAGGCCGAATGCTTGGCCCCACTCACCTTTATCTTTGCCCCGCAACTGGTCAACCTCCGCAGGGATCTGGGCGCTCCTGGATCATGAGCTTGGCTCGAGCAGATTGATGGCGTAAAGCACCTCCTCGAGGGCATCGGCCGCACTGATCCCCCCATAGCGCTGGGGATTGGCTTGGGTGCAGCAGCTAGGCAGGGGGGCAAGGCTGGTCGTGGGGCGCGGATGGCAGAACTGCACCACGCTCAGGCGTTCGGCCTGGAATCCCGCCGGGGCCACGACCCGATGCCAGCCCACGGGGATCAGGCCGTTGCTGAGCCGCTCCAGCATGATGCCGGTGTTGAGGATCACCTGGCCTTCGGGCGGTAGGGCGTCCACCCACTGGCCGTCCACCTGCACCTGCAACCCCGGTGCCGTGGCCCGCGGCAAGGCGGTGATCAGGTTGATATCGCCATGGGCTTCCGCCCAGACATGCCCGCCGGCGGGGGCCTGCACCATCGGTGGATAACGGATGGCCCGGGTGAGGGTGGGGGCTTGGCTGGTCATCCCATCGAAGAAGGTTTCGGCGCAGCCGATCCCCAGGGCGATGACTCTTAGGAACCGGCGCTGGAGATCCGCGATGGCGGTGTGGAACGTCTCCAAGACGGAGGTAATCCCCGGAACCACCTCTTCGGGGAGCAGCTGCTCGGGATAGAGCAAGGGGTAATGGCGCCTGAGGGGGTGTTGGGAGGGGATGGTCTCCCCCCAATTGAGCATCTCCTTCCAATCGGCATGGTCGCTGCCGGCTGCGGTTTCGACCAGGAGGCCCGTGTAGCCGGTTTGGCCGCCCGCCCCAGGGGCCACAAAACGCTGCTTGCTGGCCGGATCCAGGGCGAAAAACTCCCGCAACATGCCGTAGGCCGTATCGAGTAGATCGGCCGAGAGGTCGCTGCTGGTGTACACGAAACCCGTTTGCAAGCTGCGTTTCACCCCATCCACCACCGCCCGTCGGGTGGCCTCGCTGCCCCGTTCAAAGGCCAGCAAATCAACGTCGAGAATCGCCTGGACCATGGCGGCGAGCCTAGGGTCTAAACCTGGCTACCACAGCCTGGGCCAGGGCTTTTGCGCTCTCTTTTGTGGTTTGCGCTTCGCCTCCGGTTTGTTCCTGCGCGTCCACCCAGTGGCTGATGGCCTCTTCGTCGCTGGTTAGGGGTTCGATCCAGGTGCGCTGGTGTTCCATCACCTCCACGGTGGCATCGGAGGGATCGATGCCCGCGGCCGTTCGGGCCAGGAGCCGCTGGCGCAGCACCGGCTCTGGGGCAGCGCAGGCCACGATTTGCATGGGCACGCCCAGTTTCTCCGCCAAGCGGGCCATCTGCTGCCGCTCCCTGTGCCGCAGAAAGCAGGCATCGAGAACCACGGGCAAGCCGGCGGCCAGGGCCGGTTCCACCAGCTGGGGCAACGCTGTTTCATAGAGATAGGCACTGGCCTCTGGGCCGTAGAGCTCCCCCTCGAGCCGGCGGGTTGGCTGGGTGCCCCAGAGCCCGAAGAGGCGTTTGCGTTCCACATCGGAGCGAAACACCATGGCCCCCGTGGCCGCACTGAGCCGGGCCGCCACGGTGCTCTTGCCACTGCCCGAGAGCCCATGCATCAGCACCAATCCCTTGGGCCGGCTCTGGCACCAGGACTCCGCCAGGTCCAGGTAGTGCTGGAGGTCGCGGTGGCCCTGCTCGCTCGCTTCGGGGCTCAGGCCGCCTTGGCCCAGCCTGAGCCACGTCACCTTGGCCCGCACGAGGGCCCGGTAAACGCTGTACCAGGCCCAGCCGCGCAGGCCTTCGCCATCGCCACTGGCCTCGATCCAGTGGTTTAGGAGTTGGCTGCCGAGCTCCAGCTGGCCATGCACCGCCAGGTCCATCCCCAGAAAGGCCAGCTCACTGATCGGATCAATCCAGCGCAGGGTGGGGCTGAATTCCAGGGCATCGAACACCTCGATGCCATCGGCCCCCAGCAGCATGTTTCCCAGGTGGAGATCCCCATGGCATTCGCGGATGTGTCCGCCTTGGCGGCGCTGCCCAAACCAGGGCGTGAGTCGCTGGCCCTGCTCCTCCACCCAGTGGCCCAATCGCCCCAATCGGGCGCCCTCGCCCGTGCAGCTGGCCAGGGCGGTCAGGTTGTCCTGCACCGGCTGGATCACCGCCGCCGGCAGGCCCCAGGGGGAGTCCAACGGAGCCTGGGCGGCATCCCTGTGGAACCGGGCCAAGTGTTCGGCAAAGGCGGCGATCAGGGGCTCGCTGAGTTCGCCCCGCTCCAGCACCGCCGGCAACAATTGGCTTTGATCGAACTGCACCATCCGTACGGCTTGGGTGAGGCCAGGACCATCACCGGGACCATCGCCGGGACCGACCACTGCCACCAGATCCAGGTAGCGCTGGGGGATAGCCGGCGGTTGAGCCGCAGCTCCTCGCGGCAGGCTTGGCTGCGCAGGGCTTCGGTGGAGAAATCCACAAACCCAAACGCCACCGGCTTTTTGATCTTGTAGGCGTAGGGGCCCGTGAGGATCACCCAGGAGAGATGGGTCTCGAGCAGTTGCAGATCCGCCACCGGATGGGGGTAGGCCCCGGGCTTGAGCAGGGCCCTGATCACCGGCTCGAACCCCTTTACCGGATCGGCATCCCCTACCGGATTCACATCAGAGGTGATGGTGCTTTGCCTAGGGTCAAGTTTCACTTGTGACGCAGGGCGGAGCAGACTTGCATCTTGGATATCGACGGGTTCTTTACAGCTGCGGGCCCGTACTCATCATTCTCAGCCACCTGGGCTGTCTGATCCTTGTCTTTACGGGCCTAGGCCTGGGTGCGGCGCTGTGGGCCCTTGGGCTTTACGCCATCAGGATGCTTGCCACCACGGCGATCTACCACCGCCTCCTGACCCATGGCAGCTACAAGGCCCCCAAGCCCGTGGCCTGGGTTGGCTCCCTGGTGGCGGCTTCGGCTGGCCAAATGGGGCCGAGCTGGTGGAAAGCCCACCATCAGCAACATCACCTCCATGTGGATACGGCCGCCGATCCCCACAGCCCCCTGGCGCCCATTGGCGGGTTGAGGGGGCTGTGGCGTTCCCAGGCCGGTTGGCTCCTGTCCTCCAGTTTTTTCCCCGAGAGCTTGCCTGCGGACGTGGAGGCCGATCCGGTGTTGCGCGCGATCGATCGTCTCCATTTCGTGCCCGTGCTCGCCTTGGCGGCGCTCTCCTGGCAAATCGGTGGCTGGGCCTGGTTGGGGGCCTTTTGCCTGAGCACCACGCTCTTGTACCACGGGGTGGCGACTGTGAATTCGGTGGCCCACCTGGCGGGTAGCCAGCCCTTTGCCACAGGGGATGCAAGCCGCAACAACGGTTGGGTGGCCCTGATCACCCTGGGTGAGGGTTGGCACAACCTGCACCACGCCTTTCAAGGTTCCGTGCGCCATGGTTTCACCCTCCGTCAGGGGGACGTGCAATTGCTCCCGGATCCCACCTATCGCTTTATCCGGCTTCTCCAATGGTGCGGCTGGGCGAGGGATCTGCGCATTCCTTCCCGCCGGGCCCTGCTGGCCCGGGCGGCGAGCTAGCGCCTCGCTGGGTTTCGCCCATCAAAAAGCCGCCCCCTTAGGGACGACTGATGATTGGTTGCTAGGGGCCCACTGAGCCCCGGCATCAGAGCTGGGCTCAGTAACGGCCGCCGCCGCCACCGCCGTAACCGCCGCCG
>Ga0310083_100001_pt1 | contig 136508 bp, 139 predicted proteins | sample LakEriER3TotalD7_FD_194441 | JGI IMG/M metagenome (GOLD analysis project Ga0310083, IMG submission 194441) | Enriched freshwater cyanobacterial communities from Lake Erie, Ohio, United States - ER36.Total.D7 | ecosystem: Environmental > Aquatic > Freshwater > Lake | place: USA: Ohio | collected... | reverse complement strand
CTGCTCTCGATGGCGGTGTTGTTTACCGATCGGGGCAATGTCCTTGAGCTCCGCAGCAGCTCGATTGGGAGTGGCGGGTTTCGCCAGGCCCAGCTCGCAAGTGCGGGCGCCGATGGTTCCTCAGCCCAGATCGAGCTGAGCAGTGTGGCCATGCCCATTGCCGAGCAGCTTGATGCCTTGAGCTATCGCACGATCACGGTGGGTTTCCTGCTGCTTTCGGTGGGCTTGGTGAGCGGAGCGGTGTGGGCCAACGAGGCGTGGGGCAGTTGGTGGAGCTGGGACCCCAAGGAAACGTGGGCCTTGATCTGCTGGCTTGTCTATGCCGCCTACCTCCACACCCGGTTAATCCGGGGCTGGCAGGGCCGCAAGCCCGCTTTCGTTGCCGTGGCTGGGTTGGTTGTGATTGCCGTTTGTTATATCGGCGTCAATCTTCTTGGTATCGGCTTGCACAGCTACGGCTGGTTCTTTGATAGTTGAGTCCTAGGGTCCGCGGGTCCATCAAAAAGCCCCACGACTGTTGGTCCGTGGGGCGTCTGGGCCATGGCCCAATTGTGGAAGCTTTGCTAGCAGTAATTCAGGCAAGCGAAAGTTAGCCAGGCCGCTTGCTATTGCGGATTCCGGTGATCGCATCGGCGTAGCTCGGCTGGTTGAACACGCCCGAACCACTCACGATCGCATTGGCACCGGCCTCGATCACCTGCCAGGCGTTCGCCGCCTTGATGCCGCCGTCCACCTCGATCCAGGGATCAAGTCCCTTCTCTTCGCACATGCGACGCAGGGAACGAATCTTGTCGACCTGGGAGGGGATGAAGCTCTGGCCGCCGAAGCCGGGGTTAACACTCATGATCAACACGAGATCGCACAGCTCAAGGCAGTACTCGAGCGTGTCGATGGGGGTGCCCGGATTGAGGACGGCACCGGCCAACTTGCCGAGATCCTTGATCTGGCCAAGGTTGCGGTGTAGGTGGGGACAGGCTTCCACCTGAACGCTGATGATGTCGGCGCCCGCCTTGGCGAAGTCGGCCACATACTTTTCCGGCTCCACGATCATCAGGTGAACGTCGAGGGGCTTGGTTGTGACAGGCCTCAGGGCTTCCACGATCAAGGGACCAATCGTGATGTTGGGCACGAAGCGCCCGTCCATCACGTCCACATGAATCCAATCAGCGCCCGCCTGGTCGACGGCGCTCACGTCTTCGCCAAGGCGGGAGAAATCCGCAGAGAGGATCGAAGGGGAGATCACCAATGGTTTGGTGCTCATGCGGAGACCTCAGCTGGGCAGGGACTAGACAATTGTAAGGAGCCGCCCGCGCCGGCCATTTCAAGCACTGATACAGTTGCGGCCGCTTCAAATCTGAAAGCCCCTGCAGCGGCTGGCTCTTGCCACCCTGCTTCGGCCTTCCCCACCAAGCTTTACCAAAGCTTCTGAAGCTCCTCTTCCCCCCTGCCGGATCACCGTGGATCGCACCCTCATCCAGGAAATTCTCGAGGTCGTTGAACAGGCCGCCATTGCATCCGCCGAATTGACTGGGCTGGGCAAAAAAGATGAGGCCGATGCGGCGGCCGTTGAAGCCATGCGCAAACGCATGGGCCAGATCCAGATGCAAGGCCGCATCGTGATCGGTGAAGGCGAGCGCGATGAGGCTCCCATGCTTTACATCGGCGAAGAAGTTGGCAGCGGCACCGGTCCTGGTGTGGATTTCGCCGTGGATCCCTGCGAAGGCACCAACCTCTGCGCTAACAGCCAGCGCGGTTCGATGGCGGTGCTGGCAGCCTCCGATCGCGGTGGTCTGTTCAACGCCCCCGACTTCTACATGAAGAAGTTGGCAGCGCCCCCTGCCGCCAAAGGCAAGGTTGACATTCGCAAGTCAGCCACTGAAAACATCAAGATCCTCAGCGAGTGCCTGGGCCTCGCCGCCAGTGAGCTGACCATCGTGGTGATGGACCGCGCCCGGCACAAGGACCTGATCGCTGAAATTCGTGCCACAGGGGCCCGGGTCCAGCCCATCTCCGATGGGGATGTGCAGGCGGCCATCGCCTGTGGCTTTGCCGGCACGGGCACCCATTGCCTGATGGGCATTGGGGCCGCCCCTGAAGGGGTGATCTCTGCAGCGGCCATGCGCGCCCTCGGAGGCCATTTCCAAGGTCAGTTGGTCTATGACCCCGCGGTGGCTCAAACCTCCGAATGGGCTGACTACACCAAGGAAGGCAACATTGCCCGCCTCAACGAGATGGGCATTACCGACGTCGACAAAATCTACGAAGCTGAAGAACTGGCTTCTGGAGAGAACGTCGTTTTCGCCGGTAGCGGTATCACCGATGGTCTGCTGTTCCACGGTGTGAAGTTCGAAACGGATTGCACCCGCACCAGCAGCCTGGTGATCAGCACCCTCGATAACTCGGCACGCTTCACCAACACCATCCACATCAAGGATGGCGCCAAGAGCATCGCCCTGAGCTGAATCCATCTGCCGAAAGAGCGATTAAGTCAGCCTCCATGCACATTGCCGTTATTGGCCTTAGTCACCGCACGGCTCCTGTGGAGATCCGGGAACGCCTCAGCATTCCCGACCAAACCATGGAGGCTTCGCTTCAGAAGCTTCGTGCTGATGATGAGGTGCTTGAAGCGTCGATCCTCAGTACGTGCAACCGGCTGGAGATCTATGCCCTGCTGCGCCATCCTGAGCAGGGCATTTCGGCTGTCGGTCGTTTCCTAAGCAGCCATTCCGGTCTCGAGGTGGAGGAGCTATCTCCCCACCTTTTTACCTTCCACCACGAGGAGGCCATTGCCCACCTCCTGCGGGTAGCAGCGGGCCTCGATTCGTTGGTGCTGGGAGAGGGGCAGATTCTTTCCCAGGTCAAGAAGATGGTGCGCCTGGGTCAGGAGCACCGATCCATCGGCCCGATTCTCAATCGCCTGCTCACCCAGGCAGTCGGCACGGGCAAGCGGGTTCGCACCGAAACCAACCTCGGCACAGGCGCCGTTTCGATCAGCTCGGCCGCGGTGGAATTGGCCCAGCTCAAGGTTGGTCAAGCCCGGGGCCTCGACGAACTGGTGCCCCTTGATCAAGAGCAGGTGGCGGTGGTTGGCGCTGGCCGCATGGCCCGGCTGCTGTTACAACATCTCCAGGCCAAGGGCTGCAAGGGTCTAGTGCTGCTCAACCGCACCGTCAGCAAGGCAGAACTGCTTGCTGCCGACTTTCCTGCCCTGCCGGTGCAATGCAGGCCCCTCGACGACCTCGACCACTGTCTGAGCACATGCTCGCTGGTGTTTACGAGTACGGCTGCCGATGACCCGATCATCACGGCCCCCCGGCTATCAGCCCTGAATCGCCGCTCCAGCTTGATGCTGGTGGACATCGGCGTGCCGCGGAACATTTCGGCCGATACCTCGGATTTACCTGGGGTGGCCTCCTTTGACGTCGACGACCTTCAGGAGGTGGTGGCCCGCAATCAGGAAACCAGGCGCGAAATTGCGGCAGAAGCCGAGGTGTTGCTCGAAGAAGAAGCCCGCCTATTCCTGGAATGGTGGGATGGCTTGGAAGCGGTTCCTGTGGTCAATCGCCTGCGCCGTCAACTCGAAGACATTCGCGAACAGGAACTTCAAAAGGCCCTGAGTCGGATGGGCCCTGACCTCTCCAGCCGTGAGCTCAAGGTGGTGGAGGCCCTCAGCAAGGGCATCATCAACAAGATCTTGCACACGCCCATGACAAACCTGCGGGCCCCCCAGCCCCGCCAGCAACGGCATACGGCCATGCGGGTGGTTGAGCAGTTGTTTGAACTCCGCGACGACACCGCTGACTCCTAATCCCCCCACCGGGACTGGGGCCTGGGGGCCGGCCTGAGGGCCGCTTCGCAACAGTTCATACCGGCCGTGCTGAAAACCCTCGCTTCAGGGCCGGCTGCTCCATTACGGTCAGGCCATTCAATGGATGGGGCCTAGGCACATGAAGCGAGTCCTGGCAATCATTCTGGGTGGCGGTGCTGGTACCAGGCTGTATCCCCTCACCAAGATGCGGGCCAAGCCGGCCGTGCCCCTGGCAGGGAAATATCGCCTTATCGATATTCCCATTAGCAACTGCATCAACTCAGAGATCAACAAGATCTATGTGCTGACCCAGTTCAACAGTGCGTCGCTCAACCGACACCTGACGATGACGTACAACCTCTCTGCCGGATTTGGCCAGGGGTTTGTGGAGGTTCTGGCTGCCCAGCAAACCCCTGATAGCCCGAGCTGGTTTGAAGGCACTGCAGATGCGGTGCGCAAATACCAGTGGCTGTTCCAGGAGTGGGACGTGGACTACTACCTGATCCTTTCCGGCGACCAGCTGTATCGGATGGATTACAGCAAATTCGTCCAGCACCACATCGATACGGGCGCCCATCTCACAGTCGGGGCCCTGCCCGTTGACCAAGCCCAGGCCGAGGGCTTTGGTTTGATGCGCACGGAGAGTGGCGGCCGCATCGCCGAATTCCGCGAGAAGCCGAAGGGGGAGGCCCTCGATGCCATGCGGGTCGACACCCAAAGCCTTGGCTTGTCTGCCGAGGAGGCAGCTAGGCGTCCCTTCCTGGCTTCCATGGGTATCTATGTCTTCAGCCGCCAGACCCTGTTTGATCTGCTGATCAAACATCCCACCGCCACCGATTTTGGCAAGGAGATCATTCCAGCGTCCCTAGCCCGGGGAGACCGGCTCCAGAGTTTCCTGTTCGATGACTACTGGGAGGACATCGGAACCATCGGTGCCTTCTATGAAGCGAACTTGGCTTTAACTGTCCAACCTAACCCTGCATTCTCGTTCTACGACGAGAAGTTTCCGATCTATACCCGGCCCCGTTACCTGCCCCCCAGCAAATTGCAGGACGCCCAGGTGACCGAATCGATTATCGGCGAAGGTTCCCTGCTCAAGGCCTGCAGCATTCACCACTGTGTGCTGGGAGTTAGAAGCCGCGTTGAAGATGAGGTTGTGCTTCAGGACACCCTGGTGATGGGCTCCGACTTCTTTGAATCGTCGGAGGAACGCGCTGTATTACGGGAACGGGGTGGCATTCCCCTGGGGGTAGGCAAGGGAACCACGGTGAAGCGGGCGATTCTCGACAAGAACGTGCGCATCGGCCGCAACGTCACGATCATCAACAAGGATCGCCTCGAGGAGGCCGATCGACCCGAGCTGAATTTCTACATTCGCAACGGCATTGTGGTGATTGTCAAGAATGGGACCATCGCCGATGGCACCGTGATCTAGCCCCTGGGTTACTCCCTAAAACCAGGAATTGCTCACACGACTGTGGCCATCCGGTGACGCTTTTCCCATCGGCGGCCCACCCTTGCCACACTGAAGCAACAGCCACCAAACATTTCTAATGGGCAAGGCGCATTTCGGCCTCATTGGTTTGGGCGTGATGGGCGAGAACCTCGTCCTTAATGCCGAGCGCAATGGTTTTTCCAGTGCCGTTTACAACCGCACCTATGCGAAAACCCAGGAGTTCTTGGTGGGTCTGGGAGCGGGTAAACAGATCGTGGGAGCGGAAACCCTTCAGGAGTTCGTGGGTCTGCTGGAACGCCCGCGCCGCATCTTGATGATGGTGAAGGCCGGTCAACCGGTCGATGACACCATTGCAGCGATATCCCCATTCCTCGAGGAGGGAGACCTGCTGATCGATGGGGGCAATTCCCTCTACACCGACACTGAGCGCCGGGTTGCCGAACTGGAACGCCAAAGTTTTGGCTACATCGGCATGGGGGTCTCCGGGGGGGCCAAGGGCGCCCTGGAAGGGCCAAGCATGATGCCCGGTGGCACGAAGGCCGCCTACGACGCGATCGAGCCCCTTGTGCAGAAGATGGCGGCCCAGGTCGATGACGGCCCGTGTGTCACCTACATCGGTCCCGGCGGAGCCGGCCATTTCGTCAAGACTGTCCATAACGGCATTGAATACGGGATTGAGCAGATCCTTGCCGAGGCCTATGACCTGATGAAGCGGGTTGGCGGCCTGGGTGGTGACCAGATGGCTGATGTTTTGGGCCAATGGAACCAAACCGAAGAGCTGGCCTCCTTCTTGGTGGAGATCACCGAGATCTGCCTGCGCACCAAAGACCCCGCCGATGGCTCCGACCTGGTGGAGCACATCGTCGATGCGGCTGGTCAAAAGGGAACGGGCCTCTGGACCGTCGTCAGCGCCTTGGAAATGGGGGTACCCGTCCCCACCATTTATGCAGCCCTGAATGCCCGGGTGTTGAGTTCCCTCCGCCCGGAACGGCAAGCGGCAGAAGCCCTGCTTTCTGCCCCCGCCCCCCATGGGTTTGACCTCGGCAACGTTGAGACCGGGATGGAGCCGCTGAGGGACGCCTGCATCGCAGCCTGCATCGTGAGCTACGGCCAAGGCATGGCCCTGCTTCAGGAAGCCTCCAAGCTGCACGACTACAACCTCAATTTCTCGGCCATCGGCCAAATCTGGAAAGGGGGCTGCATCATTCGCGCCCGTCTGCTGCAACGCATCCAAGATGCCTACGGCGCCAATCCCAACCTGGCCAACCTGATGGTTGATCCCTGGTTTGTTGACCAAATCAACCGCAGGCTTCCCGGCCTCCGACAGGTGGTGGCAGGGGCAGCGCTCGCCGGGATCCCGGTTCCCTGCCTGTCCAGCACCCTCGACTACATCGATAGCTATCGCACGGGTCGTCTACCCCAAAACCTTGTGCAAGCCATGCGCGACTGCTTCGGCTCCCACACCTACGAGCGCACCGATCAGGCGGGTGCCTTCCACACCGAATGGCTCTGATGGCCTCCTACAGCCTTGAGATCAGCAGCGATAGCGCCCAGCTCGCCCGTCGCTGTGCGGAGCAAATCGCGATCTTGATCAAGCTCGCCCTTGACCAACGGGATCGGGCCCAGATAGCCCTCTCCGGTGGCAGCACCCCGGCGGGTGCCTACCGCACCTTGAATGGCCAACACCTGCCCTGGAATCGGGTGGACGTGCTGCTCGGGGATGAACGCTGGGTAGCCCCAACCGATCCCGCAAGCAATGCCCGCATGCTCGGCGAAACCCTGCTTGCTGCCGGGGGCCCAGGCGCCCACGCCTGCTTCCACCCCGTACCCACCCAGCTGGAGAGCTCCGAGCTTTCGATGCAGGCCTACGAACAGACCGTTCGCCAGCTGTGCCCGGGGGAGCCGCCGGTGTTTGACCTGATGGTGTTGGGTCTTGGCGAAGATGGCCACACGGCGTCACTCTTTCCCGGAACCAGTGCCACCACGGTGCGTGATCGGGCCGTCACGGTGGGAGTTGGCAATGGCCTCGAGCGCATCAGCCTCACGGCCCCGGTGCTCAGTGCTGCCCGCCAGGTGATCGTGCTCGTGAGTGGGGCGGCTAAGGCCCAGGCGTTGCAGAGGCTTCTGGACCCCAATGAATCGGCTGAGCGCACTCCGGCCAAGCTGGTCCAGCCCCTCAGCCCCGTACTTGTGCTGGCCGACGCCGCGGCCGCCGGGGGACTTGTTGCGCCAGGCTGAGCCTTGATCAACTGGATCCTGGCCATGGCAGCACCCCTTTTGATCGCCTCCGGAGCCGGTTTTGCCGGATGGCAACCCCTCAACGACACGATCATGGGTGGCCGCAGCCAAGGTGATTGCTTCGCCACCGCTGATGGGCTGGTGATGGAGGCCACCGTGGATCCCCAGGGAGGCGGTTTTGTCAGCTGCCGATCAGCCGTCTATGCACCGCCGCTCGATCTCTCCGGCTACGGCGCCCTCCAAATCGAAATCGATGGAGACGGTCGCCGCTACAAGCTGGCCATCGCCTGTCGGGATGGGGTGGCTGGGCTCACCGAATTGATCCCAGGGGGCCTGCGCTGGGTGGCTGAATTTGCGACCCAGGCCACCGGCCCCTCGGTGGTCACCATCCCGTTCAACCGGCTCACCCCCAGCGTGCGGGCCACCCCCGTGGGTCTGCCATTGCTGCGCTTTGACCCACAAAAGATCACCCGAATTCAGATTCTGCACTCCAAATTTGGGGATGCGGGGGCCCCTAACCCAGGGTTTCGCCCTGGGAAGCTGCGCCTGCTGATTCGCTCTATCCAAGCCGTGACCTGAGGTGGAGGAGCTCACGCCGTTGGCCGAGGGGTTCCAGCCCTTCCTCACCGGGTTGGCCCGGGCCGCCGATCTCTGCCTCAAGCCCCATCGCCATGCCCTGCGCTTCAGCGGCCAACCGCCAGCCACGGTCGGCGATGTCCAAGACTGTTGCCTGTTGATCGAGGTGCGCGACGCCCAGGGCATTCGTCACAGCAACCTCGACCTCGAGCTCGAGATCTATCGCAGTGGCACCAACCTCAACTTGATGCTCAGCCGCTGCAGTGACGACCAGTTACCCGTTTTGTGGCACGGCAACCATCCGGTGTGGATGCATAGCGGCACGGGAGAACGCTGCGAGCGGCCCGCCGATGGAGCGCCCATGGAGGCCCTGTGTCGGCGGATCCGGGCCCTATTGGCCTAGGGCTGGTCGGTGACGGCCCCTTTGCTGCTGCTGCTGACCAGGCGTGCGTACTTGCCAAGAACGCCCGTGGTGTAGCGGGGTTTCGGTGCCGTCCATGCGGCACGCCGCTGGGCCAGTTCGTCTTCGCCCACGTTCAATTGAATCAACAATTGGTGGGCATCAATGGTGATGCTGTCGCCTTCATGGACAAGGCCAATGGTGCCCCCAACCGCAGCCTCTGGGGCCACGTGGCCGACCACCATGCCGTAGGTGCCGCCTGAGAAACGTCCATCGGTAATGAGGGCCACCTTGTCGCCAAGACCCTGGCCAATGATTGCCGACGTTGGTGAAAGCATCTCGCGCATCCCTGGGCCGCCAACGGGACCCTCGTAGCGGATGACGAGCACATCCCCTTCCTTGATCTTGCCGTCCAGAATGGCTGCCAGGCAGTCTTCCTCACTTTCAAAAACCCTGGCTGGGCCAGTGACTTGGGGATTTTTGACGCCACTGATTTTGGCAACGCTGCCCTCGCTGGCGAGATTGCCCTTCAAAACAGCCAGGTGACCTTTGGCGTAAAGGGGGTTGGAGAGCGGCCGGATCACGTCCTGATCTGCCCTGGGCACCGAGGCCACATCGGCCAGCACCTCAACCAGGGTTTTCCCTTCGACGGTGCGGCAGTTGCCGTGTAGTAGCCCGGCATCGAGAAGCAGTTTCATGACCTGGGGAATGCCGCCCGCTGCATGGAGATCGGTGGTCACATAGCGGCCACTGGGCTTGAGGTCACAAATGACTGGAACCTTTTGGCGGATCACTTCGAAATCGTCAATCGAAAGGGGAACCCCCGCCGTGCGGGCAATGGCCAAGAGGTGGAGAACGGCATTGGTGGAGCCGCCCACTGCCATGATTACGGCAATGGCATTTTCAAAGGCTTCCCGGGTCAGGAGATCCAGGGGGCAAATGTTCTTGGCAATCGCCTCCACTAAGACCTCCGCCGATCGGGCGGCACTATCGGCCTTTTCGGGATCCTCGGCGGCCATCGTGGAACTGCCTGGCAGGCTCAGGCCCATGGCCTCAATCGCCGAACTCATCGTATTGGCCGTAAACATCCCCCCACAACTTCCAACCCCTGGACAGGCGTTCTTCTCGACGGCCATCAGTTGTTCATCGTCAATCTTGCCCGCAGCAAATTGACCAACGGCTTCAAAAGCACTCACGACCGTGAGGTCGCAGCCCCCCAGTTTTCCTGGCTTGATTGTGCCGCCATAGACAAAGATCGCCGGAATATTCATCCGTGCCATGGCCAACATGGCTCCAGGCATGTTTTTGTCGCAGCCGCCAACGGCGAGCACCCCATCCATCGATTCTCCATTGCAGGCTGTCTCGATGGCATCGGCGATCACCTCGCGGCTCACCAGGGAGTACTTCATCCCCTCGGTGCCCATGGAGATGCCATCACTCACGGTGATGGTTCCAAACATCTGGGGCATGGCGCCAGCTGCCTTGGCGGCTGCATCCGCCCGCAGGGCTAGGTCGTTGAGCCCCATGTTGCAGGGGGTAATCGTGCTGTAGCCGTTGGCGATACCAATGATTGGCTTGTTGAAATCCCCATCACCGAAACCAACCGCCCGCAACATGGCCCGGTTGGGGGACCGTTGGATTCCTTGGGTGATCGCGGCGGAACGGAGCATGTTCAGCGTGGAAGGAGCTATGTATGCAACCTACCGGCTGGTGGCCATGCCCTCCAGCTGGCGACGCACGTCTTCGATGGCTTGGTTCAGTTCGTGCACTTTGTTGTGCAAATCCTTTTGCCCCTGGATGCTGCTGAGGGGACGGGCCGTGGGGGCCGGATCGAAATCCTCTGCTTCGGCATGGCGAGAGAGGCGCAGGACCCGCTGTTGCCGTCCCTCCAGCCGCCGCTTCTCCGCCTCTGAAAGCAGCCACCAGGCCAGGCCCGCTGCACCGATGACGGCACCGGCCATGCCACTCAGCATGCCGCTGGATCCCCCCTGGGGACCCAAGTCGCGGTTACGAACGCCCATAGAAGTTCGGTCTTGAAAATCCAGCCTAGGGAGTTGGCGGGGCAGTAACTGCTTCGCTTGAGCCAAAGAGGCGGGCTGAAACATGGCCCATGCCTGGCACAACCCGGCCATGGGAATCCAGGTCGGGATCGATACAGGCGGTGTAAAGGGTGAGATTGGAGAAGCGTTCGCCCACGGCCTTGAGTCCCGCGCTGGAGGCCAAGGCTGTCACCACCCTCAGGCGGTCGCCTTCAACGCCGCGGGCCTGGAGCTGCTCGAGGGCATGGATCAACCCTTGGCCGGTGGCGATCTCGGAGGCAAAGACCAGTACGCCGCAGCGGGCATCGATGACCTCGGGCAGCCCATTGATGCCGTGACCCAGGTGGGCAACCTGGGCTGAGGGCAGCACCGACTGGGCCCCCTGCCAGAGGCCAAGCCCAGAACGCAGCAAGGGAACCGCTACCAGGGGAACCGCTGGATCCACGATCTCCCCTTCGGTTGGGGCTAAGGGGGATTCAATCGCGATCGGGCGATGGGGAAGCCAATCACGCAGGGCCTCATAGGTGAGCCAGCGACCCAATTCCGCGGTCGCACTGGCATAGATGGCGGATGGGGTGTGGCGATCCCGCAGCACGCTTAACCAATGGCCAATCAAGGGGTGGGGGGGTACCACCACCCGCAGCGTCATTGCCATATTTGGCATAACTTGATGGTCCACCGTAGTTGCGTGCCCTTGATTTCCGTTGTCCGTCGATGCCAGCAAGGTTTGGTGGTTGCCCTGCTGGGTTTGAGCCTGCTGGTTGGCTTTGGGCAACCCGCTGCTGCAATCACGGCACCGGAATTACGCAGCCAACGGTCCCTGCAGGATTTGCAACCCGACATGCACGGTCGCAATCTCCAACAGCAGGAGTTTCTTAAAGCCTCCTTGGTGGGCTTTGATCTCAGCGAGAGCGATCTGCGTGGAGCCGTCTTCAACAGCTCAGATTTGAAGGGTGCCAATCTTCAAGGCGCCAACCTCGAAGACGTGGTGGCCTATGCCAGCCATTTCGAAGACAGCGATCTCTCGAATGCGGTGTTGCGCAACGCGATGCTGATGCAGAGCCATTTCAAAGGGGCCACGATCACGGGTGCCGATTTCAGTGATGCTGTGCTCGATCTTCCCCAGCAAAAAGCCCTTTGTTTGCGGGCCACCGGAACGAATCCCACCACAGGAATTCAAACCCGCGACAGCCTGGCCTGCCGTCCCTGATCCACGGGTTTGGTGGCGCCTAGGTTGACGCTTCCGGTCCCGATGATTCCACCCATCCCCTGCTCGGACCCATTCTTCGGATGACCACTCGTTTGAATCGCCTTCCGGTCACCGTGGTGCCGGGATTTCTAGGGGCCGGCAAAACCACCCTGCTGCGCCAGCTGTTGCTCTCCAGTGGCCTGCGGCTTGCCGTAGTGGTGAATGAATTTGGGGAGGTTGGCATCGATGGTGACCTGCTGCGCAGTTGTGGTTTCTGCCCAGAGGAGGAGCTCGAGGGTCGTCTTGTCGAGCTAGCCAACGGTTGCCTGTGCTGCACGGTTCAAGATGATTTCTTGCCCACGATGGAGCGGCTGCTGGAGCGGGCCGACCAGCTCGACGGTATCGTCGTGGAAACCAGTGGCCTCGCGCTTCCTGAACCGCTGATTGCGGCCTTTGCCTGGCCAGAGATTCGAACCCGAACCCGGGTGAACGGCGTGGTGGCGGTGGTCGATGGCGAGGCCCTGGCGGCCGGCCATGTGGTGGCCAACCCTGAAGCCCTTGAGGCCCAGCGCTTGGCCGATCCAAGCCTGGATCACGCCACGGCCATTGAGGAACTGTTTGAAGAACAGCTAGAAGCCGCCGATCTGGTGCTGGTCAGCCGGGCAGACAGCCTCGATCCAGCGGCGTTGGCCGCATTGCAGGACCGCCTCCGTCCATCCCTGCGGCCTGGAACGCCTGTCCTGCCCATGGAACGGGGGCAGATTGATCCGGCCCTGGTGTTAGGGCTTACCCGCCAAAGCACTGACCAGAGACCTGTCAAGAGCCACGGAGCGCACGACCAGGATCATCGCGATCACGACAACCATCACCATGATGATCACGGTCATGACGCCCACCACGATCACGACCACCACGACCACACCCACGTGGCCATGGAGTCGCTGGCGATCAACCTGCCCGGCGTCTTTGACCGTGAACGACTGGACATCAGCCTTCGCTCTCTAATCGCTTCCGGAGCCCTGATTCGGGTCAAGGGGCGTCTCTGGTTACCAGGTAAGGCCAGGCCGTTGCAAATTCAGGGAGTGGGTCCGCGGTTGGAGTGTTGGTTCGAAGCCGACGACACCCCTGGATCCCCCAAACAGGACGGCCTTGAACTGGTGGTGCTGGGCTTCGGCCTCAAGCAAGACCAGTTGGAATCCACCCTGAAAGGGGCACTTGCCTAATCCAGGGGCCTAATCCAGGGGGACTGCCCCAAGGGCACAGAGGCTGTCCCAGCAGAGGGCGCTTTGGGTCGAGGCTGGCATCCCAATCCAGCGGGTTTGTACCAGCCTCCAACCACGACCCCGCCGCTTCATGGCAATGGTGCCTCCACCGTCATGGCGGAAGAGGACAGTGTCCTTGCCCATCTCAATCCGCCAGGTCCTGCCGATGTCCTGAACGTGCATCCGGCAGGTTTGCCATGCTCCGCCATCCAACTGGCACTGTAGGGCAACCGTCTGGGCGTTAGCTCCATGGGTCCAGCCCACGACTGCCCAGGTCAGCACCCAGACCAGCCGGTGAAATCCTTTGCGCGATCCGTGGCAGGAGCCTTTGCCAAATCTTGGGGTCCTTGGAACCGATGCCATGGTTCACCCTGGCCGCAGCCGTGGGGCCTGAACCCTTGGGCTGTCAAGATTTAACAAACCATTGGCTGCCCAGGTGCCTCTCTTTAGCGCCCACGTTCAGGTCTCCCTCAGGTCGTCTGTGCTCGACCCCGCCGGGGAGGCCACCCGTGCTGCCGCAGCCCGTTTGGGTGTTGACGGCATCAAAACCTTGAGAATTGGCAAGTCGATCCACGTGGAGCTCGAGGCCCCCGATCGCGCCACAGCCCAGGCCCAGATCGAGCTGCTTAGTGATCGCCTTCTGGCCAACCCAGTCATTGAAGACTGGAGTATGGAATTGGCTGAAACCCATGGGGGGCAACAGGCATGACCGTCGGGATCGTCGTTTTCCCAGGCTCCAACTGTGATCGCGATGTGCGATGGGCTTTGGAAGGCTGCCTTCAGCTATCGACCCGCTTTCTCTGGCATGAAGAGCGGGACTTGGGCGGGATCGACGCCGTCGTTCTTCCTGGCGGCTTCAGCTATGGCGACTATCTCCGTTGTGGCGCCATCGCTCGCTTTGCTCCTGTTCTTGAGGCGGTGCGGGATTTTGCCCATGGGGGTGGGCCGGTCCTGGGGATTTGCAATGGGTTTCAGGTGCTGACCGAGATGGGACTGTTGCCAGGAGCCCTCACGCGAAACCAGAAGCTCCACTTTCTCTGTGAGCCAGCCCCGTTGGAGGTGCGGCCTGGAACCTGCCAATGGCTGAAGAGCTACGGCGAGGGCGAAGCCATCAACCTGCCGATTGCCCATGGCGAAGGCCGCTATCAATGCGACGCAGACGAGCTCCAGCAGCTGGAAGGGGAGGGAAGGGTTGTGCTGCGCTACGGGCAAAACCCAAATGGCTCGGTCGGAGACGTGGCAGGTCTGACTAACAAAACAGGCAACGTACTCGGCCTGATGCCCCACCCGGAACGGGCCTGTGATCCTGCGACAGGCGGCACCGATGGGCTGCGCCTGCTAGCCAGTGTGTTGGCCTGAGCCTCAGGGGCTGATACGACCGAATCCCATCAAAAAAGGGGTCCCGTCGGGGACCCCTTGCTGGCAATGAAAGGGGGCTGATCAGTTGACAGCGGCGAAGAAATCCTTGCTCTTGATCGGATCGGGATTCATCGTTTTCTCCCCGGGCTGCCAGTTTGCGGGGCAAACCTCATCAGGGTGGGCCTGAACGTGCTGGAAGGCTTGGAGCACCCGGAGGGTTTCGTCCACGCTGCGACCCACGGGCAGGTTGTTGATCGTGCTGTGCATGATCACGCCCTGGGGGTCGATGATGAAAAGGCCACGGAGGGCGATGCCTGCCTCTTCGTCGAGCACGTTGTAGGCGCTGGCGATGTCCTTCTTGAGATCAGCAACCAGGGGGTAAGCGATGTCGCCCAGGCCCCCGTTCTTCCGCTCGGTCTGCACCCAGGCCAGGTGGCTGAACTGGCTGTCCACCGAAACACCCAACACTTCGGTGTTGCGGCTGGTGAAATCGGAGTAGCGATCCGAGAACGCGGTGATCTCGGTAGGGCAGACGAAGGTGAAATCGAGGGGGTAGAAGAACAGCACCACGTATTTGCCGCGGTACTGGGACAGTTTGATTTCCTTGAACTCCTGGTCAACCACTGCGGTAGCAGTGAAATCAGGGGCTTGCAGACCGACCAGTCTCGACATGCTCGTTGGGAAGGGGTGAAGGAAGGGGAGGATCCGGGTCAATACCAGCCCTAGGGCGAAGTCGGATTGACTACCAGTTGTCCAAACAACAATTTATCACAATTTCGTCGCGCTAAGGCGATAGCCTCAATGGATCATTCAGTCGTCTTGCATGGCTTGGGATCCAACCGTACTTCGCAAATACAACACGACTGGCCACTTCCGTCTGTTGAATCAGGTTCGCTCCGAGCTCAAGGACAATCCCTTGGTTCGTCCCAAGCAGGGCCAGAGCGTTGGTGAAGCCAATCGCAGCAAGTCCCTGATCCGTGCCCTGGAGGGGCGCTCCTATGGCTCAAGGGCCCGCCGATCGGTTTCCGTACCCCTACCAGCCAATCACCCTGTCGACGTTGCCCAGCAGCCCTTGGCAGCAGATCCACGCCGGATCGAGCCCGCGGCTCTAGAGCTGGACGGGGATGATTTTGATGGCAGCGCTTCGGCAAGTTTCCGTGAACGGCTGAACGCAATCGACATGCGCTAATCGTTTCAGAGTAGGCGTGTCTGGGCAATCATTTCGGAGTAATGGTTTCGGAGCAATTATTTTTCGGAAATGGGTTTAGGTCGCCTTGAAACCCATTTTGGCTATTGACATATTGAAAACAATTGGTGCATTCATGACCTTCTTGTCCCTAGGTAGACGCCATAAAAAAGCCCCCTAATCAGGGAGCTTTTGAGCGGCAATCGCTATGGCTCGGGGGAGACTTGAACTCCCGACCTTGGGGTTATGAATCCCACGCTCTAACCAGCTGAGCTACCGAGCCAGTGGAATCAATTCTATCAGGCGCGTGGGGGGAGCAATTGCAAAGGGTTGATGGCTCCACGGCCTGGAGGATGAATCTCGAAGTGCAGGTGGGGACCCGTGCTGCGGCCAGTACTGCCCATATAGGAGACCAGTTGACCTTGCTCGACGGTTTGACCAACCTTGACGGCTAGCCGGCTGTTGTGGGCATAGAGCGATTGGCTGCCGTCCTCATGCTGAACCAAGACTTTGTAGCCATAGCCCCCGTCATCCCAGCCAGAAAAAGTCACCCGTCCGCTTTTGGCTGCCACGATCGGGGTGCCGACATTGTTGGCCACATCGATGCCCTTGTGCATCCGTCCCCAACGCCAGCCGTAGCCCGAGCTGAACATGCCCTTGGTGGGCCAAATCCAGCCAGAGGCGGACAAACCGGAATCAAACGGCCGATCTGAATTGCCAAAATTCGGTAAATCCGGCCAGCTGATCCCGCCGCTGCCGGAGGGGGTGAGGCCAATCAGGGGTCGGGGCCGGGCCGGTGAGGCTTGGGAGAGTTTGATTTCGCTTCCCACAACCAATTTGGCCGTATCGAGACCTGGGTTGAGCTGGAGGAGCTGCTGGAGGGTGACGCCGTAGCGCTGGGCGATTTTCTTGATGCTGTCACCCAAGCGTACGGCTGGGCCTTCTTCGAGGGGAGGGAGATCCTGGAGTGGGGGGGTGCGCCGTAATTCGCTGGGATCCAAGGAAGCCAGCAGCTTCACCAGGCGCACCTGGTTGGCTGGAACGATGAGCCACTCACCCTGACGGAATTGGTGGGTGGTCTCAACATCGTTGAGGGTGGCGAGGCGTTCGCCTGAAACCCTGAGCTTTGCGGAGAGATCGTCGATGGTGACGTTGTCGCGAACCCTGATCCAAGCCTTCTCGATACTTGGGGCGGGCAGGGCTGCGACTAGGACGTCGAGGTCAGCGTGGCGGGGTGCTGGAGGGGATAAAGCCGCAACCAAAGCAGGCATGGCCACTGCAACTGGTACCGCCACCCTCAAACACGTTCGCCAAGACTGCATGCAAATTTCCTGACGGATATGGTGCATTTCTGAAGCCATATCACTGAGTTCGCCAGACAGTAACCGACTGAACCCCCAAATACAAGTTGTGGTGAATACGATTTGCCGCAAATTGCGGCAATAATGCTGTTCAGGACTGGGTTTCAGGCCCTGCCAGCAAATTCAATTGCCGCAGGGACTCAAACAGCACAACCCCCACGGCGACCGAGAGGTTGAGGCTCCGCACCCCATTGGGGACGGCCCTGGAGGAGCGGACCATCGGAATGGTGAGGCAGGCCTGGGCTTGGTCCAGAACGGTTGGGGGTAGCCCTTCGGTTTCGCGGCCAAAGAGCAACCAATCGTCGGCTTCGAAGTGGAAGACGTTGTAAGGGGTGGCGCCATGGCTACTGAGGGCGATCAGCCGGCCGCCCCTAGCTGCGCGCTCGTGCTGGAGAGCCGTCCAATCGGCATGGCGGCTCAGGGGCACCAGGGGCCAGTAGTCGAGTCCAGCCCGTTTGAGCTGGCGATCGTCGATGGAGAAGCCCAGGGGCTCTACCAGGTGCAATTCCGTGCCGGTAGCGGCGCAGGTGCGGGCCACATTCCCGGTGTTGGGTGGGATTTCAGGTTTGTAGAGGATGACCTGGGGCATGGCTGTTCTTTAGGGCGTGGCTTTGCATTAGCGAATGGCTTTTCTTTAGGGAACGGCCACGCTGTTGGAAAGCAAATCAATAGCCCGGCCCGCCACCACCAGCCAGCCGGTGGTGGCAATCGCCATGACCTGTTGCTCCAATTCCCCGAGCCGATCGCGGAAGAGGCCCCCAATGGCTGTGGGTGGCACCACCCCCCAGCCCGCCTGCTCACTCACCACGATGACGGTCCCCTTACAGCCATCCATCGCCCTAACCAGCCGTTGACAGTGCTGGTCCCAGGTCGCGCCATCGAGCTCAAGACCATGGGCCACCCAGCTGCCGAGGGAATCAACCAAGGCGAGGGAGGGGCTCCCAACCGTGGAAAGGGAGCCGGCTAGTTCAAAGCCCACTTCCTGGCAGCCCCATGCCGGTGGCCTGCGTTGCCGATGCAGGGCAAGCCGGGCCTGCCAGTGGGGATCGTCAACGCCGCTACCACCGGTGGCCACATAGGTGACATCCAGTCCGCTGATATGGGCCAGGTGCTCGGCCCAACGGCTCTTGCCGCTACGGGCTGGACCGGTAACGACGGTGATCGCGTGTCCCATTCAGGATGGTAGAGGGGCAATCACAAACGCTTGAAAGTCGATTGCAACGTCCAAAAAGCAGCTGGCTACCAAGCAGGTTTTAGCCCCCACCATTCATGTTCCTCAGGGTTGCGACGGAGGACGGTGACACCCTGTTGAGGTAGCGGAAGATCCAGTACTTGAAGATCGTCGCCAAGACCACAGGGAAGGTGGCTATGAATAGCAGGATGAAGTTCTCCTCAGCCGGGAGCCCAAGGTGATTGGCAACACCATCAAGCAGCACAGTCCAGCCTTCTGGACTGTGGAATCCCACAAAGATGTCTGTAAAGAGAATGATGGCAAACGCTTTGGCGCTGTCACTTAGGCCATATACGAGTTCATCAATAAAGCCGCGTAGGACCTGTATGTCCCGTTGACCGAGGATGCAAACGATCGCAAACCCGATCAGCCCGCTGAGGTCGGCAAGAACATTTTTGATGGCGTGGGTACTTTCCTGGGCTGTTTCTGCCTGGAGCTCCAAAGCCTTTTTGCTCAATTCAGCCTGGATTTCCTCACGGCTCGGCAAGGGGTTGCCGCTGAGGAGGGCCTCAAATTCAATTTGCCCCTGGAAGTCGCGCAATTGACGCACGGCCTTTTGCTCCAGATGGGGCTTGGGGTAATTCAGGATCGTGGCATCACCGGCAAAGCGATCCACCAGGGGGGAAACCACGTAGGTGCGGCTGACTTGCTGAATTAAGACTGGAACCAGAATCAACAGCAGCAGGATCCTCAGCGACACCAAGGTGGAGTCCCGCCGTCGGCGAAACCCGGCCACCACACTGGCCTCGGCCTCTGGGTCGAGCTGGCGCCTGACCTGGTCCATGACCCCAATCAGGCTGCGCGGCAGTACTTCCGGGTTGCGGCTGATGGTGGGCAGGGGGCGTCGCTGGTTGTCATAGCGACTGACCACAGCTTCTATCAGCTGGAGCTGGCGCAATTCCTGGCCAGCGATTTCTTTGCGATGGGGCTCAAGCGCCTCGATGGAGCTGCGGCAGATCTCCAGGGCGGAGCGGAAACGACGCAGCACCTGGGCCTGGGCCGCCTTTGGAATGCTCAGGGTCAGCTCGGCACGAACGGGTCTGTCGTTGTAATGCTCAAGCTCGATGCTTTGGATCAGCAGGGCTGATTCGTAACCGCGCTCAATGTCGTGGCTGAGGTCACGCTGCTGGGCGCGACCAAAAGCACCTGTCCAATCGGTGAGAGCCATCGGGTTTCAGCGTGAGAAAACCCACCAAGTGAGCATCGGAACGACAGTACCAACCACCAACAACACAACAACCCAGGTAAAGGCGTTGCTTTCGGAGGTTTCCTCCTGGGTTGGCACATTGGTGGCCAGCGTCACCACTTCGGCGACCTCCGGCTCACCAGGATCCTCACCGCCCTGGAGCACGGTTTGCAGGCGGGTCATGGCATCAAGGCTTGCCTGCCTGTAGCGGGCACCATCGCGAAGGGGTTGGGCCATGGTTGTCCTTGCCGTGCTCTTCAGCAATTCGGTATTGAGCTCTGCTTCCAGCCCTGAGGAGACAGCGACAGCGGCGGAATTGGTCTGGCTATCGAGCAGAAAGAGGAGTTGGTTGTTTTCTGCGCCGGATCCAAGCCAGCTCTCCAAAACGTCCTGGGCCAGTTCTGGGAGGCTGAGGCCGTAATCGAGCCGCTTGACCGTGATCAAGTGGGCGTCGATATGGTCTGGTTCAAAGGCGTTGAGTTGGGCCGTGAGTTCGCTAATGGCAGCGCGGCTGAGCACACCGGCCTCGTCAACCACCCGTTCAGCGGGCGGTGCGGTGGGGAGGGTGCTCGCCGATAGGGCCCATCCTGCGCTGGGCCAAAGCAGGCCAAGGCACATCACCACAACACCAACGATGCGACAGAGCCAAGGCCGGACCATCGGATTAACCAGCCAATGGGGAGATGGAAGCAACTGCAAGGGGATAGGCCGAGCGTGGCCCTAGTTTGCCGCCTATCGGTACCGCTGTCTCGTCTTGGCCCCCTGCCTGCCCTGAGTCGATGAATTTGCCAACGCCCGCGAGGCTCTGTATCGGTCTGGGCCTGGTCGCCCTGGCGTTGGTCGTGGCCAACCAAGGCCTGGCCCCTGACGTGAATCCGCCCCTGGAGCGGGCCGCCGTGCTGGCGAGCTTGCTGGCCGTGGGCCTGATGCTGGTGGGCGTGCTCTGGACAAGGGCCCTGCCCGAGGCCTCGATTCGCTCAGAACTCTCTGGCGACCAAGGCCTTGTTCTCACCGCGGACCTGCCCGAGGCCTTGGCCGAAGAATTGGCCTGGGGAAGTCACATGCTGCTCACCGCAAGTCCTGCAGCCGTGGTGCTCGTGATCTGGCGGGGTCAGCCGTTGCTGCGCCGTGGCTTGCTCGCCCCCTCACTATTTGTTCCCGGGGCTATCTGCCAGAGGGCTCTCGAGAGGCAATCCGCCATCTCCCTGGTGGATCTCAAGCTCTATCCCGGTCGCCAAGAATTTGACGCGCTGTTGCCCGGGTTGCCCTCGGTGCTTGTCCAACCCCTGGGCGAAGACGGTCTGGTGCTGTTAGGGGGGTGGTCGGCCCGCTGCTTCAGCCGTAGTGATTTGGCCTGGGTGGAGGGTTGGGCCGCCAAGCTCAGAGCTGGATTGGAGCGCTTGCCGACCCGGAGCGAGGCTCCTTCGATTTCGACCTAGGAGACTGCTGCTTCAAGGTCATCTGGGTGTTCACCCTGCTGCCGGGACTGGTAAACACGACGAGACCCTGGCTGCCGAGTCGGCCATCAATGCGATGGGATTTCGTCGTCTGGTTGTTGGCTTGGCGCTTCAGCACCACGTTGCCGATGGCTTTCACCTGGTCGCTCTGCCAATTCCATTGGCAACGGTTTGCCGTCAGGGTATCCGTGGGTTGCTCCAGTTTGCAGTGGCTTGATACGACAGCCAATTGGCTGGCATAGAAGAGTTGGAAGCCAACCCCGTGGACCGTTGATTGTTTCAGGGTGCCATCAAAGGGTTGATCACTTTGGATGATTTGCTGACGCACATCCACTTGCGTGTCTTGGGCATTCAAGACGGCCCCACGGCTGATATCGACAAGCCTGACTGGAGCTGAGAGGGTGAGGATCTGGGTGAGCGTGTTGCCCTTCAGCGACGGGGCCGTGAGCACCTGGCGAGGCTTGTTGGTGATTTTTCGCACCCCACGCACTGGGCCTGCTGCGATGAGTTCACCAGTCTTTGTATGCCAATCGACGCTTCTAACCCTGATCTTCATGCGAATTTTGCCATCGTCATGACGTTGCAAAAGGGGATTCTCGCGTAGCTCGAGTTTGTCTTGGTCGATCAAAAACCGAGCTTGATCCGAGGAAACTTGAAGTTTGTCTTGGGTGGCGACAGGATGGCGATCGAGAACCATCAGGTTTTGGGCCGGGTACCAGCGGGCGCGTTTTGCCTTGATCACCAGGGGTTTGGCACCCAGGCGTTGGATGACCAGGTCACCCTCGAGCTGGATCAACTCACCATCATTGAGAACAGTGGCACTGGTGGCTGAGAGTCGATAGCGGGGAGTGCCATTGGAGAACAGCGTTCCCTTCAAATTGCTTGCCTGGGCAACCCGGCGGCCTAGGTCGTAGCGGGCTTCGGGGCTGGCGAGAGTCCAGGTTGGCTGGCCCAGCAGATTGTGCTGTTGCAGGTTGAGGGAACGGAAGACAAAGGGTTGGGCCGCTGGCTCCGGGCCCTTTTGGCCTTGGCAGCCAACCAAAAGGCCTGCCAAGGCCATGGCCCCGAGGGGCAAGAAACCGTGAGTTGGCGTCCACCGGTTCATAGGGGCGCCTCGAGCTCCAGCCGTTGCATCACTGGTTGGGGCTCTGGCAAGGCCAAACCCGGTTGCAGCCCTCCCCAGTGCTGGGCGGCCAGCCAGGCCGATGGCCCGCCCAGGGATGCGCCACTGGCAAATGGGGTTTGGCCTAGTTGTTGGAGCATGCGATCGGAGAGTTCCGGCACCAGGGGGGCGAGCAACACCGCCACCCAGCGGGTGGCCTCGAGCACGGCGTAAAGATCTGAGCCCACCTGCTGCCCATTGCCTTCCTGCTTCATCAACTTCCAGGGCGCCTGTTCATTGAGATAGCCGTTGGTTGTGATGGCCAAGTGCAGGCACGCTTCCGCAGCGCTGCGGAAATCGAGGAGATCCATGGCCCGGGTGAATTGCTCCCCCGCACTGAGGGCTGCAACGGCTAAAGGATGGCTGGCGACCACCCCCCCTGGAACGGGGGGCACAGCATCGTTGAACCACCTGCGGGCCATCGACGATGTGCGGTTGAGCAGGTTGCCAATCGTGTTAGCCAGGTCGTTATTGACCAAGTCGCTGAAGCGTTGCTGTTGAAAGTCGCCGTCGTCACCGAAGGGGATATCCCTGAGCAAGTACCAGCGCACCGCATCCCGACCGCAGTGTTCAAGCAAGGCTTCCGGATCGAGCACATTGCCCAAGGATTTGCCCATCTTTTGGCCTTCCCGGGTCAAGAAGCCGTGGCCAAACACCCGTTCCGGCAGGGGGAGGCCCGCGGAGAGCAACATCGCTGGCCAATAGACGGCATGGAACCGGAGGATGTCCTTGCCGATGACGTGAAGCTGGGCTGGCCAGCCCCTGTCATTAACCAGAGCCAAATCCGGCTCTTCGTTTGGATCCAGAAGGGCCGTGAGATAACCGAGGAGGGCATCGAACCACACATAAAAGGTATGGCCGGGGTGGCCAGGTACGGAAATGCCCCAAGGCAGGTCAACCCGGGAGATGGAGAAATCCCTGAGCCCTTGGGCTACGAAGTTTTCAACTTCCTTTTTGCGGCTGCTCGGTGCAATAAAGCCTGGCTTGGCAATTAACGCTTCGATCTGCTGCTGATAGCGGGATAGCCGGAAGAACAAATTCAGCTCATCTCTCCATTCCAGCGCCTTTTGGTGAATGGCGCAGTGGGGAGCACTGGCCTCTGCAGGGTCGTCCTTGAATTCTTCGCAGGCCACGCAATACCAACCCTGTTGACGACCTTCCACCACATCGCCATTGGCTTCGACCCGCTTGAAAAACTGTTGCACGATCTCCCGATGCCGGGGATCGGTAGTGCGAACAAAGCGATCATTGCTGATCTGCCAGTGGTTCCAAAGTTGGCGATAGCCCTCACTCACCCCATCGCAATGGGCCTGGGGACTTAAACCTTGGGCTTCTGCCGTGCGCTGGATCTTTTGACCGTGTTCATCACACCCTGTGATGAAGACAACCTGTTCACCCTTGAGCCGCTGGTAACGGGCGATGGCATCACAGGCCAGGGTTGTGTATGCACTCCCCAGGTGCGCCCTGTCGTTGACGTAATAGAGCGGTGTGGTGAGCGTGAAAGACATGCGGCGGGGGTAGAGGGCTCGCTGCGCCGCCGGAGCGGCCCTGCGCCGAAATTGGATCTTACCGACGCCCCGCCTGGCAATCTTGGGAAACCCGCTCGAGCCCATGGCATCGGCTTCCACCCGGCTGGACCACTGCTCCGTTGTTGTGTGGGGCGGCGGAACCGGTGGGGTGGCGGCAGCCCTGCAGTCGGCCAGGGGCGGTGCCAAGACATTGCTGCTCACCCCTGGGGCATGGCTTGGGGGGATGGTGAGTGCCGCCGGAGTCTGCGCCCCCGATGGCAACGAGCTCAGTCCCTGGCAGACGGGGCTTTGGGGAGCCTTCCTGCGGGAGTTACGCCATAGGGAAGCGGAGGGGCTTGACCACAACTGGGTGAGCTGTTTTGGCTACAGGCCATCCACGGCCGAAGCCATCCTGAGGGATTGGTGTGCGGCCCAAGCCAATTTGCTCTGGTGGCCCCGCGCCCAGGTGGTGAGCATTGAGCGCCAGGGTCCCAGGATTACGGCCATCACCGTGCAGCACAACGACCAGACCTCCCAGGTGGGACTGGATGTCTTGATTGATGGCAGTGATCGGGGCGATCTCTTTGCCCTTGCTGACGTTCCCTATCGCTTCGGTTGGGAACCCCAGGAGCTATGGGGAGAGCCCAGCGCCCCTCCCCGGCACGAACTCGAATCCAATCCGTTTTTCAAGGCCCAGGTGGTGCAATCGCCCACCTGGGTGGTGATGGGCCAACTGGTTTCTGACCGCATGCCCCAGTTGGACGCGCACGTAACCAAACCAGATCGTTCCAGCCCAGTCCAGCCTCCCCTACCCAAGGCGGCCCTGAACTTTGGCCTGGAACGCACGATCACCTACGGGCGCCTGCCCGGCGGGTTGGTGATGCTCAATTGGCCCCTGGAGGGCAACGATTGGCATGGTCCCTTGGATGGCTTGTTCGATCCGGAGGCCAGGGTCCGAGCCGACCTCTACCGCTGCATGCAGGCCCATAGTTTGGCCTTCGCCAAAACCCTTGAGGATGCTTCCAACGGCTGGCTGGCCCCGGGTGCTTGCTTCCCGCCCTACGGCGATCCAACAGCAAGCAGCTCCCTGGAGGGCCCCTCGCCGATTGCCCTGATGCCCTACTGGCGCGAGGGGCGCCGGCTGGTGGGCCGGGAGGTTGTGGTGGAACAGCACTTGCTGCCCCAGGCCCCTGGGGCTTCGATTGCCGAGGTGCCGAAGGATGGCACCGGGGCCATCAGCTCCATTGCCATTGGTAACTACGCCAACGACCACCACTATCCCGGCGACGATTACCCCTTGGCTCCGAAAAGTGCCCGCTGGGGCGGGCGATGGAGTGGCACCCCATTTGCGATCCCCTATGGGGCCCTATTAAGTGACACCGCAGAGAATTTTCTTGCGGCCGACAAGTGCTTCAGTGCTAGCCACATGGCCAATGGGGCCACCCGATTGCAACCGCTGATTTTGAACCTGGGCCAGGCCTGTGGGGCCGCTGCTGCCCTCGCTGTTCAGCAAGGACGACCACCAGCAGCTGTATCGGTTCGGCAGCTGCAAAACGCCTTGATTGCCGATCCCGTGGCGCCTGCAGCGGTGGTGCCCCTTTGGGATACCCCTTGGTATCACAGCGAATGGCGCCAAAGGCAGACGGCGATTCTGGACAACCCCGAGCGGCTCAGCCACCAAGGCCTTGATCTAGCCCACGCAGGTCTCTGGCTTGCTGAGGCCCCTCCTGCTGAACCGGGTGAAACGAGCTGGAGTGGCAGGGTGATTCCCGATGGAACTGGGGGTTACAGCTTTGAACCCTCAACTTCAACCCCAACTGGGCCTGGAACTGGTTGCTGGCCGTTGATCACGCTGGAACCCGGGGTCAACCAGTGGCTGAGCCAGTGTGATGGCCCTACCCAGGTAACCCTGATGGGCCAGCTCAATCCCTGGGGGCCCTGGCTCCGGGCCAACCGGATTGCCTCCTAAGCCGTAGCCCGAAGTCCAAGCCCTAATTGCTAGCCCGAAGCCGTAGTTGATCGCGGAGGGAATCCACCAGCTGAACCCGCAGCACCAGGCTTTGGGCGGGTTGGCAGCCGTCCGGGCATTCTGCAGCAAGATCCATGCCCAGCTCTTCGACGTGGATCAAACCCAACTGATCCTGGGGGCGTAACCAGCGCAGGAAGATCGCTGGCCACTGCCCCTGGCTGTGGTCTTCAAACCACACCTGTTGCCAATGGCGCTGATCTTCGCGGCTGATGGCTATGGCTTGGCGAATGCCGATCTCCATCTGGTTGATTAGATCGAGCATGGCATCAGAGCTCAGCGGTTCCAGGCCCTGGCTATGGGCCAGGAGCTGCCGCTGGACCAGCAGATCCCCATAGCGGCGTATCGGTGAGGTGGCCTGCACGTAGGCCTGGAGGCCCAGGCTGAAGTGGGCGGCTGGAGTTGTGCTGGTGAGCCCCCGGCCCAGGCACTTCTTGATCGCCGCATGGCGCACGGGACCTGGCGGCAGGGCTGAGAGCTCGGCGGGGGATGGCAGGGTCGCCGGGAGTTGGTTGCGATAGGGCAACGCCATGGCCTGGCGGCTGCCCAGGTCGGCGACCACGGCCCCAGCCAAAATCATCGCCTCGGCCACCAAATTGCGGGATGGACCAGGCTCTGTGATCTCGAGCTCGGCGATGCCACCATTGACCCGAATGCGGCCCTCCAGTTGGTCCATCAGCTGGGCACCCTGGCCTTGCCGCCAACGCCGGCGCAGGTCGAGCAAGGCATGGAGCCCGAGCAGATCGGCCTCCTGCGGTGGGGCCAACTCAATCAACTCATCGGCATCGCGGTAGGACAACCGATAGGTGGGCTTGACCCAACTCAGTTGTACCCCTGAAGCCGCCACAGCCCCTTGCGCATCGAGTTCGACCCAGATGCTCCAGGCCGCATTGCGTTCTCCCGCCCTGAGGCTAAAGGGGCCCGTGGTGAGTTGGTGGGGGAACATCGGCAGATTGCCGCGGGCGAGGTACAAACTGCTGCCGCGGCGCCTGGCTTCGAGGTCGAGGGGAGACTCGGGTTCGATCAAGCGTCCCGGATCGGCCACATGGATCCAGATTCTCTGGATCCCCACCTCGGTGAGCTCTAGCGCCAGGCCGTCGTCGATATCTCGGGTGTCTTCGTCGTCAATGGTGACGGCCCGAAGGTGCGTTAAATCGAGCCGCTCCCCATCGCCAGCCTTGGGTTGCCCGGCTGAGGCCAGCAGGCGCTCGGCCTCGGCTTCAAGTTCCGGGCTAAATCCGTGGTCCCAGGTCGTGCTGCGCAACGACGGCAGTTGGTGGGGATCCCATTGGCCCAGATCCACCAGCAGATGGCGGATAGCCCCGGGTTCCGCTTCGCACCGTGCGGTTTGCAGGGCCTGGCGCAATCCAGCTGGCAGGGGCTCCTGGCCATCACCGCTGGCCCAGGCCATCAGCAGCTCCAACTCAGAGCGGGCTGCCGGAGCCAGGCAGCTGGGATCGATCCGCTGGCGTTGGGCGAGGAAGCCGTGCCATTGGTCTTGCAACCGCTCCAGCAAGGCCTGCCGGTGGCGATCCTTGCGCAATCTCCTGAGATCATCGCTAGGGCGCGCCTCGAAATGGCCCTGGCGATTTCGAAACAGCAGCTGGGGGCCCTGCAACCACAACCAACAGGCCGCGCGCACCGCAGGTCCATCGCAACCTGCCACCAACTCCACCCAGTCGGCTAGGGGCAAGGCACCCCCCATCTCCTGCATCAGCACCCAGGCGGCCCCAAAATCCCTCGGGCGCGGCAGGGCGGACTGGAGGGCCTGGGAATCCAGCGACCATGGGGACGCTTTGATGCTGGTTGGTGGGGTGGAGCCGGCCGGTAGACGGCAGAGCAGTTCGAGCTCCCGAAGGGGGTGCTGCTGGCGTTTTGCAGCCTCGCCAACAACAATGGCGGCCTTGCTTCCCGTTAGGGAAACAAGAACCGCCAGGCGTGGTGATTTTCCATCGACCGTGCCGAGGAGATCGCCAGGTTGGAAAGCCGGTGAGCCCAGGGCCTTGCTCAGCCTTCGGGATTGACGAAGGGGAGAAGGGCGACAATCCGGGCCCGCTTCACAGCATTGGTGAGGTCGCGCTGCTGCTTGGCAGTCAGGCTTGTCATGCGACGGGGAAGGATCTTGCCGCGCTCAGTGATGAATTTTTTAAGGAGATCAACGTCCTTGTAGTCGATCGGATCGCCAGGCTTGATCGGGGAAAGACGCTTTTTGAAGAAGGAGCTGGACATGCGGAACAGGCTTTAGCGAGCTAAGGGTTGGAAGGGAAGAAGTGGCTGCTGGGCAGCAGAACGACGCGAAAAGCGCCGCAGGGAATCACTTGATTTCCTTGTGGGCGGTCGACTTATTGCAATGCGTGCAGAACTTCTTCAGCTCAAGCCTTTCGGTGGTGTTACGGCGGTTTTTTTCCGTGGTGTACCGAGATACACCAGGGGACCGCTTGGCGGGGTTGGACCGGCATTCGGTGCACTCGAGAGTGATCACGATCCGGACGCCCTTGTTTTTAGCCATGAAGGACGTTGCGCCGCGTGTGCGATGCGAAAGAACAAGCAAACACCATACCTGCCGATGGTGACCCCAGCCAGTCACTCCCTAGGATCCAGCCTTATTCTCGGCTTGGGCTGATGCGGGTCTCGCTCCAATGGTTACGGGAGCTTGTGAGCGGCCCCGAGGGTGCGTTTGCCCCCGATGCCCTGGCCGAGCGGCTGTCCATGGCCGGCTTTGAGGTGGAGTCCATCGACGATCTAGCTGCCCAGGGGGCCGGGGTGGTGGTGGGTTTTGTGGCCGATCGAGCCCCCCATCCCAATGCCGACAAGCTCAGTGTCTGCGGCGTGGAGGTGGGTGCCGCCCAACCCCTACAAATTGTCTGCGGTGCGGCCAATGTGCGGGCGGGAATCCATGTTCCCGTGGCCCTGGTAGGCGCAACCCTGCCGGCCGTGAATCTCACGATTAAGCCTGCGGAATTGCGCGGTGTACCCAGTAGCGGAATGATTTGCTCGCTCACCGAGCTGGGCCTCGGCGAATCCGAGGGGATCGCAATCCTTGACGACCTTCTCGCCAGCGTGCCCGCCGTTGGCAGTCCCGTGGGACCCAGCCTGGGCCTCGATGACCAGGTTTTGGAATTGGCGATCACCGCCAACCGGCCCGATGGCCTCTCGATGCGGGGGATTGCCCGGGAAGTCGCCGCCCTGGTGGGGGGCACAACCCAGTTCAGTGATGCCCCTGCTGCCCTTGAGGCTGCACCGCTGGCAATCCAGGCCCCCGACCAAGCCGCCATGGAGGCCGGAGGCCTCTACACCATGACCGAGCTGGAGGGGGTGCAGGTGGGTTCGTCCCCCCGCTGGTTGCAACAGCGCCTGGAGAGAGCTGGGATTCGACCCATTAACAACGTGGTCGACATCACCAATTTGGTGATGCTGGAGCACGGCCAGCCCCTCCATGCCTTTGATGCTGACCAACTGGCCAAAGGGACCCAGGGCCAGTTGCATGCCCCAGCCCTTGGTCTTCGGCAGGCCAAAGCCCAAGAGCCCTTCACCAGCCTGGATGGGGAAGATCGTCAGCTATCGGCCGATGCCCTCGTGGTCACCTATGGCGACAAGCCCATTGCCCTAGCGGGCGTGATCGGGGGACTGGCGGAGTCGGTCACCTCCAGCACCCAGCGGATCTGGCTGGAAGCAGCCGTGTTTGCGCCCCAGGCCGTGCGCCAATCCGCCCGAAGCCTGGGTCTCCGCACCGAGGCAAGCAGCCGGTTTGAAAAAGGCTTGCCCACGGAAACCACCCTTACCGCTTCTGACCAGGCCGTGGCCCTACTGCAAGAGCTCTGCGGCGCCCAACCGGTAGCCCGTTGGTTCCATGGCCGTGCCCAGGCCGCAGGGCACCCCCTGGTCCTGCGCCGGGACGCCCTGCACAATCTGCTCGGCCCCGTGCTCGTTGACGGCGAGTTGGCGGACCTCGACGATGGCCGGATCGAACAAACCCTGCAGGCCCTGGGTTGCAGCCTCCAATCCGACGACGATGGCTGGCTGGTTGTGGTGCCGCCGTCGCGATCGATGGATCTCCTGCGGGAAGTGGATCTGATTGAGGAAGTGGCCCGGCTGGTGGGTTACGACACCTTTGCTTGCCACCTGCCAGATCCCCTTGAACCGGGTGGTTTGGAGCCAGCCCAGCAGGTTGAACGCAGGCTGCGGCGGGCCCTCTGCACCGCCGGACTGCAGGAAGTGTGCAGCCTCTCCCTGGTGGCTACAGCCGAGGGCAGGTTGCCCCTGGCCAATCCCCTGTTGGCGGATTACGGCCACCTCCGCGACGACCTCCACAGCGAATTACTCGCCGCAGCACGACGGAACCTCCAAAGCGGTCAGGCGGGGTTTTGGTGCTTTGAAATCGGCCAGGTGTTTCAGGTCAACGGCGGCCCTGAGAACCGCCAACTGCTCTCGGGTGTCTTGGCTGGGGAACGGCGCTCGGAGCGGTGGACCACCAGCGGTAAGCCCAAAGCACCGACCTACTTCGAAGCCCGCGGTGTCTTGGCCGGGGCCTTGAAGGAGCTAGCCATCCCCAGCGAAGATCGGGTGCTGGCGGGCCATGGGTTGCTCCATCCAGGCCGCGCCGCTGAATTGGTGGTGGAAGGCAGGCCTGCTGGCTGGTTTGGGCAGTTGCATCCCGAGCACGCCGAAGCCATGGACTTACCCGAAGCCACCTTTGTGTTCGAGTTGGACCTTCAGGCGCTGTTGACCTCAGCAACCCGCAAGGCTCGTCTCCAGCCCAGTTTCCGCCCCTTCGCCACGGTGCCGGCTTCCGAAAGGGATCTGGCGGTGGTGGTCCCCAACGCAGCTAAAGCCTCCGAGTTGGTGCAGGTGATGCGTAAGGCCGGCAAGCCCCTGCTCGAACACGTCGAGTTGATTGATCGCTACGAAGGCGAGCAAGTGGGAGTAGGCCTCTGTAGCCAAGCTTTCAGGCTGCGCTACCGCCACCCCGACCGCACCCTCACCGACGAGGAGGTGGATGGCAGCCATGGGGCCATTCGGGCGGCGCTGGAACAACAAATGGGCGCCCAGCTGCGCTGCTGAAGCCCAGCTGACCGGCTAGAGCCCAGCCATCAATAGCACAAATCCGTCGTGCACGCCTTCCCCTATGTCCGCCTCAGGACAGCCAGGGTCTCCACGTGAATGGTTTGGGGAAAAAAGTCGATGGGTTGGATCTGCTCAAGCCGATAGGCGCTGGCGGTGAACTGGCCCAGATCCCTCGCCAAGGTGGCCGGGTCACAGCTCAGGTAGATGAGCGTTTGGGGTGGTTGGGCCAAAATTGCATCCACCACAAAGCTGTCCAAGCCTTTGCGGGGTGGGTCCAGGAAAAGCACATCACAGTGAATCAGGTGCTCTGGTAGGCAGCGGGAGACCACGCCCGCTTCATAGGTGGCCAGGTGGGTCAGGTTGTTGGCCTCGGCGTTGGCTTTTGCCTGTTTCACCGCCTCCGAGCTGAGCTCAATGCCGTGCACTTGCCAGCCGCTGGCGGCTACCGGGAGGCTGTAGGTGCCGATGCCGCAATAGCCGTCCACCATCACGCCTGGGGGCAGGCTCGCCAAGGCTTCAAGCAGGAGCGGCACAACCCTCTCGGCCTGGGGGGTGTTGACCTGGAAGAAGGTGTCGGCGGCTATGCGCAGATCCAAACCGCAGAATTGCTCCAAGAGCCAGCTGCGACCGGCGATCACCCGGGTCTCCTCGCCCATCAATACATTGGACGGCTTGGGCTGCAGGTTGAGACAAACCCCAACCAACTGGGGCCAGCGGGCCATCCAGTGGGCTGCCTGGAGGGCGAGTCCATCGAGGTGATGGTGGCTGCTCACCAGGGTGAGCAGAACCTCCCCTGTGTTGACACCGACTCGAAGGGCCAGGTGCCTCAGGCCACCGGACTCCTTGCAATCGCGATCGACGGGCCATTCACTCGCCTCGAGATCGGCCTTGAGGGGCCCGATGAGGGCATCAATGCGCGGATCCAGCACCGGGCAGTGGTTCATGTTGACGATCTGATGGCTGCCCGGCCTGTAATACCCAGCCTTGATACGCCCGTCTTCGAGGCGCTCGAGGGGAATGATCGCCCTGTTGCGATAGCCCAGGGAGGGTTCACAGCCCAGCAAAGGGTTCACAGGATGGTTGAGGTGGGCAATGCGTTCCAGGGCATCCACCACTTTTTGCTGCTTCCAGTGCCCCTGACCAGCGTCTGAAAAATGCTGGAGAGAGCAGCCTCCGCACTTGTCGGCAAGGATGCACGGGGGCTTTTGTCGATCGGGTGATGGTTGGAGAAGCTCCTCCATCTCTGCGAGCCAGTGGCGCTTGGCCTTGTAGGTGAGCCGGGCGCGAATCGACTCGCCTGGCAGGGCGCCATTGATAAACAGGACGTGGGATCCAAGCCTGGCGACCCCCTGGCCATCGTGGGAGAGCCCCGTGACCTGCACCTCTGCCTTCATGCCTACCGCAGGGTTTTCCAATTCGGGGACTCCATCGCGTCGAAGGTTGACCCTACGTCTTGCAAAGTGCCGTTACACCTTTTAAGCGGGAACAAGCTTCCCGCCTTCAAGTCGATAGAGTGCAACTTGAATGTGGTCGCTGCGATGAGCGTCGTTCGGGATCTGATCCTCCAGGCAGACGATCAGCTTCGTTATCCGAGCGGCGGTGAACTGCGCTCGATGGTCGAGTACCTGAGCGGCGGAGCCATGCGGCTGGCCGTTGTGCGGGCCCTCACCGACAACGAAAAAAAGATTGTGGATGAAGCTGCGAAGCAGCTCTTCACCCGCAAGCCCGACTATGTGGCCCCGGGCGGCAATGCCTACGGCCAGAAGCAACGGGCCCAATGCCTGCGCGATTACAGCTGGTACCTCCGGCTTGTCACCTATGGGGTGTTGTCTGGCAGCACCGAATTGATCCAGCAGATCGGCCTGGTGGGTGCCCGTGAGATGTACAACAGTCTCGGCGTTCCCATGCCCGGCATGGTCGAAGCCATGCGCACCATGAAAGAGGCGGCCTTGGTGTTGCTCAGTACGGAACAGGCGGCGATGGCCGGGCCCTACTTCGACTATTTGATCCAGGGCATGCAAACGTCCACCTAGGCCTAAGAGGGCCTAGCCATTTCACGAGCTCCCAAGAGATACCAGGGGGTAACAGTGCCCTGCGGGACAGGCTTAGAAATCAGCTGCAACTCTGTCTGGTTTGTCTTGCTTGAGATTCGTTATCGGTCCTGGTATTGGTCTCGTATGAGATGTACCAAGCCTTTTCCTCGGGGCTCTGCCTGTTCTTTGCGCTTCGAGCCTCGAGCCGGCTTCGGGTGTTCGCTTCGGCTATCTACCGCTGACATTCACCGCTGATATTTACTTTGGTCGCTGCCGCAAGGGGGCATAAACTCCCATCTTTTTTCTCAGGTAAGACTTGGAATTGGTCTTACATGAGTATTACATGATCTTGTTGAGACATGCTGTTTGGCCGTTGCAGCACCAGGCCTGCGGATAATTCACTTGGTTGGGTAGTGGCTGGGGGGTAAAACAGTGCAATGCACCCTTCAGGGTCTGACAGCTGCATTGGCGTAGGCCTTTGGCCTGCAAGACAGCCAGCCGACAAATTTTGGCAGTCAGCCATCCATGGCCAGTCTCGGAGCGATTTCGCCATTGCCCGCTAGTCGCGAATGCGACACTTCACAAGACCCATGATTGGTCTAGGCCAGGACAGGCTGGACAGTCTTGTGTTATTGGGCGCGGAAGCGTCTTGATCTCCGATCACGCGCCGAGGTTGCTGAAATAACCCTCGGCGCTGGAAGGCGGATTCGTTAGGGAATGGGTTTGCGTACCTGCATCTAAAGCAGTTACGCAGATTTCAAATTCCTCTTGCTGACAGGGTTGTTCAGTTTCACTAGTGCACTGGACAGGCCTGGGTCGCACCCTTGGACCCGCGTTTGTTCTCCTCAGCTTCCATTCGGACCACCGCTTGTGATGGGATCCGTGCTTTGAGGAATTTTTTAAAGAGGTTTCGCTCCCTGCCATGGCTCAGCAAGAGAACAATTGATTTCATGAAAAATGTGGGTATGCAGTATCTCGGATAAGACTCGTTCATAGTCTCTTATGATTCCAGTGTGAGATCTGCGGGATTGTCTGTGGTTCTTGCCTGATCGCGATTCATGTGCGCCCTTTGACCCGGGTCGGTCTGAAGCGAGGAGCGGGCGGTGGGTTGTGGGTTGATGGGTGCAGGTTTGCGGGCTTCCGGCTTTGCGGGTTGCTGGAGATCGCGACCGGCGAAATCGCTGGCAACGGGTTCCAGGAATGAGACCAGTCATTGTCCTGCAAGATCAGAATGAGACTTTAGTTGGGACCGATCAAGAGTCTTGCTTGAGCTTGATGAGACTGCTGGGTGGCTCATCCGTTTCTGTAAAGCTCCTTGAGCAGCTGGTAAGCCTCATTCACTTTTCGCATCTCCTCCTCTGACCCACCGGAATCAGGATGGGTTGTCAGAGCGATGTCCCGATAGGCCTCGCGAATCTCTGCTAAGGCAAGCCTGTGGCCCGGTGAGGTCGGAAGTTGAAGCAGTTTGAGGGCCCCATGCAATGTCATGGTGTGCTCGAGTGCTTGGAAGGATGTTCCCCTTTTGCGGGTTCTGAAGCGATGGACGAATCGACGGATCAGAGTTGGCAGGCGTAGCTGCAGGGTGGAGGTACTAAAGGGATCTTCAAGTAAGCCAGCCATAACCATCACCTTCTCAAAGCTTGCTCCTCCAGGTGGCCAGGTTGGTGCAAAGGCTTCGATTACCGAGCAAGCCAGGGACCATGTGAAAAGACGCCCCTCACTCTGGTCGCATTGGGGCCAAATATCCTTAGCAAGCCAGACCATGGCAGCTTCTAAAACAGCCTCGTTGGCAGGTGTGCCGTAGAGCTCAAGCCAATGGTTCTTGGCCCTTTCGAGGGCCTGGTTCAAGAGTGCAACCGGTACAGTTGGTAATGGCTCTTGGTTACGGCTACTGTTTTCGCTGGTTGGAGCCAGACTCCTTTTGATCTGAGCAGTCTGTTTGCGCACAAAACCAGGTAAATCGATTCCGCCGCTCCTTGAGGAGCGTTCAGGTACGGGTGAATCTGCATCCGAACTAGACGATTCGAAATCAAGGACTAGGGAACCCGCGGCACCTTTCGCAATTAAGACAAGGGCCCCACGTTCATTGAAATCTGAAGCATCTAGGCCATTGATCTTGGTTTGTTGGTTTGCTGGCGATAGTGAAACGCCAGCGCCCGCGCGAGGGCGAGCTCTTTGGGATTTGGCTGTGGGGTCATCGAAAGGCCAGGGGTGGCCATTATCTTTTACTTCATCAGAATCTTTTCTGGCGGTTCTTTTCTCTGGTGTATTTAAACTGCCAGCTTCGTTCGTATCATCTAGTCTAAGCCTGTTTTGTTCACTTGCGAACTCTTCGCCGAAGATGTCTTCAGATTCCTCGGTGGTTAGTAGTTCTTGAAGGAGTCGTTCAACGATGGCGCCACGGCTCCTGAGGCCCCATTCCCGTTTGAACTGATCAATTGTGTTGAGGAGGCCTTCGCTGAGTTCCAGGCTTATACGTTTGGCCTCCATTACTACCGGTCCTGCTGACCGTAGGGCGCTTGCCGAGTGCCCTCGACGGTTCGCTGATACTTTTGAACGAGCGCCTGCGATACATTCATTTGATTGTCTCCGCCATTTCCCTGTGGACTATTTACCGGCGGGGGCGGAGCCGGTAGCCCGGCACCCTGGATGGTGAGAATCCCGAGTTCATCAACTCCAGGGGTAAAGAGATCAGGTGGGGCTATCAGCGAACCCAGAGACTTAGCACTCGATTTTTGTGCTTCCACCCTTGCGATTTCTGCCTGTCGATCCCGATCCCGAGCCTGGGCCAATTGGCTAGCTGATACCACACTCAGTAAATGTCCTGGGGTGGCGTCAGCTGGATAGACCATTGACACCATGACCGGATTACTTACGCCAGGCTTGAGATTGAGACTGGTAAGGGACAGGCTCTCGCCTGAACGCATACCTACATGTATGTCTTCAACACCTGATTCGGTTGTGATTTGAATCGATCCACGAAATGCGGTGAATGGCTTTGACCTCCCAAATGCCGTGGGGTGGCTCATCACCAATTCATAGGGACCTGCTCCCTTGAGATTGAGTGTGACCTCATAGCGAACCCCGTAGGTACCCACATTGTCGAGGGAGGAATCCACCATACGGCTGGCAAGGGCATTGACCTGTATCTCCTTGGTTCCGAAGTTGTGGCGGTGGGTGCTGGTGAATGGGACATGCAAAGACCCCTCGCTATTGAGGTCGTGGTTGACCGTTGCTTGATACGTATCGCCGATGGCAACGCCGCCAACCCGGGAAAATATTTGACGATTATTGATTTCTGCAATTCGTTTTAAGTAAACCCTGCCTGGAGCAAGTTGGGATTGATCAAGAACCGCCACAATGTCATAGTCGCTCTGGGGTTGCCGCGCTGCGACCACTGCCATTTGGAATGGGCCGTCGCTGCGGCCCTTCAGGAGAGCGTTGGCAATACCAAGAGAAGGGAGTTGGGTTCGGAAAATTACAACCCTGCTTCGCCCTGGAATAGTGATTTCGTCCGTCAGATTGGAATCCAATTTGCCGCGTAGAAGTTGGGTTGCGGTGGCATCTCCGGGGCCCGTATTCCATGCCCTTATGCCCAGGGGCTTAACGCCCATCAGGTTGTTGGCGAGATAGGGTGCTTGAAAACTATTGCGTACCGCTCCAGCCTCAAAACGAATGTGAACAGGTTGGTAGCTCGTATTGATTAAAATGAGCCCAAGGGTTAGTTCACTTCTGCGGCTACCTGCCCAGCGTTCTCCTTTCGGCGGGATGTACTTGTGGTGGATATGGACACCAAACTCACCATTGAACGTATAATCAGGATTAGCGAGTGGTGCCCCTGTTTCTGCGGCATAGCCCACCCCTGATGATGTATTGATCAGGATTCCAGGCCCTTCCACTTCCTCCGGCTGATTGGAATGGAGAACGGGGACAGTGTTGAAGCTTCCATTAAGGGGCTTGGCCCTTTGGCCAGCCATCAGGGCCACGTAGGCCTGGCTTGAAGGAAGCGGGAGCCCAATCCAGCCAATTGCTAGCCAGCAGGCTGGACCCACTAGGCCCGCCAGCTCTTTCCCGATTGTCCAGGCAGATCTTTCCTTGCGATCCCGTCGGATCGCCCTGGATGGGGCGATCCCCTCGCTGGGCCTGCTGGAATTGGGGCTACCGGGTCTCCAATCCTTGTTGGGCATGCGCTTCTTAGCCATGGCGGGTTGGAAAGCGCGAGACTCGGTAGCCCGGTTCAGCTCGCTAGAACCTTTGGGCATTCCATAAGTTTCCCATGCTTCCTCCCTTCGTTTGCGGCGGCTTTGACGACAACGGCGCCAGCGGCATGCGTCGTCATCAGGAGCGAAAGATGCGGATGCTCACCTTTTGGCGCGATGGGGTGGAGCGGCAACTGGCTGCCATCAATGCTTCGATCAGCACCCTCCAGCAGCAAATTGAGAGGGATGCCAACTAGGGCCCTGGCCGCTGCGCTGTTCAAGCGCTGATTTCACTAAGGCCAGCCCCTGCTTCAGCCTTCGCTGCACCGTCATCGGGCTCACTTGCAGTTGGCTTGCCGCCCGCCGATAGCTCCAGCCCTCCAAAACCACTTTGCCCACGATCCATTGCGATTGGGCATCCAGGCGCTGGAGGGCCTCCACGGCGGCCGCGGTGTCTTCAGCCCCAATCCCGGGGTTTGCTTCGATAGGCGCGGCGATATCAAATCCGTCCGACGGCAGTTGGTCCAGGGAAATCGGTGGGCGCCATGCCTTGAGCTCCTCAAGCCCCCTGCGTTGGCTTTCCGTGAGCTCCAGTCCCAAACCCTCCCTATTAAGGCCCCTTTTTGCTTTCTGTTGCAGCTCGGCAACCCGCCTCGGCAGGCGAATCAGTGGAGCCGCATCGCGCAGGTAATGCAGGATTGCACCCCTCACGTGGGGTTTGGCAAAGGCTTCGAATGGGGCACTGTTGCTTGAGCAGTAGAGCTCAGCTGCCCGCATCAGTCCCATCAGCCCCACCTGCAGCAGATCATCAAACGGCTCGGGAGTGCAAGACGCATAGAAGGCTGCAATGGGTTTCACGAGGGTTTGAAACTCCTCAACGCGGCCATTGCGGCTGGCAACAGATGCCTTGTTTGGGGTTTTTGGCCGTTGCTCCCCTGCCCTGGATGGGACGGGTTGTGTTGCATGAAATTTGGCTTGGTTTTTGGTTTTGCTTTTTGAGGTAGGCATCCTGGTGGACAGCAGACGGTGGGATTGGTTTTCCCCATCTACGAAGGCCCCAGCTGCACCATCTACACAACCGTGAAACTACGGAATTGTTATGGGGCTGGGGTGGCAACTTGCTTCAACAATTCCATTGGCCCGTGCCGCCTAAGCCAGTCCAGGTCTGAATGGTCTGTGGCCAGTAAGTAGCCAGAAAAGCCCAGGGCATTGAGGCTGAAACCCGCACAGTGCTCCCTATCGCGGCGAATGGTGATGAACCATTGATCGTTAAACAGCAAGTTGTAGGGATACAAGGGTTTCTGGTTCTGATTGGCGCGTCCGAGGCCGAGTTCTTCAAGCTGCTGGCTGTAGAGCCTGGGCAAATCCAGATGGTTGCTGGGATCAGTTCGCTTGCTGATGGCATGGAGCCAGGGCATTGTTTTCTGCTCCCCATTGAGTTGACTGTTGAACCACGGCTCCAAGGGGCAGGTTGGTTCCTCAGCTTTGCGGGGGAGCAGCTGCATATGCCGATGGCGTTGGCTTGCCCCCGAGGTTGCCGAGCTGTTGAAGAACCAAAGGCCATCGGTGTCGCTGGCGACGGAGGCCACCGCTTGCCAATCCAATGCCGATAACCAACCCTCTTGGGGCTGCCAGCCCTGGCTAATAACCAAGAGATGGGCGGGTTGGACGGGATATTTGTTGAGGAGCAACACATGGCTTGAACCCAATAGGCCCACTTCCAAGTCCTGTTCCCACGGCAGAAATGGATTGGGTTTCGGCCCGTCAGCCCGCAGGTGCTTTGGGGTCCGGCTTAACAGCCGCCGCAACACAAATGGACTGAGGTGGGGTGCATCCATCAACTCGGTGCTGAGGGGCACCAAGGCCTTGGACTCCCTGGCCTGGTCCGTCCGGTCCAGGGCCTCACGCCATAGGGATTCAGCTCGCACCGGAGCGCAGGCGGGCCAGGGAGGCCCCCTGGTAATAGTGGCCAAGGATTTCGTTGTAGCGACGACCCTGTTCAGCCAGCTCTTGGGCACCGTGCTGGCTCATGCTCGCCCCAAGTTGACCATGGGCTTCCAGGGTGATCTCCCGCGTTGCAGCGTAGAGACTTTCCACAATCGCCCCTTGGTAGCTCAGGATTAGGCCGGCCGTACTGCTGACGGCTTGCCGGGTTCTCGTGGTGCTCGTTTTAAGGCCCTGATAGGCCTGCCAACGGGTGTTATCGCCCAGGTGCCAATGGCGATTGGCCGGTCTTGCCATGTGCGCCAGGGCATAGGAACGGGCCGCCACGGCCTGGGCCCGAAGGGCCTCCATGGACCAACTGCTCGGCATTTCCGATCCCACCACGGAGGCCACATAGGTCTCGAGGGGGAGATGGTTCACCAGGGTGGGACGCCCTGCCTCTGCTGCAACGAACAGCCTGCCGGCATAGGCCACGCCGTTGACCTGGACCGAACCACCCTGGCTGAGTAACCAGGCCTCTGCAGCGCTTCCTCCTCCCCTGGATCGCCCTAGGGCTTCCAGGTTGACGGCCTCTCCCCCAGCGCCGCTTTGCAGCAGATCTCCCTGGCGATTCACCAGCCGCCAGGGTCCCGTCGCTGAGACCGTGGGTGAATCACCAGCTCCAAGCAGGGCTACCCGCACGTCGAGATCCACCGGGCTCCCCTGGGCCGGTTCTGAAAGGGCCGAGCCGCCCCTCTGGGCCTGGAGTGCCTTGAGTTGTTCCGCTGCGGCCAGGGTGTCGGAGGGAGGTTCGGGCGCCTCAATCAGGGCGTCAAGAAGGTCCCCTTCCATTGGTTGAAAGGATTTTGTGGTGAGGCCTTGGGCCGCGTATCCCAGGGCCAGGGCACCCACCGCTAAGGGCAGGGCCATCCAAGTTCGCCCCTTCACGGCAGCCTCCACCCCATAGGGCTGGGAGGGGCGTCGAGGTTGATGGTGCCCTCGAGCAATCGATAGGCGGAACCCGTGATTTGAATCCTGTCGCCTTCAAGCCGTTCGCAGACCATCCCACCCGGCCGGGGTGAGCATTGCCACCCCACCACATCCGATCGGGAGCAGATCTGCATCCAATAGGGCGCCACCAGGGCATGGGCCGAGCCCGTGACCGGATCTTCGGGGATCCCCAAACCAGGGGCAAAAAATCGCAATTGGTAGTCGGCCCGCCGACCCAGAACCATCGGGCATTGCTCAGCATTGGCGCCGACCGCCTGCATCACCACCAGGCCCTGGGCTTCCTGGTCTTCGAGCTGGCTTGCCAGGGTGGTCATGGTGTCTATTCGGCACGAGGGGGCAACCAACACCACCGCATAACCCAGTTTTGAACGCCAGAACGACTGGGGGGGGCTGCCCACGGCATCCAGCAACAGGCGCTCCAGATACTTGGGACACGCACCTGCCTGTAACTCCTCGGTTGGCAACTCGATTTGGGCTGTGGTGAGTTGCCCGGCGTCTGTTGGATGCAGCTGAACCGGTAAGGGGCCACTGCGGGTCAACAGCTGGATCGGTTCAAGCGGTTCAAGCAGCCCCCAATGGCCCAGGGCCACGCAGGCGGCCAGGGTGGCGTGGCCGCAGAGCGGCACTTCCCGGCTGGGGGTGAACCAGCGCAGCATCCAGCGGCCGTCATGACGCCAGAGAAAGGCCGTTTCCGATTGGTTGAGGCTGGTGGCCAAGCCCTGCAAAGTGGAATCCGCTAGGGGGTGCTCAAGGCGCACAACCGCAGCCCCATTGCCCCGGCAGGGACCGTCTGCGAAGGCTTCTACAAGCAGAACCTGGAGCATCAGAGTGGCAATTCTGCTTTGAGATTTCGCTCCATCAAAACCCTGACCGCCTGGGCCGGTTGGGTTAGGCCATCGAGAACGGAGACAACCTGCTCGCAGATGGGCAGGTGCCAGGATTTTTCCTCGGCAAGGCGCAGGGCTGCCCGGGCTGTCCTGGGGCCCTCCACGGTGGCGGCCAGGGCCGCTGTCGCCTCACCTTCCGTGCGTCCCTCGGCTAGCAGCAGCCCGCAGCGGTAATTGCGGCTCAGGGGGCTGTACGAGGTGGCAAGCAGATCCCCGAGTCCGGCTAGGCCATAGAGCGTTTCGCTCTGGCCGCCAAAACCCCGAAGCACGACCCCGATTTCAGCCAGGCCTCGGCACAGCAGGGATGCTTTGGCATTGGCGCCGAGCTGGAGGCCATCGGCAATCCCCGCGGCTACAGCCATCACGTTTTTCAAGGCGCCAGAGACCTCGGTGCCGATGGGGTCTTGGTTGGTGTAGAGCCGCAGGCTCTCACCACTCAGCTGGGCCTGGAGGCGGCTAGCCAGTTCGCCATCTGTGCAAGCCAGCACGCTGGCTGCGGGCAGGCCCCGTTGGAGTTCCGTGGCCAGATTCGGGCCACTGAGGGCCAGGAGCGGTATGGGGCCGAGTCGCCGCTGCCACAGCTGGCTGGGCGTGGCTAGTTGGTCGAGATCAATGCCCTTGCTGCAGCTGATTAAGGGCAGGCCCGATGGCCAATCCGAGCCAAGGGCGCTGGCTAGCGATTCGATTGCAGCGAGCGAAACGGCCACCACCACCACATCAGCACCCACCAAGGCCGAGCGGGGATCTGTCCCGTCGCGCCGCGACCAGCTCTGGATTTGGTGGCCTTGCCTGGTCCACAGATCCGCCAGGGTTTGGCCCCAAGCTCCCCGGCCCAACACGGCAATTCGAAGGCTCATTGCGGCAGAAGGAACAGCACCCAGCTGGCCACGCCATCATGCGCCATGCCTGCGGTATTGGTGGCATGGCCTTGGAGTCTCGGGCCCTCAGCACGTGGCATGGCACGGCTTTGCTGGTGGGAACCGGTGGAATCGGCTCTGCCTTGCTCGAGGCGTTGGCGGAACGGGCCCCTGATTTGCAGTTGCTGGGGGCCTCCCGCCAGCGGCCGCCAGCCTGGGAAGACGGCGCCTTGGCCGATACGACCTTCATGGCGGTGGACCTAACCAAGCCATCCAGCCTTGATGGGTTGCAGCGGCGGCTAGGGGCCCTTCCTCCCCTGCGCTTGGTCATCAACACCGCTGGAGTGCTGCATGGCCCCGATCTCCAGCCTGAGAAACGCCTGAGCCAGGTCGACCTGGCCAATCTGGCCACGAGTTTTGGCCTGAATGCCTTTGGGCCCATTCTTTTGGCCCAGGCCCTCGAACCACTCTGGCCGAGGGATCAGCCCTTCCATTTCGCCAGTCTTTCGGCCCGGGTGGGCAGCATCTCCGACAACAGCCTGGGGGGCTGGTACAGCTACCGGGCCAGCAAGGCCGCCCAGAACCAGCTGCTCCGCACCCTGGCCATCGAATGGAAGCGACGGCTCCCCTTGGGTTGCGTGAGCCTGCTGCACCCAGGCACAACGGCTACGGAGCTGTCCCGGCCCTTTCAGGCCGGTGTAGCCCCGGGCCAACTGTTTTCCCCGGCAAGGTCAGCGAACCACCTGTTGGATGTGTTGGAAGGCCTTGGCGCAGACCAAACCGGCCATTTCTGGGCCTGGGACGGTTCAGCGATTCCCTGGTGAGGGCTAGGCGGCGTTTTGCTGCAGAACCTCCAGCGGAATGATCTCGAGGGTGGTGGATTCGGTGGCCTCAAGTCGCACGGGCGGCGCCATGCCGTCCTGGTAGGCCTCAAGCCAACGGGGCGCACAGACGCACCAATGGTCGCCGGGCTTCAGCCCGGGAAAGCCGTAGCCAGGGGCCGGAGTGCTCAGATCGTTGCCTTGGGCCTTGCTGTAGCTGAGGAAGGCCTCGTTCACGACGCAACAGACGCTGTGGCGGCCCTGGTCGGCGGCATCGGTGCGGCAGCTTCCGTCTCGAAACCAGCCGGTCATCGGCTCGCAGCTGCAGATTTCTAGGGCCGTGCCGAGCACGTTGAGGGGTGTTTCAGGGTTGATGGATGTCATCGAAGCTGTAATTGGGGCAGAACCCCAGTGGGGAGAATGGGTTTGGCTGCTGGTTGAGCTGGATATTGGCCCCATTTGGGTCCGATCCAGCAAACAAAGTGCGACCCAGAGGTTGACGGAATCCGGGGGGGAGGCGTTAAAGGTCGTTGAGAGCGCTTCAACTGTTTTTCAGCGCGGCCCCCTTCATGAGCTGGGAATTCACCGAGGATGCGGCCTTTATTGCCCTCTGCGACGCCTACAAGGAAAGCGGTGAACCCTCCGCCATGGAATTCCTTGCCCACGGTGAGGGCGCCTTCCACTTCCAGGAACTCACCCAAAATGCCGCTGGAGAGGGCATTGACCTCAGCGACTCCTCCGACCTGCAGGAGTTCCAACAGGAAGTGATCGACTCCCTTGAAGCGATGTGCGACTGAGGCCCTAGCGACTGAGGCTCCAGACACTGCTTGAGGCCCTAGGGACCGAGCGCTTGTCGACTAACCCTCCTAGGCCCAATCATTCGTAGAAGAAGGCAATCTCCTTGGCTTTGAGGCCCTCCCAGCCAGCAGCCTGGAGTCGGGAGTCGAGGGTGGCTTGGTCGAAGTGCTTGGAACCGGTTTTGACAATCCGGTTGCGCATCGATTTTTTGACACCGCTTCTGGCCCGCTTGCTTTCCAGCTCCATCACTTCCGTGTAGAGCCCAACCATCTCTGCGGGGATCGGAGTGCCATCAAGGTCAATGCCTGAGGCGATGGCGTCATCAACGCCACCAGGTCCTGCAATGGCCATGTTCCAGCTCCGAGGGAGCCTTGAGGCTAGGAGGTGGGGTAGCTAGGCCCTCAGGCCGAGAAATAGCGGGCCTTGCTGTGCATGGCCACCAGGGCCGTGGTGCTCTGCTCTGGGGCGAGCTGATCGCTTTCATCCATAGAGAGACCAATCCGCCCTGCCCCCAGCCAATCCAACTGCTGCCTGGAATCGGCCACGTTTGGACAGGCGGGATAGCCAAAGGAGTAACGGCTACCGCGATAGCGCTGGGCCAGCACGTCGCGCAGGGCAGCCGGTTCTTCGGCGGCAAAGCCAAGTTCCCGGCGGATGCGCGCGTGCACCCATTCCGCCAGGGCCTCGGCCATTTGGACGGCCAGGCCATGGAAATAGAGATAGTCGGTGTACTTATCTGCTTTAAACAGCTCCTGGGCAAACTCACTGGCCTTCTCGCCCATGGTGACGGCCTGCATGGGCAGGACGTCCGTGGGGGACAGGTCGCCTTGGGGGCCTTCGATGCAGTCGCGATAGAAATCGGCGATGCAGTAACGGTTCCCAGCCCGTTGGCGGGGCAATTCCAACCGACCCAGTATGGCTTTGTTTGGCTCGAGCTTGGTGGCTGGATCTAAAACAACAGCTGGTTCAAAGACAACAGACGGGTCAAAAACAACAGCCGTATTGCCGTGGCGCCCGCAGGGGAAGTAGCCATAGGCCACGCGAGGAGTGAGCAGGCCTTCTTCCATGCAGCGCTGTTTCCACTGCTGAAGCACGGGTTCAGCCTTCGCGATCAGGAGATCGTCGTACTCCTGGCGGCTTTGTCCCTGGGCCTTTCTGATTTGCCATTGCCCTGCAAAGAGGGCAGTGCGATCGAGGAACGCGAACACCTCCTCCAGATCGATCTCGGCTTCGTTGAGCACCTGGCTGCCCCAAAAGGGCGGGACCAGGGCTGGCTCCTCCGCCACTGCCTCCGAACGCTGGTCGCTGTTCACAATCTCAGCGACTGGTCCTGCGGTATCAGGAACGGACTTTGAGGGAGGAGAATCAACCGCTGCCGGATTTTGAGGGCTGTCATCAGATGGTTCAAGTTTTAAGCCCAACCCCTCTGGGATGGCACCCAGGAAACCTTGGTTGTTATCCCATTCGCCGGCGCCCTTGGCTTCCATTAAGGCATCCATGAAACGCAGATCCGCGAATGCATCACGGCCGTAGATCACTTGGCCTTGATAGGCCGAACGGCAATCCCCATGCACAAACCGTGGCGTCAGGGCTGCGCCGCCGAGGATGACCGGCACGGCTATTCCTGCGGTGTTAAAAGCCTGAAGGTTGTCCTTCATGAATGCCGTTGATTTCACGAGCAAGCCACTCATGGCAATGCAGTCGGCCTGGTGCTTTTGCTGGGCTTCGATGATGGCATCACAGCTCTGTTTGATGCCCAAGTTGACCACCTCATAGCCATTGTTGGTGAGGATGATGTCCACCAAGTTCTTGCCAATGTCATGAACGTCTCCCTTCACGGTGGCAATCAGGAACTTGCCCTTGCTGGAACTTTGGCCGTCGATCTTCTCGAGGTGCGGTTCCAGTTGGGCGACTGCCGCCTTCATGGTTTCCGCGCTCTGCAGCACAAAGGGAAGTTGCATTTGCCCCGAACCAAATAATTCGCCAACAACTTTCATGCCGTCAAGCAGGAAAGTGTTAATGATCTGGAGGGCCCCATAGCGCTCCAGGGCCTCATTCAGGGCCAATTCAAGGCCGATTCGCTCGCCATCGATAATGTGTTGCTTCAGCCGCTCTTCGACGGGTAAATCAGCTAGGGACGGCCCAGAGGCCCGGGCTTCCTTGGCACTCACCCCTTCAAATAAGGTTGTGAGTTCTGTTAGGGGATCGTAGGTACAAATAGCCCCTACTTTGGCGTATCCATCGCCTTCAAATCGACGCCTGTCGTAAATCAGATCACGACAGACCTGTTGATGCTCCTCACTGATCTTGGCCAAAGGCAGAATTTTGGCCGGGCTAACAATCGCCGCATCCATGCCCGCTGTGCAGCAGTCGTGGAGGAAGACTGAATTCAGCACAATTCTGGCGGCCGCCGAAAGGCCAAAGCTCACATTGCTAACCCCCAGAACCACATGGACCCCTGGTAGGTCTTGGCGGATCCTGCGGATTGCTTCTACGGTTGCCGCCGCATTGAGGCGATCTTCCTCAATGCCCGTAGAGATCGGTAGGGCGAGGGGGTCGTAAAAAATCTCGTGGGCTGGTATCCCAAACTCCACGGCATCCCGATAGGCCCTTTGGGCAATGGCGAATTTGCGTTCCGCACTTCTGGCCATTCCCTCTTCATCAATGGTTCCCACAACCACCCCCGCGCCGTAGGCCTTGGCCAGCTCCAGAACCTTGAAGAAGCGTTCATCACCATCTTCGTAATTGGTCGAATTGAGAATGCATTTTCCGCCAGCTACCTTGAGGCCAGCCTCCATTTTTTGCCACTCGGTGGAGTCGAGCATGAGGGGCAAGTTCACATTGGTGACGAGCCGGCTCACCAGGGCACGCATGTCGGCTTCGCCATCACGGCCGACGTAGTCGACGTTGACATCGAGGACGTGGGCATTTTCTTTGACCTGGCCCCTGGCTACGGCGACCAGGCCATCCCAATCCTCATCGTTGAGCAGATCACGCACTTTTTTGGAACCACTGGCATTAAGCCGTTCCCCAATGATCAAAAAGGAGTTGTCCTGTTGATAGGGCGTGGTTCCGTAGATCGATGCCGCTGCTGGCTCCAGTTGCAACAAAGGCCGGGCGAACTGCTCCTCTGGAGTGCGCACCTGACGGGCTGCGGGCTTTAGCTCTTTTGAGAGGTCCGAGAGGGCGGCAATGTGGGCGGGTGTGGTCCCGCAGCAGCCACCAATCACCTGTACTCCCAGGTCTTCGATGAAATGCATCAGCTGCATCTTCATCTCCGTTGGTGTCAGCCGGTAATGGGCAACGCCGCCAATATTTTCGGGTAGGCCTGCATTGGGAATGCAGCTGATTACAAAAGGGCTGTGCTCACTGAGATAGCGAACGTGCTCCTTCATCTGTTCGGGCCCCGTGGCGCAGTTCAGCCCGAGAACATCAATGGGGAAGGGCTCGAGAATGGCCACCACAGCGGCAATATCCGAGCCAACCAGCATGGTGCCGGTGGCTTCCATGGTCACGCTCACCATGAGTGGCCTGCGTTGGCCGGTCTTGCTGAAGGCAGCTTCGATTCCCTGCAGGGCGGCCTTGATTTGGAGGACGTCCTGGCAGGTTTCGACAATGAACAGATCCACATCGCCGGCGATCAGTCCTTCGGCCTGTTCGGCGAAGGAGGCCTTCATCCCATCGAAATCGATGTGGCCCAGGGTGGGGAGCTTGGTGGTGGGCCCGATGGAGCCAGCTACAAAGCGGGGTTTCTCAACCGTGCTGAACTCCGCTGCTACCTCCCGCGCCAGTTCCGCTGCCCGCTTGTTGATCGCAAAGGCCTGGCTCTCCAGGTCGTATTCGGCCAGCACGATGGAGGCCGCCCCAAAGGTGTCGGTCTCAATCACATCGCAGCCCGCCGCTAGGAACTGGCGGTGGACTGCCTGCACCGCATCGGGGCGGGTAAACACCAGGTTTTCATTGCAACCCTCCAGGGCCGCTCCGCCGAAATCTTCAGCACTGAGGTCCATCTCCTGGAGCGATGTTCCCGTCGCTCCGTCAAAGACCAGGATTGGCCTTTCGGGGCTATGGAGCCGCTCGAGAAAGCCGGTGCGCGTCGCCATTTCTGGGCTTGCCAACCTGGAGTCCTCCATCAATCCTGAATCCTCCATTAATCCTGAAGTCTCACGCGGGTGACCCAGTGGTCGTAGGCAGGATCCCGGCCCTCGGTGATTGCCGTCAGTCGCTCACGGATGGCATCCATGATGGGGCGCTTTGTTTCTAAGTCGGTCGTTTCAATCCGACGTACGGGGGTCACCTTCGCGGCCGTGCCGCTGAGGAACACTTCATCGGCAATGAATAGCTCCGTTTTATCGACCGGGCGTTCCAGAGTAGGGATGTCCATGGCTTTGGCGAGCTCTAGAACGCTTGCGCGGGTGATGCCTTCGAGGATGTCTTGATCGACACCTGGTGTGATCAGTACACCATCTCGCACCATAAACAAATTCATGCCGCTGGCCTCACTGACTTTGCCGCGGCTATTAAGGAGTAAGGCCTCATCAAAGCCACTTTTCACGGCTTCTGTTTTGGCTAGGGAACTGGTGATGTAGGCGCCACTAATTTTTCCCCGCAGGGGCAAAGAACGGTCCTCCTGGCGGCACCAGGAACTAATTCGGCAGCTCACTCCCTCCGGTGAGAGGTAGTCCCCGAGTTCGAGACCATAAATGAGGAAGTCGGTCTCGATGTTGTGCAGGCGGGGCGCAATGCCGAGATCACTGGTATAGACAAAGGGCCGCAGGTAGACCGGACAGTTGGGCTCGTTGGCCCTCAGGAACGTGGTGATTGCACTGAGAATTGTCTCTTCGCCCAACTCGGTCAGCAGGAGCTTGGCGCTCTGAGAAAGGCGGCGGGCGTGGCGATCAGCCCGAAACAGGAGGATTTCGCGTGGATCGGCCGGATTGGGCAGGGCCCGCATGCCACCAAAGGCACCAGTGCCGTAGTGGAGGGCATGGGTCGCGACCGAGATCGTGGCTTCGGCAAACGGCACACACTTGCCACCAAACCAGGCATAGGGAAGGAATTGGTGCATGGTGGCGTTTCCGATGCCCCGATCTTCTCACTGCAGCAAGCAGGATGGGGTCATGCATCGATTGGCAGCGGTTCCAGGGGCATCAGGCGACGCCAATGCGGGGGCGTTTGTGGAGCAACCTGCCGCTCCTGTTTTGCTGCTCAGCAGTGCTGATACCGATCTGGTAGCGATCGACCGGCTCTTGGACTGCCAACCAGATCTCCTGGGCCAGTCCCTGCGGGGCCTGAATTTGGCGGCCTTGGCTCACCCGGCGGTTATTGACCACTACATCGCCACCACGGCGGCCTCGGCGCGGTTGGTTGTGGTGCGGTTGCTCGGCGGCCGGGGCCATTGGAGTTATGGACTCGAGCAACTGCGGCACTGGGCTTCTCGGGATCCAGGTCGCCAGCTGTTGGTGCTTGCCGGTACGGCCAGTGAGGACCTCTCCCTCGCCCAACTCGGCACCTTGCCCGTTCCCCTCAGCCTGGCGCTGGCGGAGTGCTTCAGGCAAGGCGGGCCTGACAACCTCGCCCTGGCGTTGGGTTGTTTTCGAGTCCTAGTTAAAGGGGAAACGCCTGAGCCTCCTGGGGTGATCCCCTTGGGGGATCCCCTGCCCCACGACTGGCGCCACGAGGGCGGTCCGCGGGTCGGGGTGATCGTCTATCGGGCCCTGCTCCAGGCCGGTGACACCGACTTGATAGAAGCCATCTTGGTGGCCCTTCGCGATCGGGGTCTTTGTCCCCGGGCCCTTTGGGTCAGTGGGCTGCGCGATCAGGCCGTGCAACGGGGGGTGGCCGATTTGCTCCAGCGTGAGAACGTTCAGGCCGTGCTGTGCACCACCTCCTTTGCTTCCGTTCAATTTGAAGAAGCTGGATTAGGAGCTCCCCTTTGGGACCAATTGGGAGTGCCCGTGTTCCAGTTGCTCTGCAGCAGCCAGCCCCGGGAGCAATGGAGCTCCAGCAGCATCGGATTGGGTCCGACGGACCTCGGCCTGCAGGTGGCCCTACCCGAACTGGATGGCCGCCTGACGACCCGGATTGGTGCTTTCAAGGAAACCCGCTATTCCAGTGATCGCCTGGCTTCGGCCCTGGCCCGCTATGAGCCGGATGGGGAGCGGATTGGCTGGGTGTGCCAGTTGGTGGCCCATTGGATTGATCTCCGCCAAACCCCAGTTCAGGAGCGGAGGGTGGCCCTGGTGTTGGCCAATTACCCCACCCGCAACAGCCGTTTGGCCAATGGGGTGGGCCTCGATACCCCAGCATCCACGGCCCTGATGCTGGGCTGGATGCAGGCCGTTGGTTACGGCCTGGGTTCAGGCCCTTTGCCCGTCGATGGTGACGCCCTAATCGGTGCCCTCATGGCGGGCCTCACCAACGATTCAGAAAGCGGCCACCACCTCCCCCTTGATCACCTGGCCCTGGCCACCTATCTGGATTGGTACGCCAGCTTGCCGATCGAAGGCCGCGAAACCCTGGAAAGGGTTTGGGGTGAGCCCAGCGCTGATTGCGGGTTGGTGCCCATGGCCGATGGCAGCCCAGGCTTTCCGATCCGGGGCCTGGGTTTTGGCCATGTCTCGGTCTTGATCCAGCCGGAGCGGGGCTACGACAGGGACCCCACCCTCAGCTATCACAGCCCCGACCTGCCCCCCACCCACGCCTACCTGGCCCAATACCTGTGGTTGCGCCAACAATTTGGCGCCCAGGTGGTGGTGCATGTGGGCAAGCACGGCAACCTCGAATGGCTGCCAGGTAAGGCCCTAGGCCTCTCGAGCCAATGTTTTCCCGAATTGGCCCTTGGCCCCCTGCCCCACCTCTATCCCTTCATCGTTAACGACCCCGGTGAGGGCTCCCAGGCCAAACGGCGGGCCCAGGCCGTGATCATCGATCACCTCACCCCTCCCTTGGGCCGCGCCGGGCTCCATGGGGATCTCCAGCGGCTCGAGGCCCTGCTTGATGAGTATTGGGAGGCCAGTCAATTCGGCAGTGAACGGGCCCACAACCTCCGGCTGCAGCTGGAGACCAAACTCACCACCCTCGATCTCCCGGACCTGGATGGCACCAGCCTGGATCAGCGCCTGGACGCCGCCGATGGCTACCTCTGCGAACTCAAGGAAGCCCAAATACGGCTAGGTCTCCACACCTTTGGCACCCTGCCGGAACCAGCAAAGGCTTCTGAGTTGCTGGTCTGCCTTGCCAGGGCTCCCCAAGCCGGATTGCCAGGCATCACCCAAGCCTTGGCCCAGGCCTTTGATTTGGGGTTTGACCCCTGGTGTGATCCCGACGACCTCGAACTCTCCAGCGCCGATTGCGAAGTGCTGGGCAACCGATTTGGCAAGACGGCGCTCCGTTACGTGGGGGATGGGGTGGCCTTGCTCGAGGCGCTAGCCCTCGAGCTTTGCGCTGGGGTTCACGCCAACCCTGAAACGGTCCAGCCCCTGCCCCTGCTCCAACCGTTTGGCAGTACGCCGACACCCCCTGCTCTAGCGGCGGTGCTCGCCCACTTGCAAACAAACTTGGTGCCCAGGTTTTTGGCCTGCGGTACCGCGGAGCGGGAAGCCTTTCTGGCAGGGCTCAACGGCCAACGCATTGCTGCCGGACCCTCCGGTGCCCCCACCAGGGGCCGGCCAGATTTATTGCCCACGGGCCGCAATTTTTACAGTGTGGACCTGCGGGGATTGCCCACCGAAGCGGCCTGGGATCTCGGCCGGCGCAGCGCGGAACTACTCCTAGAGAGCCACCTTCAGCAGGAGGGTGAACACCTCCAAACCCTGGCCCTCTCCGTGTGGGGCACAGCCACCATGCGCAATGGCGGCGAGGACATCGCCCAGGCCCTAGCCCTGTTGGGGGTTCGTCCCGTGTGGGATGGCCCCACCCGCCGCATGGTGGACCTGGAGGTGATCCCGCTGAGCCTGCTCGGTCGGCCCCGGGTGGATGTGACCCTTCGGATCTCTGGTTTATTTCGGGACGCCTTCCCCCAACTGGTGGGTTGGATGAACCAGGCCACCGATTTGGTGGCTTGCCTGGATGAACCGGCCGAAGCCAATCCCCTGGCCGCCGCCGCCCGGGTGGATGGCCACAACGCCCGCGTGTACGGATCGGCACCGGGGTCCTACGGCGCTGGCCTCCAGGGATTGATCGACAGCGGCCAATGGGAGAGCCGCGGCGATTTGGCCGAAGCCTTTTTGAATTGGAGCAGTTGGCGCTACAGCAACCAGGGCCCTATCCAGGGCGCCTCTGGCCCCGGAGGGGGCATTGAGGCTGGGGCCGATCGCCTGGGGCTTGAAACCAGGTTGCGCCAGGTGCAGGTGGTGCTGCACAACCAGGACAACCGGGAACATGACCTGCTCGATTCCGACGACTACTACCAGTTCCAGGGGGGCCTCAGTGCAGCAGCAGAAAGCCTGCAGGGCCAAGCCCCTGCCCTCTGGTTTGGCGACCACTCCCGCCATGGCCGGCCCAAGGTGCACCGACTTGAGCGGGAATTCGACAAGGTGTTGCGCAGCCGGGTTCTCAACCCCCGCTGGATTGGGGCCATGCAAGAGCACGGCTACAAGGGGGGCTTCGAGATGGCCGCCAGCCTGGATTACCTGTTCGCCTACGACGCCAGCACGGGCCGCGTACCGGATTGGGGTTACGGGGCCATCTGTGACCAATGGCTGCGCGATCCCGAGGTGCGCGGCTTCCTCGAGCGGGCCAATCCTTGGGCGCTCAGGGACATGGGCGAACGGCTTCTAGAAGCCCACAACCGGGCCCTCTGGAAGGGTGCACAAAAAAACCAGTTGGCAGATCTGCGCCAACTGGTTTTGGAATCAGAAAGCCTGATTGAAAAGCGCTGAGATCAGCCGTACAAAAGAGTTCTGTTGGTGATTAACCGTTCAGCTCCTTTGCCATCTGCTTGAAGGGATCAATCGCCCCTGGCTTGGCGGTGGAGGTTTGGGTGATTTGGGGTTGGCTAGCCTTCTCGGCGGCAACGGCCTCCTGTTCCTGCTTGATCACGGCAGGCCCGCCGGTCACATTGACTCCCACGGCACTGCCCTTCATGCGCTGATCTAATTCAGCCGCCGACATGGTCTGGGCGAAGGTCTTCTTGACCGGCTTGGGCACCCCCCCGGTGAGGTCCACCGACGTCTCAACGATTTCGGTGCCCGGCATGCCCTCGGAGAGTCTTTCGATGGAAGCTTCCATGGAGGCCACTTCGGCCACCATTTCCTTGTTGCCCGGGTTGTCGACGGTGCCAGGGAAGGTGCGGCGGATCGTATTGGAGCGCCGCATGAAATCCACGTTGCCCATGCTGCCGGAAGAATCAGCATCCAGGAAGAAGCTTTCAGCCTCCTGCTTGGGTTTTTTGGTTCTCGGGGCGGGGGCTGCAGCACCGGCGCTGGAGCCACCCTTCAAGAAGCGATCTAACAGACCCATCGACAGGCAAGGGAAAGCGTGCCTAGACCCTAGCGGCCATCCAGGGCCAGACCATGGGTATCGGTGCCACAACTCATTAAAAGGCCACGATTGTTGAGGTCCTTCGCAATGGCCTCGCAGATGTGGGGCGTGGGCTGCCACCTGCTTTGCATTTGGTAGTCGTACCAAGCTTCGGCGCCGTCAAAACCCAATTGATCGGCGGCCTCAAGCAAGTCCTGAAAGGGCAATCGGTAGCGGGCGGGGTGGGCCAACAGGGCCAAGCCCCCAGCCGCCCAGACCGCTTCCAGCACCGCTTCCGCCCGCAATCCCCTACCGATCAAGGCCGCCCCCTGCAGATAGGGATCAAGGCTGGGGTGGCCGTAGGTGTAACCAAGGGCCAGAACATGGACCAAACAGCCTTTCAGCAGGCAGCTGATCTCCACCCCAGGCCAGAGGTTGGGGGTTTTCTCGCCGGCGCGATGGCGCCCTTCAAAGACGGCCTGCACCGCCGCATACGCCTGGTTGGAGTGGTGATCGGTGATCGCGATCTGCTCCAAACCCATGGCCAGGGCCTGGTGGGCCAGCTCCTCGGGGCGCAGGCTTCCATCACTGCAATGGGTGTGGCAATGGAAGTTGAATTGTCCGGGACAACTCCCAGGTCCCACGGTCCTCAGGACGGCGGCGAGGGGATGGTGCCGGTGGCGATCACTCCGGGATTGGCTCTGGGTGGTGGCCAACGGGTTAGGCGCCACTGGTTTAGGACCCAGCTGCGAGGCGTTCAGCCCGCAGCCTTCGCCAACGGGCATAAAACTGAATCGAGCCCGCCATGAACACCACCAAGGCGGCAATAAACCAGGTGGCAGCGCTGGTGGGGAACTGGTTTTTGAACACCGCCAGCATCACCACAATCACCAACAACAGGGTGGGCAATTCGTTGAGGGCCCGCAGCTGCTTTGGACTCCATTGGCAGCTGCCCTGTTGGAGTTGGCCCATCAAGCGGTAACAAAACCAGTGGTAAACGAGTAGGGCACCCACAAACCCCAACTTCACCTGAAGCCAGCCCTGGTGGATCCAGGCCGGCTGAACGCTGAGCAATCCCGCCGCCATCGCAAGGGCAACCACCATCCCGGGGGTTGTGATGATGTTGGCGAGGCGCCGTTCCATCAGCCCGTACTGCGCCTGGAAAGGCACCTTCAGCGCCCCATCAAGCTCTTCGGCTTCGCGGTGATAGATGAACAGTCGAACCAGGTAAAAGAGGCCCGCGAACCAAACCACCACTCCCACAATGTGGAGCGTTTTAAACCAGAGATAAGCCTCAGGTGGCCAGGTCCAGGACAAGGAGCCCACAGCGAATAGGATCAAGGTAAGGCCAGATCGCCCCCTTCAGGACTCCACCGCGATCCGGCAGGCCCGCTTTGCCAGGGCTGCCGCATAGCCCCGATCAACCAGGCCCTCGCGGGGACTGAGCACGCCGTCGCGGCAATCAACGAGCAGGCGCTCGTGCTGTCCCCGCTGGTCGGACACCCGTAATTTCAGTTGCCAAGGCAGCCGCTCACTGCGCTGGATCTGGTCTGCGCACACCAAACCAACGCAGAGTCCGGGTGAGGCAGCGCTTGGTTGAACGGCCCCAAGGAGCAGCCCAATAGCCAGCAGTAGGGCCCACAGCGTCTTCAAACGGCCACCTTCTGGTCCTGGACTTGATCTTGGTCTTGCACCTCGAGCTCGACGGGGTCCAAAGGACCGTCACTGGGATGGAAGTAGGTCCAAACCTGTTGGGCCAGGGCAGGACCCATGCCGGGTGCACCAGCGATCGCCTCAGGGGAGGCCAATTGGATGGCATCGATCGAGCGGAAGTGGGCCAGAAGGTCTTTGACCCGTTTGGGACCAAGGCCCTGGATGTCAGAGAGCCGCGAGCGTTTCATCCGTTCCCCCCGTTGTTGGCGATGGAAGCTGACGGCGAAGCGGTGGGCCTCATCGCGCAGTCGCCGGAGCAGTTGCACGCCGAGCTGCTCCGCCTCGCTGTCGAGGGGCTCCTTCATCCCCGGTAGGAACACCTCCTCCCGTTGCTTGGCGAGGGAGCACACCATCAGATCCTCGTGCAAATTCAACTCCCGAAGAGCTTCCATCACGGCGGAGAGTTGGCCCTTGCCCCCGTCGATCATCACCACATCGGGCCAGTCGTTGAGACCACCGAGGTGCAGGGCGGTGTTGGCTGATTGGCGCAGGGCCTGCAGATCCCCACCCTCAGCCTTGACCTGGGACCAGCGGCGGAAGCGACGGCGCATGATTTCTGCCATGGCCATGAAGTCATCGGAATGGCCCGATCGGATCGTGCTGCTTTGAATCTTGTATTTGCGGTAGTGCTGCTTTGCCGGCAATCCATCAATAAAGACCACCTGGGATGCCACCGCATCGCTGCCCTGGATGTGGCTGATGTCGAAGCCCTCGATGCGCCGGGGTGGGTGGGGAAGATCCAGCAATTGGGCCAGGTCTTCGGTGGCTAGCAACTGCTGCTCGGCCCCCCGTTGGGCCCGTTGCAACTCATAGGTGGCGTTGCGCTCCACCAGCTCGATCAGATCGGCTTTTTGGGCCCGTTGGGGCACGGCGATCTTGACCTTGCGGCCGCGGCGTTCCCCCAACCAGTCCTGAATCAAGGCCTGTTGAGGCAGGGCATGTTGGACCAGCAGCTCGGGGGGTATTTCCACCGCATCGACCTGGCTGTAATGCTCTTCAATCACCCGCTGCAGAATGAAGCCATGGTTGGTGGGCTTGCCATCAAAAACCATGGCATCGGCGGTATAGCCGAGGCGTCCGACCAGTTTTCCGGCACGCATTTGAAAGAGTTGCACCGCTGCTACACGCTCATCTGCAACCAGGGCAATCACGTCGCGGCTAACGGAGCTATCGCCAAGGCTCATCTTTTGACCGGCGGTAAGGGTATCAAGCCCTTGCAATTGATCCCGAACCCGGGCCGCCGATTCAAAATCCAGGCGCTCCGCATAGGTTTGCATCTGTTCGTCCAACAGGTCGAGCAGCTCGTCATTGCGTCCTTGGAACACCATCGCCACCTTCCGCAGGGTTTGGTGGTAATCGTCTGAGCTGATCTTTTGCTGACAGACCCCTGGGCAGCGGCTGATGTCGAAGTTGAGGCAGGTGCGATCGCGATAGAGCGGCTGGGGCCTTTGCCTGAGAGGGAAGACCCGTTTCACCAGGGCCAGGGTGCGCCGCAGGAGGCCCACATCCACGTAGGGGCCGTAAAAACGATCGAAGGGGCTACGAAAGCGCCGCTGGCGGGTAATAAAGATTCGCGGATAGGCCTCGCTCCAAGTAATGCAGAGGTATGGGTATTTTTTGTCGTCTTTAAGTAGGACGTTGAAATGGGGCTGGTTCTGCTTAATCAGATTCGATTCCAGGGCGAGGGCTTCTGCCTCGCTGTCGGTCACGATGAATTCGATCTCGCAGATCTGCCGCACCATCAGGGAGATGCGCGGGCTGTGATTTTGAGAATTTTGGAAGTAACTCCGAACCCGGTTCCTGAGGGCCTTGGCTTTACCGATATAGAGAATGCGGTCGTTTTGATCGCGCATCAAATAACAACCCGGCTCAGGGGGCACATCCTTAAGCCGAAGTTTGAGGCGATCGGGTTCTTGGACGAGGGGCAGGGAACCCGGCATCAACCGCCGTATTGCCAGCCGGTGCCGCTGAGTTCCAGGGCGGCGCCATCACGGTGGAGGGTGGCGGTCTTCACCTCCCCCACAAACACGGTGTGATCGCCGTGATCCACCTTTCCCACAACCTCACATTCCACGCCGCCAAGGCCGCTGTCGAGGATTGGCAGGCCCAAGGGTCCCAAATGGAACGGCGCCGCATCAAAGCGGCCGCCCACACCCTTTTGCGGCTTAAAAAACACGGCGGCCAAGTCCTTCTGATCTGCTGCCAAAACATTCAGGCTGAACTTGCCTGTTCGCTGGATCATGCCGTTGCTGGTGGAATCGCCACGAACGGCCATGACCACCAGGGGTGGCTCAAAGGATCCCTGGGTCACCCAGCTGGCGGTGAAGCCATTGACGTCCTCTCCTTCTGTCACTCCACAGATGAAAACGCCATGGGGGATTTTGCGGAGCAGGGTCTTCTTGGCATCTGTATTCAGACCGGAAGGTGAAGCCATGGCCCTGTTGAAATCTCACCCACTCTAGAAAGGCTCCGCCGGCCCATAGGGTGGCAAAAACAAGGTCGAACGATGCGCGCCCTTTACCCGGGAAGCTTTGACCCCCTGACCCTGGGCCACCTGGATCTGATTGAGCGCAGCGCCCGGCTCTTCGATGGCGTCATCGTGGCCGTTTTGCAGAACCCGGGCAAAAGCCCAGCGTTTTCCCTCGACCAAAGGCTTCAGCAAATCCGGCAGGCCACCGCCCATTTGGCAGGCCCCCAAGGGGCAACCATCGAGGTGGGCAGTTTCGACGGACTCAGCGTGGATTACGCCCGGCAGTGCGGGGCAGAGGTGATTTTGCGCGGCCTGAGGGCCATGAGCGACTTTGAATTTGAACTCCAGATCGCCCACACCAACAAGAGCCTGGCCCCCCACGTGGAAACCCTGTTCCTCGCCACGGCTGTGCACCACAGCTTTTTGAGCAGTTCGGTGGTGAAGGAGGTGGCCCGTTTTGGTGGCGACGTGCGTCACATGGTCCCGACGGGAGTGGCAGACGACCTCTCCAGGCTTTTTAATCTGAGCTTTCCCTAGGGCAGTCATGGCTGAGGCCGCAATCACCGTGCTCAACCAGCTGGATCAGTTGGAGGAGGTGGTCCTTGAAGGCAGTCGCATCCCTTTCAGCGGTGGCCGTTTGGTGAATGAGCAGGACGCCATTGAGGTGATGGATGCCCTCAGGGACTGCTTGCCCGACCAGCTCCAGCTCGCTGTGGATCTGATCCGCCAACGGGAGGAGTACATCAACCAGGCCAAGAACCAGGCCGATGAGATCGTCGCCACCGCCAGGCGCGAACGGGACCAGCTCATCAGCAGTGCCTCGATCCGCCAGGAGGCCGAGCGCCAGGTAGCCGAACTACGCGACCAAGCCCGGCTCCAATGCGAGCAGGTTTTGTCCCAGGCCCGTCAGCAGGTTGCCAAAGCCGAGCAGGAGCAGCAAGCCAGGTTGGCCCAGATGGAGCAGCAGTTCGCCCTGCGGCGCCAGCAACTGGAGCAGGAGGCGGCCGACCGCAACCAGCAACTGGTGGCCCAGCACGAGCGGGCAAGGCAGCAAGCCATGGCCGAAGTCGACCAAATCCGCCAGGAGGGATTGCGGCTGCAGCGGGATAGCCAGGCTGAGGCCGAGCGGCTCCACAACGATGCCCTGCAGTTCCGCCAACAAACCCAGCAGCAATCCGATGCCCTGGTGGCGCGGAGCCGCCAGGAAGCCGCCACGATTTCTGAGGGTGCCAACCGCTATGCCGAGCAGGTGCTCGGGGAATTAGAGGGCCGGCTCCAGGAGATGGCCCAGGTGGTGCTGGGCGGGCGCCATGAATTGGTCCGCCTCCAGAACCCCGAGGTGGCCACCCAACGGCGCCCTTCCGATCCCAGGCAGGGCGCCAAACTTTCGAAGCGCAGTCGCCTAGCGAATGGCCTGCGGGATCTGGCGGGCTGAGGGCTTAGGGGGGCCCCTCAGCCCCCGGGACAGAGTTCCACCTTCATCACGGCCATCAGCACCCGGCCAATCGTTGGATTGGGGGAGCCAGCCCCATTGCTGATCGCACTCACAAACCGGAGCCCGTCAGCCGTATCCAGAACCCCACTGATGGCCCGCACCCCACTAATCGTGCCGGTTTTGCCATGGAACTGGCCTTCCAACGGGGTGCCTTTGTACAAATTTCGCAGGGTTCCCCTTTGGCCAGCAATGGCCATTGATGCCAGGTAGTTACGGGCGTAGGGGTGTTGACTCATCCTTAACAGAAGGCTGGCAATCAGCCGGCTCGTGACCCGGTTGTCCCGACCGAGCCCGCTGCCATCGGCCACATAGACCCCCTGCATGGGCAAACCCTGCTGGGCTAGCCAGAGCATGGTGCGTCGGCGGGCCTCCGCCAGGTCCCAGGTGCCGGCGGCTTGTCTCAACAGCACCTCGGTCGTGAAGTTGTGGCTTTCGCTGTTCGCCAAGCTCAACAGGTTGTGCATTGAAGCTGAGCTTTCCTCATGCAGCAACACAGCTGTAGAGGGCATGGCTTGGCGGGCTGACACCACGCTGAGTTGAACCCTGGTGCCGCCCTGCTTGGCGAGGGTTTTCTGCAGCAAACTTTGCAGCCGGGCCGGGGGATTCATCACCGCGTCATTGATGGCATTGCTGGTGATCGCCAAGCGGGTAATCGGGGCGCCATAGGCGGCGTAGCGATCATCGAGATGCCAGGCCTGGGGCCACCAGGTCTGGGCGGGTTCCTCCACCAGTTCCAGCTTCACCAGGGAAGGCAACCTTCCATTGCCATCCACCCCACCGGCGCCACCACTGCCGAGGGCCAAGCGCGCGAACCGTTGCAGCTGGGGCAGGGCTAGATCGGGGTCGCCCTCACCGGTTAGGCGGTAGGTGCCATCCGTGAGCCGCCAAAGCTGGGTTTTGAGGCGGTAATCGGGGCCTAACTGATCCAGGGCAAAGGCTGTGCTGATCAGCTTCTCGTTGGATGCGGGCAGCCTGGATCGCTGGCCGTTGAGATCGGCCAGCAGGCGGCCCTGGGGATCGGCAACGGTGATGCTCCAGACCGGAAGCTCGGACCCCAGCGCAGTCAACAGGCGCTTCTGTAAGAGCGGACAGCTGACCTGCTCCTGGAGGAGGGGCAGGCCAAGGGGCGGTGGGGGAGCAGGCAGGGAAGCCAGGGGTACCGCCCGCTCCTCGGTTTGGGCACCAGCAGGCCCGGGCTGAACCAGGGCTGTTGCAGCCGCGAGCAGTACCGAAACAGTTATCGCAAAGGGCACGGCCCTGGAGGCAAAGGGCAGGGCCCTGCGGTGGGTCATATCAGCTGTTTAGAACCGTGAGGTTTGTGACGGTGCCCGTAATCCGGAAATTGTTGCCTTCGATTTCTACGGGGGTGCCGATTTTTAAATTCTGGTTGCCAAAGACAACGCCGCCACCGCGTTTGCGGCCCTGGCCTTCGAGCACAAACCGGGCGTCCAGGGTTGCCAGGTATTTCTGGTTGGGGTCCACCGCTGAGACGACCGTGCCATTGGGCTGCACCGCACTCAACAGCCTGGGCAGGGGGATCACCTGCTGGATCGCCACGGTGCCGTGGGGTTGGTTGCGGATCACAATCGCCACCTTGCCCTCCTCCCGAGCTTGCTCAAGTAAGGCTGTGGGGTTGGCCACGGGAATGCCACGCACGTCCACGCTTACGATCACCGGCGTGAGGGCACCGGTGGCCTTGGCGACGCTGGTGCTCAGCTTGGGACTCCAGATCACGCCCCCGGCGGCCAGGACCACCGCCAGGGCGGCCCCCAAGTCAACCAAGCCCCAGGAACGACGGGGGCTTGGGGGCGCAGGGTTGCTCTCGGGAGCCATGCAGGGAGGTGCGTTTCGCGCAGTTTACGGATCCTGGCCAGGGGGCCCAAGCCCCTAACTGCGCAGCCCTTCGATGAAGGCATCCACCATCTTCAAATTGCCACCCACACCCAGGCCATCCCCCCCGGCTAGGGCTAGGGCCTGCTGCTCCGCATCGGGCTTCTGCTCAAAGCTTTCCACCAGTCGATAGCCATCGGTGTCTTGGCGGTAAAGCTCCCAGCTGCCCGGGAAGGCGCGCCGCAGGGCACTGCCATCCAGGGGAATCAGGCTGTAGGCCGCCTGCCACTGGGAGAGAAAACCGCGGCGACGCTGGCGGGCCACGCTGCCAATCCCCACCGCCGCATCTTCCAAGGCCCCATTGATGACAACCACCGCACCAAGGTGCTGGCCGCACACCGACTCGAAATCCTCGTAGTCGGTCTGGGACGGGCCAATCGCCAAGAGCACCCCCCGGCTGGGACCATCCGATTGCACCCGCATGTGGCCGCGCAAATCAGAACAGAGGGGGGCCAGCTCTGGGGCATCCCGTTTGGCTAGGGCAGAGGCCCCTGCATCGGGGAACAACACCTTCAGGGCCTGGTCGCCCATGGGACCTGCCGAGCCCAGCAACGCTTCACTGAAGCGCAACACCACTGGTAGCAAGCGCAAGCCTTCAAACCGCCAATCCACGGTCCAACGCCCCTTGGGTTCCGCCCCAAGCGCCGCAATCACCGCTGCTAGCGCCTGGGCCTCAGCCGCCCGTAAATCAGCTGGGAGCATCAACCCATTACAGATCGACAGACCCTAGGCAGAGGCGGATTCAGCCCACGGGCTCCCCGGCGATCACCCGCAGTTTCCCGCGCTCAATGGCCCCTGGCACCCCTTCGAGATCCTGAGCTGTGAGCCAGGGCCCGAGGCTGATCCGCAGGCCGCTGGCCGCTATGGGGTCTGGATAGCCCATGGCCTGCAGGATCGCGCTTGGTGCCATGCTCCAGGGATTGGCACCCCGGCCGCTGCTGCAGGCCGAACCACTGCTTACGGCGTAGCCCTGCTGCCAGATCGTCTGCACCAACCGCCGCCCAGAGATGGGTTTGCCCCCTGGCGCAGCCATCAACAGGCTGATGTGGTGAGGTAAGCGCCTTGGGCCCGTTGGATCCTGGGGATTTGGGCCACTGAGCTCGACCCCTGGCAACACGAGCAGACGGTCCAGCAGGCCATCGCGGAGATCGGCCACCGGATCGCGACCCCCATGGGCCAAAAGACGCCCGTGGCACAGGTCCAAGGCCTGGGCCAATCCGGCCACCAGGGCCACGGGTTCGGTGCCGCCCCGGCGGCCGGATTCCTGCCCCCCCCCGCCAATGAAGGGCTTGAGCTTGAGATCGGATCGCACTATCAGGGCGCCGACCCCCCTTGGCCCCTGGAGTTTGTGGCCAGCCAGGCTCAACAGATCGATCGGAAGCTGGTTGAATTCCAACGGCTGATGGCCCACCACCTGCACGGCATCCACGTGCAGAAGCACGCCAGCCTCCCGGCAGCGCCGGCCAATGGCCTCGATGGGCTGGAGGGTGCCCACCTCACTTTGGCCCCAGATCAACGACACCAATCGCGTTGGTGGTTTGAGCAGTGACTCCAAGGCCTCAAGGTGGACCACTCCCAGGTGGTCCACGGGGCAACACTCCACCTGCCATCCCCGCCGTTGCAACTTGGCGGCGGCAGCCACCGTGGCCGGATGTTCCACCGAAGAGATCACCAGGCGCCCGGGCGGCCCATCGGCTGCAACCCCTAGTAGGGCCATATGGATCGACTCGGTGCCTCCCGAGGTCAGGATCACCTGGTTGGCGCTGCAGCCGAGGATTTCGGCAATCCGCTGGCGGGAGCGCTCAAGCCTCTCGGCGGCCGCCAATCCGAAGCCATGGAGGCTGGAGGGGTTGGCCCAGGCCTCGCCATGGACCGCGGCCATCACGTCCAGCACTTCAGGAGCTGGCGGCGTGGTGGCGCAGGAATCCAGATAGACCTGGGGGGGCAACGGCGCGCTCACGCCTGTCGACCAGGATCCGGCTGGAAGCGGGCCCGGGTTCGGGCTTCCAATGAACGGGTGGCCAGGTTGACCAGATCGTCCAAGGAACTGTTGCTTAACAGTGCTGCCACTCGGGCTCTGGCCTCCGCCGATGGACAGGCCTCGGGCCGCTGGCAGCCGGTGGTGCAGGCCGTCGCGCAATCAATGGCTGCCATGCCACTGGTTGGGCGTTGTGCGTCTTCTGTTGGCACTGAAGGCATCGCTATTCCAGGCCCATCCAGCGGCGCTTCAGCCTTCACGACGGGGACGTCGGTGCCCCACACGTCTGGGCTGACCACCCCATCAAAAACCGCCTCCGCAGGCCCTGTCATGAACACGTGGCCCGTGGCTGCATCCCACGCAATTTCAAGCGGTCCGCCGGGCAGGTCCAGCCGGGCCTGGCGATCGGCGATGCCCAGGCTGTGGCAGACGACCAAGGTGGCGCAGGCACCCGTTCCGCAGGCCAGGGTGGGCCCGGCCCCCCGTTCCCACACCCGCATCACCAGGTGGCGGGGGTTCAAGGCTTGGACAAAGTGCACGTTGGTCTTTGCCGGGAAGGCTGGATGCACCTCCAGCGCAGATCCAAAGCGCTCCAGATCAATGGCCTGCACATCCGCTACGGGGATCACCACATGGGGATTTCCCATGCCTGCGGCGCCCACGGCAAAGACCTCCCCGTCCGCCACCAATTCGCCCTGGGGGATCCCTGAATCGCCAATCTCCAGGGTGGTCGGCACACTGACCGGCTCCAGGAAGGGAGGGCCCATGTCCACCCGGATGACGCCACCCGCTTCCAGCCTTGGAACGATGCAACCAGCCAGGGTTTCGATCTGCCACTCCCGGCCAGGTTGATCCCCATCGCTGTCGGCCAAAAATCGGGCCAGGCAACGAATGCCGTTGCCACACATTTCGGGCTCCGTGCCATCGGCGTTGAAGATGCGCATGCGCAGTTCTCCCCCTTCCCGGGGGGGCAGGGCCAGGATCACCCCATCGCCGCCTACGCCAAAGCGGCGGTCACAGAGCCGCTGAATCCGCCCAGGGGTGAGGTCAAAGCAGAAGGCGGTGCTGGCTGCATCGCGGCCATCCAGCATCAGGAAATCGTTTCCCAGGCCTTGATACTTACTGAACTGCAGCACGATGGGAGGCAATCGATCGGTGGTCGAATCCTATGCAGAGCTTTTTTGAGCGGCGTCCCCCTGTACTCGAAACCGACCAGCCCAGCACCCGCCATCTCCAAGATCTGATTCGGCGCCAGACACCCGTGGCGATTAAGGTCCTCGGCCACAGCGAACTCGAAGGCACCATCCAATGGCAAGACATGGATTATCTGGCCTTGAACCCGGGTGAAGGTCGCCCGCTCACGTTGATACGGCGCTCCAGTGCCTCAGTCATTCGTCCCCTGGTTTGAAGGCACCCCCAATCAGAGCGGCATTCTGTGGCACGATCACAACCAAACCATCGGCCTGACTGGCGGGGCCGGCCCTTGAGAGCCTGCAGTGAGCGACGCGTCCCGGTACGAGCCCCAAGCCATCGAACAGCGCTGGCAGGAGCACTGGGATAGCCAGCAGTCCCATGCAACGCCAGGGCCCCAAACCCCTGCAGAGCCCGGAGACACCTACTACGCCCTTTCGATGTTCCCCTATCCCTCGGGGAACTTGCACATGGGCCACGTGCGCAATTACGTGATTACCGATGTGATCGCCCGGGTGGCCCGCATGCGCGGCAAGCAGGTGCTCCATCCGATGGGCTGGGATGCCTTTGGCTTGCCAGCGGAGAATGCCGCCATCGAACGGGGCGTGGATCCGGGCGATTGGACTGACCAAAACATTGCCTCCATGCGGTCCCAGTTGAAAAAGCTCGGCCTTTCGATCGATTGGGACCGGGAAGTCGCCACTTGCCACAGCGATTACTACCGCTGGACCCAATGGATTTTCCTGCAGTTTCTCGACGGGGGCCTGGCCTACCAGAGCGACGCAACGGTGAACTGGGATCCCATCGACCAAACCGTTCTCGCCAATGAACAGGTGGATGGGGAAGGGCGCTCCTGGCGCTCGGGGGCCTTGGTGGAAAAGCGCAAATTGCGCCAGTGGTTCCTCAAGATCACGGCCTATGCCGATGCCCTGCTAGGAGATCTGCCCAAATTGACGGGTTGGCCTGAGCGGGTGCGCACCATGCAGGCCAATTGGATTGGACGTTCAACCGGAGCCGAACTCGATTTTGTGGTGCTGGATGGCTCAGGCCAGGCCACCGACCAGGTGATCAAGGTGTTCACCACGAGGGCCGATACTGTCTTCGGAGCCAGTTATGTGGTGCTTGCCCCTGAACACCCCCTGGTTTTCAGCCTCACCAGGCCCAATCAACAGACTGCGGTGGAAGCCTTCTGCGACCTGGTGAGCCGCCAAAGTGAGCAGGAACGTACGGCGGATGACCGCGCCAAACGGGGTGTGCCCCTCGGCGTCGACGTGCTGAATCCGGCTACTGGCCAACCCATCCCCCTTTGGATTGCCGATTACGTCCTGGCCGACTACGGCACGGGGGCTGTCATGGGTGTGCCTGCCCACGACGAACGGGATTTCCAGTTCGCCCGCCAATACGAGCTGCCTGTGAAGCAGGTGATCATTCCGGAAGGAGCCGATGACCGTGCAGTCGAAGGTTCGGCGTGGACCGAGCCAGGGGTCTTGATCCATTCCGGTCCCTTTGACGGCCTCACCAGTGGCGCCGCTAAGGACGCCATCACCGCAGCCGCTGAAGCAGATGGCTGGGGAACTCAAAAGGTGCAATACCGATTGCGAGATTGGTTGATCTCGAGGCAGCGCTACTGGGGCTGCCCCATTCCTGTGATCCACTGCCCGAGCTGCGGCGTGGTTCCGGTTCCAGAGGACCAACTCCCCCTGGAGTTGCCTCGCAACGTGGCTTTCAGCGGTAAAGGGGCCTCCCCTTTGGCCCAACTCGTCGACTGGGTTTCGGTTGCTTGTCCCTGTTGCGGGACCCCTGCAAAACGGGAGACCGACACCATGGACACGTTTATGTGTTCCAGCTGGTATTACCTTCGCTACAGCGACCCCAAAAACACGTCGCTGCCATTTAGCCGCGAGTCGGTGGATCGCTGGCTACCCGTGGACCAATACGTGGGTGGAATTGAGCACGCCATCTTGCATCTGCTCTATGCCCGCTTCTTCACTAAAGCCCTGCGCGATCGAGGTTTGCTCGGTTTTGATGAACCCTTCAGCCGTCTGCTGACCCAGGGCATGGTGCAGGCGATTACCTATAAAAATCCCAGTACCGGTAAGTATGTTGCCCCCGCCGATGTGGCGGATTCCAGCGATCCCCACGATCCCATCACCGGCGATCCCCTCGACACCTTCTACGAAAAGATGTCGAAGTCGAAATACAACGGTGTGGATCCTGCCGTTGTGATCGACCAATACGGCGCCGACACCGCGCGCATGTTCATTCTGTTTAAGGCTCCGCCTGAAAAGGATCTGGAATGGGATGACGCCGATGTGGAAGGTCAATACCGGTTCCTTCAACGTATCTGGCGGCTGATTGACGCCGCCCATGTAAGAGGGCTGTCCCTCGCGGCCCCAGGCTCATCAACCTCTCCGGCTCCATCCCTACCGAGCCCAGAAACCCTGGGGCAGCTCACCTCCAGCGAACAGGACCTGAGGCGGGCCGTGCACACGGCGATCAGCGCCATCAGTGAAGATCTCGATGGCGACTATCAATTCAACACGGCTGTTTCTGAGTTGATGAAACTCAGCAACGCCATGGCCGAGCACCTTGAAGCCTCTGGGGATCGCATTGCCATAGAAGCTGTCCACACCTTGCTGGTTCTGCTGGCACCCTTTGCGCCCCACCTGGCTGAAGAGCTTTGGCTCAAACTTGGGGGGCCATCGGGTGTCCATAGCCAGCGCTGGCCCACGGCGGATCCCCAGGCCCTTGTGCGGGACACCATTGAGCTGGTGATTCAAATCAAGGGGAAGGTGCGCGGCAGCTTGATGGTGCCAGCCAGCGCCGACAAGGCCAGCTTGGAACGGTTGGCCCTGGAGAGCGAGGTTGCCGCCAAATGGTTGGAAGGCAAGGTCCCCAGCCGCGTCATCGTGGTGCCAGGGAAACTAGTCAACCTGGTGCCCTAGGTCCTCTGGAACAGAAGGTCGGCGGGGGTGCCCCAATCACCGCTAGCGCCATAGCCACGGTCATTCATACATAAATGGCGCAGGATCCAGAACACGGCTTCGGCCCCGTCGCTGCCCGTGGCCTGACGTACGGCCTCGACATTGCGGGGCTGGCCATCGGCGAGCACTGCCTCAACGCGCTTTTGAAGGTCCAAAATTTCAGCGGCTGCAGCTTTGCCTGCTTCCACGCCGGGCTGGTGGTAAGCGTTCACATTCACCAACTCGCCGTAGAGGCCGACGGCCCTCTCAAACAGTGCAATCAGGGCACCCAGGCTGCGGGCATCGAAGCGGCGCAAGGTAATAGCCATGCTTTGGCGCCCCCCTTCCATCAGAGCCGATCGTGTTCCCTGCAGGAAGCCATCGAGATAGTCGCCGGGCCAGGCTCCATCAATGGCGGGAATATCTGCGGGGTCATCGAGGGCTTCGATGAACGTGACAAAGAAGTTGTCGATGCCATCCCGCAGTTGCTGAACGTAGGCGTGCTGGTCGGTTGAACCCTTGTTGCCATAGACCGCAATCCCCTGGTGCACCACGTTGCCTGAGCGATCACATTTCTTGCCCAAGCTCTCCATCACCAATTGCTGGAGGTAGCGACTGAAAACCTCCAGCCGGTCGCGGTAGGGCAGCACCACCATGTCCCGTTGGCCTTTGCCGTGGCCCGCCACATACCAGGACGCTGCCATGAGGGCAGCGGGGTTTGCGGTGAGATCCGGGAGTCGGGTGGCCCGATCCATCACGGCGGCGCCCGCAAGAAAGGCCCGGATATCGGCTCCGATTAATGCGCCGGGTAGGAGACCCACGGCACTGGTGATGCTGGTGCGTCCTCCCACCCAATCGAACATGTCGAAGCGACGTAACCAACCTTCCGATTCGGCCTGTTGATCGAGCTTGCTGCCCAGCAAGGTCACTGCCACGGCTTGCTTGTTCCACTGGCCCCCTGCGGATTCCAGGCGCAGACGGGCTTGGTTCATGCCGATGTGGGGTTCCGGCGTGCCGCCGGATTTACTCACCACAACCACCAGGGTGGTGGTGAGGCGCTCCCCTAACGCCGCCAGGGTGCGGCTCAAGCCCTGGGGATCGACGTTGTCGAAAAAATGGAAGGGAAGGCCTTGGCTTTCGTTCTGAAGAGCCCTGATCATCAAGAGGGGCCCCAAACCCGATCCCCCGATCCCAATCCACAGCACATCGGTAAACGTCTGACCCGAAGACGTTTGAACCGTGCCGCTGATCACTTCCCGGGCAAAACCCTCGATCCTGTCAATCTCTGCGGAAATGTGGGCCGACGTAGCGGGGTCTGGGGCAAGTTCTGGGCACCGCAGCCAGTAATGGCCCACCTGACGCCCTTCATCGGCATTGGCGATAGCTCCGGCTTCGAGGGCTGCCATCGCAGCAAAGGCTGCTTCGAACCTGGGGGCCAGGGAATCGAGGTCCTCCTGGCCAAGGGCCATCCGGCTCACATCCAGCCAAAAACCGAGATCCTCGTGATGCCAAAGCATCTGGCAATAACGCTGCCATTGGTTTGCCGGTCTTGAGGAATCGAAAGCGGCAACCATGGCGAAAACGCAGGCTCAATCTGGGCTTTCCCAAGCTAGTTCCACCGAATCATCCGTGCCAGCCAGGGGGCCGGACGCTGGACCGTTCACCCGGGACGGAAAATTGCGGAATAATTATTTAGGATGTTTAGAAGGTCATCAAATCCGTTGTCCCAGCGTTATCGCCACCTTGCTGTAGCAAGCTTGTTGCTGGGATTGGCCGTGATGCCTCTCAGCCAACGGCGTGCTGACCCCCTGATCCCCTTGGATCCGGGCTTAAGCAGCAGCATCAACTCCCCTCCGAGAGATGGGGAAGGCGCTGACCCGGTTCAATTTTCCGCGAAGGAGCTCAAGCAGCTTCGGCTCCGCTTTGGGGTGCACGGTTCCCAGCCCCGACTGGCCCAGCTGTTCACCGAGGGCATCGACCAACTCCAGCCGTTGAGGAGCTATACCCTCGGCCGCATCCAGGACTTGCAGCCCCTGATTCTCAAGGAATCGCTGAAGCGGAATGTGAACCCGATGCTGGTGGCAGCAGTTTTGTTTGATGAAATGCGCCATGCCAAGCCCGGTGAGGATTTACCCATCGCGGCCCATTCCGGCCTGTTTCAAACCCACGGCCCGGCCCAGCTAGGCCTTGGTGAAATGGTTCACCAGGGGCTTTTAAAGCCAAATGCCAGTGAAACTGATGTATCAAAAGCGCGGGATCGCTTGTTGGATCCGGATCAAAATGTGATGCTCCTTATCGGTAAGTTTGCCCGGTTGGCTAAGGAATTGGACTTCCCCCAGAACCACACCCTGCAGGCCAGTACTAACCCCCATGAGGCCAAGCAACTCGCCACCCTTGCCTACCTCCACAATGGTAAGTTGGATTACCCGCGGCGCATTCTTCGGGCCATGCAGGACACGGAATTGCATGCCGTGATGTACGGCATCCGCCGGCCCAACAGATCACCTTTGATTTAGGATTTTTAACTTATACATTGCTATGGCAATAGTCTTCAGCAAAGCAGACCAAGATTTTGTAGCCGCTCCTGCAGGGCCTGCCAGTTAAAGCTGCGTGGATCGGACCGCTCCCCCCCGAGATCGACAGCTTGATGGGTTGTGATGTTTTCTGGTTTGATTGGGTAGCGCCCTATCCAATCGGCCAGCAGGGCGGCAAGGGCGTCGTACTGGGCAGAGCTGTAGCCGCTGTGGCCAGGGTTGTTATTTTCGCCATCGAGGGGTGTTTCCAAGCTCACATGCAAAGCGAAATTATTGATCGAGCCACCCACTTTGGGATTGGTGACCACCCATTGACCGTTGAAGGCTGAGTTGCCGGCTCCAAACGCTCGCTTGGACGGATCCAGCAACTGAATCACCTGGCCATCTTCACCAATGAGGGCGTGATAACTCACCTGGTCTTCATCATTGGGGTGCGGTGTTCTGAAGGTGTGGATCGCTGATCTCAGCCCATAGACCGTTTCGTGCAACACGACCAGCCTGGGCGTGGGGTCGACGGCCTGGCCAAAAGCATCGCGGCGAAAACGTTCGCCGAAGTTGGTGGGATCCACCTGCACCTTCTTTGGCGCGGTTCGCAAGGCCGCTAGCAGGGCTTGCACGTGCTGACGCTGGGCTAAATCCTGAATGCTGCAGCTGGGTTGCAGGGGGGATACCCAGGCAGGCCTGGCAGGCGGTAGGCGTCCACCCTTCCCCCGTGGGGTTTCGGCTGTCGTTGGGATAGGGCCGGTGGGGCTGAAGGCCCCGCCCCCTCCAATCCAGCCCAAGCCACCCATGGCTAACAATCCCCCAATCAGCAGGGAGCCCATGACGACAAGAGACCGGGTACCGGTGGCAGGGTTCATGCCGGTTGCAGGCTTAGCCAACGGTTGCGCTGGGCCGCTGTCTGCCCGGTTTGGCCAGAAACCAGGCCCAAGGTCCAGGCCTTGATCGATGGACTGGCGGGAATAATCGTGAGGCTGCGGATCTGACCGTCCCGGGCGATTAGGAGCTGGCGCTGTTGGCCAGCACGCTTCAGATTGAGTAAGGAAGCAAGATCCTCCGGGTTGAGCAGGCGCTCAGCATCGAGGGCCACGAGTTCATCGCCCACCATCAATCCCGCATCAGATGCAGGGCCATGGCGGTTAACTCTTTGCACCCACAACTGGCCGCCTTTCAACTCCACGCAGGCGCCAAGATCGAGATGGGTTTCCGTCTCTGGGGTGAGTTCGAGGCCAACAACGGCAAGCAACTCATGCAAAGGAGGGTCTTGCTGGCTGCGTAACCATTGGGGCAAGAGGCTTGCAAGGGGGGCATGGAACTCCGCAAACGCTTCTACCAGATCCGCTTCGTGGTAACCCCTGCCCCATCGTCCATGGCTTTGCCAGAGGTTGTGCAAAACCTGGGTGAGGGATGCTCCATGGCGGCGCAGGATTAAGTCGAGCACAAGGGCTACGACGGCCCCTTTGAGGTAATAGCTGATTTGGCTGTTAGACGAATAGGCATCGCTCTTGTAGAGCTTCACCCAGGCCTCCTGGCTGCTGTCCAGCAGACTTTGCACAGCTCGACCAGGACTCAGTAGGTAGCGGCTTAGGGCGGCGCCCAGATCCTCTAGCACCGATTCGGCGGTTGTTACCCCAGCTGCATAGGGGAGTAGCTGGTCCACGTAGCTCGTGATCCCCTCGGCAAACCAAAGGGTTGGAATCACCACGGGATCGCCATAGCGGTAGGGGGTGAGTTCCGCGGGCCTTAGACGCCGCACATTCCACTGGTGCAGGTATTCATGGGCCACCAATTGCAGCAGCTTGCGCCGACCATCGGCCTTGGCAAGGGCCTTGCGGCCGTAGTGCAACACGGTGCTGGAGTCGTGCTCCAAACCGCCATAGCCGTTTTCGCTGAGGTGCAGCACAAACAGGAAGTGATCCGCCGCTGGCCGGTTCACGCCCATCAATGCGCAGCACGCCTGGCAGACCCGTTCCACGTCGGCTAGCCAATGGGGATCAGCAGCGATGAAGTCGTCACCCGCCAGGGTTTGGCCCCAGGTCACCCAACGGTGGGGCACTCCTGCAACGGAGAAGCCATGGGCGCCGTGGGGCCCGGCCTCGATGGGGGTGTCGATCAGCTGGTCAAAATCAGCCGCTATCCAGCCATCGGCCTCCCTCGAGCCATTACCCGTTTCCTGCAGGGGGACAAAGGGTTTCCAGCCTGCTGGCAACTGAAGTTGAAGCCCGTGGGGATTCCACCGTTCCCCCTCGATCTGTACGGCAACGGCCGCTAAGGCTAAAAAGCCATGGTCAGCCGTGAGATGGCAGGTCCTCACACTGAGCTCGGTGGCGACCAGCTGGTAATGAATCTCCAAGGGCTCAAGGCTTGGAAGCCCAACCACCCAGCTCGACGGACTGATCCGGCGGAGCTCCAGGGGGGTCCCCTGCTGGTTCACCCGCAGGCCTTCCAGCTGGCGCACATAGTCGCGAATGAGATACGAGCCTGGGGTCCAGGCCGGCAGCGACAACCGCAGGGTGGGTTGAGTGGGGGTATGGCTGACGCACACACCCACAAGATGCTGGTTGGCGGCCCTGAGATCGAGCTGAAGGAGTGGCACCGGAAATCGGGGTTTAGGCGCTAACGCTCACGTGGCAGTCCAAAAACCCCTGGGCAGGCTCGGCCAGGGCGCTCAGGGCCCTTTGGGTGGCGTAGCGGCGGGTGATGTCCCCAAGCAGGTTGGCAGCTGATTTGCTGCGGCTCAGCCGTTGCAAATCCCCCACCAGGGCCAGGGAGCCATCCTGTTGGCGGCACCAGCCCAGCCTCGCCTCGCCGCCTAAATCGATCTGCAGCACAACGCTTTGGCAATCGTCGGCGAAGCCCTTCAAGACGCCTCCCCATACGGGTTGATGGCCCAGGGCTTCCAGGCAATGGGCCAGGGCCTCGGCATCGCGAAGCACGGTTGGCAGGATGGTGAGATGGGACACGGCGCAATGCCCGCTTTGGCAGACCCTAGCGATCATGGGGGCGGCGTCCAGTGGCCGTTGCCACAGGACTGGCCGTTAACCAGGCAGCCCTTGCGGCTCGGCGTGATGGCCTCCGGGGAAGGCAGCAATTTCGAAGCCCTGGCCGAGAGCTGTCGCCGGGGCTGGGCAGAGATTGCCTTACTTGTGGTGAACAACGACCAATGCGGCGCCCACAGACGCGCTGATCGACTTGGCATTCCAACCACCCTGATGGACCATCGCCATTACCCCGGGCGGGAGGATTTAGACAGAGCCTTGATCCAGGCCTTCCAGCAGCAGCAGGTGGATCTGGTGGCCATGGCCGGGTGGATGCGGATTGTCACCCCATTGCTGATCCAGGCCTATCCGGGACGGCTGATCAACATCCACCCCTCCCTGTTGCCCAGCTTTCCTGGGATCGATGGTGTCGGCCAGGCGCTGGCGGCGGGGGTGACCCTCAGCGGCTGCACCGCCCACCTGGTGTGTGAGGAGGTGGATGCAGGAGAAATCCTTGTGCAGGCGGCGGTACCCGTGCTCAAAACCGATGACCACGCCAGTTTGAGTGCCCGGATCCAACGGGAAGAACACAAGGTCCTGCCCTTGGCCGTTGCCCTTGCTGCCGAAAAGCTTGGTCTTTAGGGATAGAAGGGCAAGAGGGGTAGCCCTGTGGTGGCCTCAAGCCCTGCCATCAGGTTGAGGCATTGCACCCCTTGGCCCGCCTGCCCCTTGACCAGGTTGTCAATGGCCGCCATCACGATCAGCTGGCCCGTGCGGGGGTCAACTTGCACGGACAGGAGGGCCCGGTTGGTTTGCCGCACCCACTTGGTGGAGGGATAGGTGCCCACCGGCAAGACATTCACGCAGGGAGCATGGCGGTAGGCCGCTTCCAACAGGGTGCGGCAATCCTCCGAGCGGAGGCCAGGGTCGCGCAGCCTGCAGTACACCGTGGCCAGGAGCCCGCGCACCATCGGCATCAGATGGGGGGTGAACTGGAGCTGAATTGGTTGGCCGGCCGCCTGGCTTGCGGCCTGCTCAATCTCACTGGTGTGGCGATGGCCCACCACTCCATAGGGGGCGACGGCCTCCGAGGCCTCGGCCAAAAGTAGGTTTTCCTTGGCAGCCCTACCCCCACCCGAGGTGCCTGTTTTGGCGTCGATCACGATGCCACTGGTATCGATTAATCCCTGCTTCAAAAAGGGCAGCAGGGCCAGCAGCGAAGCCGTGGGGAAGCAGCCTGGGGCGGCCACCAGCCTGGCCTCCCGGATCCGATCGGCCTCCCACTCCGGCAAGCCATAGGCGGCGCTCTGGCAGAGGTGGCTGTCGCTGCGAACCGCCTCCTGGGCTTCCTGGGCGTACACCTGCTTCCACTCGTCGAGGGAGCGGTAGCGGTAGTCGGCGGAAAGATCCACCACCCGCACCCCCCGTTCGAGCAGGGCCGGCACCAGTTGGGCCGCTAGCCCATTGGGCAGGCTGAGCACGGCGAAATCGGCCTGCTCGGCGATGGCTGCCGGATCCGGACTTTGGACAACTGGGTCGCCGGCCAGGGGCAGGAAGGGAACCAGGGAACTCCAGCGCTTGCCACTGCTGCGCTCGCCCCCTAAAAAGGTGACCTCCAGGTCCGGGTGCTGGTGGAGCAGGCGCAAGGTCTGTAGACCGCCGTAGCCGCTAGCGCCTATGACCGCAACGCGCTTGCTTGTCATCGCAGTGACCCTTGGGCCGAACGTTCCGGGCTTTATAAAGGATGATTGCGCTAGGGGCCATGGGCCCGGTGGGCTTTCCTTTGACCCTTCTGAGCGACCAACCGCCTAGCCAGCAGGGCATAGCCATTGCCTTTGACCCGATTGCGGACGCCCTGGCCGCTATCCGTAACGGTGATTCGATTGTCGTTGTCGACGACGAAAACCGGGAGAACGAGGGGGATCTGATCTGTGCGGCCCAGTTCGCCACCCCTGAACAGATCAACTTCATGGCCACCGAGGCCCGGGGGCTGATTTGTCTCGCCATGGAGGGCGAGCGCCTCGACGTGCTGGATCTGCCCTTGATGGTGGATCGCAACACCGACAGCAACCAGACCGCCTTCACCGTGAGTGTGGACGCAGGCCCTGAAAATGGTGTGAGCACTGGAATTTCTGCCGAGGATCGGGCCCGTACGATCCAGGTGGCGATCCATCCGACCACCCGGCCAACGGACCTCAGGCGCCCCGGTCACATCTTTCCGCTCCGGGCCAAGCAAGGGGGGGTGCTCAAGCGTGCAGGCCACACCGAGGCCGCAGTCGATTTAGCCCGACTGGCTGGCTTGTATCCAGCTGGCGTGATCTGTGAGATCCAGAACGCCGATGGCTCCATGGCCCGGTTGCCCCAATTGGTGGATTACGCCCATCGCCACAAGCTCAAGCTGATCAACATCGCCGATCTGATCGGCTACAGGCTTGCTACCGAGCGCTTTGTGCGCCGCCAGGCCGAGGCCGCCATGCCCAGTGCCTTCGGCACGTTCCGGGCCATTGGCTACCGCAATGAGCTCGATGGCAGCGAGCACATGGCGATCGTTAAAGGCCATCCCGAAACCGCGACAGATCCGGTTTTGGTTCGGGTGCACTCCGAGTGCCTCACGGGCGATGCCTTCGGTTCGCTGCGTTGTGATTGCCGGCCCCAACTGGAGGCGGCCCTACGCATGGTGGAGGCGGCCGGAGAGGGGGTGGTGGTGTATCTACGCCAGGAAGGCCGTGGGATCGGTTTGATCAACAAGCTCAAGGCCTATTCCCTTCAAGACACGGGCCTGGACACCGTGGAAGCCAACGAAAGGTTGGGCTTTGCCGCCGACCTCCGCAACTACGGAGTTGGTGCCCAAATCCTCAGTGACCTGGGCGTACAGCGGCTGCAATTGATCACCAACAATCCCCGCAAAATTGCCGGATTGGGCGGCTATGGACTCCAGGTCGAAGGGCGGGTGCCCCTGGTGATGGATGCCGGTCAGCACAACGCTGCGTACCTCCAGACCAAGCGCACCAAACTCGGCCACATGATGGATGGTCCCCAGGTGGTGCTTGCCTGGCACGGCGACGCGGACCCCCTGGCCTGGGTGCCCCACCTTGAGCAACTCCGCCAATGGGCAGACGCCGAGCAGCTCAGCTTGGAGGTGGAAGACCATGCCCGCCTGCTTGCCCTGTTGAATCAACCAGCCCTAGCCGTGCTGCTCGGCCCGGGAATGGATCGGGCCATCGATCCCGCCCAAATCCAAAAGCTTCTGGCTACCATGGCCGGTTGGCAGGGAACCCAGGCTGTCAGCTTGCTGCTGGCCCCCGATGGCCAACGGTCCAGCCATCCCAGCGTCGAACTCGAACCCAATCCACGCCCCTTAGCGGAACTGGGTTCTCCATCGGGCGGTGGACCAATCTCCCAAGGGCTCCAGTTGGAACCCGGAGCGTTTTTGGTCTGGCGCTAAGCCGGCCAAATCCACCTGGGTTGTCAACGCTGGGGGATCACCGGGATGATCACCCCGCAGGATCACTTTTGGACGATCACTTCTGAATGGTGACCTTGCTGATCTTGGTGCCCTTTTTCACAGCCAGCACCACGTCCATGTTGCCGGTGTGGCCGAAGACGGTGTGAACGCCATCCAGGTGGGGTTGGGCTTCATGGCAGAGAAAGAACTGGGAACCGCCGGTGTTCTTGCCGGCGTGGGCCATGGAGAAGGTGCCTGCCTGGTGCTTGTTGGGGTTAATTTCGCAGTTGATCTGGTAACCAGGGCCACCGGTACCAGCCATGCCCGGGGCACCTTCACGGCTGTTTGGGCAACCTCCCTGGGCCATGAAGCCTTCAATCACGCGGTGGAAGGCCAGACCGTCGTAGAAGCCCGACTCCGCCAACTTGATGAAATTGGCGACGGTGCCAGGGGCGTCGGCATCGAAGAGTTCAATCTCGATGGTGCCGGCTTCTGTATCCATCAGGGCTTTGGTCACGGCGAAAGACGCAAAAAATAGACTGTATGGGGCCGCCGCGGTGCATGGGGCAACAATGGCGTGATTCGCCCTGCCCCCCATGGCCAGCGCCAAACCGGATTCGATCGAGCTCGATCTCCAAACCGCTCGTCTGGGCGTGATTGGCGGCAGTGGCCTCTACGCCATGGATGGCCTCGAGGATGTCCGCAAACTCAAGATCAAGACCCCCTATGGCAAACCCTCGGATGCCCTGCGGTTAGGCCGCATCGGTGGCTTGGAGGTGGTGTTTCTGGCCCGCCATGGGCGCCACCACAGCTTCACCCCCAGCGAGGTTCCCTACCAGGCCAATATTTGGGCCCTGCGCTCTTTGGGGGTGCGGTGGATTCTGTCGGTGTCGGCCGTGGGCTCCCTGCAGGAGCATGTGCGCCCCCTGGACATGGTGGTGCCGGATCAGTTCATCGATCGAACCCATCAACGACCCCCCACCCTCTTTGGCGATGGACTGGTGGCCCACGTGGGCTTTGCCGATCCCTTTTGCCCCGCCTTGAGCCGGCTGCTCTCGGATGTGGGCGAGAGCCTGATGCCAGAGGGCCGCGGCTTGCACCGGGGCGGCACCTACCTCTGCATGGAGGGCCCTGCCTTCTCAACCCGCGCCGAATCGGAGCTCTACCGAAGCTGGGGTTGTTCCGTGATCGGTATGACCAACCACACCGAGGCTCGCCTCGCTCGGGAAGCGGAGATCGCTTATAGCACTCTGGCCATGGCCACCGACTACGACTGCTGGCACCAGGAACACGCCAGCGTCACCGTGGAGATGGTGATCGACAACCTCCGGGCCAATGCGGCCCTGGCCCAGCAGATCGTGCGCATGACCGCCGAACGCCTCGCCGTCCATCGCATTCCCAGTGGTGCCCACCATGCCCTGCGCCATGCGCTGATGACCCCCAAGGAGGAAGTTCCTGCAAGCACCCGCCGCAGGACCAACCTCTTTACCGCTCCCTATTGGGGGAACTTTCGCTAGGATGGCGATCCTTAGGGGATGGCGTTGAAAGAGGCGCCGCAGGCTTCCAGGGTGCGGCGCAGGCTGGGGCCGAACTGGCGAAGTTTGTCTGCTGCTTCGGCCGCATCCAGCCCGGTAGCCGCCATTAGCAGAGCCAATTTCACCGAACCTTGGGCCCTGCGGAGCAGGTCTCGGCCAGGCTCCCTGGCCACCCCCGCCAGGTCGCGCAGGATGCGCAGCGCCCGATCTTCGAGTTTGACGTTGGTCACTGCCACATCGACCATGCGGTTTCCGTAAACCTTGCCCAGTCGCACCATGACCCCGGTCGACAGGATATTGAGCGCCATCTTGGTGGCCGTACCGGCCTTGAGCCGGGTTGACCCCGCCAGCAATTCCGGACCGGTAAGCAGCCGAATGTTGATGACACACGGCATGGCTGCCTGCTCCGTGGGAACACAGGCCATGGCAATGGCCAAGGCACCGATGGATTGGGCATGGTTCAGCCCCCCCAACACGTAGGGGGTGGTTCCTCCTGCGGCAATGCCAACCAGGCAATCAGCTTGGCAAAAGCCCCGTGCTTCCAAGTCAGCAACGCCAGCCTCGGATAAATCTTCCAGGCCCTCAGAGCTGCGCAATAGGGCTGGGGGCCCGCCGGCGAGAACGCCTTGCACCAGCTCCGGTGGGCTGCAAAAGGTGGGGGGACATTCGGCCGCATCCAACACCCCAAGCCGGCCCGAGGTGCCGGCGCCTAGGTAAAACAGCCGGCCGCCCTTGCTGAGCCTGGTGGCGACCTGGTCGATGGCCGCAGCCAGGTGATCACCAGCAGCCTCGACGGCCCGCTGGACATCGAGGTCGTTCTGCAAAAACAGCTCAACCAGGGCTTGGGTGCCGAGCTGGTCGAGGGTTTCACTGGATGGGTGGGACTGTTCGGTCAGCAGGTGACCGCGATCCCCGTGCACCTTCAGGCTCACAACAGGCCCTCGAGTTGGCGGCGAAAGGCCTCCAGCTCTGGATCGGCGCTTTCGATCGGTTCAGCCGTGGCCCTACCACCGGAATTGGCACCTGGCTCTGAGTCGCTCCCGTCCTCCGAATCCTGCCAATTGGCCACGTCCATGTTGCGCTCTGGGGGCGCTATGAACAGGCGATCTTCCGCACTTTCTGGCAGGAAGCCTGAGGGAATAAACCGGGACTCGTAGCCAGCCTGGCTGCAGAACAACTCCATCTCTTCCCGATCCAACAGTTCCACCGTGGGAATGGGGAAGTCCTGGGCTTCCAGCAGGCCGGCGTAACGCTCAGCGTCATCGCGATCTTCAAACAGCAGCACCACCGTGCGGCCATTCAGCTCGAGCGAATGGATTCCCTCCTGGTCACTGCCGGAATCGAAAAGCAGGACATGCACCGACATAGGGGCGCGATTGAGGCTCAAGATTGGCTTCAGTCTCTCACCGGTCTAGAGCCATAGGCCCCCTGGGCCAGTTCTTCGAGCCTCCGGTAGAGGGCCACCTCCGCCTCACTGAGCTCCTCGGGCACAACGATCTTGATTTCAACGAGCTGGTCGCCGCGCTGCTCGGACCACTCCAAACCACGACCCCGTAGGCGGAGTAGGCGACCGCTGGAGGAACCCGCTGGAACGGTCATTTTCACCGGACCCCGCAGGGTCGGCACGACAACCCCGCAGCCCAGGGCAGCCTCAGCCGGCGTCAGTTCCAACTTGTAGAGAATTCGCAGCCCATCAACCCGAAGCCCGTCGGCGGTCCGCACCCGCAGCTGCAGGAAATGATCAGCTCCTCCAGCGGCCACACCTTCCAATCTCAATCGCCAGCCATCCCCGGCAAAGGGCGGGGTCCACACTTCAATGCAAGTGCCATTGGCGAGCTCGAGCTCGATGCGCTCACCTTGGAGGGCCTGCTCAGGCGTGAGCTCCACCACCGATTCCAAATCGGTGGTGGCCGCCACTGGCGGCGGGGCGGCTGGTGCCGTTGCCACCTGGCCAGCGGTGGGGCCAACCCCAACCCGCTCCCTAACCGGCTCCCTAACGCGATCCGTAACCCGATCCGGTTCATAGACGCTCTCGCGCTCCCGGCGCTTGGCCCGGCGGTCGCCAAACAATTCGGCGAGGTAGTCCTCAAAGTCGGGAAAGCCACTGGCGAAGGGATCACCATCGGTGCCGGCGACTGCACCGCCTGGATCCTCCCCAATGGCCGCCTCCCAAAGCTGCCTTTTGAGCGGGTCAGAGAGCACCGCATAGGCCTCATTTACCAACTTGAATTGGTCTTCAGCCCTCGGGTCGTTGGCGTTGAGATCGGGATGCCAGCGCCGGGCCTGGGTTCGAAAGGCCCGCTTCAAGCTGGTGCCATCGGCACCGGGGGAAAGCCCTAGCACCGACCAGTAATCCTGGCTCGTTGAACTGCGGGTCACAGACGTCACCGGTCGCCCCAGGGGTCGTCTTCTCGGTAGGGGGTTGGCCTGGAGGCGGGCCTTGGCCGCTCAGGTGTTATGGCGTCCTGATCCCAGCGGCCTGCCGCCGGGTCGCGCCGCTGGTCTGGGGCTGGGTCGCTCCACCCTTGGGAGGCCCTATCCATAGGCCTATCGCTTGACCTGTCGATCGCTGGAGTTTGGCCGTAGGTATCCCGCCCGATACCACTGCGTTCGTAGCTATTGCGCTCAAAGCCACTGCGCTCGTAGCTGTTGCGGCGATCGAACTCACCGCCAAAGCGTGGGGGCGGCATGGACCAGGGATCATTGCCCGGACGATTCCAGTCATCCCAGTCGTCGTCGGCGAACAATTCGTCTTTCAGGGAGCCCAGGGTGTTTTTCAGGCCCTGCAGGGGCCCTTGCTCAGAACGCCGTTCGGTCATCAGCCGGCGGTTGAGGCCAAAGAGGGCTTCCTGCAATTGGCTGACAGCCATGTCCAGATCCGCTAGGTCGTTTTCGGCCTTGGAGTTGAGGGCCAGGAGGTCTTGAACCTCCCGCACCGCCATTTCGACGGAGCGCTGTTGGCGCTCGGCGCCATAGGGACCCAGTTCAAGGGAGGCATCCCGCAGGCGGCGCTCGGCCTGGGCTACCAGGGTTTGGGCCCGGTTGCTGCGGTCGACTTCGGCCCGTTTGCGGCGGTCTTCGGTGGCTTTCTGTTCCGCCTCCTGGAGCAGCTGGGTGATTTCCTCTTCGCTGAGGTTGGAACCCCCTTGGATCGTGACGCTCTGCTGACGACCGGTGGTGCGATCGGTGGCGGAAACCTGCAGCAGGCCATTGGCATCGATGTCGAAGGACACCTGCACCTGGGGCACACCCCGGGGGGCCGGGGGGATGCCCGAGAGGCGGAAGCGACCCAGCGACTTATTGCCCTCCGTCATCTGGCGCTCCCCTTGGAGTACGTGGACCTCTACGGAGTTTTGGTTGGGCTCTGAGGTGCTGAAGAGATCGCTTTTGCGAACAGGGATTGAGGTGTTGCGCGGGATCAAGACCTTCATCACCCCGCCAATGGTTTCCAAGCCAAGGGATAGGGGCGTGACGTCATTGAGCATCAGGTCGCGCAGCTCACCGGTAAGAATCCCGGCTTGTACGGCTGCGCCGATGGCGACCACCTCATCGGGGTTTACCGATTGGCAAGGTTCCAGGGGGATCAAGGTGCGCACCATCTCCTGCACCATGGGCATGCGGCTCGAGCCCCCGACCAGCACCACATCGTCGATGTCATCGGCTGCCAGGCCGGAATCCCGCAGGGCCCTTTGAACGGGCCTTAGCAGGCGATCCAGCAGGTCTGGGCAGAGGGATTCAAAGGTTCGGCGCTCGAGGCTGGTTTCGATATGGAGAGGGCCATCAGGCCCCGTGGCGATGAAGGGAAGGGAGATGGGGGTGCTGAGCACACCCGAAAGCTCCTGCTTGGCCTTCTCCGAGGCCTCGGTCAGGCGCTGCAGGGCTTGGCGGTCACGCCGCAGGTCGATGGCGTTCTCGGCCTGGAAAGCATCGGCCAACCAATCGACGATGCGCCGGTCCCAGTCGTTTCCGCCTAGCTGGGTGTCTCCGCTGGTGGCCTTGACATCGAACACCCCCTGGGCGATGCGCAAAATCGACACGTCAAAGGTTCCGCCGCCCAGGTCGAACACCAGCACCCGCTTGACGCTGCTGCGATCAAAGCCATAGGCCAGGGCCGCCGCGGTGGGTTCGTTGAGGATCCGCTCCACCTCAAGGCCGGCTAGGCGACCCGCATCCCTGGTGGCCTGGCGCTGGGCGTCGTTGAAGTAGGCGGGCACCGTGATGACCGCAGCCTCCACCGGCTCACCGAGGTAGGTGGAGGCATCGTCCACCAGCTTACGCAGGATGCTGGCGACCAACTCCTCTGGGGCGTATTCCCTTTCCTTGGCTGGGCAGACAACCCGCACGTTGCCCTGGTCATTGGCCCTCACCGTGTAAGGCACCGACAGGCTGCTGTCTTCAAGCTCGTCCCACTGGCGCCCCACAAACCGTTTCAGGTTGGCAAAGGTGTTGCGGGGGTTCAACACGAGTTGGCGCCGCGCCAACTGACCCACCAGCAACTCCTGTTCGCGGTTGAAGCCCACAACCGAGGCAGTAGTGCGCGTTCCTTCGGCACTGGCAATCACCTGGGGACGTCCCCCCTCCAGCACAGCCACCACAGAGTTTGTGGTGCCTAGGTCGATTCCAACTATTCGACCCATGGATGCCGCTGCCCCAGCCAACAGGCGTTTGAAACCCAAAAATACTGGGCGCCGTGCTTTAAACCCGACTTAATCAGGATGTTGGCAGGTTGTACGAAAATCTGAACACGTGGTTGACCGCCTGCTGGCCAACCTATCGCCGACCGAACGCCAGTCATTACCTGCATGCCGACGGATCCCAGCCTTGCGTCCTCTGAGGACGTTTTTACCCTCAGACGTCGCCCACCGTCAGAAAAACTGCTGGACACGGGCTTCCGCCAACTCACCTTGGCCCTGGCTTCAGCAGTGGCGTTTGTCCTGATTGGCATTTTTCTAACCGTTTTTGTCGAAGCCCGAGAAGCGATAGCTCAATTTGGCTCGACTTTTCTCACTACCTCGGATTGGGACCCTGGTAACGACACTTTCGGCGCCTGGGTGGCCATCTATGGAACCCTTGTCAGCTCGTTGTTGGCCTTGGTGATTGCCGTGCCCTTGGGCGTCGGTACGGCCATCTTCATCACAGAGGACATCATCCCCGTTCAAGTCCGCGAAACCATTGGCCTGATGGTTGAGCTCCTTGCGGCCCTGCCTTCGGTGGTCCTTGGCCTTTGGGCCATCTTTGTTTTGGAGCCGGCGATTCGCCCTGTCCTTAGCCTCCTCCACCATCTCCTGGGCTGGACGCCTTTCTTCTCCACGGTGCCCCAGGGTCCAGGGATGGCCCCGGCAATTCTGATCCTGGTGGTGATGGTCATGCCGATCATCACCTCCATTTCTCGCGACGCCCTCAACCAAGTTCCCATTGAGTTGCGCCAGGGCGCCTACGGCGTGGGCACAACCCGTTGGGGGGCGATTTTCAGCGTTATCCTGCCAGCAGCGGTATCGGCAATTGTGGGCGGGGTGATGCTGTCCCTCGGCAGGGCCATGGGTGAAACCATGGCGGTCACGATGATTATCGGTAATTCCCTCAACTTTAGTTTGTCGCTGTTGGCACCTGGCAACACGATCGCTTCGTTGCTGGCCAATCAATTTGGTGAGGCCGATGGGATCCAGATCTCAGCCTTGATGTATGCGGCCTTGATCTTGATGATTCTCACATTTGTGGTCAACGTGGCTGCCCAGTGGATTGTTAAGCGCCTGAGTCTTCGCTACTAATCATCCTTCTAACTTGAGATCCAGCCAAGCCCGATCCCAGAAACAGTAACTATGGCTAACCCCGCTCCCAATTCGATCAGTTACGCAAACACAGATCTGTTCGACCGTCGGCCCCTGTTTTTCGACGGTAGCCTCAAGCGCAATCAACTGAATCTGTTGCTTACGGGTGTTGCGGCCCTGTTCGCTTCTATCGCTGTGCTGCCGTTGGTTTTGGTGCTTGGTCATGTATTGGTCAAAGGCGGCAGTCTTTTTAGTTGGGCTTTGCTTACCGAACTGCCCCCCGCCCCCGGCCTCTCGGGTGGTGGCATCGGCAATGCGATCATCGGCACCATCGTGGTCACCCTAATCGCCACCTTGATAGCCGTACCCATTGGGGTTGGTGGCGGAGTTTTCCTCTGCGAGTACTCGCGCAACGGTTGGTTCGCCCAATTCGTCCGCTTCGGCAACGACGTGCTTGCCGGGGTCCCTTCGATCATCGCAGGTATCTTCATTTACGGCCTGGTGGTGGCTACCAAGGTCTTCTTCGACCAGAGCTATAGCGCCCTTGCCGGCGGCATTGCCCTATCCGTTTTGATGCTGCCCACGGTGATCAAAACGACTGATGAGGGTCTACGGCTTGTGCCCCAGGAACTGCGCTGGGGTGCCTATGGGGTTGGTGCGTCGAAGTTCGTCACGGTGATGCGCATCACCCTGCCAGCAGCATTCACCCCAATCTCAACCGGGATTGTGCTTGCTGTTGCAAGGGCAGCAGGGGAGACAGCTCCCCTAATCTTTACCGCCCTGTTTTCACCCTATTGGCCCGACGGATTGTTTAGCCCTATCGCGTCAATGTCGGTCTTGATCTATAACTTTGCTATCATGCCTTACGAGTATCAAAATGCCCTGGCATGGGCGGCAAGTTTTGTGCTGGTGGTCATGATCCTGGGGGCGAACCTTCTGTCTCGGTGGATTACTCGTATGGCCAAGACCTAAATGATTAATCCCCACCGTCCTAAGAGCTCCCTGGCAGCTCCCTGACCTCCCCCCTCCAAAGACTTCTTCCAGACCCCAGCCCAACCCATCCCCACTCCCATTTCTCGCCATGGAACAAGCCACCTGCATGTCATTGGAGAACGTGAGCATCTCCTACGGCAAATTTGAAGCCGTTAAAGGCGTCTACATGCAGATTCCCCATGGGGAAGTGACGGCCTTCATTGGTCCTTCGGGTTGCGGCAAATCAACGGTGCTGCGGGCCCTCAATCGCATGAATGACTTGATCCCGGGTTGCAGCCTGAAGGGCAGGGTCGTTTTCGATGGCCACGATCTCTACGACCCAAGGGTTGACCCCGTAGAGGTTCGCCGCAGGATTGGCATGGTTTTCCAAAAACCAAATCCCTTCCCCAAGAGCATCTTCGAGAACATCGCTTTTGGAGCCAGGATTAATGGCTACAAAGGAGATATGGACGAGCTTGTTGAACGCTCCCTCCGTAAGGCGGCTGTGTGGGACGAGTGCAAGGACAAGCTGAAAGAAAGTGGTCTTGCCCTTTCCGGAGGCCAGCAACAGCGCCTTTGCATCGCCCGGGCCATTGCCACGGAACCCGAAGTCATCTTGATGGATGAACCCTGTTCCGCCCTGGACCCTATCTCCACTCTGAAGATTGAGGAGACCATGCACGAGCTCAAGCGGAGCTACACAATCGTGATTGTGACCCACAACATGCAACAGGCTGTTCGTGTGGCCGACAACACCGCCTTCTTCAACGCCGAGGCCGTGGAAGGGGGAACCGGCAAGGTTGGCTATCTCGTCGAATTGAACTCCACCGAACGGATCTTCAATTCCCCATCCCAGCAGTCCACCCAGGACTATGTGAGCGGTCGCTTCGGCTAAGCCATTCAATACTCAATTCTGAGTATTCGAACAGTTTCAGCCTGTTGAAAGGGACAAAAAAACCGGCCCGTGGGCCGGTTTTTTAAAGCGGAGAGGGAGGGATTCGAACCCTCGATAAAGTTGCCCCTATACAGCATTTCCAGTGCTGCGCCTTCAACCACTCGGCCACCTCTCCAACGGCAAGATGGGCCAGATGTCAATGTAGCAGCATGAAGACCAGTCACCCGATCACGATCCACTGGCGCCAAACGGGCCAGGTGATCACCCATGCGGTACCGGAGGGCGATTACATCCTCCGTAGCTTTGAACAACAGGGTGATCCGATCCCCTTTAGTTGCCGGAATGGCTGCTGCACCACCTGTGCGGTGCGGGTGCTGGAAGGAGACATTGATCAACGAGAAGCCCTTGGGCTTTCCCGCGAGCTCAGGGCCAAGGGCTACGGTTTGATGTGTGTTGCCCGCTCCACCGGTCCACTGGTCGTGGAAACCCAGGATGAAGACGAGGTCTACGACCTTCAGTTTGGTCAGTTCTTTGGCCGGGGCAAAGTGAAGGCTGGTCTCCCCTTGGATGAGGAATGAGATGGGCCTTCCTTTGACAGAGCAATCCTTCAGTGACCAGGCCGCCCTGGGTTCAGGCCTCAGCAGCAGTGAACTCGAGCGCCTCAGTGAGCTGGCCAGGCGGGCAGCCGAACTTGGCGGCCTCGAGCTCAGCCAGCGCTTCGGCCGCCTTGAACAGGTGCGCGAAAAGGGCCGATCCGGCGATTTGGTCACCGAGGCTGACCATGCCGCCGAGGCTGTGGTGCTGGATCTCCTGCAACGGGATACCCCTGAGATTGGGGTTCTGGCTGAGGAGAGTGGCCGTCGCCAGGCCCCCGGCGATTTGGAATGGTGCGTGGATCCCTTGGATGGCACCACCAACTACGCCCACGGCTTCCCGTTTTTCGGCACCTCCATTGGTCTCACCTGGAGGGGCATTCCCTTACTTGGGGCCCTGGCCGCCCCTGCCCTCGGTGAGCTCTTTTGGGCTGCACCGGGTTTGGGCAGCTGGTGCAATGACCAGGCCCTCGCGGTAACGGCCTGTGATCGGCTTGGGGATGCCCTTTTGGCAACTGGTTTTGCCTACGACCGCTCCACCCGGCTCGACAACAACTACGCAGAGTTCGCCTACTTCACCCATCGCACCCACGGCGTGCGCCGGGCTGGGGCAGCGGCCCTTGACCTGGCCTATGTGGCTGCAGGGCGCCTCGACGGCTATTGGGAGCGGGGCCTCTCCCCCTGGGACTTGGCTGCTGGGGTCGTTCTTGTGGAACAGGCTGGCGGGCTAGTCACCAGTTACGACGGCTCAGCCCTGCAGCTTCCCAGTGGACGAATCATTGCCTCTGGTGCGCCCATCCATCCTGCTTTGGTGCAGGGACTGGCCCAATGCCGGCCCCTAAGCGGCAGCAGTTTTGGGGCTCCAGAGTTGGATCCATAGGATCAGGTCACCGTCCCCTTCTGCTGTCCTGCCAATGGCCCTCCAACCTGCTGCTGGCGCCAAGGATCTCAACCCCCGGGATGTGGAGCGAAACCGCCAAATCTGCGACCAGCTCGCAGCCACCTACCGGCTTTGGGGCTACCAGGAGGTCACACCACCTTCCTTTGAACGGCTCGACACCCTGGAGGCCGGTGGGGCCATCGATGGCCGGGAGGTAGTGCGCCTCTCCAGCGATGAACCCCTCGGCCTGCGCCCCGAACTCACCGCCTCGATTGCCCGGGCTGCGAGCACGCGCATGGCCCAACGCCCGCGGCCCCTCCGTCTTTGGGCCGCAGGGCCCACCTTTCGTACCAGCGTGGGAGATAGCGGCCGTCAACGGGTCAGTGAGCAGTTGCAAAGCGGGGTGGAGCTGCTGGGAGTGGCCTCCGCCGCTGCCGATGCCGAATTGATGCGCCTGCTCCTGGCAGCGGCTGGGGCCCTGGGCCTGCAAGGCCACCACAGGCCCACCCTGCTGGTGGGCCACCACGGTCTTCTTGCCGCTCTGCTGAACCAGATCCCTGGTGAATACCGCAGCGGTGCGCGAGCTGCCCTCACCGGACTCGATGCCCTCGCCTTGCAGCAGCTGGAGGTCAGCGAAGCTGAGAAACTGCGCCTAAGCACCTTGATGCGCCTGCGCGGCGAACCAGCCCAGGTGCTCTACCAAATTGAACAGTGGCTAGGCCCGTTACCCCTGATCAATTCCCTCGCCGCCAGCTTGGCCAGCGTGGCCCAGGCAGCTAGTCGCCTCGGCGTGGCCGTGCAACTGGATCCCACCTTCCAACCCCACTTCGCTCTCTACGACGGATTGGTGCTGAAGCTGGTTTGCCACGGGCCTGAGGCCCCGGTTGAACTCGCTAGCGGCGGCCGTTACGACGCCTTGGTGGGGCGTTTCTGCGCCGACTCCAACCTTGCCGCTGGCATGGGATTTGGATTCAACGTGGAGGCGATTCGCGAGTTGCTCGATGCAGCCCTCGATCACCCGCCAACCCCCGGCCCCCTGCTGGTGGCCTACGGCCACGCCAACCACCTGCCCCAAGCCCTCGATGCCCTCGAGGAACTGCACGGGCAAGGTGTATCCGCTGAATTGCTGAGTGATCCCGTTGCCAATCAAGCCGCTGGCGAATCCCTTGCCCATGTGCGTGGTTGTGCGGGGTTGCACTGGGTTGGTGCCTAGGATCCGCTTAATTCGACGCCCGATTGGCGACTTCTGAGCCATGGCCCACACCATCGTTACCGACGTGTGTGAGGGCGTGGCCGACTGCGTCGATGCCTGCCCTGTGGCCTGCATCCACCCGGGTCAGGGGGCCAACATCAAGGGCACAGGCTTTTATTGGATCGATTTTGATACCTGTATCGATTGCGGTATCTGCTTGCAGGTGTGCCCCGTGGCCGGAGCCATTCTCCCCGAGGAGAAGCCCAGCCTTCAACGGGGTAGCTGAGGATCTGGCTTCCTGGGAAGGGTTCGGGGAACCCCCCATCGCATGCATTGAGTCGGTACCGTTGCCATCCGTAGGGTCGGGCCACTGACACGACTGCCATGACGGTGCTGGAACAAGGCCAGATTCAGATCCACACCGAGAACATTTTCCCGATCATCAAAAAGGCCGTTTACAGCGGCCATGAGGTTTTCCTGCGGGAATTGGTCAGCAATGGCGTCGATGCCATTAGTAAGCGGCGCATGGCCTCCATGGGCGGTGACTGCAGCGAGGGACCCGAAGCCTCCATCAGCATCAGGATCAACCGGGAAGCCAATACCCTCACCATCTCCGACAACGGCATCGGCATGACCGCCGATGAGGTCAAGCGCTACATCAACCAGGTGGCGTTCTCCAGCGCCGAAGATTTCCTCGAAAAATACAAACAGGAAAGTGACGCCATCATTGGCCACTTCGGCCTGGGCTTCTATTCAAGCTTCATGGTCGCCAAGCAGGTGGAGCTGGTTACCCTCAGCGCCAGACCCGAAAGCCAGGCCGTGCGCTGGAGCTGCGATGGATCGCCGAATTTCAGCCTTGAGGCTGCCGACCGCAGCGAACCCGGCACCGATGTGATCCTGCACCTGATGGAGGAGGAGCTCGAGTACATCGAGCCTTCCCGCATCCGCACCCTGATCACCACCTATTGCGACTTCATGCCGGTGGAGGTGCAGCTTGAGGGTGAAACGGTCAACAAGCGGGAGGCCCCATGGCGCAAGAGCCCCCGGGATCTCACAGACGACGACTACATCCAGCTGTATCGCTACCTCTACCCCTTCCAGGGGGACCCCTTGCTGTGGGTGCACCTCAACACCGACTACCCCTACAACCTCCAGGGAATCCTCTACTTCCCCAAATTGACCGGTCGGGCTGATTGGGAGAAGGGCGAAATTCGCCTCTATTGCAACCAGGTGTTTGTCAGCGACTCCATTAAGGAAGTGGTCCCCCGCTACCTGTTGCCATTGCGGGGCGTCATCGATTCGCCCGACATCCCCCTCAATGTGAGCCGCTCGGCCCTGCAAACCGACCGGCGGGTCCGCTCGATCGGCTCGTTCGTGGCCAAGAAGGTGGGCGATCGGCTCAAGCAACTCCACCAGGAGGAGCCCAAGCGCTATGCCGAGATCTGGGAATCCCTGGCTCCCTTCATCAAGATCGGCGCCATGGAGGACGACAAATTTGCGGAGCAGGTAGCCGATCTGGTGCTGTTTGCCACCTCTGCAAAGGCCCAGGAAGGCGGCGAAGCCGAGCTGGCCAACCCTGATCCGATCCCCGCAGAAGGGGGCAAGGCCTTCACCACCCTGGGGGGCTACCGCAGCCGGCTTGCCGCCGACCACGCTTCGAGAATCCTCTACTGCACCGATGAAGCAGGCCAGGCGGGTCCCCTAGCTCTCTGGAAGGGCCAGGGCGCGGAAGTGCTGCTGGCAGACACCTTCATCGACACCCAATTCATCCCTTGGCTGGAGATGCGCCATGGGGAGCTGAAGTTCCAACGGGTTGACGCCGAACTCGACGACTCCCTCCAAGATAAGGAGAGCGAAATCAGCGATGCCGACGGCAAAGACGCTTCGGAAAAGGTTCGCGACCTGTTCAAAGCAGCCCTCGCCAACGACAAAATCACCATCCAGGTGCAAGCCCTCAAGGGCGATAACGCCCCTGCCGCCCTGATTTTGCTTCCTGAGCAAATGCGCCGCATCAACGACATGGGCGCCCTGATGGAGCAACGCTTACCCGGGCTTCCGGATCACCATGTGTTGTTGATCAACCGCAAACACCGCCTGGTGGAAGGGTTGCTCAAACTCAGCGCCGGATCCGTAATCACCACCTCAGCTGGATCGGCCGGTGGATCCCCGAGTCAGGAATTGGCTACGGGCCTGGGGCGCCACATCTACGAGATGGCCCGCCTGGCTGTCGGTGGACTGGAGCCCAACGAACTGGCGGGCTTCCAGCAACGCAGCTGCGATCTGATGGGTCAGCTGATGGATCGGGGGCTCTGAGCGTCCAAGTTCCAGTTTCCAGCCCCGGGCACGAGCTTGCCCAAACCTCCTGCCCCGGTGGGGGTCTGACCCTTTGGTAAGATCTTCAGATGGGCTTTGCCCAAAGTCACTTGGGTTCCAGCCCAAATTCATCGAAAAGGTTGATTGTCATGTCACGGGTTTGTCAGCTCACCGGCAAGCGCGCCAACAACGGCATGGCTGTTAGCCACTCCCACGTGCGCACCAAGAAACTCCAGCAGGTGAACCTGCAGGAGCGCCGCCTCTGGTGGGCAGAAGGCAAGCGTTTCATCAAGATCCGTGTCTCGACCAAGGCCCTCAAGACCATCTTGAAAAAGGGCTTGGGCGCCTATGCCAAGGAATTGGGCATCAACCTCGCCAAGATCTGAGCCTTCCATGCAGCGTCGCGCCCTATTCAGCGCAGCTCTTCAAGCCGTTCGCAACTCAAGCTCGTTCCTTGCCATGGGCATCGGAGTAACCAGCCTGTTGGCTAAAAGCCAGCAGGCTTTTGCTTTGGGCGGCACCCTGCCTGAATTGAATATCCCAGCGCCCGATTTCAACCTGGCTGGTGTGACACCAAGCAGGCCTGGGAAAACCAGCGAGGCCGTAGAGACCCAACGCCAACTGGCCGATTTTTCCGGGCAATGGCTGGTTCTTTACTTTTACCCAAGGGATTTCACCGAAGGCTGCACCATCGAAGCCCGAGGATTTCAACAGGATTTAGGCCTGTTCCACAAGGCTGGTGCTGAGGTGGTGGGCATTAGTGCCGACAGTCCCGATTCCCACGCCGAGTTCTGCGGTAGCGAAGGCCTGGCCTACCCCCTGCTCTCCGATCCCGGTGGCAGCGTGAGCAAGAGCTATGGCAGTTGGATCGCGCCCTTTTCCCAACGCCACACCTTTGTGATCGACCCCGACGGAATTCTGCGGGCCCGCTTTGTAGCCGTGAGGCCCAGTGGCCACAGCCATGAGGTGTTGGACACCTTGAAAAGCCTCCAGGCCGCATAAGCTGCAAAACCCAGATCGCCGTTGATGCCGAGCCGCCGCTCCCTGCTCAAAACCATCCCCCTGGCCCTGGTTGCAGGCTTGATCACAGGCAGCGCCGCAGGCTGGATACCGAAGGTCCAAGCCAACCCAAGCTCGCAGTCCAAAACAGGGGCCCACATCCTGGTGACGGCAGATACGGGAAGCGGAAACGCTGAGCAATTCGCTAATGGCAAACAAATGGCCGCCATTCACCGGCAACGGCCGGTGGATTTTGTAATTCTTGGCGGCGACAACATCTACCCCGATGGCAATTTGGCCGAGGTGGAGTCGAAATTCACCAAGCCCTACGCCGCGCTCCTGCAGGCGGGTGTGCCCTTTCATGCGGTACTCGGCAACCATGACATCCGAACGGGCAACGGCGAACCGCAAATTGCCTACAAACCCTTTGGCATGAAGGGCCGCTGGTACACGGTTCGCCGGGGTCCTGTTGAATTCTTCATGCTGGATACCAACATGAATGCCCCATGGCTGGTTCAGATGCCCTGGCTGAAAAAGGCCCTATCAACTAGCACAGCTCCCTGGAAAGTGGTGGTGGGTCACCATCCCATCTATTCAGCTGGCGTGTATGGCGATGATCCCAATGCCATTGCCCGTTTAACCCCCGTGTTTGCCAAATATGGGGTGCAGCTTTACATCAATGGTCACGAGCACAGCTATGAGCGCACCCAATCCATTAATGGCACCACCTATCTGATCACCGGAGGCGGTGGGGCTTACCTTCGCCCAATCCTGGCGAATAACCGTAGCGTCAAGGTGTCGAGCAGTTACAGCTTTGTCGAGTTGAGCGCCACCGACAAAACCCTGCGCATCAACGCCTGGACCAACAAGGGCCAATCCCTGGATCAGGCAGTTTTGACCCGCTGATCAGTCGGCACCTATGCCCATCTCACCAGCGCCTTTCAAAAATGTTTTGGTGGTCTTGGGCCTGGCCATGCAGGGCCTGGATCAGGGCAGTGTCAGGGGGCTGGTCTAAACACGATCTCCAGCTTGCGAGGAGGGCCTTGGCCTCTACCGGAGCATCCAAGCTCTGGCAGGGGCAGCCGATTGCCTTGGCTGCGGCGGCAACCTTGGGGTCATAGCTCAAGGCGACCGTGGGGCTGCCTGAGAGGGCCGCCAAAATCAAGCCGTGGAGTCGCATGGCCAGAACCAGGCCAGCAGAAGTGAACACAGCCATCGCTTCGCGGGGATGGGCTGGCACCACCTCCCGACTTCTGCGTTCGAGTTCCGGGCTGAGGAGTCCCTCGCTGCGCAATTTCCCCAGCAATCCCCGATCCTGTTCCCCATGGAAGGCCAGCCAGATCACCTCCCGGTTTTCCTCCACCGCCAGGGATGACAGGGCTTCCAGGTAGGGGGCCCAGGCCTGGTCATGGAGGTGATGGGTGGGCCGGAAACACACCACCAGCGGGCCTTGCTTGCCGCGCCATTGCTGGGGTGCCAGGGCCCAGACGGGATCCGGGGCCACCCCCCCCCCTCGTCCCCATTGGGCGGCAAGGGATGCGGAAGCCTCATCCCGCCAGCTGATGGCAGTGGCGAAGGACAACAGAGCGCGCACCAGGAGCCGACTGCGTCTGCGGCGCAGGGGGCCCAGCCCCTGGCCCCAAAGCAGCACGTGCTTGCCCTGGAGCTTGGCGGCCGTGATCAGCGCCCCGTAATAGAGAAGGCTGCGAAAACTGGTGGCGTCCTGGAGCAGGCTGCCGCCACCCAACATCAGGGCATCGACGCCCTTCAAGGCATGCAAGACCTGGCGGAGCGAGCGCCGGGGCACCGTTGCGACCCCAAAGCGTTCGTGTACCTGGCGTTCGTCGAAGGCCGTCACGGTGGGAATCACCCCAGCCGGCAACTGGTCCAAGGCCACTTGCAAGAGGGCATCATCGCCGAGATTGTGCTCCCCGTAATAACCACAGAGCAACACGCGCTTGGCGATTGGCTGGGGCAAGGCAAGTCAAGTACGCGTGCCACAAAGCATCGCATTGCTGCGATCACCGAGTCGCGGGATGCCTGAAGCGCACCCGGTAGGTGGTGTGGGCTGGGCCGAGATGCTGAATCAGGGCATCACGGGCTTCTTCATGGAGCTCTTCCAGATTGCTGGCCACAATCCGAAGCTTCCGTTCAACCGCCTTTGCCTCAATCCCCTGGGGATGGCAGGGCGCCACATCAAAAATAATCTCGCGCATATCTGGGTGACAGCGTCTTCAGCTTGATCGGCTTTTGGAGCCATGAAGGGGCCGGATCCATACGGAGAACCGGCGCTTGAGGGGCGGTTCTGGCATCTGCCTACCATTGCAATCCCATTGGGCCCTTGCCAATGCACGCCCTCTCGCTGCCGACCTGGTGGATCCATGTGGCCTCAGTGCTGGAGTGGGCGGCGGCCATGTTGGCCGTCCAGCGCTTCGGCCAGCTCAGGCGGGAGCCCGCCTGGCGATGGCTCGCCCTAGCCATGGTGCCTGCCCTGGGCAGTGCCATGGCCGCCTGCACCTGGCATTTGTTCGACAACAGCGCCGACCTCCAGGGCCTCGTGGTCTTTCAGGCTGGCCTCACCGCCTTGGGCAATGCAGCCTTGGCCCTGGCCACCTGGAACCTCTTGCGCCTCCAGCGGGGTCTTTCGTGAGAGGTCGACCGTGAGAGGTTTCCCGTGAGTGGCCTGTTGGGTTGGTTCGCGGGGGTGGATCCCAGCCCCCTGTTTGTGTTTTCATTAATCCCCTACCTGGCTTTTCTGTGGTGGGCCAGGCAGGTCAAGGCCTTCCCCCGGCTAGCCCTACGCGGATTTGAACTCACCCTGCTGTTTGTGGCCGTCACGATTGTGGCTGCGGTAATTGCCCAGCTGCATTTCGGCAAACAATTGGCCGATGTGGATCCCCTCCACGGGGGGGCTGAATCATTCCTGACCCTCTCCAACCTTTTGGTGGTGCTCGGCTTTTCTGCCATGGCAGGCAAGCAAAACAACCAATGAACAAGTCTTACGGGGAGAAGCCAGATGCCCAAAGCCCCCGGAGAATGGATTGTCAGGTTTCTGCTCCATGATCGCTCCGCTTTTGGCCTTGGCCCCTGCTTCCATTGCCTGGTCACCGAAGGTGGCCCTGGTGATGATTGTCTGCAACGTGATCGCCATTGCCATTGGCAAGGCCACCATCAAGCATCAAAACGTGGGGCTGAAACTGCCCAGTAGCGGCATGTTTGGCGGCATGAGCCACGGCGCCATGCTGGGCAGCCTCAGCCTCGGCCACATGATTGGCATGGGTGCCATCTTGGGCCTGGCAACCCGGGGCGTGGTCTGAGTCCAAGCCGTCTAACCCCTGGGTTAGGAACGGGCGAACAGATAGGGCAAAGCTTTGAGCCCATAGCGCTCAAAGCGATAGTCAAAGAGAAGGGCAGAGAGATCCTCTGCCCTTTTTGTTTGCAATCCATTCAGCAGCCGTTCCAGCCGTTGATCGGCCTTGGCATCCGCTAAGCCCAGCCAGGTGCGCCGGGCCAAGCGGCCACTCAAGTTCCATCGCCAGCCCAGGGCCTGGCGCAATTGGCTCGGGTAGGCCTCGAGGATTCGATCCGCCTGGCTGGGGCGGTGCAGGGCTTCCTGCAACAGGGGTGCTAGTACCCGGCTACTGGTGAGGGCATGGCGAATCCCTTCCCCACCCAGCAGGTTGGCGGTGCTCACCACGTCACCGAGACCAAGGAGCCGTCCTTTCCGATGGGGCTCCCTGCGGCGAACACTGCTGCGTATACGGCCGCCGTGGCGATCGAGCACCGGGGCGGTCTGGAGATCGGACGCCTTCAACACCTTGGCTAATTCCGCCGTCAAAGGAGGTTGGGATCGGCTTGGATCGCTCACCCGGCAAACGCCCACCTTGAGTTGGTTATGGGCCATGGGGAAAATCCAGCCATACCCCTGCTGCACCCAGGAACTGCCAAGAAAAAAGCTGAGTCGATCACCCCATTTCGGGGCCTGCCCATCGGGCAGCTGCAGCAGCCACTCCACCCCTACCCCTGTAACCAGGGGATCTTGGCGGGAAGCCCTCTCACCGAGCAGGACCCGACTTTCCCCCGAAGCATCCACCACCCAGTCGCTGGTGATGGTGCGCTGGTGACCGCCGCTTGCTTGCAAGACCGTGGCCATTGTTGATCCGATTAAGGGGCTGGCCGAGCTGGTTTGGGACCCGCATTGCACTGCTCGCCAACCGAGCTCCACCGTTGCCCCCCAGCCCTCGGCCTGGCTCGCTAACCACCGGCGCAGGGCACCAAAATCGAGCACGGCTCCGAGGGGTTGGGCGGCCATCCAGTGGCGGGCCTGGGTGCCTTCTTCGCCCCCGTAGGCCCCTGGACCCACCAATTGCCAACCCCGCCATCGGGCGGCCACAACCTGCTCGGGCAAGCCGAAACGATCCAGGGCCGATAGGGGCAAGGCTGCACTGCTGAACGCGGCATGGTCCAAGTCGCTGAGGCGATCAACGAGCACCACATCCACCCCTGCCTGGGCCAGCAGCCTGGCCAATTCCCCCCCAGATGGCCCAGCCCCCACCACCAAAACCTGGCAGTGGGATTGGAGGGCCTTTGGGGAGGTGTCTAAGGAGAGTGAAACCAGGGTTCTCAGACCGCTATGGCCTGGGCGATGCCAGCCAAAGGGGCCTGAAAAGAACTGCCGTAGCGCTCCAGGATCCGTTCTGCCATCTGGGCCGGGGTGAGGCCTAGGGCTTGCTTGCTTTGGTCCGGTGAGGCGTGGTCTACAAGGACATCGGGGATGCCAATGCGGAACACCGGAACTAACACCTGGTGGTCGTTGAGGGTTTCCACAACGGCGGCGCCAAATCCCCCTGGCAAGGCTCCCTCTTCCATAGTGACCACGCGGCCGATGCGCTGGGCCATGGGCAGGATCAAGGCCTCATCCAATGGGCGCAGGAAGCGGGCGTTGATCACGGCAGCCCGAACCCCTTTTTCCTGGAGCAGGCCGGCGGTGGCCATGGCAGGGGCAACCATGGCCCCATAGGCCACGATCAACAGATCATCGCCATCGGTAAGCAGCTCACCGCGACCGATTTCCAGGGGTTCAAAGCCTTCTTCAGCGATAGGGACCCCTTCGCCTTCACCGCGGGGAATCCGGATGGCAGAGGGTCCGCTGTGGTGGATGGAGGTCACCAACATTCGCTGGAGCTCGGCCTCATCCTTCGGCGCCATCACCGTGAAGTTCGGGATCGAGCGGAAATAGCTGATGTCGTATTGCCCCTGGTGGGTGGGGCCATCGGCCCCCACAATTCCGGCCCGATCGAGCACAAACGTGACCGGCAGGTCCTGGATGCCCACGTCGTGGATGAGCTGGTCGAAGGCCCGCTGCAGAAAGGTGCTGTAAATAGCCACCACGGGTTTCAGACCTTCACAGGCCATGCCAGCGGCCATGGTGACGGCGTGCTGCTCGGCGATGCCCACATCAAAATATTGATCGGGGCAGGCCTTCTCCAGGAGGTCGAGACCCGTGCCCGTGGCCATCGCGGCCGTAATTCCCACCACGGTGGGGTCTTGCTCGCAGAGTTTGACCAGGGTCTGGCCGAAGACCTTGCTGTAGCTCGGGGGCTTGGGCTTACTCGAGGGGTAGGCCTTGCCCGTGGCCAAATCAAAAGCCGATTGGGCGTGGTAACCCACCTGGTCGGCCTCGGCATAGGGGTAGCCCTTGCCCTTGGTGGTGGCCACATGGACCAGGACCGGACCTTCGGTGCGATGGGCCTGCTCGAAGGTGCGCACCATCTCGGCGATGTCGTGGCCATCGATGGGGCCGATATAGGTAAAGCCCAACTCCTCGAACACGGCTCCCACCTTGGGAACGCCCAGGCGCTTCATGCTTTCTTTGAGGTTTTTGAGCTCGGAAGGCAGCTCTCCATGCAGGAAGGGAAGATTTTTGATCGCTTCTTCCGCGTTGCCCTGCAGGAACTGAACCGGTGGGCTCAGCCGCATGCGGTTGAGATAGGTCGACAGGGCGCCCACCGGCGGTGAGATCGACATGTCGTTGTCGTTAAGCACGACCAACAACTTGGTATTGGGCAAGTGCCCGGCGTGGTTGATGGCCTCAAGAGCCATGCCTCCGGTGAGGGCGCCGTCCCCGATCACGGCCACGGATTTGAAAGATTCACCGCGGCGATCCCTGGCCAGGGCCATGCCAAGGGCAGCGGAAATGGAGGTGGAGGCGTGGCCAGCGCCGAAATGGTCAAAACTGCTTTCGCAACGTTTGAGATAGCCCGCCACACCACCCTTCTGGCGGAGGCTGTCGAAATCCTTGTACCGGCCGGTCAGCAGTTTGTGGGGGTAGGCCTGGTGGCCCACATCCCAGACGACCTTGTCCTGGTCGAGGTCGAGGGTCTGGTAGAGCGCCAGGGTCAGCTCCACAACCCCCAGACCTGGTCCCAGGTGGCCGCCGCTGGTGGACACCACCTCGAGATGGCGTTCGCGCACCTGGCGGGCAATGGCCTCGAGTTCTGCAGTGGTGAGGCCGTGCAGCTGATTCGGATGGCTCAGCTCGCTGAGATGCATGCAGGGCCCTTTTGCTGAGGATCAATCTAGGCCTTGCGAGCATCGCGACGGTACGGATTGCGAGACTGGAACCATGAGCCAGGCCACCGCCAGTTATCTGCAACGCATCCTGCGAGCCAGGGTGTACGACGTGGCGATCGAATCACCGCTGGACGAGGCCGCAAACCTGTCGAAACGGCTTGGTAACCGGGTGTTGCTGAAGCGGGAAGATCTGCAACCGGTCTTCAGCTTCAAGTTAAGGGGCGCTTTCAACAAGATGGTGGGCCTATCCCCAGCGGTGTTGGCCAAGGGGGTGATCGCCGCCAGTGCCGGCAACCATGCCCAAGGGGTGGCCTTGGCTGCCCAGAAGCTCGGCTGCACGGCGGTAATCGTGATGCCGGTAACCACCCCTGAGATGAAGGTGCAGGCCGTTGCGGCCCGGGGTGCCGAGGTGGTGTTGCATGGCGATACCTATGACGATGCCTGCGCCGAAGCCAAACGGCTCGAGCGCGACAGGGAGCTCACCTTCATCCATCCCTTCGACGATCCCGATGTGATCGCCGGTCAGGGAACAATCGCCCTTGAGATCCTGCGCCAATGCGCTGAGCCCCCATCAGCCATCTATGTGGCCGTCGGTGGTGGCGGCCTGATTGCCGGCATCGGTGCCTATGTGAAAGCCCTGTGGCCTGAAGTTCAGGTGATTGGGGTTGAACCCGTTGATGCCGATGCCATGAGCCAATCCTTGGCGGCAGGCCATCGAATCCGCCTCGACCAGGTGGGGCTATTTGCCGATGGAGTTGCCGTTCGGGAAGTGGGGGAACTCACCTTTGATCTGGCCCAGCGCTACGTGGATCGCATGGTGACCGTGGACACCGATGAGATTTGCGCCGCCATCAAAGACGTTTTCCAGGAGACCCGATCAATTCTGGAGCCAGCCGGAGCCCTTGCCGTGGCGGGGATGAAGGCGGATGTGATGGCGCGGGGTCTGAAGGGCCAAACCCTGGTGGCTGTGGCCTGCGGAGCCAATATGAATTTCGACCGGCTGCGCTTCGTGGCCGAGCGGGCAGAGCTTGGCGAGGAACGGGAAGCCATGCTGGCCGTGCAAATTCCTGAACAACCAGGAAGTCTGCGCCGCTTCTGCACCCTGCTGGGCCAGCGCAGCCTCACTGAATTCAGCTATCGGTTGGCGGATTCCCAGCGGGCCCACATCTTTGTGGGAGTGCAAACCCAGGGTGAAGGGGATACCGCAGACCTGATTGCCAACTTGGAAGCCGAGGGTTTTCCCTGCCTGAACCTTTCACACAACGAACTGGCCAAATTGCACCTGCGCCACATGGTGGGAGGCCGCTTGCCCCGCCCCCACCACCAGGCCGACGAAGACATGGAGGAGCTGCTATACAGCTTTGCCTTCCCAGAACGGCCCGGCGCCTTGATGACGTTTGTGACCAGCCTCCATCCCAACTGGAATATCAGCATTTTTCACTACCGAAACCACGGTTCCGATGTGGGCCGGATCGTGGTGGGGGTGCAGGTGCCCGCTGGAGACCAATCCGCCTGGCTCGAATTCCTTCAGGGATTGAGCTACGACTGGGTGGATGAGAGTCAAAACCCTGTCTACAAAATCTTTCTGGGCCCAGTCTCCTAGGTCTTCGGCCTGGCTTTGGCCTCGGCCTTTGCCGCTTCAATTGGGGTACGGTTCGATGATCAGGGGCGGGAGGGGTCAATGAGCATCGACATCCCTAGCCCCATCCCGAGCGAAATCCCCAATACCGAGAGAGCCCACACCCCCAGGCCCGAAGCCGAGAAACCCCGGGAAACGGCGGCTTCTGATGCGATTGCTGGCCTGTCGCTACCAGCACGGATGGAAGCGATTCTCTACCTGAAAGGCCGCCCGCTCACCCTCAGGGAACTGGCCGAGATTGCCGCCATCAACCGGGAGCAGGCCGAGATCGCCCTCATCACCTTGATGGCCGATTACGCCCACCGCGATACCGCCCTTGAAGTGCGCCAGGAGGGTCAGCGCTACAGCCTCCAGCTGCGCGATGGCTTGGGCGATTTGGTACAAAACCTCTTACCGGTGGACCTGTCCACGGCGGCCCTGCGCACCCTGGCCACCATTGCTTTGAAGAAGCGAATCCTGCAATCCGATCTGGTGGATCTCCGTGGATCCGGTGCCTATGACCACATCAAGGAGTTAATTGCCCAAAATTTCATTGAGCGCAAGCGCCAAAGCGAAGGCCGCTCCTTCTGGCTCACCTTGAGTGAGAAATTCCACCGCACCTTTGCCGTCAAGACCGATGAAATCCAGCCCCGGCGCAAGTCGCCCGCGGCGGCACCGGCCCCTGGAACCGACCCTGACACTGGAGCCGATGCAGAGCAATCCCGACCAACCTCCGATGACTGGGACCGGGCTGCATAGAGTCTGTCCACCGGAATCGCCTATCCCTGCCCAAGTCCATGGAAGTTGTTGCCCTCCTTCTGAGTGTGCTGAGCCGCACGCTCGAGATCTATTCCCTGATCTTGCTGGTACGCGTCCTGCTCAGCTGGTTCCCAAACCTCGATTGGGGCAATCCCTTGCTTGCCACCCTGAGTTCGATCACGGACCCCTATCTCAACGCTTTCCGGGGTTTGATCCCGCCCCTGGGGGGGCTGGATCTCTCCGCCATCCTGGCCTTCCTCGCCTTGAATCTCTCCCAACAGCTACTCGGTAGCGCCAGCATGAGCCTGATGGCTAGCAGCCTCTGAGGCTGCTAGGAGCCCGCAAGGGCTTGCTCGAGGGGAAGAAGCTCATCGTCTTCACCGGCCCGCATGCGTACGGGGGCCTTGAAGCCCCGGGCCTTGACATTTCGAAAACTGATGGGGCCAGGGGTTCCTGCAGGCACGGCTAGACGCAGGGCAAAATCCGATTCCCCTGGTGGTACATCGCCAATCGATCCCACCCTGGTGCGGTTCTGGAGCACCGGTTCACCGCTCGAATCCACGATCAAGGCGAACACATCGGTGTCCACCACGGGTTTGCGGCTGGGGTTGGTGACAACCCCACGGAGGGCATAGCAACTCGCCCCGGTGGGACGGCGCAATTCCGGCTGGGCGCCCACGTCCTCTAGGGGGCAGGGCTCAAGCACGACCTCCCGTACGGCTAGTTCGGTTGCTGAGGCGGTTTGGGGCAAACCAACCAGCGAAACCAAAGCCACAACCAATCCGGCCACAACCCAACCAGCCAGGCGGACCAACCAGGCTCCGTCTGTATGCCAAGAGCCTTTCGCGAAAAACCTGATCAACGCAGATCCCCGCTTCCTGAAAGCACGTTACGGGCGGCGCGACTGGCCAGCTTGTCCAGGTTGGCTTGGGCAACATGATCGAGATCCAAGCCCAGCTCGCTGGCCAGTTGGGAGACATACCAAAGAACGTCGCCCAATTCCAGCTTGAGTCCCTCGATGACCTCGGCAGAGAACTCTCCCCCCTGGTCGCGGATCACCTTTTTCACCTTGTCGGCCACCTCGCCCGACTCTCCGCACAATCCAAGGGTGGGATAAATCGGGTTGCTGCCCGCATTGGGGTAACGGGCCGTCGTCCGCGATTGGTGTTGGTAAGCCTGGAAATCCATCTTTTGACCCGCCCTTATGAGCCCGGATGGTAGTTTCCGGTTTGTCGACAGCATCCGGATGCCGCAGCCCGATCTCATGCGTCGCACCAAGATTGTGGCCACGATTGGGCCCGCCACCGAATCACCGGAAAGGCTCCGGGAATTGATTGCGGCTGGCGCAACCACCTTCCGTCTCAATTTTTCCCACGGCGATCACAGCGAGCACGCCGCCCGGATCACCACGATTCGCCAAGTTGCCGAAGAACTTGGCATCCACGTGGGCATCCTCCAAGATCTCCAAGGCCCGAAGATCCGCCTCGGCCGCTTCGGCGGTGGTCCCATCACCTTGGCCAAGGGCGACCCCTTCATCCTCACGTCGCGGGATGTGGCCTGTGATCAAACGATTGCCACAGTCACCTACGGCAGGTTGGCCGATGAAGTAACTCCAGGCAGCCGCATTCTTCTCGACGACGGCCGCGTCGAAATGGTGGTCGAGCGCGTCGACAAGGGCCAGCAAACCCTTTATTGCAAGGTTACCGTTGGGGGAGTGCTCTCCAACAACAAGGGCGTCAACTTCCCCGACGTGCAGCTGTCGATTCGGGCCTTGACCGACAAGGATCGTGTTGACCTCGCCTTTGGTTTGCAGCAGGGGGTCGATTGGGTGGCCTTGAGCTTCGTGCGCAACCCATCGGACATGCTCGAAATTCGGGAACTGATCCGCAGTCACGGCCACCAGACCCCTGTGGTGGCAAAGATCGAAAAATTTGAAGCCATCGATCAAATCGACGACATCCTTCCCCTCTGCGATGGCGTCATGGTGGCCCGCGGAGACCTGGGTGTGGAAATGCCCGCAGAGGATGTGCCTCTGCTGCAGAAGGAACTGATCCGCAAGGCCAACAGCCTGGGGATTCCGGTCATCACCGCCACCCAGATGCTCGACTCCATGGTGTCCTGTCCCAGGCCTACCCGGGCCGAAGTCAGCGATGTGGCTAACGCCATCCTCGATGGCACCGATGCGGTAATGCTGTCCAACGAAAGCGCCGTAGGCGACTTCCCGATCGAAGCTGTGGCAACGATGGCCACCATTGCTAAGCGCATCGAGCGGGATTACCCCCAACGGGTGCTCGACAGCCACATGGCGTCCAACATCTCCAACGCCATTTGCCAGGCGGTCAGCAGCATCGGCCGCCAACTCAATGCGGCTGCCATCCTGCCCCTCACCAAAAGTGGCTCCACCGCCCGCAGTGTGAGCAAATTCAGGCCCAGCACACCGATTTTGGCCATCACAAGTGACATCAACGTGGCCCGCAGGCTCCAGATGGTTTGGGGGGTGAATCCCCTGCTGGTGGCAGAGCAGGAAACCCCCAACCAAACCTTCGCCCTGGCCCTGGGCCAGGCCCAGGAGCAAGGCTTGGTCACCGAGAGCGACCTGGTGGTGCTGACAGCCGGCACCCTCCCTGGAGTGAGTGGTTCGACGGATCTGGTCAAGGTCGGTACGGTCGGCGATTTGCTCGGCCGAACCGCCATGGTGTAGGGTCGAGTTCAAACCCATGGCTTCAAAGCTCCCTCTGAGCGAAACCGTAGGGATGGCATTGAGCACCCTGCGGGCCAATAGGCTGCGCAGCCTTCTCACCATGCTCGGCATCGTGATCGGCAACGCCTCCGTGATCACCCTCGTGGGGGTGGGGAAGGGTGCCCAAAACCTGGCCGAAGGTCAACTGAGCAACCTCGGCAGCAATGTGCTGTTTGTGGTGCCCGGAAACAATGACACCCGACGCCAGGGCATTGATTTCCCAAAAACCCTCGTGTTTGAAGACGCCAAGGCCATTGCCGAACAGGTGCCCAGCGTGAAGCGGGTCGCTCCCCAGATCACCCTCAGCGAGGTGGTGCAGGTCGGGGACGTGAGCAGCACGTCCTCAATTGCAGGCGTCACCCCTGAATTTTTGCCGGTGCGCCAATTTGAGGTGGCCCAGGGTCGTTTCTTCTCCACGGGCGACCTGGACAGTGCTAGCAACGTGGCCGTGGTGGGGCCGGATTTAGCCACCAAGCTGTTTGGCAATCGCTCGGCCATCGGCCGCCAATTGCGCATCCGCAACCAACCCTTTGAGGTGATTGGGGTGTTGGAGCCGAAGGGAGCGGCCTTCGGCCAAAACCAAGATGAAAACGCCTATGTGCCCCTCACCACGATGGTGAGCAAGCTCTCAGGCCGGGATCCCACCTACGGGGTCAGCCTCAACTTCATCAGCGTGGAAGCCCGGGATCAGGCCAGCACTGGTGCCGCCAGTTTCCAGATCACGAACCTCCTGCGCCAACGGCACCGGATCCTGCGGGAAGACGACTTTGCCGTGCGGTCCCAGAAGGATGCCCTGACCATTGTCAGCACCATTACCGGCGGACTCACCTTGATGCTGGCTGCGATCGGTGCCATCTCCCTGTTGGTGGGCGGGATCGGGATCATGAACATCATGTTGGTGTCGGTCAGTGAGCGCACCGAGGAAATTGGACTACGCAAGGCCCTGGGAGCCCGCAGCAGCGACGTATTGCGCCAATTTTTGGTGGAATCCCTCGTGCTCTCCAGCCTGGGAGGGTTGATTGGCAGTGGCTTAGGCCTGGGTGCGGTGGCCCTGGTGGCGCTGGTGACTCCCCTGCCCGCGAGCATTGGTGCCAGCACCGTGCTGGTCACCGTGGGGCTCTCTGGCTCGATCGGCCTCTTTTTTGGCGTGGTTCCGGCCCGCCGGGCGGCCCGGCTCGATCCAATCGTGGCCTTGCGCAGTCTCTAAGGCGTCGAGCCGATTTCGGCGCTGCCTAAAAAATGGGAAGAAAAGCCGCAGGTTCAAAAACCGTGGCTGTTGTTACCAAGGCCTGATGGGGATGGGTGGGTTGATGGATGGGACTCCCCATTGGTCATTGCTTGGAGTACGCACCCTGCGGTTATCACAATTCCAGCGATCGCATGGTGATCTTGCGCTGCCTTGGTGCCGGTCAATTTTTTCTGGAGAGGGTGGTTTTCCCGTTTGAGCTGCTGAGCTTCGAATGCCCCATGGATTCGGAAATCGAAATTTGGAGCCACAGCCTCGGTGGACCCGAGATGGTCGATTCCTTTCCCTCCAGGGAGCTGGCGATCCACGAGGGGGACTCCTGGGAAGTTGCGGATTAGCAGGCTGAGCGGCCGTGCCGCGGCGCCGTTACAGTTGTTAAGGCTTTTTCTCAGTTATGAACCAGCGCTGGCGCCTGATTGCCCTCTGGCTGTTGCCCCTGGCAGTGGTCGCGTTTTTGGGATGGCAACTGCTCAGCTCTGGTGGAGCCTCCCGACTGAGTCCCGGTGGCGCCAGAAATGCCCCCACTGAGGCCCCCCGCAATGCGGCGGTCGCCCGTATGAGCTACGGCCGGTTCCTGGATTACGTCGATGCCGGCCGGGTGACCTCGGTGGACATCTTTGATGGCGGACGCAGTGCCGTGATCGAGGCGGTTGATCCGGATCTCGACAACCGCGTTCAGCGCTTGCGGGTTGACCTACCTGGGGTTGCCCCTGAGCTGGTGAACAAGCTCAAGGACCAGGGCATCAGCTTTGACATTCACCCCCCTAAGGCTGCCCCTCCGGCTTTGGGTTTGCTGGGGAATTTGCTGTTCCCGCTTCTGCTGATTGGGTCGCTCATTTTCTTGTCCCGTCGCTCCAACGGGATGCCGGGGGGGCCTGGCCAGGCGATGCAGTTCGGCAAGACCAAGGCCCGCTTTGCGATGGAGGCCGAAACGGGGGTCAAATTCGATGACGTTGCCGGCGTTGAGGAGGCCAAAGAGGACCTCCAAGAAGTGGTCACCTTCCTGAAAACTCCTGAGCGCTTCACATCCTTGGGCGCGAAAATTCCCAAGGGCGTTTTGCTGGTCGGTCCCCCTGGAACGGGTAAAACCCTCTTAGCCAAAGCCATTGCTGGAGAGGCCGGTGTGCCCTTCTTCTCCCTCTCGGGTTCCGAGTTTGTGGAAATGTTCGTGGGCGTGGGCGCTTCCCGGGTCCGCGACCTGTTTAAGCGCGCCAAGGAAAACAGCCCCTGCATCATTTTCATCGACGAAATCGATGCGGTTGGCCGCCAGCGGGGCGCCGGTGTGGGAGGTGGTAACGACGAGCGGGAGCAAACCCTCAACCAGCTCCTCACGGAGATGGATGGCTTCGAGGGCAACAGCGGCATCATCATCATCGCGGCCACCAACCGGGCGGACGTGCTCGATTCAGCCCTGTTGCGTCCAGGTCGTTTCGACCGCCAGGTCCAGGTTGATGTGCCCGACATCAAGGGCCGGATCTCGGTGCTCAAGGTGCATGCCCGCAATAAAAAACTGGCGCCCGATGTGAGCCTGGAGGCCGTGGCCCGCCGCACCCCTGGTTTCTCGGGTGCAGACCTTGCCAACCTGCTCAACGAAGCCGCCATCCTCACGGCCCGCCGCCGCAAGGAGGCCACAACCCTCGCCGAAATTGATGACGCCGTCGATCGGGTCATCGCTGGCATGGAGGGCAAACCCCTCACCGATGGGCGCAGCAAGCGGCTGATTGCCTACCACGAAGTTGGCCATGCCCTGGTGGGCACCCTGGTGAAAGCCCATGACCCGGTCCAAAAGGTCACCTTGATTCCCCGTGGTCAGGCCCAGGGCCTCACCTGGTTTTCCCCCGATGAAGAGCAGATGCTCGTGAGTCGGGCCCAGTTACGGGCCCGCATCATGGGGGCCCTTGGCGGTCGGGCCGCTGAGGACGTGGTCTTCGGTTACGCCGAGGTGACCACTGGAGCCGGAGGCGACATCCAACAGGTGGCCTCCATTGCCCGCCAAATGGTCACCCGCTTCGGCATGAGTGATTTGGGCCAGGTGTCTTTCGAAGCCGGTAACCAGGAGGTCTTCCTGGGCCGCGACCTGATGACCCGCAACGACGGATCCGACCGGCTAGCCAGCAAAATTGACGATGCCGTGCGCGCCATCGTTCAAAGTTGCTACAGCGAAACCGTGGCCTTGGTGGCCGAGCATCGGTCCTGCATGGACCGGGTGGTTGAGCTGCTGATCGAGAAGGAGAGTCTCGATGGCGATGAATTCCGGGCCATCGTGGCCGAATTCGCCACCATCCCTGAGAAGGAGCGGTTCTCCCCCGTCCTCGACAAGGAGTCCACCCTCAGCTAGGGATCTCTCCAGGCGGCCCCTACCCCGATCAAACGGGGCGAATGGGCCGCTTTTCGATCACCTTGTCGATCAGGCCGTAACCCACGGCCTCAGCTGGCGACATGAAGAAGTCACGGTCGGTGTCTTCCTGGATTCGGGTCAGGGGTTGGCCGGTGCGATAGGCCAGTTCCTGGTTCAGCTTTTGCTTGAGGTAGAGGATTTCATCGGCCTGAATGCGGATGTCGCTGGCCTGGCCCCTGGCCCCGCCCAAGGGCTGGTGGATCATGATCCGCGAATGGGTGAGGCTGCTCCGCTTGCCCTTGGTGCCGGCAGTTAGCAAAAAGGCCCCCATGGAGGCCGCTAGGCCCACACACACGGTTTGCACATCAGGCTTGATGTGCTGCATGGTGTCGAAGATCCCAAGCCCGTCGTACACCGAGCCCCCTGGGGAATTGATGTACATGAAGATGTCCTTATCGGGGTCCTCCGCTTCCAGGAACAGGAGCTGGGCGACCACCCGGTTGGCGGATTCAGCGGTTACGGGCTCACCGAGGAAAATGATCCGTTCGCGCAGCAGGCGCGAATAGATATCAAACGCGCGTTCGCCCCGACCCGACTCTTCAATGACGATCGGGATCATGGGCCAGACAATTGAACTGAGACGATCTTACTGAGCCCGGCCCGCTAGGGTCGCTCCACTTCTGGTTGTTCCGAGTGGGCGTTGCTCTCACCGTTGCCGATAGCAAGCGCGCTTTCCATCTGGCATTCCCTTACGTGATCGCGCCCCTTTACCGGCGCGTGGTGGATGAGCTCCTGGTGGAGCTCCACCTGCTCAGCCATCAGGCTGGCTTTGAACGGGATGCCCTGTTTAGTTGCGGCCTGATCCAGGTCTTCGACGGCTTCACCAAGGGCTACCGCCCCGAACAGCACCGTGAAGGCCTCCTCTCTGCCCTCTGCGCGGCCTCTGGCTTTGATGCCGGGCAACTGCGCCAACAGCGGGATGGGGCCATGGCCGCCATGGGCCACCACAGCGTGGATGAGGTCAAGCAATGGGTGGAGCAGCAGGGCGAGGGAGCGCCCCAGCCGGTTGCCGCAGCCCTAGCAGGCATTCGCCGGCCTGATTTCCACTACTCCAGGCTGATGGCCGTTGGCCTTTTCAGCCTGCTGGAGCAGGCCCAGGGCGCCGATGGCATGGATCCAGCCACCCTGCGCAGCTATGCCCACGATTTGGGAACGGCCATGGGCCTGTTGCGGGATCGCCTCGACAAGGACATCAACCTCTATGCCACCAACCTCGAGAAGTTGGCCCAGGCGGTGGAACTGATGGAGGAAACCGTGGCCGCCGACCGTCGCAAGCGTGAAAAGGCCCAAGCCGAGAAACTTGCTCCTTCTAGCGAGACCGCTCCCATTGAAGGGAGCCCCCCAGCTGGCTCAGGGGCTCCCGGCGCTTGATTGAGGCGTTGATAGCCAGCTGGCTGGCCATCTCAACAGGCTTGGGCAAATCCGGTGGTAGCATGCCTAGGCCAGCCAATTCATTGGGGCGTAGGCGCAAACGCACCAAACCCTTACCCGCCGGTGCCCAATCCGTTTTCGCGGCGCTGTCGGCTTTTAGTCCTGCATCGGCTTTGGGGCCGCTGGGGTCAGGTCCAAGAAACAACAGCACCTGGGGTGCACCGCCTGGCTCCCGCAACCAGCGCCAGCCACCTACCACCTGGCCGTCATCACGGTTCCATTGGGCTGCTGGGAACTTGGCGGATCCCACGGCGCCGGCGGGGCTTTGTAGGGATGGAGTGCCATCCACCATCCCCTGGGCAATTAAGGCGGGGCGAAGGCCTTGTAGCAGGGCTGCCCACTGACGCTGGTTTGAACCCACCGCAAGCCGCAACTCCAATCCCGCCTGGAATGGGCCCTTTGGCAGGCGATTCAGTCGCAGGAGGAAGGGAGTTTGGCGAATCAAGGCCAACTGGGGCTGGGCAATGCCATACCGGGCGGCCAAGGGATCCCGAATCAATTGACGGGAGAGCAAACCCTCCAGGAGGGGATCCAGTTCTGGTCCCCGCAGTTCCAGCAGAACGCTGGGCCCAAGGGGAGCCAATGGCGGTTCGGTCTCGCCGGCTTGGGCCCCACCCAAATAGCCCTGGGTCGCGGAAGCCTCTCCCGAGAGAAGCAAGGACTCTCTCCGCAAGCTAAGGCTGAGGCAACCTTGCTGGACATGCTGGAGTAGCGGCGCCACCGGCCCCACCAGGGCTCCCAGGCCCGCGGGGCTCCAGTAGACCGCCTGTTCCTGCTCAAGCCGTTGGCGGCACCGTTGGAGCAGGCCCTGGCCCTGGCGTTGCTTGAGCTGCAGTTCGTCGCGCAGCAAGCGCTGGGAGAGGGGGTCTGGGGCAACGACCAGCAGGTCATCAACCCGGAGGCTGTTGGGTAAGAGGGCCTGGCGGTACGGCTCAGGCAATGAGGCCCACGGGAAGGCGAGATAGGCAGCACCATCGCCATGCTCGGCCCAAAATTGCCACCAGAGGTGTTGGCGATTCCAAACTTGGCCGGCCAGGGAGGGGCCAAGCCGTTGTTGCCACAGGGGAGGAGCAGCAAGGCGGCCCTGGGAGGGGAAACTCTGGATCAGCGCGACTTGGCTGAGCAATCGCTCAAGCCCCTGGGCCCTGGGCCTGGGAATGAGTAAAAGAACAATTGCTGGCAGCAGAACCAGGGCTGCAACCGAGCCCGCCGTGGCCCTCAGCTCAAGGGATTGCCAAGCCCGCTTGGTACGAGCCATGGATTGGGAGGTCAAGAACGCCTCGGCTTGGTAGCCGAATCTCGACGGCGACGGTCGCGCCACTCAACGGTGGAGAGGTAGACCACCCCGCCACTCACGAAGACCAGCAACAGGGCTGCCAGGCCCGCAAGCAGCTGGGAATTGGAGAAAGGGAATTCAGCCAAAACAGTTCAACAAGACGGTTTGGCCCAGGTCGATCAGAACTTGATGCTGTTATCGCCGTGGCGGCCCCAGACAACCATGGCGATCGAAAAGGTGAAGAGGGCGGCCAGGGATGCCCAACCGGCGGTGATCAGCATGGATCGCAGTTCAATTCCTGATGGCACTTTACCTAGTGTGGTGGCTGCCCGTTACCCCCCCAGCGTTGACCAGTTCATCGCCCAGTTCCTCGCCGACCGCCGTTCAGGAGCGCCAACGCGTTCGTCAGACCTACCCCAATTTCAAAGTCGTTGTGCTCAACGACGACGTGAACACCTTCCAGCATGTGGTGGAGTGCCTGGTTCGTTTTATTCCAGGGATGCAAGCTGATCAGGCCTGGGACTTGGCCCACCAGATTGATTCCGAGGGTTCAGCGGTGGTGTGGTGTGGTCCCCAGGAACAGGCCGAGCTTTACCACCAGCAGTTAGGGGCCGAGGGCCTCACCATGGCCCCCCTCGAACCCGCCTAGGAGAACCCCATGGGACGGGTGGTGATCACCCACAGCACCTACATCGAAGGATTGATCCCCTTGCTCAAGCGTCTGGCCCAGGTGCCAGGCATCGACACGGTGACACCGGCGGTGATCTGCAGGGTGAAGGGACGAAGTCCGCTGTTGCGGCTGAGGGTGTCAGCCCCGATCACCGGCGGACACAAGCTGGTGGCCCGGCTGGGAACGAGCGCCCAAGAGGTGTTTGTTGTGACCGCCATGGACAGAGAAGAGCTGCAGGAACGGCTTGATCAGTTGGCCCCATCAGGCCAATGAGAGCGCTCGTTCGTAAACGGCCGGGGCATGAAACAGGGCATAGGCGCCGCCGTCGCGAAACCAGGCCTGCTCCGCCAGGGTTACCCCATCGGGGGGCCCACCCCAGCGCTCGCTGAGATAGGCGAGGTAATCCTCGGCGTTGGTTTGGGGGGCCTGCCAATGCACAACCGCAAATTGTTGGGCCCGAACCCGCAAGACCCCTGCAGCGGATTCCTGGATTTCTTCGCTGACAAGGAAGGTGCGAAACCGCCCCAAGGGGATCTCGCCTTCGCTAGCGGTGGTTTCAAGTGGGTACTTGCTCAGATACAAGGCCCTTGCCTTCGGGAAAAGCGGGCTAGGAGCCACTGAAAGCAGGGAGACAAAAGCCTGCTGAAAGGAAGCCATGACAACTGGAATCACTTGGGAAAACAACGCCTGGAGTCCACAATGCGGGGACCTCCAAATCGCTGGGATGTCAATTCCTACCACCGAGATCCGCACTGCCATCGGTGATGCCCTGCAGTGGCGCTACGCCACGAAGGTGTTTGATGCGAATCGCAGCATTGAAAGCACCACATGGGCTGCCCTCGAAGACAGCCTGGTGCAAAGCCCTTCCAGCTACGGCCTCCAACCTTGGAAATTCCTGGTGATCACCAACAAGGCCCTCATGGCGGAATTGAGGCCCCATTCCTGGAACCAAAGCCAAATCACCGATTGTTCGCACTTGCTGGTGATGCTGGCTGAGCGAACCATCGGCACAGCCGAAGCCGATCGGCTGATCGATTGCATGGCTGCCACCCGGGGCGTGGAGCCTGAATCCCTGGCCTTCTACCGGGGCATGATCGAAAAGGACCTCATCAACGGCCCGCGCAGCCAAACCATTGGCCAATGGGCCAGCAACCAGGTCTACATCGCCCTAGGAACCTTCATGGCCGCTGCAGCCCTACTGGGAGTGGACACCTGCCCGATTGAAGGCTTTTCCCCAGCCGAGTACGACCAGATCCTGAAACTGGAGACCAGCCCCTACCGCAGTTGCGTGGTTTGCGCAGCTGGATACAGGGATGGCAGCGATAAGTACGCCAGCCTCGCCAAGGTGCGTTACCCGGCTAGTGAGCTGATCGAGCATCTCTGATCGAGAGCTTCTGATCGAAAACCCCTAACCAAAGAGAAATGAGGGTGGAGCCCCCTCCAGAAGGGGGGGGCTGAAGAGGGTGGACCGCGGTGCCGTTTTGCCCCAGTATTCGACCTGGCAGAACCAGAAGGGGGGTCAAAGGCGGGGCGCCATTTCCGGCTACAAGGCCGGCTTACTTTGCCGTCGCTGCAGACTCCCCATGTCGAAAGAGAGTCAGATCAGAAAACTGTAAAAGGCAGTCACCAACACAGCAGTCCGAAGGAAGCTTAGGCGGATTCGGCCAGCAGGGGCCAGATGCGGCGCACCTGCTCCAACCGTTCCATCGCCTGCTGTTGGCGCTGGTCGGCCAGTTCAGCATCGAGCACCAGGGTGATGTGGCCGAGCTTGCGGCCCGGGCTTGATCCCTGTTTGCCGTACCAGTGGACCGTGGCAGCCGGCAACCCAGCGAGGGCCTCCCTTTGGCCGATGTAATCGGATTGGGAGTACTCAAAACCCAGCAGGTTGACCATCAGAGCCCCGGGCACCTTGAGGCCCACCGGCCCCATCTCCATCCCGGCCACAATTCGCACCTGTTGCTCGAACTGGCTGGTCAGGGCAGCTTCGATGGTGACGTGGCCGGAATTGTGGGTCCGGGGCGCGATTTCATTCACCTGCAAGCCCGCGGGTCCGTAGAACAACTCAATGGAAAGCACGCCCACGTACTGGAGCGAGGTGAGCAGGGAGGCGGCGATATTGCGGGAGAACGCTTGAACCGCATGGGGCACGGAAGCAGGGGCCAGAACCCAATCGCAGACTTGATGGTGCTGGTGGGTTTGCACCAGGGGGTAGCACTGCACAACCCCCTGTTGGTCGCGGCAAGCCAGCTGGGACAGCTCCAGCTCGAAATCAACAAACGATTCAAGGATCCAATCGCTGGGCTCAACCCGGGCGATCAGGACGTCGAGATCCGCCTGGCACTTGAGCAGCGCGGTGCCCTTGCCGTCGTAGCCCCCGGTTGAGGCCTTTGCCATCAAGGGAAAGGCCAGGCCTTCAGGCAGCAACCCGTTGGCTGGCAGGTCACCCCAGGTTGGGGTGGGCAGGTTGAGCCGTTGCAAGAGCTGCCGCTGGCTGCGCTTGCACACCAAGGGGGCCAGGGCCTGGAGGCTTGGAGTGAACATCACCCCCTCCATGGCGAGGGGTTCTAGCCCCTGGATGTCGATCCACTCGTTTTCAAAGGTGATCGCATCGCAGCGCTGGGCCAGTTCCCGGGTGGCCGGCAGATCGCGCAAACCGGCCTGCACCACGGAGGCCGCCGCTGGGATGGCGGGGTCCGCCGGGCCAGGGGTTTGAACATGCAGGGCAATGCCGAGCTGGTTGGCCGCATCAGCCAACATCCAGGCCAGCTGGCCGCCACCCACAACACCGATGGATTGCCGGGGAGTCAACGGGATGCACGCCAATCATCCAGATTCGCATCCGCCATCCCAGCGGTGCGCCCTCGGAGCGTTTTGTTAGGTGAGACCCCGGTCGCCAGCAAAGGCAAAGCGAATCAGGCTGAGCACCAAAACAATCAGGAACAGGGCCAATCCCACGGTGCAGGCGTAGCTGATCTCAAGTTCTGAGAAGGCCTGGTCGTACACGTAATACACCAGGGTGCGGGTGGAGTCCGCCGGTCCGCCCTGGGTCATCAGGTAGACCTCCTCAAAGACCTTGGTGGCCGCAATCGCCGAAATCACAGCCACCAGGGTGATGTAGGGCCGCAGCAGGGGCAGGGTGATATCGAGGTGTTTGCGCCAACCCTCACTGCCATCGAGGGAAGCCGCCTCGTAGAGATCGGGCGAGATGCCTTGCAGCCCAGCCAGAAAAATCACCATGTAGTAGCCCAACCCCTTCCAGAGGGTCACCACCATCACGGAGGGCAGGGCCAGCCAGGGTGAGGTAAGAAAGCCGATCGGGTTGAAGTGATCGCCCAGTAACGCCAGCAACCAGCCATTGATCAGCCCGTTTTCGGCATAGAGCCAGCGAAACGCAATCGACGCCACCACGATCGACACGAGCACTGGCGTGTAGAAGGCGGCCCGGAACCAGTGAATTCCAGGCAACTTGCGGTTCACCAGAACGGCCAAAAGCAGGGCCCCGATCACCACCGGCGGAACCACCCCCACCAGATACACGAGCGTGGTGCCCACCACCTTGAAGAACATGGGGTCGGCCAGGAGCCTGCGGACATTCGCCAGGCCCACAAAGCGCAGGGGTTCGCTCACATCCAGGCCTGCCTGGGTGAAGCTCATCACCAGGGCCATCGCCGCCGGGATCAACACGGAGAGGCCCACCAGGAGCAAGGCCGGTAGCAAGAAGCCCCAGGCCGTACGGGTGCGGTGGCTGGAAAGCTGAGTCATGGCTGCAGGTTATGGGCCTGGGCCATGATTTGGCCATGACCATGGCCATGACCGTGACCCCCAGCCTGCAAACCTTTTGTGTGGAGCTCAGCGCCAATCCTTACCCGATCGTGATCGGGGAAGGGGCCTTGGGCCAATTGGGACCCCAGGTGGCTGCCCAGGGGCTGAAACCCGGAACCAAGGTGCTGGTGGTAAGCAACCCTGTGGTGAACGCCCACTACGGGGCGGCAGCCCTAGCCAGCCTGGACGAGGCGGGTTTTCTCAGCCAGCTGTTGGTGATCGAAGCCGGCGAGGAGCAAAAAACCCCTGCCACCGTTGCGTTGATCCACAACGCGGCGTTCGAGCAAAAACTGGAGCGGGGTTCGTTGATCGTGGCGCTTGGCGGCGGCGTGGTGGGCGATATGGCCGGATTTGCAGCCGCCAGCTGGCTAAGGGGAATAGCCGTGGTGCAGGTTCCAACCACCCTGCTCGCGATGGTGGATGCCTCCATCGGTGGCAAAACCGGTGTCAACCATCCGGGGGGCAAGAACCTGATTGGTGCTTTCCACCAACCGAGGTTGGTTTTGATCGATCCCCTCACCCTGGCCACGCTGCCGGAGCGGGAATTTCGAGCCGGCATGGCCGAAGTGATCAAGTACGGGGTGATCGGTAATGGTGGGATCGGTTCGGGCGCGATTGGCGATGGGGCGTTGTTCTCAAGCCTGGAGGCCGCTGCCCAGGCAGATCCAGCCGGGGGGCTGGCTAGCCGCAGGGCCCTGGGACCCGCCCTGCTGCAACAGATCCTGGAGGGCTCGACCAAGGCCAAGGCCCGGGTGGTGGCGGCTGACGAGCGGGAGGGGGGGCTGCGGGCAATCCTCAACTACGGCCACACCCTCGGCCATGTGGTCGAGGCCCTCTGCGGCTATGGCACCTACTTGCACGGAGAGGCCGTGGGGATCGGCATGGTGGCAGCTGGAGAACTAGCCCTTGCCATGGGGCTTTGGAGCGCCGAAGACCAAGCCCGCCAGCGGGCGGTCATTGCTGCGGCTGGCCTGCCGATGGCCTGGCCTGAGCTTGATACCGAAGCCGTGCTGCACTGCCTCCAAGGTGACAAAAAAGTGCGCGATGGCCAGGTGCGCTTTGTGCTTCCCACGGGCATCGGCAGCGTGGAAATCCGCAACGACGTCAGCGCCAGCACCGTTGTTGCAGCCCTTCAACGGATTTGAGCTCCAGGGGATCTGATCCCAACAGGTTCCTAGGCCGAGATCCGCATCGGCAGGCCGCAGCCATCGCGCTCCCCACCGAGAACCAGGGCCCCCTGCCTAAAGAGGCGCCGGGCACTCCATAGACAGGCGATGGCATCGAGGATGTCGTCATCGGCGAGCTGGGATTTGGCCACGCCCGTGCGGATCTTGAGCGCTAATCCTGGAAACTGGGCCTCCACCAAGGCCTGCCTTTGGGCAGCACCGGCCGCTGTTTTCTTGCCTTGGGCCATGGGCTCACCGCCATTCCATTGGCTAAAGGCCAATTCGGGGTGGACTTCATGCACGCGATCACTCCGCCCTGGATCGGCGAGCAACAACTGATCGAGTTGGCGAATTTTGGGCAACAGGTTGTAGGCCTGCTTGCTGAGCTTTCGGCCGGAAGCCGCAAACGAGAGATCGCAGGCTTCGCGGTAATCGACCGCCCCAAGGGCGGCCCGCACCGGCGAGGGAAAGACGCTGCTGCGTCTAGGGCCCAGGAGGGCCCGGGCCTGCTGGTCGCAGGGACGGGGGCCATCGGCAGCGAGGCCCATCGGCATGTCGATCGCGACCAGATCCGCATCAATGAAGCTTGCGGCCTCCAGTTCCAGGCTCCAGCTCAGCTGCTCAAACTCCCCGGAAGGATGGAGCATGGCGCCCACTACCAGCCAGCCGGCGCGGCAGCCATCCACCCCAAGCAGCCGGGCAAAGGGAGCATCACAGTCGAATTCAAAGCTCACCTGAATCGGGATCTAACGCAACCTCCAGCGTGGAGAGCAGCAGGGCCAGGGCAGCCTGACGCTCCAATTCCAGGCCGGTGACCTGGTCAACCCAGTTTTCACAGAGATCCTGAATCTGCTGAAAGAGCGCGTCGCCGTGGCGCAGGTTGTCCATCACCCGCTCGACGCTGTCGCCATCGGTTTCTGGCGGCAGGGCCACCACATAGCGCCGGCCGTCATCACCGATGTAGGCCAGGTGTCCCTCCCCATCCAAGATCGGCGCCGCATGGGGGGTAATGGGGCGACGCAGCCCATCGGGTTCCATGGGCCCATCGGGTTCGATCGGACTTGTAGCCATCAACACCTCGCAGGGCTATCCCTCTACTAGGGGCAACCAGCACCGTTGCCAACCCACCACGGCCCTGCGATCAGGAGCGCTGATTGGTGGGCCGCTCCGGTGCCCCAGGCTTGGGTCTCCGGGTCAGGGCATTGCGGGGTGGATGGCCATCCCCAACCAACAGCTGGTTCTCCCAACGGCCCAGTTGGCGCTCAAGCAGCACCAGGGCTACGGCAACGGCTAGCCCCAGAACCAGGGCTCCTGGTGTATGCATCCAGAGCATGGCCAGCAACACCAGCCAGAGGGCCGGTGTGAACCATCCCCGTAGGCGCCGAATCCGGCGCAGGGCCCCACTGCAGGCCTGGCAGTGGGATGTGTGGGCCCCAAAGCGATCCATCAGGGCCTGGCGACCGAGCAGGGGAGGCAGGGGCTGGCCGGGGAAGGGTTCGCCGCCGTAGCGGTTCACCCAATCGTGCAGGGCTTTGACATAGACATCGGCAGCCGTCGGCAGCAAGCAAGCCTTGGTGAAAGCCGCACTGCCGCCCCGTTGGGCTAACGCCCGCTCTTGTCCATGCAAAAACACCTGGTCGTCTTCCAGGATGGTGTGGTTTGCAATGTGCTGGAGCCATGTGGGCCGGAGGCCCAGCAGCAGGCGGGGAATCGGCGAATTGAACTGAAAAGGGAAACGGGCAAACAGGCGGCATTCCCCCCGGCGGGTGGGGGTGGCATAGACAACCGTGAGGAACCTGGCAAAGCCTTTGGCTGTCAGGTCATGCCACATCAAGCAGGGCGCGGCATAGGTGGTGGTCTGGCTGCCCAGGGCACCGCGGCGGGGCCCCTCCTGCCAGAAGGCCGTAAATCCCTCGGGCCCAAAGCTGGTGAGTTCGGCCTGGACCGGCGAGGCGTTCTCGCGCCGGCCCACGGTGCGGTGGTGGGTGAAGGGCACGTGGCTCACATCGAGCACGTTCTCCAACAAGGTGAGCGCATCCATGGGCAGATCCCGTTGGATGTCCTGGACCAGCCAACCGGGCTCCCCCACCTCAGGAACGAGCGGCAGGGGGACGGCTGCGGCATGGTCCGCCTGGCCAGCAAAGACAAACAGCAAACCCTGGCAACTCGCCGTGGCGTAGCTGCGGCAGTTGGATCGCAGCGAAGCGGGATCCACCCCAGCCTCCGCTTGGGGAATCGCCGTGCAGCGGCCTTGGCCATCAAAGCTCCAGCCGTGATATGGGCACTCCAGATCCCCCCGGTCATTCAGCCGCCCCTCGCTCAGGGGAACCAGCCGGTGCGGGCAGACATCGGCAAAGGCACGCCAGTCGCTGGCCGTGCGATCCCACCAGAGCACGAGGTTTTGACCCAGCAGCGTGAAGGCTGTGGGCCTGCGTCGGTCCAGGTCGGCCAAGTAGGCCACCGGATACCAGTGCTCACTCCAGCTCATTGCGTTTTAGGCCGAAGCCTGGCATTGGCCGCAAGGCTAGGGACCAGGGCGTGGGGGATCGCGGTAGACATTGCTACAGACACCAGCGAATGCACGGACCAGGGTGATCCCTAATTGCAAGTCGCCAGAGTCCTCCGCAACGAGAGCCCATGACCCCAACCCTGGCTTTCCAAACCAATGGAAGCAACGCCAAACCAAACCAAGGGTCCGTGCCCTTGAAGCAGCGGCCGGCCTACCCGCCAGTGAAGATTTAGAGCCACAACATCGGGCTGCTGCCCAGAACATCCTGGCTTGGCCACGTTGAAAGGCCATCAAACAGAAAGCCAAAGATTCCTTTGATTCCTTTGGTGGATTCCAGTTCTTTGTCGGCAGCCCATTCCACCTCTTCCACTTGGCGTTCGTCCAAGCCAAGGGCAGAGACCAGATACCTGTAGGCCTTCTTCTCATCAGGATTAATCGGTGAGGGTTCGCCTGGTTTTTGGCCCACCCGGGCCACCATGTAGGCAAATTTCACTGCCAACAACTTGTCTTCCTCGCTGATCAGCCGGGGAATCACCTCATCGAGGGCGGAGAGATCCATCGCCCAGGCTGATAACTGGCTCGCGGCAGCCTCCAGGCTGGAATCACCAATCTCAAGGGGGAAATAGCGGAAGACAAGATCATCCAGTAATTGCTTTTCTTCGACGCAGATATCGCCATCGGACCAAGCCACACAGCAGGCAATTTTCAAAAGATCCAGGGGCCTTTGTTGGTCTGAATCTGCCGGGATCCCCATGGCTTGGTCGTGGAGCAAGAACCCCATTGTGAGGCCCAAGCCGGCCAGCCATCTGGCGGGGCCAGTCTTCAGCTTTCCGCTTGCGCTTGGGCCTGCTTCGCCGCCCGAGCGGCCTCGACCGCCGTAACCCCAGCCACCAGCACCAGCCCAGCCAAGCCAATCAACTGGTTTTGCTGCAGTACATCGGGTTGAAGCACGGGATCCACGTCCTGGCCCAACACCGCCCCAAGGACCAACCAGGCAGTGCTGGTGGCTGTGGTGATCCAATAGGCCCGCCAACGGCGTTGGTAGATGTAACCGGTGCCCAAACCAGGCACCACGTTGAGCACGACCGCTAACCAAATGCTTGAGGCGGCGAGGATCTGCTGCTTTGTGGGAATCATTTTGGCGAGCGGGCGATGGGGTGATCTTGGCGAACGATCGTCCATGGGGTGGGGGGTTCCCACTCCTAGCCTTGTTGTGGCCCCTTCCAATGCCATTGCCAAGGCACGACGCCATGACCCTGCTTGCGGTAACAGGTGCATCCGGAAAGACCGGCTGGCGCGTGGTGCAGGAAGCCCTGCACCGGGGCTATCAGGTGCGCGCGATCGTGCGGCCCCAGTCGACCATCCCAGTCGGGCTCGAGGGTGCCGAGATCTGCCGGTTGGACTTGGGAACCGTCGAAGCGCTGCATGCCGCCTTGGCCGGTTGTGATGGGTTGGTGATCGCCACTGGTGCGCGGCCATCAATTGATCTTTTCGGACCCATGAAGGTGGATGCCTTTGGGGTGCGCGACCAGCTGCGGGCCTGCCAAGCCGTGGGGCTCGAGCGGGTGGTGCTGGTAAGTTCGCTCTGCGCCGGTCGGTGGAAACACCCCCTCAACCTGTTTGGCTTGATCTTGGTCTGGAAGCGATTAGGGGAGCAGTGGCTCCAGCAAAGCGGCCTGAAGGTCACGGTTGTACGTCCTGGGGGCCTGAGCGAGAACGAGGCTGGGCTCGAAGAGCAGGGGATTCGTTTTACCGGTGCCGATCAGCAGGAAAGCAACAGCATTCCCCGCCGGCTTGTGGCCCGGGTTTGCCTGGATGCCTTGGAATCGCCCACTGCAATCGGTCAAATTATTGAAATCACCAGTAGTCAAAGTCAGCCGGCCAGCTCCCTTAGCGATTGGTTGGCGGGCCAGGCTCCTGCCTGAAGCGCGGCATCTGCTTTGGCACACCACGGCCAAAGGCCAGCCAGCGAAAATCCCCCAGGGCCCCTGGATCCACGAAGCGAAGCAGGGCCTCGCGCCGGGCGAGGGCTTCCTGTAAGCCACTGGTCGGTAGTTTTTGCAGGCCATGGAGCTGCTCTGCCAAGCCCAAGGCCAGCAGGGCTTCCCCCTGGCGGCAGTGGCCCAAGGGTTGCCAGCCCGTGGCTTCCGAATCGATTAATAGGCCTTCGATGCAGAGGTGGGCCGTGAGATCCCAGGTGCCTGGTTCCACCAAGGGGTCGCTGCAGGCTTGTTGCTGGCGATAGGCCATCAGGGTGCCATTGGAGCGCTGGGGGCCGTAGTAGCGCCAGGCCTCCAGGGCGTAGTCCACCACGAGCAAGGTCCCCTGGCTCAGGCCTGCTGCGCAATGGTCCAGCCACGGCCTGACCGCGCAATGCCATTCCGTGCACCAACCCTCGGGGCGCTGGGGATTCGGCTCCAGGAGTCCCAAGGGCTTGAGCCTGGAGAGCACGGATGGCTCCAGGGGTTCGCCGGGTTCAAGCCGGAGCGAGGGTGCTGCCGATGCCTCGCCATTTATCCCCACCAGATTGATCCGCACCACCTGTTGGCGCCAGGACGTTCCGTCCCACACGATCCGCTCCACCGCCAGGGCATCAAGGACCTCGTGGGCCAGCACAACCCCGCGTACCGGAGCAAGGGCCAACTGCTCAAACGACGACCAGCGCACGGGCAAGGGGCAAGCCCTAAGCAACTGGCGTTGACGAGCGGCCATGCCCGGATTGGGTTCCACCAACACCAGTTCGAGCCGCTTGGCCAGCTCGGGCCAATCCCGTGCCAGCACCAGGGCCAGATCCAAGGCCAACGTTCCCTCGCCGGGACCGCTCTCCACCAGGGCCAGCCGCTCACCCGTGGCCATCGCCTGCTCGGCCAACAGGGGCAGCAACCACTCGACCAGTTGGGGGGCCAAGAGGGCAGAGAAGTCGCCACCCAGCGACGGGGAGGTGACGAAATCCCCCTGGGGACCAATGCGCAGGCGACCCGATCCGTAGGCGCCGTACTGGGGGTCGTGGAGCACCCAGTCCATGTAGGTGGAGAAGGGGATCTCCCCTCCCTTTTCAAACAAACGTTCCAGCAGCCAAGGGGGAACAACCGCTGCCTTTACGACCGTATTTGCCGTGGGGTTCGAATCTGGCGGAGAGGGCTGGATCACGGCTGGACCAGGAACTCGGCGAGAATGCCCTCCTATCGAAGCAGCAGCATGGGAAAGGTGGTTAGGGAATGGGGGCGCCTGGGGCTTGGGATCATGGCTGGGCTGCTGGTGGCCTTCACAGGCTTAGCTGCTCCGGCTTTGGCCTACGACAATCCCGACCTCCTGCCCGATCACCCCACCCCGGTGATTGACCTGGCCAAGATCCTGACCGACCCCCAGCGGGAAAGCCTGGAGAGCAATCTCAGCAAATTTGAGGCCGAAACTGGCTGGAAATTGCGGGTGCTGACCCAGTACGACCGCACCCCCGGCCAGGCGGTGAAGAGCTTCTGGAATCTTGATGAGCGCAGCCTGCTTCTCGTAGCCGATGAGCGGGGCGGCAACCTGCTCAATTTCAATGTGGGGGAAGCCCTGTTTGCCCTGATGCCGCGCACCTACTGGGTGGAGCTGCAAACCCGCTATGGCAACCAGTACTACGTGAAGGACCACGGCCAGGATGCGGCCATCGTGGACGCCCTTAGCGCCGTGGAAGGCTGCCTGGAACGGGGGGGCTGCCAGGTGGTGCCGGGTCTACCCAGGGAGCAGTGGCTGCTCACCCTGGCCACCTCGATCCTGGGGGGCTTGGTTGTGGGCTTTGCCGCCTACCCCCGCAAGGAGGGTCGCATCGTGGAGTGGACCTGGGTGCTGCTGCTCTCGCCCCTGTGGCTGATTTTGTTTGGGGCCCTAGGCCTGGGGCCAATCCTGACCCGCACGAGCGATCTGTTGCCAGTCTTGCGCAACAGCCTGGGCTTTCTTGGCTCAACCGTGGTGGCCTATCTGCTGGCCCAACAAACGGTGGGCAAACCCAAAAAGGCCCCTTAAGGGCTTAGGGAAGCCGCTGCAGGGCTTCTACTCGACAAAACAGGGAATCGGCAGGCTCACAACTGCTCTTTTGCACCAGGGCGACGGGCTCAAGACCGCGTAATTGGGCCAGGTTGTCTTCGTAGAAGCGCCTGAGCTCGTTGAAACGCCTCACGGGTTGGCCGTAAAAGCTCCGGCCAGCCAGGGTGGGGAAGGATGCCCATTCAGGGGCCAACTTGGCGGCCAGATGGCGCGTAAACAGACCCTGATCAGCCAGCGGGAGGGCCCCCCGGCGCTGAATTAAAAAGATGGCTGCCTGGTCTTGAACCTCCGGACCAAAGGCGGCCAGACCCAGGGTTCTTGAGGCCAAAGACCAGGTGAAAGGCATGAATTGGTAGGCCCCGGCAGCGGCGCTGGCATAGCCCGATTTGCGGATGACCCGGTCGGGATGGCGATCGAGGGACGGCATCAGACCTCCGCCAAACATGATCCGGTAGCCAATTTGATCACCCCCAGCCCAGGTGCCCTCCGCATAGCGGATCGTGTTGAGCAGGGCCCTGCGCTCAGGGGTGATCGCGAAGATCAGCGGCGCAGGCGGTGGCAATCGAAACAGAAGCTCTGTTCTTGTTGTCTCTGTCGTGAGATTCTTGGTCGTGAGCTTCTCGGTCGTGAGCTTCTCGGTACTGAGTTGGTCAGCACTGAATTGTTGAGTATTGGCTTGCTCAGCCTGGGCCTGGGCGGGGGCAGTCCCTAGGCCGTAGGGAGCAAGGGCTGCAACCGTGAAAACAACAAGCGAGCTGAGGCGAGATAAAAACAAACCGTTCAACAAGCGAAGAACAAAACCCCAACTAAAAAAGCGGCATTAATGCAAATTTGCAGCGCTTTATACAGACGAAAACCCTCAGGGGATTCAGCTGTTGTCCCAGATGGGATTAGGGGTAGAAAGTTGTTAAAAAAGAAGGGTTGGATGTGCCCCCAATGTGCCCATCATCTTCACCAACCACGAGGCGTTCAGTGCCAATCGAAGAATTGGCACCTCGAGTGAAGCGCAAAACCATGCCGGTCTGCCACGAATCTGCTGATGGCCTCAGCAGCTTGCTCGCAGCCCCCACCAAGCAAGGGTTGACCCTGGGGAGAAAGCAGGGGTTGGTCGAGTTGCCATTCACCCCGTTGCCATTGCCCTTGGCTCAACAGCCGGTACTGGCCATGGCGCTGCAGGGCCAGCTCCAGTACGGCCGCCTCGGCAAAGCCGTTGCGGTGGACAACATGGATACCAAGACCTAACTCCAGGGCCTCACAGAAACTGCTGTAACCGGGCTTGGTGATCAGGCGCCGGCAATGGGGCATCACCTCCAAGGGCCGCACCCCCTCGGGCAGGAGCCGGCCATTGGGTGCGAGGACCAAAGCTGGGTTTGGCCCCACGAACACATGGTCTGGCCAGAGGGCCAGCAATCGGGGATCAAAGTCAATCCCCAACCCACCAAAACTCACCAAAACGCTCCGTTCAGGATCGCCGGGAAGATCCAACTGGCTTGCAAGTTCACCGGCCTGAAGCCGGGGCTTGCCCGCCGTCAGGCCGAGTTGCACTTGGGGAATGCCCCAGGCCATCGGCATGGCCAGGGGGCAGGCCAGAAGCAATTGCCCCTGGCGGTAGAGGCCATGGGCTTGCTGGCTCCAACGCTCAAAGGCTGGCCCCATGGGGCCATAGATGGCATCCCAGCCAAAGCTGGCCAACCAAATCAGGGGGGCGCCCAGGCACTGGGCCAGCAGCGCCGCCGCTGGTGGCACATCACCCAACACCAGGATTGGCTCTCCCTGGGCCCGCAACCAGGAGGCCTCTGCCTCGATTTGCCCTGGAAGCTGCTGCTCCAAGCGTTCCAGGGCCTCCAGGGTGGCCTCCGGATCAGCGCCCAGGGCATCGGCTTGCACCACGCCAACATCCCACTGGCAGGGGCGGTGCTCAAACGGCACCGGGCACAGGGCCATGGTCAAAAAAGGAGGCGGTAGGGCGCTCGAGACCACCAGGCGCCAATGGGGTTCCAGCTGGTGCAAGGCGGCCAGAACCGCAGCCGAACGGGACCCGTGGCCAAAGCCGTGGGCACTGATGCAGGCAACGATCAGCACAGCGACAGCTGGGCAGCGTCTAACCGGGCAGCGATGGGCACCTCAAACAGCCGCTCCTCGTAGAGCAACTCGCCGCCCAGGCCGTACCAACGGTGGCTGACGTGGACCAGCTGCTGGCCTGAAAATTCAACCCAACTGAAATGGCGCAGGTCACGACCGGCGGCATCGCTGCCATGGCGGGGCACGCAGGCCGTATTCAGGTAGGCCGTACCGGCCCGGTCGCGGCAGAAGCTCACCCGGTCGCCCTGACCGCGCCTGAGGGCGTGGTGCATGTGGCCAAACACCACCAAGGGGACGGGGCGATGGCAACGGATCTGCTGAATCGCTAGGGCCAGGTCCTGGTCGCCCCAGTCCATGGCTGGTGGCTTCCAGTCGCGGCCGCAGGGGGCCGTTGCCTCGCTGCCCAGCCCCGTGGGTCCGCTGTGGCCCAACAGCACAAAGGGAACATCAGAGTCGGCAGCCATGGCTGCCGTGGTGATCCGATCGACCGATTGCTGGAGGGTCACTGGACCAAAGGCCGACAGGGCGGCTTGGGAGAGATGGAAGCCCCCACCCGCTGAAGCCGGCCTGGCCCCAACGATGGCGAGACCCGGCCATTGGCACAACCCCCAACCGCAGTGGAGGGGGCCGAGGGCCTCAATTTGGCGCTGCAGGGTGCGGCCCGAGGAATCCTTTCCGGTGTCGTGGTTGCCGAGAACGCAAGCCACCGGGAGCTTGAGCTGGCGTAACAGCGACGGGATGCGTTGGTGACCGTCGCTGAGATCGCCCACCACCAGGAGCCCATCGGGCTTCAGGATCGCCAGCAAGTTGTGGTCGGAATGGTCCCAAGCACCGTGAAGATCTCCGGCGATGGCGATTCTCAAGTCTGCTAACACCGAATGCCTAGGCTCGTTCCATCCTGCATCAGCTAGGCAACGGTTGATTTTCACCTCTGCCCATCCCCCTCAGCCGAGTTCTGGCCCATCCAGCGGCTGTCCCCCTGCCGCCGAACTCCCGGCTGCCATCGCAGAGCTCAAGCGGCAGCGCAAGGCCGTGATCCTGGCCCATTACTACCAAGAGGGGGCCATCCAGGACATCGCAGACTTCATCGGTGATTCCCTGGAACTCTCCCGTCAGGCCGCCGGCACCGACGCTGAGGTGATCGTGTTTTGCGGGGTTCACTTCATGGCCGAAACGGCCAAAATTTTGAGCCCCGCCAAAACGGTGTTGATCCCCGATCTGGATGCCGGTTGCAGCCTGGCCGATGCCTGTCCGGCCGATGCCTTTGCCGCCTTCAGGGCCGAGCACCCCGACCACATCACCGTCAGCTACATCAATTGCTCCGCTGCCGTGAAGGCCCAGAGCGATCTGATTTGTACCAGTAGCAATGCGGTGGCCCTGGTGAAGCAGCTGCCCGCTGATCGGCCGATCCTGTTTGGCCCCGATCAAAACCTGGGCCGCTGGGTGCAATCCCAAAGTGGCAGGGAGCTCACCCTCTGGCCGGGAAGCTGCATCGTGCACGAAACCTTTAGCGAGCAGGCCTTGCTGCAGTTGAAGCTCGAGCATCCCCAAGCCGAAGTGCTGGCCCATCCGGAATGCCAGCAGCACCTGCTCGGTTTAGCCGATTTCATCGGATCCACCAGTGCCCTGTTGCGCCGCTCTGGCGCCAGCTCCGCGCCCAGTTTCATTGTGCTCACGGAGCCCGGCATCCTCCACCAAATGCGTTTGCAGGTTCCGGGCAAGACATTCTTTGAGGTTCCAGGTGCCGATGGCTGCAGCTGCAACGCCTGCCCCTACATGCGCCTCAACACCCTGGAAAAGGTCTGGCGCTGTTTGGAAACACTCTCTCCAGCCATCGAACTGGAAGAGCAGCTGCGGCTCAAGGCCCTAGCACCGATTCAGAAAATGCTGGCCATGAGTGCCTAGACGGCCTTCTCGAGTTTTTTAACGATGAAGGCCATCAGGCCCAGGGAACCAGCCAGGGCAACCAGCAGGGCAATGGTCATGGCATCGGTGGGGTTGGATCCAGGAATTATCGCCGGAGCCAGTGCCAAGTAGCCCCACCAAGTGGCACCCCGTGCTGATGATGCTTTGAACGGTTTGTTAGCAGCGATGAGCCTCACCCTTTATGGCGGCGCCCGCAGCCGCGCCTCCATGCCCCGCTGGTACATGGAGGAGAGGGGAATTCCCTACACCTGGCATCACGTGGATATGGAAGCAGGTGAGCACAAGCAACCTCCCTTTAAAACCATCAACCCCTTTGCCAAGCTGCCAGCCCTGGTGGACAGCAGCCTGCAAGCCCCCGGTGGCGGTCCGCTGACCCTGTTCGAAAGCGGAGCCATCCTGTTGCACCTGGCCGATCGCCATGGCCATGAATTCGATGGCAACGGCGAGGAAGCTGCCGCCAAGCGGGCCCTAGCTGCCCAATGGATCTTGTTTGCCAATGCCACCCTGGCCGTGGCCCTGTTTGTGCCTGCTAACCGGGACAAGGAGTTCCCGCGGCTCATGGAGGTGCTGGATGGACAGCTGGCTGAAGGACGGTCGCTGATGGGGGGTGAGCCGGGGAGTTGGGGTGTGGCGGACTGTGCCGTGAATGCCTATTTGGCCTACCTGCCGCTCTTTTTTCCCCAGCTGGACCTGGAGTCCTACCCCCATGTGCGGGCAACGATCACGGCCACCCAAGCGCGACCTGCCTATCGCAGGGGCATGGGGCTTACTTGACGGCGGGTGCCATCGGCTCCCAACGTGATCTCCTCTGGCCGCTGGCTCAAGCCGCCGTCGTGTCGTGGTAACCCTCCTCCGTGGAAACCCTCACCCCGCTAGCGCCCGAAACCCAAGCCAAGGCCAGCCAGGGCAGTGGTCTTGGGCCAGGCTCCCTTGACCTGCGCCAGTTACGACGATCCGCCAAACGGCCGGTTTGGAAGCGCAAACGTTCCCTCATCGTGGCCATTCCCGCGGGGTTCTTGGTCTTCCTGGTTGCCATTGCCCCGCCGTTGCCAGAGGCCAAGCGCCAGGGGGGGGCACCGCTCGTCACCGCCGCCGATGGCCTGCCCTTTCGCTATCTCCCCGATAGCGAAACCTACGCCTTGGATTTTGATCCCCGGGCGGTGAAGATTGATTTGCTGGAGGGTTGGGACCGGGAGCAACAGGCCTTTAAGGACCGCTCGGCCTTGGCCTTTTTCTCTGGGCCGATGTACGAGCGCCAGGTGGATGGGCTGGGCAAGGAGACCACGGTTCCCTTAGGAGATATCAAATTCGGCGACCGCATCTGGCGGGGCCGTAACCGCACGGCGGCTCGCCAACGGGCCTTTATGGGCATCCGCTACGACGGTAGCGTCAGCTTTGGTTACGGAGAACTGACCCCCGCCCGCGCCCAGGAATTCGAGTCCTTCGTGGGGGGGCTGCACAGCCTCTACAACGACCTGGAACAGCCCCCTGCGGCCTACAAAGGCGCCTACAGCATCAGCATGGGGCAGCAGATCCGCTATTTCCTGCCCCGGATTCGCATGGCCTACGGACTGCGTTCCGATGGCCGCATCGAGGTGTTGATGAGCCGGGATGGCCTCACCCTCGAGCAAACCCGCGACCTCGCCCGTCGCCGGGGCCTGCGGGCCGCCTATCTGCCTGACCACGCCTCAAAGAGCAGGTTCATCATCCCTGGGGTCAAGGGCTTCAGTGATGCCGATGCCAATTGGATCAGCGGTGGGGCCACAAGCTTTGTGCATGTGCCCTACCTGCTGCGGCTCAGTAGCCGTTCCTCGGCCTTGCAGGGCTCACTCCTTACCCAATTGGCCAGCGCCAGCGGGCCCCAGGGCTGCGGCAATCCATTCCAGTGCGGCCAAACCCTGGGGGGCCAACTGGTGGATCGGGCCCTGGCCGGGTTCAACCGGTTGATGGAACGGGGCGTGGAACCCATCGCCCGGCTGATCTGGGCTCCCCGGGGCCGTGATGGTCAAAAACCTGGCGCCAACGCCCCATTTCGGGAAACGCCGATCAGCGCCGATCCCCTGGCGCTTCAACAACGTCAGGCGGAAGCGAACAAAGCTGGAGACGATTCGGCCCCTGGGATCAACAGCCTCGGCCTACCTGCCGATTTGCCAGCCCCGCTGTTGCTGCCCAACGGTGCCCAACTCGACGCGCCTCCTATCCTCCCAACCGCCAGCGATGGCGATGGAGCAAGCCTGCCGGAGGGCAACCGAGCGGAGACTGACCCTGGCCCCACCGTAGGGGCCGCAAGCCCGGGGGCTCCCCCACCGCCGGCCTTACCAGCGCCGCCCTAATTTCAGCGCCCTAACCCGCTTTCAAGCCCCTCGCTCAGCCTGCAGCGGCAAGGGCACGGACCACGTCGCCCCGGGTCAACACGCCCACGGGATGTTTCTGGTCGTTGAGCACAAACAGGCGCTGGGTACTGCGCTCATGGAGCAATTTGGCGGCCGAAGGCAGGGAAAGTTCGCTGCTGCAGGTGTGGGGCTGGTGGCTCATCACTTCACCAACGGTGTTGCCCAAGACCTGGTGAACCTGCTTGTCCCACTGGAGGGGATTGCGCAGATAGATCACGGAGTCAAGCAGCATCACGTAGGGGCCCGCATCGAACCCGCTTTCGCGAACCATGAGGTCTTGCTCGGTGAGTTCACCCACCAGCACTCCGTCTCCATCCACCACAGGCAGGGCACTGATGTGGTGGTCGCTCATGAGCTGAACGGCCTGTTGCAGGAGGCTATCCGCCGTCACCGTCAACACCGGGGCTGACATCACTGCGGAAACCGACTGTTGCACCACGGGCCAAGTTGCTGAACTGCAGGCATTCTGGGGCCGAGCCTGGGCAATTGAATGGGGGCCACCAGCATGCGCAAACTCGCCGATGCCCTCACGGTGGGTCGGGCCCTGGTGGGATTGCCGCTTTTGCTGGCGCTGGCAGCCGGCCAGCCAGCCCTGGCCTGGATCTTGCTCGCCCTGGGTGGCCTCAGTGATGCCGCCGATGGTTGGCTGGCCCGCAGGGCCGGTGGCGGATCGGTTTGGGGCGCCAGGCTCGATCCCCTCACCGACAAAATCCTGATCTCAGCTCCCTTGCTCTGGCTTGGAGCCAGTGGGGGCCTACCGCTGTGGGCGGTGTGGCTCCTGCTGGCCCGCGAGCTGCTGATCTCAGGCTGGCGGGCTAACCAGAGCTCAGGAGGCCCGGCATCCCTTGGTGGCAAGGCCAAAACCATTTTGCAATTTGCAGCCCTGCTGCTGTTGCTGTGGCCGGCGAGTTGGGGAGCGGGTCTCGGGATCTCACCATCCCTGGCGGGCTGGCTGCACGGGCTGGGCTGGTGGCTGTTCTGGCCGTCTTTGGGGCTGGCTCTCAGTTCGGCCTTTGGTTATTTGCGCAAAGCTTGAGACCCAGATCCTCTGGCAATCAGCCGAGAAGGGCGCTATCCAAGCTGAAATCAACCGTCGTAGGCATGCGCTTGGCGTAGTCGTTGGTGAAGCTGTCGGCCAGGCCGCGATCGAGATCAAAGGCCGGTTGCCAAGCCAGCTCCCGCTGCACCCGATGGATGTCGGTCAGGAAATGGGCCAGCCTTAAAGGAAACGCCTTGCGGGCCTTGGGATCCAAACGGGCCGGATCGAAGCTGCGAATCTCCACGGTTGAAGGATCCTTGCCACAGGCCCGGGCCGCGGCTTCCACCAGGCCAAGGAAGGTGATGCCCTGGGCGCCGGTGCAGTTGTAGATGCGATTGGCGGCCGCATCCACCTCGATCGAGCGGGCCATGGCCGCAGCTAAATCCTGAACATGACCGAGTTGGGTGATGGTGCTGCCATCGCCAGGCAGGGGGATGCTCTGGCCATGGACAATCCGATCAAAAAACCAGCTCTCCACAGGGTTGTAGTTCCCCGGTCCGTAGATGTAGGTGGGCCTGAAACTGGTGAAGGGGATCCCCTGGCTGCGCAGCCAAGCTTCGGTTTCCGCCTTACCGGCGTGGCGACTTGCGGGATCCGTCGGACTGTCTTCGTGGAGGGGCCACAGGTTGCTGTCGGCATACACACCAGCCGAACTCACATACAGAAACCGGTGGCTTGGGCTGCCCGTGCGCTCAACCACCCCCTTGGAATCCTCCAGGCTGCGGCCGGACGTGTCGGCGATTACGTCAAAGCTGCGGCCGGCAAGCTTCTCCAAGCCAGCGGCACTGGTGCGATCGCCCACCAGGTGTTCCACGCCCGGGGGAATGGGATTCTTCCCCCGGGTGAAGAGGGTCAAGTGATGGCCGGCCTGGAGCCAGTGATCGACCAAGGGTTTGCCCACAAAGCGGGTTCCGCCCATCACCAGGATCTTCATGGGTGCCAGGCCTTAGCCGCTGAGACTGGAGACCATTCAAAACGTCCAAGGTCCGATGCTGCTCAGCTCCAATTGGACAGCCCAACCGCCCCTGCTCGAGCAGACCTGCGGCTATCGCCACTTCCGCCGCCTCGGCGAACGGGGCAAGGGCCCAGCCAAGGCCCTGGAGCTAGAAGCCGTTCTCAATCGCCGCTTCCGCCTGGTGGTGCTGGTGGTGGAGTTGCGGCAACGGAGCCTCTGGCAGCCTGGCTGGCAGCAGCTGGCCAGACCCATGCAGATCATTCCCGCCATCGACCTGCTGGACGGGCACTGCGTACGGCTACACCAGGGCGACTACGGCCAGGTGACCCGCTTTTCCGATGACCCCGTGGCCCAAGCCCTGGCCTGGCAGGACCAAGGAGCCCAGCGCTTGCACCTGGTCGACCTGGATGGGGCGAAAAGTGGCGAACCGGTGAACGATGGGGCGGTGAAAGCGATCACCAGTGCCCTTTCCATCCCGGTGCAACTGGGTGGAGGGGTGCGAACGGCTGACCGGGCAGCAGAACTGCTGGGCTGCGGACTGGATCGGGTCATTTTGGGCACCGTGGCCCTGGAACAGCCGGAACTGGTGGATGAACTGGCCGCCGCCTATCCGGGCAAAATCGTGGTGGGCATTGATGCCAAAAACGGCAAGGTGGCCACCCGGGGCTGGATCGAAGAGAGCAGCACCGAGGCCACGGCCCTGGCCAAGCGGTTCAACACCAGCGGCATTGCAGCGATCATCAGCACCGATATCGCCACCGATGGCACCCTGGCGGGCCCAAACCTGGAGGCCCTACGGGCTATTGCTGAAGCCAGTGCCGTGCCAGTAATTGCCTCCGGCGGCATCGGCAACTTGGAACACCTGCTCTCCCTGCTGGCCCTGGCTCCCTTGGGCATCGAGGGGGTGATCGTGGGCCGGGCCCTCTACGACGGTCGGGTGGACTTGGCTGAAGCTATCCAGGCCATTGGCGATGGGCGGCTCCAGGACCCCATCGACTCGAACCTGGCATAGGGCCCAGCCAGAGGCACTAAGGAAAACAAACCAGCCAGCTTGCGGCTTGGCCTATAACTAGTCCAAGCCTTCGCAGGTGTGTCGCGTGAGCGCCAGCACCCCATCAACCCAGATCCAGTCGCTAGAAGAATTGCCCACCTCCGTGGACGATGTCTACCGGCGTTGCCGCGATTTGGGCATGCGGTTGAGTCGTCAACGGCGCATGGTGCTCGATCTGCTTTGGGTCGAAAAGAGCCACCTGAGCGCCCGGGACATTTTTGAAAAGCTCAACAATCAAGGACGCAACATTGGACACACCTCGGTGTACCAAAACCTGGAAGCGCTCCAATCCACCGGGGTGATCGAGTGCCTGGACCGGGCCAGCGGCAGGCTCTACGGCTACCGCAGCGATCCCCACAGCCACCTCACCTGCATCGATTCCGGGGCGATCCAAGACCTCGACGTTCAACTTCCCGCCGACTTGTTAGCCCAAATTGAACAGCGAACCGGTTTTGCCATCGAGAGCTACAGCCTCAGCCTGAATGGGCGCCGCCGCCAGGCTTAACCCAGAAGCTGGCCTCGATCACTGCCAGACCCCCTGGAGAAACTGGGACAAGCTGGTTACCTTGGGCCAACGTTTGACCTGGGTGTGTGCCGTCGCAGCTGCTGCTGTTTGCCGAACCGCTGCTGCGCGAGGGGCTAACCCGACTGCTGGAGGCCCCTGAAGCTGGTTATCGCGTGGCTACCAAGCCCGAAGAGCTAACGGGCAAGCCCCAACTGGTGATCTGGCATCCGGGCAGCGTGGCAACCCTGGCCAGCCTGGAGCGGGAACTGGAGCAGTTGCGCAGCCGTTGGCACCCCGCTCCGCTCCTGCTGCTGCTTCCCCAGGGCCAGACCCACCCGACAGCCCAGCTGCTGCAGTTGTCGGTGGCCGGCCTCTTGGAAGCGCCTGAACCCCACCAGCTGCTGGAGGCGATCGTCACGTTGAGCGCAGGAGGCCGGGTGGTGGCCCTCGCCGATGGCCCGGCCCCAGATCCCTTCGCAATGCCGACGGGCTTGGGTCTTGGCCATCGCTTTCTGCTCAGCGGGCTCAAGCAAATTGATGCTGATCTTGACGGCTGCCGCACCCTGCTCAACCCTCCGCCCCAGGGGGTGATCAGCCTGCTGGTCCTCCAGGGCCGCCTGAGGGAACTGCGGGCAGCACGCCATTGCCTGTTGCTGCTTTGGGGACCCCTGGACTCCCTGGTGGCGGTAGCTCCGACCGCCTTCTCAAAGCCGTTGCCCCAGGCCCGTTTTGGCACCCAACTGAACCTGCCCTCCCCCAGTGCCGAAGGGATTTGGCATACCCTTCGGGCCCGCCTAGAAGCCGCATCCCAAGGGGCCCTCACCAACCAAAGCGGCCAGCTTCTAGCCCTCCAAGGCCTTGGTGCAGAAAGGCGCCGCGACCTCATGCTTGCCCTCCTTGAGCACTGTGACGGGGTTCGCCACCAGCTGGTAGCCGAGCAACTTCACGGGCAGCAACTTCAGGCCCGCTGGGACGAGCTCCAACTGGAAATCCGCCAACAGGCCCTCAGGGCCACCAGCAGTCCCTACGTCCAACTGCCCCGCGAAGGGAGCCTCCAGGGGGTGGCCGAGGCCCTGATCCAAGGCAGCGACCTGGCTGGCTCCGACCCCGAACTACCGGAATCCCAGGCCATGCTTGCGGCCCTGGTCCACGGCCAACCCCTTGTGGTGGACGGCCAGTTGGTGCCGGCGGATGAACCTCGGGCCGTGCTTTTTCTGGAGCAACTCCTGGCCAATTGGTTGGTGCGCAGCGCTGAATTGATCAGCAGCGAAGTTCTCTCCTGTTGTGCCAGCTGGCCGGAATTACGTCGCTATCTACTGGAACCAGAGCTGCTGGCTACCCGCAACTTGGAACGCCTACGCAACCAACTCAACGCCCAACAACGTTGGAATAGCTGGTTTGTACGGCCGATCGCCCTCTATGAGAGCCGCCGATCGCTCTTCTCTCTCCAAGCCGGGGGTATTGCCTTGGTCGACCTCACCGAACCCCGGGATGCTGAATTGCGGGACTTGGGCTTGGTGCAGCAGCTGGTGACCCTCTCCCTTGAAACCCGGGACGCCCTCGCCCCCCAACTGCAAAGCCTGATCAAGGGGCTCGGGGATCTGTTTGTCGTGCTCCTAACCCAAGTGGTGGGCCGTTCCATCGGCCTCGTGGGCCGCGGCATCCGCCAGGGCATGGGCCGCAGCCTCAGCCGCGGCTGAAGGCCACAATGACCCCACATTGAGGGCTGAAATCGTGCCGTTGCGCCTGCCTGGTCGTATTTTCCTCGGTGTATTACTGGCCCTGTGGATCGGCCTCACGGGAGCGTGGGTTCAACCTGCCGCCGCCGCCCTGACGAACAACACCTACGACGGCAATATTTACGCCCTTTACGCCGGCAACGGCTCCCTGGTGCCCCCCCGGGGCAGCCTCGCCCAGGCCATGGCCGATCACCGGCCAGCAGCTGTGATCTACTACCTCGATGACGATGCCGCGAGCAAGCAGTTCTCCCCGGTGGTCTCCGAACTACAACGGCTCTGGGGCAACAGGATTGAGTTGATTCCCTTGGTCACCGACCCCCTGCAAAACCGCGCCACCGAAGGTGCCACTGATCCGGCCATGTACTGGAGCGGGGTCATTCCCCAGGTGGTGGTGTTTGACAGCGATGGAAAGGTGGTGTTCAACGCCAGCGGCTTGGTGGACGTGGACCGCATCAACGATGGCTTGAGCATGGCCACGGGCATCCCCTTGCCTGAAGGGGGCACCACCAGCACCACCGTCAGTTTCAACGAACTCAATGCGGAGATTGTCAGCCGCTGATGGCCGAGCCACACCTGAGCCATCGGATCGAAACCGACAGCCTCGGAGCCATTCAGGTTCCCCAGGACCACTACTGGGGCGCCCAGACCCAGCGATCGATCCACTTTTTTCCCTTCGGCCAAGCCATGCCCCTGGCGGTGGTGCATGCCTTCGGCCAGCTCAAAGCGGCCTGCGCCGAAGTGAATGCCGCCAAGGGCAAACTGAATCCAGAGCTCACCGGCTTGATCGTGGCCGCCGCAGAAGAGGTGGCGTCAGGACGCTTGGATCCCGAGTTTCCCCTGAGGGTTTGGCAGACGGGTTCGGGCACCCAAACCAACATGAATGTCAATGAGGTGATCGCCAACCGGGCGATTGAGCTGGCCGGGGGCGTGATGGGCAGCAAGAGTCCGGTGCACCCCAACGACCACGTCAACCTCAGCCAATCCAGTAATGACACCTTCCCGGCGGCGCTCCACATCGCCGCAGCGATCGAATTGGAACGGCAGCTGATTCCAGCCATCGAACGGCTGATCGGCTCACTGCAGCAGAAAAGTGAGGCGTTTGCGGGGATCGTGAAGATCGGCCGCACCCACCTGCAGGACGCCGTGCCCCTGTCCTTGGGCCAGGAATTTAGTGGCTACGTCGCCCAGCTCGAGCTCGGCCTCGAGAGCCTCAGGCACACCCTCCCCCAGGTGTATCAACTGGCAATCGGCGGTACCGCCGTGGGTACGGGTCTCAATGCCCCCAAGGGATTTGGCGATGCTGTTGCCCAGCGGCTAGCCGAGCGCCTGGGCTTGCCCTTCATCAGTGCCCCCAACAAATTTCAAGCCTTGGCAGGCCATGAACCCCTGGCGGCAGCCCACGGGGCCCTCACCGTGTTGGCCGGATCCCTGATGAAGATCGCCAATGACGTGCGTTGGCTCGGCAGCGGGCCCCGCTGCGGCCTCGGTGAATTGGTTATTCCGGAAAATGAACCAGGTTCATCGATCATGCCGGGGAAGGTGAACCCCACCCAGTGCGAAAGCCTCACCATGGTTGCCGCCCAGGTGATGGGCAACAACACGGCTGTGCAGTTCGGGGCGAGCCAGGGCAATTTCGAACTCAATGTGTTTAAGCCCCTGATCGCCCACAACATGCTCGAGAGCATCGCCTTACTGGCCGGTGCGGCCACCAGTTTCCGCGCCTTTTGTGTCGATGGACTGGAGGCCAACGCCAAGCGGATTGAGCGGCTGCTGAACGAAAGCCTGATGTTGGTCACCGCCCTGACCCCAGCCATCGGCTACGACCGGGCCTGCGGCATCGCCAAGCACGCCCACAAGCACCAACTGAGCCTCAGGGAGGCCGCCCTTGTGCTGGGGGAAATCAGTGCCGATGACTTCGATCGCTACGTGAAGCCCCAGCAGATGGTGTAGGCCAGCCAGGGGCCCCATTACGCTCCGGCGATTCGCGTTCCGTTGCTCTTGGTGTTCAACTTCCTGCTGCTCGCGGCCCTGCTGCTGGGCCTAAGCCTGCTGTGGCTTGAACTCCGCCATCGCCTCAGGCCCGCCTCGCCCCTTCAGTTGAAGGCCGGCCCCTTCCACGTCGAGTGCAGCCCCCAGGGGATCACCGTCACCGGGGATATCACCATCACCAATCCCCACCGGCGCATGGAAGTGTTCGTGCCGGAGATCAGCCTGAATCCCACCTTGTTGGGCAACGGCGACCTCCGCAACCTGGAGGTGAAAACCCAGATTGTGGCCCTCCATCCCGATGAGGACAGCAGGCCCGATCACTATTGGGCCGCCTACATCGTGAAAGGGCGCGAGAGCACCCGAGCCTCCCTTGAGATCAGCATCACTGCGGCCCCAGGAATTGCCATCAAGAAACTCATTGACACCCTCTGGATCGAGGTGCTCTGGGTCAATTACGGACCCTTTGGTCGCCTGCATCGCCGGGATGGATTCCTTGTTCCCCTTCGCAAACCCGAGCCGATCAACGCCAACACCGCAGCTTGGCGCCAGGGTGATCGCTGCCAGGTGCTTCCGATTGGCACCCACCTCCTCGGTGTTCTCGACGAGCCGCAAGAGGTGTTGCGCCGTTATGCCGGTCACCTCTGGCAGAGCGGCGACGTGCTCACCATTGGCGAAACACCCCTGGCGGTGATGCAAGGCCAGTACCTCCATCCCGCCACGCTGGAACCCTCGGCCCTGGCCCGGTTGCTTTGCCGGGTGTTCCACCCCACCAGCAGCTTGGCCACGGCCTGCGGGATGCAAAGCCTGATTGATAGAGAAGGCCCGGCCCGGATCCTTGGTGCCTGGCTGATTGGCACCGGGCTCAAGGTCCTGGGCTTCAAGGGCTGGTTTTATCGGCTAGCAGGAGATCAAGCCCGGCTGATTGATGACATCACCGGCACGACGCCGCCCTATGACCAAACCCTGGTGATGGGGCCCCAGGAACCGGGGCACTTCTGCCAACACATGGCTGAGGCCCTGGGCGTGGCCGTGGCGGTTGTGGATGTGAACGACCTGGGCCGGGTCAAGGTGCTCGCCGCCAGCCAGGGTTGTGACGGGGCCCTGCTGGAGCGGGCCCTGAGGCCCAACCCGGCCGGAAACGCCAACGAACGCACTCCCCTGGTGCTGGTTCGCGGAACCTAGGCGAGTTCAACCAATCCACTTCGATCGAGCTCGATAGACTTGGGGTTCAGGGTCCCTTTGGAACCACCCCCATGGCGGTTGAGCCAGACCCAACCCAATCTCCAGGAGCCCCATGCGCCACAAGTTGGCGGTTGGAGCCCCTGGCGGGCTGGCACCTGCCCTTGCTCAGTGATCCAACGTTCCTTCCGCTCCAGAGCGTGCTGCAACGGGCCGTTTGGCTCGGGCTACCGGAGAGGCTGATCCACGCCCTCGCCGCCCGCCAGCCCATTGCACCGTTGGTGCTTGTCGCCTTTAGCGAGCACAATCCCCTTGGGCTGATTGTGACCAGCCGACTCAACCGCAGCGGCAGTTGCTGGCAAGTGCAGCACCTACGCCTTGTGAACCCCATCGGTCAGAGGGATTTGGCTACAACCCTGCTGCGGGAAGCCATCCACCAGGCCAAGGATGCCACCAGCTGGATGGCAACGGCCTCCAGCCTTGATTCCCAACGCCTGGCCTTGCTGCGAGAGCAAGGATTCCAACCCCTGCGCACCGATCAACTGTGGTGCTGGCCTGGCGTCAACGAGGCGCAAAGGGGGAACAGCCCAGCCCTTGGTTCCTTACAACTGCGCCAACTCAACCGGCGCACCGGGGGCCTGCTCTGGCACCTGGAGCAGGCCGCTTGCCCTGCCCAACTCCGCCAACTACTGGATCGGCGGGTCGAAGACCTGCTCGATCAAAGCCATCGCAAGGGCTGGATTTTGGTCGATGGGATTCGTGATGAGGCTGTTGCAGGAGTGCGCTGGGTTGGGGAGCACGCCGGTGGGGGCCATGACGTGGAACTTACGGTTCATCCGGGCTGGCAACACCTGATTGGTGGCGCCACGGAGCTGCTATTGGCCCAAGCCCAGCAATCCTTTGGCCGCGGTGAAGACCTCTGGCTCCGCTGCGATGTGCGTGATGGATCCCGCCAGGACTGGCTTCGGGGGCGCGGTGCCCTGGAACGGGGGGAACGGGTGCTGATGGCGCGCAGCGTCTGGCGCCGCCACGAACAGCCGCTGCCAGCGCTCGCAGCCCAGCGGCTCGAGGCCATGTTCGGCCAACTGCAACCCCAACACCGTCCCCTGC